>Ga0316204_10001163_pt1 | contig 76780 bp, 64 predicted proteins | sample 6monrhotite_MG_2_FD_205661 | JGI IMG/M metagenome (GOLD analysis project Ga0316204, IMG submission 205661) | Microbial mat bacterial communities from mineral coupon in-situ incubated in ocean water Damariscotta River, Maine, United States -... | ecosystem: Environmental > Aquatic > Marine >...
CATTATCGATATAGTTGGAGTTCGTAAGGCTTCGACTGCGCTCAGCCGGCTTGGAGTGGGAGTGCGGTTCTTTTCTAAAAAATTAAGTTCACTGAGCGGAGTCGAAGTGTCTGCATTATCGATATAGTTGGAGTTCGTAAGGCTTCGACTGCGCTCAGCCGGCTTGCAAGGAGTGCAGGGTTTTTTCTAAAACTAAAAGCACATAGAGCGTAGTCGAAGTGTTTGCATTATCAGTATGGTTGAAGACCGTGAGGCTTCGACTGCGCTCAGCCGGCTTGCAAGGAGTGCATGGTTTTTTCTAAAACCAAAAGCTCATTGAGCGGAGTCGAAGTGTCTGCATTATCGATATAGTTGGAGTTCGTAAGGCTTAGACTGCGCTCAGCCGGCTTGCAAGGAGGGCAGGTTTTTTTCCAAAACTAAAAGCTCATTGAGCGGAGTCGAAGTGTTGGCATCATCGATATGCTTTGAGCTCGAATTGTTGCTCCCCTATTTGTAATTCCCTCTATTATGTTATCCTAACTTCAAACAGGACGTTTTTGGCAGTGAGGGAAAATATCATGAAAGGATTCACCTATATACTTCTTTGTAGCGACCAAAGCTACTATATAGGTAGTACTAAAAATATCGATCTCAGAGTCTGGCAACACCAATCTGGTATAGGTGCTAGCTACACCAAACGCCGACTTCCCATCACACTTGTATATCTAGAAGAATTTGAACGAATAGACGACGCTTTTTATCGAGAGAAGCAACTTCAAGGTTGGAGTAAGAAAAAGAAGCAGGCGCTCATTAATTCGGATTTCAATCGTCTAAAAAAGGCTGCAAGTTGTCAAAATGAATCTCATTATGGTGATGAAACCCGACGATTAAAGGGCTCCAAAAAATAAAGCTCACTGAGCGTAGTCGAAGTGTCTACATTATCGATATAGTTGGAGTTCGTAAGGCTTCGACTGCGCTCAGCCGGCTTGGAGTGGGAGTGCGGTTCTTTTCTAAAAAATTAAGTTCACTGAGCGGAGTCGAAGTGTCTGCATTATCGATATAGTTGGAGTTCGTAAGGCTTCGACTGCGCTCAGCCGGCTTGCAAGGAGGGCAGGTTTTTTTCCAAAACTAAAAGCTCATTGAGCGGAGTCGAAATGTCAGCCTTATGGGTGTGGGTGAAGATCGTAAGGCTTCGACTGCGCTCAGCCGGCTTGCAAGGAGTACAGGTTTTTTTCTAAAACTAAAAGCTCATTGAGCGTAGTCGAAGTGCTAGCGTTATCGATACGATTTGAGATTAAAATACACCTAATACGTTCCGCCAGCTTCTTAGCTAATACCATCCTTTGCTCCATTCAACCTTAGAAACATTTCAAGCTAACTCACTGATATTACACCAGTAACTTTTATGTCATCTAGCTGTAAAAAATCTGTCACATAAGCTCACTACACTAGCGCCCTATTACCCAGATCGTGTTTGAATCTTTACTGTTTGGCGATATAGCACGAATTATGAATTCCTTATTTGAGGTCAAAGTTACATGAATATATTAAAAAGCTTCACTTTAGTATCACTGTTATTCGCGATGAATAGCCATGTTGAAGCCGATGAATTAAAAGTGGTTGTAGATAACAGCGCAGTAATCAATGAATCTGCGATTAAATCACAACAGAAAGTCGATCGTTTAGCCGACGAGATTCAGAGTAAGTTACAGCAATTCAAGTCGGTCAATAAAGAAACTGATGGCTTGAAAATCTATAACGCTCAAATGAATCGCCAGATAGAAAATCAGCTACTTGAAATGACCCGTCTTTCCGAATCAATGGATCAGGTTACGGTCATTGAAAGACAAATTACACCGCTAATGCTACGCATGATTTCTGGGTTAGAAGAATTTGTGAAGCTTGATGTTCCATTCCTTCCAGAAGAACGACAAAACCGACTAACTCAACTGAACGTAATGATGGATAGAGCCGATGTTGCTGTTTCGGAAAAGTTCAGAAGAGTATTAGAAGCCTATCAAGTGGAAGTCGATTATGGCAGAACCATAGAATCCTATGCCGGAAATGCAGAAGTTAATGGCCAGCAACAAGAAGTGAACTACTTACGAATAGGACGGGTTGCGCTAGTTTTTCAAAGCAGAGATAAACAAAATATGGGAATCTGGGATGACAAAGCGAAAGAGTGGAAACCGCTAGATAGTAACTATCGCAGTCAAATTAGTAAGGGCCTAAGAATGGCTAAAAAACAACTTGCGCCGGATATGATCATTGTTCCGATTGCCGCAGCTGAAGCTAAGTAAATATAGGTCTAACTAGGAATTATCGCTATGAAATTTAATCTTAAAAACAATCGAATCCAGACTGTAATCTTTGCAATTTCTGCAATGTTGGTCATGCCTTTTACTTCAGCAGCAGAAGAAAAGGCAATTAACATTGATGATTTGTTAGCCAAGTTAAAAAAAGGTCAGTACCAGCAGTCTCAAGAAAACAAGCAACGTGAAAATGTTTTTATCAAGCAAAAAGATCAGCAGGATAAACTGTTATCCAATGCAGTGGCTGCTCGAGATGAGCAAGTTACCATTTCCGACAAGCTGGAAACAGCCTTCGAAGAAAATGAAATAAGGATTAATGATCTTAACGACGCTTTAAATAAGCGTCTTGGGTCATTAAAAGAACTTTTTGGCGTGTTGCAACAAGTGTCAGGTGATACTAGCGGTAAGTTCACTACCAGTATTATTTCCGCGGAAATTCCTGGACGAGAAAAATTTCTTGATGAATTGTCGGCAAAAATGGGTTCGTCAACCAGTCTAGCTTCTATCGAAGAAATTGAGCAAGTTTGGTACGAGCTTACCAGAGAAATGTCGGAGTCAGGAAAAGTAAAGACCTTCGAAAAAGAAGTCACGTTAGCTGACGGTAATAAAGTAGTGAAACCTGTTACTCGAGTAGGGACATTTAATCTGGTTTCTGATGGGGTTTACTTAGAGTGGCTTAACGCGACTAATACAATTGCTGAACTCGTCAGACAGCCAACCGGCCGCTTTCTCGATACAGTAGTAGATTTAGAAAATACTGAACAAGGTTTTTCAGCTTTTGCTCTCGATCCAACCGGCGGAAGTATTTTGGGGTTGTTAGTTCAGGCTCCTGACCAAATGGAAAGAGTTGACCAAGGTGGTCCGGTAGGATACGTGATTTTATCTTTAGGTCTTATCGCATTGGTCATAGCGATTAAACAATATGTAGCGCTATTTTTAACTGAACAAAAAGTTAAACGTCAGTTGAAATCGACCCAACTTAATGACAACAATCCTTTGGGTCGTGTTCTGAAAGTTAAGGAAAAATATTCTGATGTAGCAACCGATACGCTAGAACTTAAGTTGAGTGAAGCAATTTTAAAAGAGTTACCGAAACTAACTAAAGGCATCACTTTCATTAAAATTATTTCGGTAGTCGCTCCGCTGTTAGGTTTATTAGGAACAGTAACCGGAATGATTACAACATTCCAAGCAATCACTCTTTTCGGAACCGGTGACCCTAAGTTGATGGCCGGCGGTATTTCTACGGCTTTAGTAACAACAGTGTTAGGTCTGGTGGTAGCTATCCCTACGGTTATGTTGTTTACCTGGCTAAATACTCGCAGTAAAAGCATCTTACATGTTCTGCAAGAGCAGGCTGCTGGTGTGATTGCTGAACGAGCAGAGCAGGAAGCATAAGCGTGCCGACTTTAACCGAATACATCGAGATGATCCGAGAGTTCTTAGAGACTGGAGGAGTCGTTCTAAATTATATTGGCATTCTCATTTTTATTATGTGGATGCTAATTTTGGAACGGTTTATTTATCTTCGATTTTTCTATCGCGATTATCGTCAATCGGTAATCGATACTTGGATGTCTCGTTCTGAAAGAAACTCTTGGTATGCAGAACAAATACGTACCGCTATGATTTCGCGAACTAAAGCGGCACTTCATCAGTCGCTCCCAACTATTCAAGCGTTTGTGGCACTTTGTCCGTTGTTGGGACTGTTAGGTACCGTAACAGGAATGATCGAAGTGTTTGATGTGATGGCTGTTACGGGTAGTAGTAATGCTCGTTCAATGGCGTCCGGGGTGTCAAAGGCAACCATTCCAACAATGGCGGGTATGGTCGGGGCTTTGTCGGGCGTTTTCGCTTCGACTTGGCTAAAAAGAACCGCCAAGAAAGAAACTGAATTAATGGAAGATAAACTGCTACTTGACCATTAAACAAACGTCGAGAGTGGTTTAGTTAGATAAGCCAAATATTTTAAGAGGTAGCGTGCGATGAGAGCACCGTTTGCAAAATTATTAGAAGATGAAGAAGAGTCTGAAATTAATATGACACCTATGTTGGATGTTGTATTTATTATGTTGATCTTTTTTATTGTAACAGCGTCTTTTGTGCGAGAAGCAGGAATTGACGTTAATCGCCCAGAAGCGGCGACTGCGGTACAAAAAGATCGCGCAGGCATTTTAATCGCCATTAACGAAAAAGGCGAAGTATGGATTAACAAACGTCGAATTGATGTGCGAGCGGTTGAAGCTAATGTTGCAAGATTACACGCAGAAAACCCGCAAGCAACTGTTGTAGTACAGGCTGATAAAAAAGCCACTACTGATGTTTTGATTAAAGTAATGGACGGAGCGCGCTCTGCTGGAGTTTATGACGTATCCATTGCCGCTAAAGAGATGTAACTGATGAGTCGCTACATTTACGCTGTGTTACTTGCGTTTGTTATAACCGCTGGACTCTTCCTAGGCATGCGTTACTTAATTATTAATGATGATAATGGGTTAGAAGAAGGGCCTCAAGGTCGAGTGATTGATTTTGTTCGGCTTAAGAAAGACGAAAACGTACAAACCAAAAAACGCAAACCCAAAAAGCCACCAAAACCAGAAGACGAGCCGCCACCGATAGAACAACCGCCAATGGAATCGCAAGATCTTGTGGCAGATATCGGTCAAATTGGCTTTTCCGCTGATGTTGCAGCAGATACCAATTTGTCCTCTGGGCTCGCGTTAGAGTCGGGAGATGGAGAGTATTTACCGATAGTGAAAGTTGCTCCGATTTATCCACGAAGAGCTCTGTCTCGAGGAATAGAAGGTTATGTGATTGTTGAATTTGTAGTGACCAAAAATGGAAGCGTCAGAGATCCGATAGTCGTAGATGCTCAACCGCAAGGTATTTTCGACCAAGCCGCTAAAGAAGCGGCATTAAAATTTAAATACAAACCAAGAGTCATTGACGGTCAAGCAACTGAAGTTGCTGGTGTACAAAATAAAATCACATTTAAAATGAACTAACTGTGACCTAAAAAGCTGTCACTAAAAGAGATACCCCCTTTTGTTGGAGAAATACGCCATGAAAATATTGAGTCAAATATTCAAAACTAGCGCTCTATTTACGTTACTGTATATTGGATTGAATCTAAATATTGGTAGCCAATCCTCGAGCTTCTCGATAACCATTGGTTCAAAGATTTATGCGGCAGAAGACAGCTCAAAGAAACGCAAAACACGCAAGACGCCAGCGATGCGAGAGCGTGTTTATAGCCAACTTGCACGGGCGCAAAAATTAGCTGATGAAGGTCAAGTGAACGAGGGATTAGCGGTACTCGATCGCGTCAAGACCCGAATAGATCAAATCAACTCTTATGAAAAAGCGATGCTGTGGAATTTTTATGGCTTTATTTATTATGGCAAGAATGATTCAGCGGCTGCTATAAAATCATTTGAAAAGGTCGTGGAGCAAAAAAATATTCCCGAGTCCTTAGAGCTGTCGACCTTGTTTAGTCTTGCACAATTAAATATGGCATCTGAGAACTATAACAAAACCATCGATTACCTCAACCAGTGGCAAGTTGTTAAAGGCGAGCTAAATAGCAATGCGTTAGTGTTAAAAGCCAATGCTTTTTATGCGATGAAAAATTACATTGAGGCGGAAAAATCGATCAGTCAAGTGGTGGCACAAGCTTTCCAGAAAGGCGATGTTCCTAAAGAAAACTGGTTGGTTCTAAAAAGAGCATTACACTACGAATTAAAACAAACCGCTAAGGTGACTGAAGTCTCTGAGCAGCTAGTACGTTACTATTCGAAGGCTAATTATTGGATTGATCTAGCCAATATGTATGGGGAAACCGAACAACCAGAAAAACAACTATCTGTGATGGAAGCCGCTTATCAACAGGGTTTTGTGACTAAGAAGATCGACCTTCAAACATTGTCCCAACTCTATTATGAAAGCGGAGCACCTTACAAAGCAGCGAAATTACTGAGTAAAAGTATTGAAGATGGCATTGTGTTAGAAAACGTTAAAATCTTAAACTATCTAGCGCAAGCATGGTTAAGCGCCAAGGAAACTGAAAAGGCGGTTCCGGTTTTACGACGAGCGGCCAACCTGAGTAAAAGCGGCAATTTGGATGCACGTTTGGCAGAAGCTTTGATTGAACTGGAACAATGGCAGTCAGCAATCGATTCGGCTAATACGGCTAAGCAAAAAGGTAACCTTGATCGACCTGGTAATCTTGATGTCATTCTAGGAATTGCTCACTTTAATCTGAAGCAGTTCGACCAAGCGATTGCCAGTTTCTCTAAAGCAACTGACAAGAAACAACAAAGGCGAATTGCAGAGCAATGGATTAAATACGCTAAGAAAGAAAAAGAGAAAGCGCAACAATTAGCCGAACTTAACAGTTACGCAAGCTAGAAAATATTCAAACTGATTCCCACAAATCGCTAGTTACTTTTATCTGAAAAGTAACTAGCGATCCAATCGTACAAAATTTGAGCGGTTAGTTTATCAAATTCTAAGACTTTAAAGTCATCGCTTGGATCCGCATCTCGACGAGCAAATTGATATTGAAGAATATCAGGGCTCTCATCATGTAAGATGATAATAATGCGGCGATTAGTTTTTAGGCAGTCGATAGTCATTGCGTCTGCTGGAAAGCCGCTTTTGCGCATACTTTGACTGATGCCAACCACCGGATTAATGTTGGCAAAGTCTTGTTGAATACGGGTGTGTGCTTCGGTTGCTAAATCGGAGAGTGTTTCTAAAACAGGTGTCGACAAAGTTTTTTCCAAGTGATTGTATGAATAGCCAAATTATAGCTTAACTTGGCTGCACTGTTTAATTAGATTCATTTTACTAAAATTGCCACCAGATAGTTTACCGACCATGTCCTCCGGACCCAGCAGTTTTAGTGCTATTTCACTGAGATCGATACCTTGCTGCTCAAGTTTTTGAGCTTTCTCACAAAGTCCTAAGATATTGTTAAGTTTGGTGGTTAGCATTTCTTTGCCATTTTCAAAGATACCACCGTGCGGGCAAAACAAAGTCTCGAAGTCTAATTTTATCGCCTTTCGCAAACTATCAACCAATAATGGCAAATTCTCGTCACTTCTCAACAACTTTAAGTTTCTAGCGATATACAGATCACCACTAAAGAAATAGCCTTGTTTGGGAAGAAGGTAGCAAGTTAAATCTTTAGCATGTCCAGGAGTATGAACTGGAATAACTGGACTCCCGTCACTTAAATACTCAGTTTCATCAATAGCATTTGACTTTGTTTTCCTAGGACTACCCCATATTATTTTTTGAATTAATGGTGTGCGATATCCTGTCGATAATTTTGCTTGAGAAAGTGCCGGTGCTCTAGGTATTAGATTGAAGCGGTTGGCGATCCGTTGAGCATTTCCGCTATGATCTTCATGATGATGGGTCAGGAGAAGCTGTTTAACCGGGGCTTGCGATAAGAATTTCTTTACGTGTCGCCATTGATTACTCGGGCCGGTGTCAATCACGGTATCACCAATTCGATAGACAATAAACTGAGTATTGATCCCCATATTAAATCGGCCAACTTTGCAACCTTCAACGTTTTGGTGGTGATAGTATCGTCTTATTGGCATTGTTTAATCTTCTTTTCTTGTTTGAAAATATAATGACTAAGTTAATTTTTGTTTGAAAAAATCTAACGTACGTTGCCAAGCTAGTTCGGCATTTTCTTTATCGTAACGCCCAGTAGAGTCATTGTGAAATCCGTGCTTGGCGTTCTTGTACATATGCATTGTGAAATCGACGCCAGCTGCTTCCAAATCATTTTGATATTCAGGCCAAGATTTATTCACTCTCTCATCTAATTCGCCAAGTTGAATCAATAGCGAGGACTTGATATTTTTTCTTAACTCTTTGGTTGCGGGTGTTCCATAGAATGGCACGCCTGCGGATAATAATGTTGAATCAACAGCCGCTAAATAATTAACGATATATCCACCAAAGCAAAAACCGACGGCACCGAGTTTTCCGTTGCTACGTTTATGCATCTTAAGAAACTTAGCCGCTGCAACAAAATCATGCTGAATTTTTGCGCGGTCCATTGAGCGTTGCATCGAAAGACCTTGATCATCATTACCTGGGTAACCACCCAAAGGATAGAGAGCGTCAGGGGCAAAAGCCATATAACCCGCTTTTGCCAGTCGCCTGGCTACGTCTTTAATATAGGGGTTTAGCCCCCTATTTTCGTGAATGACTAGAACCACCGGAAAATGATCGCTAGCCGTAGTCGGGGTAACTAAGTAGCCCTGTCCTTGACCATGTCCTTCGGGTGAGTCAAAATTCTCATAAGTCGCTTTAATATCAGCGTCGTTAAAAGAAACTTGTTCCGCTAAGGCATAATTAGGTAATAACGCAGAAGTTAATACGGACATCGAATATCCGACCGCTGCCAGACTACCAAGCTTTTTCATAAAGGTCCGCCTATCCATGCCGCCGTGTGCATATTCGTCGTACCAATCAAAAGCTTCTTTAGGAATTTCGCTGTTTAATTCTTGTGACATTAGTAGGTCCTCCAAGTAAAAATGTAATGGTGATAGAGTAACATCCTGTACTAAGCTATTTCATAAAGTGTATTCTAATTCATAGTGATGCGAACCTTGTTCTTGGCTGATAGATAACTGCCCTTCAATTCCAACCAATTCGCCCGTACCAGAACCTGACACTATGGTGATATCGAGTGTTTGCTCTGCAGTAGACATCCGCCCAATATGAAAAAAAGTGCAACCACCCGACTTTCCTTGAATTGAGCCTTCGAATTCTTCTATTGCTGAGTATACTGCATCGCCAGTTTCTGTTCTTTTACTGATCATTTGGCCTGTCCCCGTTCCGACCAGATCACCAGTGTAGGTTTTATCAATTTGCATTCTACCGACCGGGTAAGACTCTCCAGCTTGTGGTTCGAGGGTAATATCGAATGAACCTGTGGCTTTCATAGTTAATCCTTTTAATTTTGGTTGCTAATTTGATGTTGAGGTATACACGCCGTTGTTAAAATTTCACCGAGTTAATTTTTAAGTACCGCATCTAACCTTTTCTTTTGGTTAGCGAAACCATTGCGATCCCTAATACTATCAACACGGCCGAAATTATAAACGAGCTAGTCAATGACTCTTTAACCAACAAGACTCCTCCAATTGCCGCCAGTACAGGGACTAGCAGTTGAGATAACGCCGCTTGAGTCATATTGATATGCTTAACTGAATAATACCAGAGACTGTATCCCATAGCCGAGGCGAATACACCAGACAATACTGCCCATAAAATTCCCCAAGCATTAATAGAGTGTTGATCACTAAAAATAATCCACGCAATTATGGTGATCGGAACACAGCGTACGAAATTCTCGGCGGTATTCTTAGTCGGGTGACTGGCGTGCTTCCCTGCTAGGGTATAGCCTGCCCAAGATATACCGGCCAAACTCATTAATAATAAGCCTAACCAATCGGGGCGAGATGCACCGGGCAAAGTTAAATAGATGAATCCTATCATCGCAAGAATAACCCCAATAATTTCTACCTTGCTAAATCGATAGCCCTGTACTAATTGGCTTATCAACAGGAAAATTTGAACCGTAGCAAATAGAATAAGCGCACCGGTTGCTGTGTCTAACAAGGTGTAAGCGAACGAAAACAATATGGCATACGAAAACAACAACAAAGCACCTAACCAGTTCCAGCCTTGCTTGGTAAATAGGGTCTTGGTGATATTTAATGAATCGCTTCCCGGACGTATCGCCAAAATGATAATTAAAGCTAACGCTCCTGAAATCAATCGAATACTAGTGAAACTTGCAGGGTCTATATTGGAAGGCTGCAGAGCTAATCGGCAAAAAATTGAGTTAGCCGCAAAGGCTAACAAGGCTAAGCCTGTTATCACGAAGATTTTAATTGAGTCAGGCAAATCTTTGTTCCTTTGCTAAGTAGTTAATGGTCAATCAGAACAAGCTCAACTAGGTACTAACTTTTCATTTATTTCACGTGGTAGTATAAGCTGTTACTCTTTATCAAAGAGTAACACGATTGATAAAGCTTAAACATGTTGAAGCATTAACTTAGAATTTGAGCATTCAATGCACTGCCAAACCTTTGATTGAGATTTTTATGACCAAAAAGCCAACAGTTTCTCTAGCGACCAAAACGATTCACGCCGGTATCAAACCAGCAAAACAGGGCGCGCCTTTTGTTAGCGGCCCAACGTTTGCCAGTGCATTTCATTTGTCGGGCGAAGTCGACAATGAATATCATCAATATGCAAGGTTTCATAATCCCACCTGGGATTCACTAGAAGAAGCTCTCGGTCAGCTAGAAGGTGGCGATGCACTGGTGTTTCCTTCTGGGATGGCGGCGGGTGCTGCGGTAATGACTTCGTTAGTTGAGGCTGGCGATGTATTGTTATTGCAATCCGATGGTTACTACGCAACGCGTGCATACGCTGAGTCATTTCTCAAGAAATTCGGGGTCATTATTAAAACCGTGCCAACCAATGAGTTATTGCTACAGGATTTTACAGGCATTAAATTAGTCTTCATAGAAACGCCTAGCAATCCGCTGTTAGATGTTGTCGACATTCAACTATTGGCGGATAAAGTGCACCAAGCCGGAGCGATTTTAGCGATCGATAATACCACCAGCACACCGCTCGGTCAGCAGCCATTGTTGCTGGGTGCTGACATTTCAATGTGTTCTGATACCAAGGCTGTTAATGGTCATAGCGATGTGCTTTTTGGTCATATCGCCACTAATAATTCCGAATTGCTGCAAGCAATGCGATTATGGCGCAAGCTGTCTGGGAATATTGCCGGACCTATGGAGTCATGGTTAGTTCAACGAGGATTGGCCAGTTTAGATTTACGGTTAGAAAGAATGGTAAACAACGCTCAAAAAATTGCTGAGTATTTGGCGAGCAACAGCAAAGTTAAATCAGTCAGGTTTCCAGGTTTAGTGACTGACCCATCTCATGCTATCGCAAGCAAACAAATGCATCATTTCGGATTTATCATTAGTTTTGACTTAGGTGATCAACAATCAGCCGATAAGTTTTTAGAGTGTTCGCAATTAATCTTTGAGGCGACTAGTTTTGGAGGGCTCCATTCAATGGCTGAACGTCGAGCGCGATGGGGAACGGATAATGTGTCACCAGGGCTAATTCGATTAAGTGTCGGTTGTGAAAAGCTAGATGACTTGATGGCAGATATAACTCAAGCACTTGAGTAAAGCATAGAGCGGATAAATAGGCTTTTTCCGCCCTCGAATGTTTAGGTGGCTAAAGCGCGAGAAGCGCTAACAGTAAATTACTCGCCATCCCAAATAAGCTGAGTAACCCTAAACTCATAAAGATTCCGCGAATATTATCTAAACCTTTTAAATAACTATAAGTGTAACCGAGTCTAGCGAAAGCGAAAATGCTTAACCAGACAGAGGCTGCTAGCACGGTTGGCGAAAACATCACAAAAAGCGTTCCGAGTAATACGAAATATACGGTGTTTTCCGTGGTATTTCTATGCGCATTATGAATCCTTTCTAATTCTTCGAGACCTTTACTGGATGCTTGCTGTTTATCTCTACCACTGTTTCGCCATTCTTCTGGTGTTGCATATAAACGATAACGCAGTCGGGTGAGTTCGGTCGCGGTCATTAACCAAGTGTGATTAGCTAGCAAACCAATGGTTGTTAGAATCAAAACGGTAACAACCTGATCGTTCGGCGAACTGAATGTCAGATTGTTGATACCAAGCAATAGCCAATTCACAAGTATCGCGATAGTGATTAATGCGAATGGATAAACGATAATAAAGACCTTTACACGCTTTTGTTTTGATTCAGATAGGTCGCTTTTTGGGTCATTCGTCATGTGATTCGGGTCCTACTGTGAAAATATGCGGATAGGCCGCAACTAGCTTCACAAAGTCTTTTTCAATGGTAGTTGCCGGCTTTCTTTTACCTAGAACAGCCTCTAGAAATATATCTTGATGAGGGTGTATTGTTGGAATTTCTCCGCTAATCAATTTTGCAATGTATTTTCCCGCATAACTTAGAAGGTGCTTGGTTCTCGGATCATATGAATCGTCTAACGCTAAATCTAGACCGGCGTTTTCTAGCATCTTCATATGATCTTCAGGAAATATGCTGGTAATTGTCGACATAGTTTCGAGCAGCTGATCGATCATAACTTGGCTTTCTAGGATATCGGTGTGGTTGTTTTTGAAACCTATTTGTAAGTTTGATTGGCGTTGTGCTATTTGATGAAGCTGGCTTGAAAGCGGAACCACACCATCACTATTCTCCCCTAGTTTTAGGGTGTCAGAATTATGATATGCGTAAAATAGGTGATGTTCTAAATCCGTAGGTAATTGGCGCCTATAAAGGTTTTGAATAAATTGACTAGAGGGATCTAAATCTCTCCAGGCTGGCAGTACGATTAGTCCATTTTCGACTCCAGACTTAGCATCTGGATGACCGCCTAAGGGGCTTGCGATACTGACAAATAATTTCAGTTTATTCTCGTAATGGTCGCCTAAGTATTGATTAATCGATTCGCGAACAACCAGCCCTCCCATACTATGAGCTACTACAATAAGTGGCATATCACTAAGCGAGATAACTTTCCCTGAAAGAAATACATTATAAAATAATTCTGCTAACTGATTTAAGTCCCCACCAGACGGGTAATAGAAAAACCAGGGCTTATATCTGTTGCGGTCAAGCTGCGAAATAATCGTTTCGAAGGCTCTAGGACTGTCATCAATACCGTGAACAAAGATGACAGGGATCTTATGTACTTGATCTTCCTCAAGTGCGAAGAAAGTTGTAGGAGCATGTTCAAGGAATGACGCAGGATCGTACATCCCGAGTGTTGCGATGTTTTTATCGAATATCGGGTCGGTAAGTTTTCTTATTGCGCCATTTGGAAAGTAGAGCGAAGGTTGTTCGACCTCGCTATCTTTCACAGGAAATGAATCGAAACTAATATGAGTTTTCGATTGAGTTAAGTCTATTTCAACTTGTGATACTATTTTCTGCGGGTGGGATTCCAAATTCAGTGTAATTGACTGCTCGCCTATTACTTCGTCACTTGTAAAAATTCCGTCATGATTGGTATCTCTTACCACAATTAGCTGAAATTCTCCGGCTGGGAGATTCAGTCCGAAATGGGTTCCCGAACGATTCAGATACATCGTATCGACTCTTTCGTTCAAAGAAAATTTATTGGAAAATGCAGCGACTGCCATTGGTTCTTTTTGCGATTTTCCAAGTGAATCGACTGTTTTCCCTACGACAAAAAAAGTGTCTCGGTCAAGCATATGCTTGAGAGTCATTTGGCTGGGTGAGGCATTTTGAATTCGAGCGTACTCGGCTTGAATCGAAGAATATTTCAAGTAAGTACACGAGCTAAGCAACATTGAAACCAAGACTAACCATCTAACTGGAGAGTGTTTCAACACCATTTCTAAATCCTGGCTTGCAAAGTTAAATCGTATTATTCAGTGACATCAGTGGTCATTGGATTCTTAGGATCCTCCGCCCACTCTTGGAGCGATCCCATATAAACCGCTACATTCTTGAAACCTAACCGATGTAAAGTGAATGCCGCACCAGACGCTGCCACGCCACCACCACAATAAGTAATGACTCGTTGCTCGCGATTACCTTCTTGCATCATATCGAGTTCGTCGAATGACTTGTAATGGCCTGTTTCGTTAACCAGATCAGATGTAGGCATATTGCTTGCCGTAGGAATATGGCCTGGTCTGGCGTACATTGAAAACTGCCCGCTATATGAGGCGGCAGGAAGTGCATCCACGATACGAACGGTTGGATCGCTGATTGCATTAAAAACTTGATTGCGATCGGCGATTAATTCCGGTTTTAAAGCTAATTTAAACTTCTTTTCTGAAAACTTAGGTTCCTGAGAGCTAATCGCTCTACTCTCGGCCTTCCAAGCGGCAAACCCGCCATCTAAAATCGCTACTTGTTGTAACCCAGCCCAACGCAGCATCCACCATAATCGAGCCGCCCACACATGATTATCAGTACTATAAATTACTACTTTGGAGTTGTTGTCGATGCCTAGTTTGCCGAGCTCTGCAGCAAATTGTCTTGGTGTCGGCATCACAAAGTCTAACGGACTATCATGGCTTGACATCGCACCTTTTAAATCAGCAAATCGAGCGTTCGGTATGTGCTCCTGTTGATATCGAGAATAACCACTGATGTTGCTCATTTTGCCTTGCTCATCCATTTTTACGATGACTGTGCTATCAACAACTACCAAATCCGGTTGGTCTAAATTTTCACTGAGCCATTCCGTAGAAACAAGAGAACCCATTGGCGGCGTAGCCATGTTATCTGATTGTTGCTTTGTTACAGCGGTGCAACCGGTGACCAGGAGATTAGTTAAGATGATACAGGTAAAACCGAAAATAGCTCGTAAGTTAGTCATAGTGGTATCCCTTCTGCTTGCAGAATCTCGATATGCTTTAAACAACACAAAGTGTGTGAGCCTGACTATAAAATTCTTGAAATAAAACTACAAGGGATATTCGCTAAAAGTCACACCCATTTACACTTTAAGGCTTAGTCGAATCATATTGTAGGTTCAATTGTAACTACGGAACGTGCAATCAACCTATCATAATAGTGTCATATTAGTTTAACAAATCACTCTTAACATTGAGCCGAAAATTAATCTCAATACTAGGATATTCTTGTGAACTTCAAAAAATCAATTCTTATAATAAGTTTAACTACGGCGCTTTCGGCTTGCTACGATGATGGCGAGGATGGAATTCAGGGTGAGGCCGGAGAAAACGGCTTAAATAGTTTGGTAACACAAACTCAAATAGCTGTTGGTTCTACAGCATGTTTTAATGGTGGAGTTAGAATCGATAGTGGTCTCGATAATAATGCAAACAATATCCTGGACGATTCAGAAATTGATGCTACAGAAAATGTTTGTAGTCCAAGCTTGGCGACTAACATCAGTAATTTGCTCGCGAGCAAAACAATATTTACGTTTGAACAAGGAGTTGAAGCTCTCGCGACATCTTCATTTCAACTGGGTGCGCAAGTTGGAAATACCATCGACTTAACCATAGGATTTGGCTCAGGAGCTTACCATTACCCAGAAGACGCAGCGAATGTGTTTTATACTATTTCCGATCGCGGACCCAATATAAAGTGTAGCGATGCCGAAGAGATAATCAATATTGCTAACTTTTGTGTTGTTAATGGTGAACCGACGAGCGGTAAGATATTTCCAATATTGGATTTTTCTCCGAGTATTTATAAATGGGAATTAGTTGAGAATACTGCAGGTGCTAAGCAAGTTAAATTGCTGGAGACCATTACTTTGAAAGATGCGGATGGCGTTCCGATTACTGGCCTTCCAAATCCACTAACATTCAGCGATGATACTAGCAATACCGAGCTTGCATTTGATGCAAATGGCGCGGAAGTAGCATTCGATTCTGAAGGGTTAGATCCGGAAGCCATGGTTAGGCTTAGCGACGGAAGCTTTTGGATAGCCGAAGAGTATGGCGTTTCAATTCTTCACGTTGCCGCAGATGGCGTTATTATTTCTCGGTCGGTACCTGCGGGAATGGAAACCCAATTAGCCGATGCTAACTACCCTATCGCGGGTGATCTTCCAGCAGTTTATCATAAGCGAAAATTGAATCGAGGTATTGAATCGATTGCGGTATCACCTGACGAAACCTCGCTTTATTTTATTATGCAAAGCCCTTTACAGAATCCTAATTACAAAGTGTCTAGAAACGTTCGTGTGATGAAGTATATGCTAGTCGACGGAGAGCTTGGAGACGCGGTTGGTGAATATGTTTATCAAATCGATATGCCTGAAACTTTCACTGACGGAGTCATTGGCGATCTGAATAAAAATCAGAGTGATGTCAAAATTTCGGAAATGTTAGCGGTTGGCGATGATGACCTCATCATTCTAGAAAGAATCAGTAAAACGACTAAGCTCTATCGAATCAATTTAGCAAGCGGTAAAAATATTCTTAACTCGACTCTAAGCAGCATGGGTGTGATCGCTAACGAGTCAGATGAATTGAAAACACTTGAAGACGTTTACAACCTGTCTGCCGTTGACGCGACACCGGTCAGTAAATCTCTGGTTTTTAATAGCATGGTTGACGCTCCTGATCTACCTAAAAAGATTGAGGGCATTGCGTGGTTAGATGCTCAACATGTTATGCTAATTAATGATAACGATTTTGGTATCGAAGGCAGCGCTAGTGAAATAAATGTTCTTAATATCGGCGATAAATTCACTTCAAGTCAATCAGATGTTTCTGAGAAATTGGAGATGACTTTGGTAGCTCGATACCAATCTAGTTCAACCGGTGAGGGGGCTGCGGAAATCGTTCAATACCATCATAGTTCAAATTCAGTGTTCGCAATCAATGGAGACTTAGGCAATCGAATTGAAGTCGCGAGTTTAGCAGCTATTCCGACACAGGCTCTCGCTTCACCGACTACGGATTTTAATTTGATAGGTGTAACTTATGATTTACCGAATAGCGTTATCATCGATAGTGAAGTGATCGCAGTATCAGATATTAATAGTATCGCTATTCACGAAAATCTAATGGCTGTTGCGATTGCCCATGATGATGACTTGATGGAAAGTGGTGTAGTCCTTGTTTATTCATTAAATGCCGATGGCAGCTTTGATGTCAATGACTTTGTACCAGTACGGGTGGGAGTGTTGCCAGATAACGTCGCATTTTCTAAAAACGGCTCTAAAATTGTCGTAGCTAATGAAGCTCAGGCGACGGATGATCCCGCAAATGATCAAAAAGGCTCAGTGTCAATCATCGATGTAAATAACGGTATTGCCGAGAGCGTTGCTACAACGCTTTATTTTGATAATTTCAATGGCACATCTATTCCTGGTATTAATGTCAATCCTGATGCGCTAGACCTTGCTCATGCGATAGAGCCCGAATATGTCACCATCTCTGACGATTCGTCCACCGCCTATGTGACGCTTCAAGAAATTAATGCGTTGGCAATTGTCGACCTTAATGCCAAAAGTATCACGACTGTTAAAGGACTAGGATTTAAAGATCATAGCTTGCAGTCTAACCAGTTGGACGCGAGCGACAAGGACGACAAAGTTAACATTAGAAACTATAACAATCTCTTAGGTTTATATCAGCCAGATACCATCACTAGTTATCAGGTTAACGGAAAAACCTATTTATTGACGGCTAATGAAGGTGATGCGGGTGATGGGTTCCAAGATGTAGATGAGCGTGTCGAAGATTTAGCCCTAGATGCGGCAGCATTTCCCGATGCTGTTAATTTACAGACGGATGAGCAGTTGGGTCGTTTAAAAGTGATTCCTTATTTGGGTAAAAATGAGAATGAGGAATATGAGACGCTTTATTCATTTGGTGCGCGCTCATTTTCCATCTGGGATGAATCGGGTGAGTTAGTCTATGACAGTGGCGCTGAATTTGAGAAAACCACGGCCGGTCTTTATGGTGTTAACTTTAATAATGATGAAGATGAAAATGACCCTGATACTCGATCTGATGCAAAAGGCCCAGAACCTGAAGCGCTAACGGTTGGTCAAGTTGGTGAGCGCACATATGCTTTTATTGGTATGGAAAGAATGGGGGGGATCGCTATGTACGACATTACTAACCCTTACGGCGTTCAGTTTATTAGTTACACTAATAATCGAGACTTCAATGACATCAACAATGGCGACCTAGCGCCAGAAGGAATGACTTTTGTAAAAGCAGAAGACAGCCCAAGTGGTTATCCGCTAGTCATCGTTGGTAACGAAATCAGCGGCACAGTCGCGGTTTATCAAGTAAATTAGCGACAAAAAGGAGCCTGAATTCAATTCTGGCTCCTTTACCCAGACCTTCTTCTGCCGAGCTTTTCCTCATTCATAAAGCCAATTTTCTAAAAAAGAGCAAATAAACCAAACCATATTCAATTGCATTCGTCATACTATGATATATGCAGGAACCTATTCAATTAATACAGCAAGCTAAGTCTGGCAACATGATGGCTTTTCAGCAAATTGTGGAAACTTATAGCCACAAGACCTACGCGATCGCCTATCGAATCCTTAATGATAAAGGGCATGCGCAAGATTGCGCCCAAGAAGTGTTTGTAAAGCTTTACCACAAACTAGGCTCGTTTGATCAAAGAGCCAAGTTTTCGACTTGGCATTATTCGATAGTAGTTAATTGCGCCATTGATATGCAGCGTAAATTGGCTCGTCATCAAAATAGTGTTGGGGAAGAACACTTGCAGCACTACTTGGATCATGAAACAAATAGTCCTGAACAGCAGCACCAAAATCAGAGCTTAATTCAATCAACCAGCAATGCGCTTGCTAAGCTTAGCCCTGAAGTCAGAGTAGCGTTTGTACTAAAACATTTTGAAGAAAGGACGATCGATGAAATCAGCCAGATACTAGAGGTTAATCCTAACACCGTAAAGAATCGCATATTTCGAGGGGTGTCTCGACTGAAAGAGCTTTTGAGTTCTCAGATTAATGACAGTGTTAGAGCCGTGGGCAGACAGAATGAAGGTGAAGAAATATGAGTAACATAGGACATTCAAATATGGCTTGGAGTGATGAGTCTCTTATCTTGTTTTACTATCGAGAGTTAGAGTCGGTAGAAGCAAAAAAATTGGCGCAAGAGTTAGCTCACTCAGACAAACTGCAAACTCGTTACCGGGCTTTAACTAGGATGCTTGATAGCGGACTTAATAAAGCAATTCCCAGCCCCAACAACAATTTGAATCAAAATATCATGGCTGCAGTATACCAATCAATCGAGCAGCAAGAGTCTCACAATAACGAGTCAAAGACTCATTTAGTTCAACAGAAAAAAAATCTATTGTTGAATTGGTTTTTGGAATTTAAACCAAGTTATGCATTTTCTTTTTGTTTAGTTGCAGTTCTTGGATTTAGTCTCTTTTATATGGGACGTATGAGTGTCGATACGCCTGAGACTCAAGAATGGGCAATCGCTAATGAAGGCAAAAAAAATAGCAATCAGCAACAGGCGTTTAGCGAGCGCGATAGTCAGCGGGTATTATATGCGAGTTTAGAAAAACATTTAGATTCAAGTAGCAGGTTGCTAACCAATGTGATCAATACAGATAGCGTAGACTCTGATCAAATGTCACAAAGAAATCAGCACCTTGATGATTTAATTTCGTTTAATCGCCTTTATCGTCAGCTAATGGTTAAATCAGGTGATAAACAATTGGCTCATTTGTTAATGCAAATGGAGTCGATCTTATTGGAGCTAAGAAATGCAAACATCGCTACTAGTGATAAAACTCTAATGAGCCCAGATGAATTAGAGAATGTCAAAAAACGACTAAACAGTTCTGATCTTTTATTTAAAATGAAGGTTTCCAATAAAAAATTACAGCAAAGAACGATTTAGACCAAACCGAAATCCAATTAGTCCGTCAAACTAATTGAAAGTACTGAAAATTAAACTTGGTGACATGCTGCAGAATGTCCTTAAAAGGCAAATGATAACCAAAGGAAGTTGAACAATGAAACGATTTAATCAGCTAGTTAAAGCGTCAAGCAAGGTAATTGCTACCGGCTTAATCTGTGGAGTTTTGTCGATGAGCAGTCTGGTAGCAAACGCTTCAGACTATGAAAAAGGTCAAGAATACTTAGACCAGCAAAACTGGAGCCAAGCGAAAGCCATCTTTGATGAAGTTTCCAAGAATAAAGGTAAAAATCAGGATGCGGCTTTATATTGGAAGGCCTATGCGCAAGCTAAAAGCTCGGAGTATTCAGAGGCATTGAAAACCTTGTCGAGTTTGAAAAAACGGTTTCCAAAAAGTAATTGGCGAGATGATGCCAATGCGCTAACAGCAGAAATAAAAGACCAACTAGGAGATGCCTCAGAAATTAGCGATGATGAAATGAAGTTATATGCTATTAACTCATTGTTGAGCTCATCGTCTGAGCGAACGGTCGAGATACTTGCGAAAATCATCAAGAGTGAATCCAGTGACCGAGTCAAGAAACGAGCTATTTTCGTGCTAAGCCAATCTTCACACGAGCAAGCCTACGGTTTGATTACGCAATTGGCTAGCGATGCCAGCAATCAAGAATTACAAATGGTTGCTATTCAGACATTGGGAATGACTGGTTCCGGTAAATCGCTTGCGCTACTTAAGCAAGTTTATTCGGAAAGTAATAGCCAAGAAATAAAGCATCAAATATTAAAGAGTTATATGATTGCCGGTGAGAAAAACACGCTCTTTGAACTAGCAAAATCAGAAAAAGATTTAGAGTTACAGAAGCATTCGATCCATTTAATCGGCGTCATGAATGGAATTGATGAGTTGGTTCAGCTCTACAAGCAAAAATCATTTAAAGGACTTAGAGAAGATATTATCAACGCGATTGCAATCGGTGGCGGGGTCGATGAATTGTTAAGTATTGCTCAAAATGAAAGTGACCAAAAATTGGTTCTAGAAGCTATTCATAAAATGGGGATTGTTAATCAAGATAAGGCCGAAGGAAAACTATTAGATCTATACACCTCGGATGCTAGTTCGGTCACTAAAAGTGCGGTGATCCAAGCCTTGTTTATTCAAAGTAACGCCAAAGCATTGATTAACATCGTTAAGACTGAGAAAGATAATGCGCTTAAACGTAAAGCACTAAAAAGACTTTCCATGATTAATTCTGACGAAGTTTTAGAATTCTTCAGCCAGTCATTGCAGCAATAGGAGAACAATAATGAACTACTTAAACAAAACAGGTCTGCAAGTCGTCGCTTTTATTTTTCTTTTATTAGGGACTTTTATCAATACAGTTAAAGCTGATCAATCAATTAAACTTAGCTCCAGCGAAAAGGTTCTTGAGCTAGTAACCAAAGAAGCTAAAAGCCAAACAAACTGGTTTAACTATCAAGTTAAAATGGAAGCCAATAATGGTATGCCGTGTTGTTTCCAAGGAGCGAACCAGCAAGGGTGTTCATTAACAGAGCGCAGAAACTCTTGGGGAACTTCACACTCCGGAGTGCAACAGGACTCTAAGCTTCTCGACATTTATTTTAAATCGAATAATGGAGTGGTTAATGAATTGTTTATTGCCGGCAGTGAGTGTCCTGTCGAGCGAGATGGTTTGTCAATTACATCGTTTGAAAAGGTCAATCAACAACAAAGCGTTGAATTCCTAACTGAGTTACTCAGTCAAAAATCAAATGTTAGCCGCAGCGCTAGAAAAGTGGCTGACCAAGCTGTTGCTGCTATTGCACTCCACCGAGGAAAGTTTGCACATGAACAATTAGCAGCACTGGCTTTTAAAGAGCGTCATCCTCAGACCGAGAACGCGATTTTTTGGCTGGGGCAGGCTAGAAATAAAGCAGGTTATAACTCTTTGGTTCAGCTCTTGGATAGTTCAGAGTTCTCGCAACAAACAAAAAAGCGCGCGGTATTTGCATTAAGTGTGAATAAGTATGATGGTTCAAAGAAAAAGCTAGTGGCATTAGCTAAGGCGCCAACCGATGAATTGATTCGAAGTGAGGCAATTTTTTGGGTAGCACAAAACAATTTGCCACAAGCGTTGGAAGTCATTGAGCAAGCATTGGAAAGCGGTAATTCTCGTTCTATACACGACAAAGCTGTTTTCGCATTGTCACAACTAAAAAGTGATAAGGCTTGGAAAAAGCTTACTTCCATTGCCACCCAGCATCCGATTTTGGAAGTCCAAAAACAAGCCGTGTTTTGGCTGTCTGAAAATAAGCAACATGATTCATCAGCATTGTTAATTCGCATAGCGCTTGGAGCTTCTCCGATGCGGATTCGAGAACATGCGGTATTCGCTCTTTCGCAACTAACTCATGGCAATGCGACTAAGAGCTTAGTAAAAGTCCTGCAATCAGCTGATAATCGCAAGATCAAACAAAAAGCGATTTTTTGGTTAGGTCAATCGAAGGATGAAGAAGCGCTAGAGTATATCGAGTCGATTATTCTGGCATCTAACTAGACCCGCAATAGTGCTAGATAGGCTGAATGCTCGGAGTATTCAGTCTATCCGAGCTCAATTTTACTCTTCTCTCAAAACAAGTAGTCACTTGTCTTAATTCAGTTATTCTCCGGTGAGTGTGTTGGTTTATGTCATATATTGTGTCATAAACCTTTAAAAAGAACGCTTGTAAGGTAATTAATCTGTGAATATCTAAGCATGATTTAGTTATTGAATAACTCGATTTAATCCTTTTTTATCAATAGCATACGGCTATATTTTCAAGCTGAATTTAGATTGTTTCAGAATTATTAAAGAATTATGACTAGTTGTCATAAATCTGTCATATAACCGCCCTATTATACGCTCAACTTAAAAACTAGCCTTAATTGTGCGTTTTTCAGAAACTTATAAATTATTTAAATTCAATTTGGAGATTCAAATGAAAGTCTTAAAACCTTCAATTATTACTCTAGCAATTGCTGGAATCCTTTCGCCTGCGGCTGCGATTGCCGATGACAACTGGGTCGATGTATACGGTAAAGTAATGCTAACTTTGGATAAAGTCGACGAAGATAATGGCGACGATCAGTGGGAATTGAACAGTAATGCCACTCGATTTGGAGTAAAAGGATATGGAGATACTGGGGTTGAAGGGTTAGAAGTCTTTTACCAAATGGAATGGGCTGTTGATGTTACTGACGAAAGCAAAGAGGAAAATATCAGCTCACGTAACCAATTCATCGGATTGCGAGGCAGCTTTGGTGACATTCTTGCAGGTCGTCATGATACTCCGGCTAAATCATTAGTTAAGAGTGTTGATTTATTCAATGATTACCAAATGGAATTCAAAACTGCTTTCAATGGTGAAGTGAGAGCAAGTGATATCGTTCAATACTCAACACCTAAAATGGGTGGTTTTAAAGGTAAAATCGCAATCATTCCAGGCGAAGATACTGGAAACAATGACGGTTTGGCAGATGGAATTTCAGCATCATTTGAATACAAAACTGGCCAAATCACATTTGGAGCGGCTATCGATGATGGTGTTGAAGGTGAAGATGTTGAAACTCGTCGGGCTATCGTAAAATACAATATTGATAACTTCCAGTTAGGCTTTATGTACCACGACACAGACAACGGAGACCTTTCAGGTGACGGGTATGTTGTTAGTGGAAAATACAAAATGGATAAGCATTCGTTCAAACTCCAATTGGTTGAGTCTGACGCTTGGGAAGCTGAAGTCAGTTCAAAAGTTAAATACACGTCACAGACCACCATTGGTTGGGACTATAAAGCAAGCAAGAAAACTACTTTTGTTAGCTATTTGAGCTTCAACGAAGAAGGTGCGACGGGCGATGACGACACCATCCTTGGTGTTGGAATTGTTCAGAAGTTTTAATTAACTGCTCAATTATTTCTTAATAAAAAGAACCGCTTAGCTTAAGTTAAGTGGTTCTTTTTGCCAACTTAGAAATAGTGAAACTCTTGTAATAAAGCTGTCATATTACCGTAATATATTAGTCACAATTGAGCCATACACTGACTACAAATCGAAATTACCAACGATATCAAATACGGTATTTCTGGTTTGAAAGCGATATCCCTCTGGGTATTATGCGTTAACAAATTTAAGGATTTTGTAATGAAAAAATTAACTCTAGCTATCAGTTTATTAGCAACAAGTACAGCAGCTTTTTCTGCTGGTCGAGATACTATCAATGTTGTGGGCTCATCAACAGTTTACCCTTTCACCACTGTTGTAGCGGAAAGATTTGGAAAGTCTACGGACTTCAAAACACCTAAAATCGAATCAACCGGAACTGGCGGTGGAATGAAATTATTTTGTGCGGGCGCTGGGATCGATACGCCTGATATGTCAAATGCATCGCGTCGAATCAAAAAGACAGAAGTTGAAATGTGTGCCAAGAATGGCGTCAAAAGTATTACAGAAGTTTTGGTTGGATATGACGGAATAGTCATCGCTAACTCAAAAGAATCCAAGCAAATGACTGTTACTAGAAAGGAACTGTTCTTAGCGCTTGCTAAAGACGTTCCTGCAAAAGATGGTTCTGAGAAATTAGTGGCCAATCCATACAAGACTTGGAACGAAATCAATTCAAAATTACCAGCTACAAAAATCGAAGTGTTAGGCCCTCCACCAACTTCAGGAACTCGTGATGCATTCGCTGAGCTAGTACTTGAAGGTGGATGTAAGGCGTTTCCTTGGATTAAAGCCATGAAGAAAACTAACAAAAAACAGTATAAGGAAGTGTGTCATGCTGTAAGAGAAGATCACGTCTACATTGAAGCTGGTGAAAACGATAATCTTATCGTTCAAAAATTAACTGCTAACCCTAATGCTTTTGGTGTATTTGGATTTAGCTTTTTAGACCAAAACTCTGATACTTTGCAAGGTTCGAAAGTTGATGGTACTGCTCCTACTTTTGAAGGGATTTCAGATGGTTCTTACCCAGTGTCTCGTCCTCTTTACTTCTACGTGAAAAATGCTCATGTTGGAAAAATCCCGGGAATCTTAGAGTTTTTAACTGAATTCACCAGTGAAGCATCAATGGGTGAAGAGGGTTATTTAACTGATAAAGGCTTGATTCCACTTGGCGAAGAAAAGCTTAACAAAATTAGAAAAGAAGTATTGTCTTTAACAGAGTTAAAATTATAGATTTCTCAGTCTGTAGGTTGTTTTAAAAAAGAGGTATTAGCGAAAGCTATTACCTCAATTTTTTATATTTTCGAGCAGCAAAAGTTTAACTGGAAAAAAATTAATTGAAAACTTGGGTAACAAATAAATGAATTCATCCACACTCATATTTGTAATAGCCTTTTTAGCTTTATTTAGCTATTGGTTTGCTATTCAAAGAGCGGTCAAGGTAGCCGGCGGGTTGACGAAAGTCAAAAGACTTACTTCGTTACCTCGTCAATTTGGAGCGCTGACTGCTTTTTGGTGTGGTTTGCCTGCACTGTTTGTTTTATTGGTGTGGTCGATTTTTGAGGCTGGGGTCATTCAAGCCCAATTAGTCGACTTTTTACCCGCCGAAGTCAGTAAACTCAACCCAGATGAGTTGAGTCTTTACTTAAACGATATCCAAGTTATCGCAGGGCAGATTCACGAATCAACTCTACTGCAATTTAATGATAATGATGTAAAGCATGTTGCGGCGCAGTTTTTAGTAGACGCACAAAATAGGGCGAGTTTATTTAAAAGTATCTTAGTCATCCTAGTGGCGATAACCAGCGTTAGTTTTTTAGTCAGTCGCTTTACGGTTGAGTTTAAGGCGAGAGTGCAAATGGAGCGGGTAATCGCCGGACTACTTTGGACTTGCTCTGGAGTGGCTTTGCTGACAACTATCGGAATCATTTTTTCGGTTTTATTCGAGTCTATCCAGTTTTTCTCTGCGGTACCACCTTGGGAATTCTTATTCGGTACCGAATGGAGCCCACAAATTGCTATGAGAACCGATCAAGTCGGTGGCTCCGGTGCTTTTGGTGCCGTTCCGCTATTTGCAGGAACTCTTTTGATAACCGCCATAGCGATGCTGTTGTCGATTCCAACTGGGTTAATGATAGCGGTTTATTTGTCACAATACGCCTCCGAAAGATTACGTTCTATTGCTAAGCCAATGCTAGAAATTCTTGCTGGTGTTCCGACGGTTGTTTACGGTTTTTTTGCCGCTTTGACTGTTGCTCCATTGATTCGAGATTTTGGAGGATGGCTTGGTTTAAGTGTTGCGTCAGAAAGCGCGCTTGCTGCAGGTCTTGTGATGGGAATTATGATCATTCCTTTTATCTCTAGTCTATCCGATGATGCGATTAGCGCTGTTCCTAAGACGCTAAAAGAAGGTTCTTTAGGGTTGGGAGCGACTCCATCAGAAACGATTAAAAGAGTTCTATTACCGGCGGCTATACCGGGTATCGTTGGTGCTATCTTGTTGGCACTCTCTCGGGCGATTGGCGAGACCATGATTGTGGTAATGGCTGCGGGAATGGCGGCCAATCTAACCGCTAATCCACTCGAATCAGTGACTACAGTGACAGTTCAGATCGTTACTTTGTTAACTGGTGACCAGGAATTTGACAGTCCAAAAACTTTAGCGGCATTTGCCCTCGGTTTAATGCTGTTCGTAACGACTCTTGCGTTGAATGTTATCGCGTTAAAAGTTGTGAGGAAATATCGTGAACAATATGACTAATTCAGAATCAAACTCGAGCAAAAACGATATGACTTACTCTGTCACAGAAAAAGTGGCTGCCAGTCTAAAAAAGCGGCATAAAAAAGAAACACGCTTCAAAACGGTTGGCTTTTTAGCCGTACTATTTGGTTTTTGTTTAGTCTTTGTGTTGATTTCGGACATAACTTATAAAGCGATTCCTGCGTTCCATCAGCATTGGGTAAAAGTGGATGTTTCGTTTACCAGCGATTGGTTGAATATTGATCAGGTCGATGAGAAAAGCATCCGCAAAGCTAATTATCGAAAAGCACTTAAGCGTTCGTTGTATCAGTCGTTTCCTGATGCTAGTGGTAGAAAAGGCAAGAAAAAACTTTTCGGATTATTTAGTAGTAATGCAGAGTTCACCTTGCAGGATTATTTAGCTGAAAATCCCGATGCATTTAATTCCACCCAAGCTGTTTGGATAAGATTTGATGATGACGTCGATACCTATTTAAAAGACGATCCCAAGCCTGGTGTTGCTGGTTCGAGAGTCGATGACGAACAAGCCAAATGGGTTCAGCAATTGCAACAGCAAGGACGAGTCGAAAAACGATTTAACGTGACTTTTTTTACCAATGGAGATTCTAGAGAACCTGAACTAGCAGGTGTAAGAGGGGCGTTCACAGGAACGATTCTTACCATGTTAGTGACTCTAGCTATTTCATTTCCACTTGGGGTTGCTGCAGCTTTATACTTAGAAGAATTTGCCCCGCGAAATCGCTGGACGGATATAATTGAAGTCAATATCAACAATCTAGCAGCGGTGCCATCGATAATATTTGGTTTGCTAGGTTTAGCGGTCATCATAAACCTTTTTGGCTTGCCCCGATCCGCGCCTCTTGTGGGAGGGATTGTTTTATCATTGATGACTCTACCAACCATTATCATCGCTAGTCGTGCATCGATAAAAGCGGTTCCTCCGTCTATTCGCGAAGCTGCATTAGGCATTGGAGCATCTAAAATGCAAACTGCATTTGGGCACGTGTTACCGATGGCAATGCCTGGAATTTTGACAGGGACAATTATTGGTATGGCGCAAGCGCTAGGTGAGACAGCTCCACTGTTAATGATAGGAATGGTAGCGTTTATTGTAGATGTTCCTGCTTCTGTAACTGATGCAGCGACGGTGTTACCGGTGCAGATCTTTTTATGGGCGGATAGTCCCGAACGAGCGTTCTTGGCAAAGACCTCTGCAGCAATTTTAGTCTTATTAAGTTTTCTTTTAGTCATGAATGTCAGTGCTGCCATTCTTAGAAAGAAATTTGAAAAGTAGGTTAATAATATGGTTGATATATCTTCTTCAGAAAGTTTGTTATCAGACGACACTAAAATTGACGGAACCGTCGGAAACTGTTTTTCCGATGACGCAAAAATGTCGATGCGTAATGTCAATGTTTTTTATGAGCAAAAACAAGCGATCAAAGACGTCAGTTTAGATTTAGCGAAACATCAAGTGACTGCTTTAATTGGTCCTTCCGGTTGTGGTAAGTCGACTTTTTTGCGTTGTATGAATCGGATGAATGACACCATTCCAATTTGTCGAGTCGAAGGAGAATTGACTCTGGATGGCGAAGACATTTACGCCAAGAAAATGGATCCTGTGCTGTTGAGAGCAAGAGTTGGCATGGTGTTCCAAAAGCCCAACCCATTTCCTAAGTCTATTTATGAAAATGTTGCTTATGGGCCAAAAATCCATGGTTTAGCCTCAAATAAAGCGGAATTAGATGAAATTGTGATCACGAGTCTACAAAAAGCGGGTCTTTTTGAAGAGGTTAAAGACCGACTTGATGCTCCGGGAACCGGTTTGTCGGGCGGACAACAGCAGCGACTTTGTATTGCCAGAACGATTGCCGTGAGTCCCGAAGTTATTTTGATGGATGAACCTGCATCCGCACTTGATCCGATAGCGACTGCAGTCATTGAAGAACTAATTGACGAGTTGAAAGAAAAATACACTATTGCTATCGTCACTCACTCAATGCAGCAAGCGGCGCGAATCTCGCAAACAACCGCATACTTCCACATGGGGCAATTAGTTGAAATGGGTGAAACGGCTCAAATCTTTACTAATCCGTCGCATAAATTGACAGAAAACTACATTACTGGCAGGTTTGGCTAAGCCAAACGTCTTCGGGAGAAACAATATGGAAAACGATCTTCATTTATCACAGCATATTTCGAAGCGCTTTAATCAAGAGCTAGAAGAAGTCCGAAATCAAGTTTTGAAAATGGGTGGCTTGGTCGAGCAGCAAGTTTCTGATGGACTAGTGGCGTTGCTAGAAGCTGATACTGAGCTCGCTAAAAAAGTGGTGGATACTGATAAGCAAGTTAATGGCATGGAAGTTGAAATTGACGAAACCTGTACTGAGATTCTGGCACGAAGACAACCTGCCGCCAGTGATTTACGTTTGATGGTCAGTATTATTAAAACGATTACCGATCTTGAGCGAATTGGAGATGAAGCAGAGAAGCTTGGACGTAATGCGATCGAGTTGGCCGATGCTGAAGGCAGTGCTAGAGAGTACATTGAACTCCGTCATCTTGGTGAAAGCGTCAAAAAGATGCTTAATCGTTCTTTGAATGCCTATGCTCGTATGGATGTGGAAGAGGCCCTTGACGTTATTCAAAGTGATCGCAATATCAACCAAGAATTTGATAACATCTCACGATTATTGGTTTTGAAAATGATGGAAGATCCTCGACAGATCAAGGATGCCTTGAGAATATCTTGGTGTGCTAGAGCGCTCGAAAGGATTGGCGATCACACCAAGAATATTTGTGAGTACATTGTTTATCTAGTGAAAGGTAAAGATGTTCGGCATACCAATCTTGATAAAATCAAAAAGGAAATGGATATATAAGCCTTTTGAAATGTCAGCTATTCCTGATTTCGTACGAGTAGCTGATATCTACGTTAGGTTTTAGCATTAAAGCGGCGGAGCAGTATTTGTTAATTGATAGCTCGCAAGCCCTTTCTACAGTGGATTCCTTCAAGTCTTTACCGGTAACAATGTAGTGAGCATTAATGTTTGTAAACACTGCTGGAGCGGATTCTGCGCGCTCAGCTGTTAATTCACATTGGCAATCGGTAATTTGATTTCTACCCTTTTCTAGAATCATAACTACATCAATTGAAGAGCAACCGCCCACTGCGGCTAGAACCAGTTGCATCGGTGAAGGCGCTGATCCTTCGCCATCCATGATAATTTTATCGCCCTGCTCTGTTACGGCTTCAAATTTTTGCTTTTCTTGCCAATTGGTAATTATTCTCACGATTATTTTCCTGTTTAAACTTGTTTGTGACTAATTATCCTTAATTATGCTTGCTTCTTTGCCACATATCATTAAAAATCAGTATCTAAGAAGTATCGCATTAAAATACGATTGGTTTAGTACTTGTATTTTTGCTCTCGCGAATCTGGCGATTGTTAGTCGAACTTTATTGTTCCGAATATGTCAGTCACAATGATTAAATAGCGCCAAAGGTGATTTCTCGCTCTGAAGTTTAGAGCTCGATAGAAACAATCGCTGTTTGGTGATGGAAACTGAAATTATTGCAGGTATTGCTATGGCCTTAATTAAAGAGCCCCTTATTCTTCCACATAACATACAGAAAGATCCCACTTTGCAGTGGTTTGTTTCTCAGTGTCACAAGCGCCGCTACGCGGCAAAAACAACCATCATATTTGCTGGTGATAAGCCAGAGACTTTGTATTTTATAATTAAAGGTTCGGTGACAGTTCTTATCGAAGATGATGATGGTAAAGAGTTAGTACTCGCTTACCTAAACTCAGGTGATTTCTTTGGTGAAATGGGTTTATTTGATGGAGAAAACAATCGAAGTGCCTGGGTTAGAGCGAAAGTAGAAGCTGATTTAGCGGAAATTAGCTATGCCCGATTTGAGGCGCTATCAAAAGAAAAACCAGAGATCATGTTCAAATTAGCCGAGCAAATGTCACTAAGATTGCGTAAGACCAGTCGTAAAGTAGGTGATTTAGCCTTTATGGATGTTACTGGTCGAGTGGCTAGAGCGCTATTGGACTTAGCTAAAGAGCCTGATGCGATCACTCATCCGGACGGCATGCAGATAAAAGTCACTAGACAGGAGCTTGGACGCATTGTGGGCTGTTCAAGAGAAATGGTAGGTCGAGTACTGAAGGTGTTAGAAGAGCAAGAGCACATCCATGTCAAAGGCAAAACGATGGTTATTTACGGAACGCGATAATAGCTGTAATTAAAATATAGAGAAAAAAGGCCGAACTCTGGCCTTTTTTATTGTCTAAATTTTAAGCACACCAACAAGGAATGGTAAATTGAAGAATCACTCTATCCTTGCCTCAGTCTTATTATGGTCTTTATTCAACCCTGGTTATGCCGTCGCTGAGCGCAGTTTCGAACAAAAGCTTGTCGAGGCTGCTATCGAGAGAACGAAACTGAAAGTTCGATATGATGGTGCTTATCGCAAGATTGATTATCCCAACGGTGATGTCCCACCAAACATTGGTGTCTGCACAGATGTTGTTATTAGAAGTTATCGAAAATTAGGGATCGATTTACAACGATTGTTACACGAAGATATCACTAACAATTTCGACCAGTACCCGTCAAAGCGAATTTGGGGGCTGAATAAACCTGATAGGAATATAGACCATCGCCGCGTCCCCAATCTACAGCGCTTTTTTATTCGACATGGCGAAACGCTCCAAGGCTCTAATATTTCCAGCGATTATCAGCCTGGTGACCTTGTTACTTGGATGTTGCCTGGAAATTTACCGCATATAGGATTTGTTTCGGATCGCGTTGATCCGATAACTAAAAGACCATTAATTGTGCATAACATAGGTCGAGGGCCAGAACTTAGCGATTCGCTGTTTAGCTACCGTATCACTGGGCACTACCGTTTTAAAACCAGTAGCCGAAGTGACTAGAAATCAATTTCATCAGATTCTTCGATAGTCTCAGAGTCTAAGACCTCATCAAGCTCATCCAAAACATTTTCAGAAGGAGCCTCAGAATATTCTGTTGGCGTATTTTCCACCCTAAAGACTTCAAAATTCGATTTCTGAGTATTTGCGCTGGCTAATTTTCCATTGGTTAGGTCTATTTTTACTTCGACGATACCATCTGGTCTTGGCAAGTTGTACTGCTTCACACCATCTAATGCCTTTTCCATAAACTTTTGCCAGATAGGTAATGCGGCTCGTCCACCGAACTCGCTCTTGCCTAACTTTTTGCTGTGATCTCTAAAACCAACCCAGGCAGAAGCTACGTATTTATAGTTATAACCAGAAAACCATGCATCTTTAACATCATTAGTAGTACCAGTCTTACCTGCGATATCTCGCCGTTTAAGTAGTGGGCTTTTGGATCGGTTTAACGAGTTCCAAGCAGTTCCAGCATGAATTACGTCTTTTAACATATCGTCTATGATGTATCGGTTCCTTGCTTCGATCACTCTCGGCGCAATTTTTTCTTCTGCGACTGGCAACCAAGGCTCTGGAATTAAATCGGCATTTGGATTAGTCGTAATCTCAGTTGTAAGCGATTGTTTAACGGAATCGCGAGATTCAGTCTCTTCAGTATCACTTTGATTTAGTTGTAGTGAGTATTGGGAGTCTCCTAGCGCTAACTGGGCCTCTCGTTCCAGCTGCTCCTCCATGGCTTGTCGTTCTTTTTGTTCAATCATTTCCAAACACAGTTCACAAACCTGAATCGGTTCTTGTTGAAAAAGTATTTGACCATTGGTGTCTTCAATTCTTTCGATATACCAAGGCTTGACTTGATAGCCTCCGTTAGCCAGGGTTGCATATCCGGTTGCCACTTCCAGCGGGGTGAATGAGGCAGAACCCAACGCTAGTGAAGGATAAGGCTGCATTCGAGAGCCAGGAAATCCAATTTGTTCTAAGTATTGTTTCGCAAATTTGGGACCTACCTTCTTTATTAACCGAATTGCTACGGTATTAATCGACCAACTTAATGCGACTCTTAGTCGCGTTGGACCTCGATAATTACCACTGTCGTTTTCAGGTCGCCAAAAGTTTCCCGCGGAGACATCATTTTCTATGTAGGGTGAATCATTGATCAGTGAAGCCGCAGTAAAGCCTTTTTCTAAAGCCGCAGAGTATATAAATGGTTTGATGTTAGAGCCAGGTTGTCGCTGAGCTTGGGTTACCATATTGAATTTGCTGTTACTGTAATTAAATCCCCCAGCCAGCGCTTCTACGGCACCATTATTTGGGTTTAGTACTACAAAACCGCCATTTACATCGGGAATTTGGGAAAGTAAATAGATAGGCGTTGTTTGAGAGGTCGCCTCCTCGGCCAAATCTAATTGTTCGGCGTTTGCAGCCGACTCTTCGGAAGGGCTCTCTGAATCGGCGACTTGTTCAGGTTTTTCAGCGTCATTAGCTTTGGAATCTTCCGCATCGGTGTTGAAAGGGTGCTGACGTTCCGTAGGTAATACACGAATCACATCTCCAACAACAAAAATTTGGTTAATATCTTCCAATTTAGTGGTGTCTCGATGATTTTCATCAATATATTTACGAGCCCACAAGGAGTCTTCAAGTAACACGACCCCTTTAGTTGAATCCGGCATGAGTATTTTTGCCATATTGCCTTCGGTTTGGGTAACCAAAGCAGGGATTAACGCTCCGACTTGGGTGAAATCACTGATGTAATCAATTCTTTCTTGTTCTGACACCTGAGCGATATCAAGGTGCTGTTCGACCTCTCGGTAACCGTGGCGGCGATCGTATTCTAGTAAACTAGTACGCAAAGCTTGTTGAGCAAATTCTTGCAAGGTTGGGTTTAAGCTGGTGTAAACCTTTAGTCCATCACTGTGGGCAACTTCTTGTCCATATTGTCGAATAATGTCCATATGAACCATTTCAGCGACATATTGCGCGTCAACGGTGGTTTTAGCGCCGTGGCGCTGAGTACGAATTGGAGAAGCATCTGCAGCTTCATATTCCGCCTGAGATATGTGTCCTTCCGCTAACATTCTACCTAGTACGTGTTTGCGACGCTGTTTCGCAAGTTTCGGTTTACTAATTGGGTTGAAGATAGAAGGGCCATTAGGAATTCCGGCTAACGTGGCCAATTGAGGAAGGTTTAGCTGGTTTAAAGGCTTACCGTAGTAAACTTGGGAGGCAGCTCCCAGGCCGAACGCGCGATGTCCAAACAGTATTTTGTTTAAGAAGAGTTCTAAAATTTCATTTTTGGATAGTTCGGATTCTAGTTTCCAAGCGACAAACATCTCAGTAAATTTACGAGAGAATCGTTTTTCCCTAGTTAAGTAGTAGTTTCGAGCTACTAGCATGGTGATGGTGCTGGCTCCCTGACTCTTAGTTCCTGTGGTGGCAAGATTTAGAATTGCTCGCAAAACTCCTTTCAGATCGACACCTGTGTGTTCATAGAAGCGAACATCTTCTGTAGCTAGCAAGGCATTTATGAAATCCTGTGGAACTTGGTCTAGAGTTATAGGTATGCGCCGGACATTACCAAATTCATTGATTAATTGACCATCTTTAGCAAATACACTCATAGGTGTTTGCAGGCGTATTTCTCTAATTGTTTCGACTTCAGGTAAGTCGGGTCCAACCGCAAGATAGAGGCCAGTAAATCCCATTGCGGTGCATATTGTGAACAGGGTCACGATATAGCCGAATTTTGCTGCTATCTTTGTGATTCGTTTCATACCGGTTTGTCAAATAGATTGCCATAGTTGGTTAGTCGACAAAGTATAACGGGATTTGTTCATCCTCATAACCTTTAAGTTTAGGAAATGTGCGTAAATTCCCGAGATTAAAGAGAAAAATTTTTAGGTAAAAAAGCAATAAACAAAAAAATTCTTGAATTCGATACTACAATTGTGTTGATCCCTTCTGATAATTGAAGGCGTTATGAACAAGGAATTTGCCCAAATAACGCGAAATTGACCACATAAAAATAAAAAACAGGTGAAATTTCTTATAGTTAGGGCTATTATTTAAAGTGAAACATAGTTTTCAGTTGTAACTGGATAAAATGATAGGAAAATCTTAAATTATGCTGGCTAATTTATTCGGCTCAAAAAAGACAGCTTTAGTCGGAATCGATATTAGTTCGACCGCATGTAAGCTGATCGAATTAGGAAAGGTTGGTTCTCGCTATCGAGTGGAAAGCTATGCTGTCGAGCCATTACCTCAAGATGCCATGGCTGACCGGGATATCCGTGATCCAGAAGTGGTCGGAGAAGCTCTAAAAAGAGTTATCAGTCGTTCAGGAACAAGTATCAAGCATGCAGCGGTGTCTGTTGCTGGTTCTTCAGTCATTACCAAGGTTATCCAAATGGATAAGGGGTTGAGTGAAGAAGAAATGGAAAGCCAAATTGAAGTAGAAGCAGACCAATATATTCCCTACCCGTTAGAGGAAGTCGCACTGGACTTCCAAGTGATTGGTGAGTCAGAGAAAGTCCCCGATAAGGTTGATGTACTGTTGGCCGCATCTCGATCAGAAAATGTTTATAGTCGAGTTGATGCGCTTGAACTTGCCGGATTGACCGCAAAAGTGGTTGATGTAGAAGCTTATACCATCGAACGAGCGTTTAAATTGTTGGCCAATCAATTACCAGACCAAGGTGAGGGCCAGATTATTGCGATTGCGGATATTGGCGCAACGAATACCAGCCTAAGCGTTCTGGAAGATTTCAATACAATATATACCCGAGAGCAGACTTTTGGTGGCTCTCAGTTAACGGAAGAAATTCAACGTCGCTACGGACTCTCATTTGAAGAAGCTGGAATGGCGAAGAAACAAGGCGGACTGCCAGATGACTATGAACCTGAAGTCTTGGAGCCTTTTAAAGAAGCTGTAATTCAGCAAGTCAGTCGTTCATTGCAATTCTTTTACGGTTCAAGTCAGTATGGAGAAGTTGACCATATCGTGTTAGCTGGCGGATGTGCGGTAATCGACGGACTAGAAGAAATGATAGAAGAGAGGCTCGGAACAACTGCATCAACCGCTAACCCGTTTGCAGATATGTCTTTGTCATCTCGAGTAAATGCTCAAGCCTTGAGTGCCGATGCGCCCTCTTTAGTTAATTGCTGCGGCTTAGCATTAAGGAGTTTTGACTAATGGCTAACATTAATCTCTTACCATGGCGCGAGGAAGAACGAGCTGAGCGACAACGCCAGTTTGTTAGTGTCCTAGGATTGGTCGCTGTTTTAGGTGTGGTCGTGATGTGGTCTGTCTATATGTATTATGGTGACCAAATAGAAAACCAGCGAAATAGAAATAATTATCTAGAAGGTCAAACAAGAAAGTTAGACACAAAGATTAAAGAAATCACCACTCTTGAAGCAGAGAGAAAAGAATTAGTCGACCGTATGGAGCTAATTCAAGACCTACAGAAAAGTCGGCCGCAAATTGTGCATTTGTTTGATGAAATAGTTCAAAAAATTCCCGAAGGCATGAATTTGATAGAAATCGCGCGTAATAAGGACGAAGTTATTTTTACCGGAATTGCGGAGTCTTCACCTCGAATTTCAAACTTTATGCGTAATTTAGCAGCCTCACAATGGGTTACTAAGCCGGACATTGATGATATTGAAGATGATAAAGAATCTGGTGCAGGCAGAAAGATGTTTAAGTTGAAAGCAAAAATCACTACGCCCAATGCTGTGAATAAGGAGGCCGAATAATGGATTTAGAAGGTCTCAAAGATTTTGATGTCAATGACATCGATTTTACCAATATGGGCTCGTGGCCAACCGCTGGAAAAGCTGTTATGGCTTCCATCGTTTTTGGTGCGGTATTATTTTTAGGCTATTACTTTTTTATTGCCGACCAAGCCGATGCGTTGGTTAATATTGAACGAAAAGAAATCGAGCTGAAAAAAGAATTTGAAAAAAAGCAGGCGAAAGCGGTCAATCTAGAAGCATACAAAAGACAGATGCAAACTATCAAAGATAGTTTTCAAACCCTGTTACAGCAGTTGCCCAAAGCTGATCAAATGGCGGAACTGCTAGATGAGATTTCCTATGCTGCGACAGGTGCTGGTTGTGAGATTTCAGCGGCATCTTTTAAAGAAGAAAAAGATGCAGAATTCTATTCCGAAAAACCGATAGAAATTCAAGTCACTGGTGGATATCACCAAATTGCTGATTTTGTGAGTCGGGTTTCTCGATTACCCAGAATCGTAACGTTGCATGACTTCACCATTAAAATTGGAGATGGTGTAGTAAGCAGTGCACCGGATGAAAAATTGTTAGTTATGAATGTCACGGCGAAAACATACCGTGCTGATGCGGGGGAAAAGTAATGTTAAATTTTCTTAATCCGCGTCAAAATGCAATGCGAGCCAAAGCTATGGTTAGCAAACGACTATTATCTCTCGGACTATTAAGCATGGTGCTTTCCGCTTGCGGCGGTAACACTGAAGATTTAGAAGTGTGGGTTGACAATATCAAGGCTAAACCTCCTGGCCGGATCGAACCGATGCCTGATGTTAAGGTTTACCAACCTCATGATTATTCATCTGCAGCGTTACGAAGTCCGTTCGCAATAATGGAACTAGAATTAGAGCAGCAACTAAAATTGCTACATGACGGCTGTGATGAAGCCATTCGGCCTGATCCTGATAGACGGCGTGAAGACTTAGAACGTTATTCTCTCGACTCAATGGAAATGGTTGGTACTTTGGACCGACCGGGTAAGGAGTGGGGACTGATTAGAATGACAGCTGGGCCAATTAGTGGCAATGTTGTCAAAGTTCAAGTTGGCGAGTATTTAGGTATAAACCACGGTCAAATTAACGCAATTACAGAACAACAAATTGAGATATCAACTTTGGTGCCCGATAGCAAAGGTTGTTGGGAAAAAAGAAAAGTATTTTTAGCGCTGTCAGAAGGGTAGCGGGCACTAGGAGCATTTATGAGTACATGGGATAACACCAAATCAAAAAGAATAGGAGCGGTCGTTATGGCTAGCCAAAAATTGAAACACTGTTTGGCTTTTGTTTTGACAATGTTTGTCAGTGTCGCCAGTGCCACAGAAATATCTAATGTGGGGTTTAATGTCTTGCCTGGTGATAAAGTGGAGATACGCGTTTCCATGGATTCACCTCCGCCAAGCTTTCAAGAGTTTACGACCAATAATCCCGCGCGTATCGCAATGGATTTCGCTGGGGTAACGACTAACTTAAGTCAAAAGACGCATAATATTGGTGTTGGAGTGACTAGAAGTGTCACTGCGGTTGAAGCCGGAGGCCGTACAAGGCTAGTGGTTAATCTAGTAGAAATGGCACCTTACTCAACCCGAATAGACGGTAATGATTTAGTGGTGACTGTCGGTTATGGTACCACTCCAAGCAGTGCTGCATCACAATCACCCAGTGTCGCTGCTAGTCCGAGTAATTCAAACCGCTCATCTAAGGATATTACCAATATCGATTTTCGTCGCGGGGAAAATGGCGAAGGAAGAGTCATTATTGATTTAGGAAATACCAACCTCGGAATTGATTTGCGTAAAGAAGGGCGTACCGTTCTAGCCGATTTTGTCGATGCAAGTATCGCTGATGAATTAGTCCGAAAGTTAGATGTGGTTGATTTTGCAACTCCAGCTCAATTGATCTCAACCAGTCGGGTTGGTGGCAACGTTAGACTGGCAATTGAAACGCTTAACGAATTTGAGTATTTGGCCTATCAAGCCAATGATTCTTACATCATAGAATTAAAGCCATTAACTCAAGAAGAGATCGAAAGAAAGAGTTTACAGGCGCCCGTTTATACTGGCGAAAGGCTTTCGCTTAATTTCCAAATTATCCCAGTTCGGTCTGCGCTAACTATTCTATCGGAATTTACTAATATCAATATGATTACTAGTGATACCGTGTCAGGTTCAATTGCTTTAAGATTAAATCAGGTTCCTTGGGATCAAGCTTTGGACTTAATTCTTAAAACTAAGGGTTTAGATAAGCGACAGACTGGTAACGTGATGTTAATTGCTCCGGCAGAAGAGATAGCCGCGCGCGAAGCATTGCAATTACAAACTGAAAAACAAATTGAACAGTTGGCGCCATTGCAATCTGAATTTATTCAAGTTAACTATGCCAAAGCGACAACCATGTCAGAGTTGATATTGACCAAAGGGGCTAATTATTTGAGTCCTCGCGGAAGCGTTTCTGTGGATGAAAGAACTAATACTCTGTTGATCCAAGATACAGCCAAAAAATTAGATTCGATTCGCCAGATGGTTAACAAGCTAGATATTCCGATTCGACAAGTATTGATAGAATCGAGAATAGTGGTGGCAGATAACGGTTTTACCGATGAACTAGGTGTTAGATTCGGTGTTTCCGACTTAGGTAGTCAAGCGGCTATTTCGGGTACGCAACAAGGTACTAATAACTTATTGTTTGGTGCCGATCCACAAGATCGTTCGTTATCTGTTAATCTTCCAGTATCTCAAGCCGCTGGAACGATCGGATTGACTTTCGCTCGACTAGCTGAGGGGACAATCTTAGATGTAGAATTATCCGCTTTAGAAAGCGAGTCGCGTGGTGAAGTTATTGCTTCTCCTCGAGTATTTACAACTAATAATAACGAAGCTTATATTGAGTCGGGAGAGCAAATTCCGTATTTACAAGCAAGTTCTGCTGGTAATACGACAGTAACCTTCAAAAAAGCGGTATTAAGTCTAAAGGTGACTCCACAAATCACCCCAGATGATCGTATAATCCTAGATCTGCAAATCAATCAGGATACGCGAGGCGAAGATACGGTATTTGGACCAGCTATCAACACCCGTGAGGTTGGAACTAGGGTGCTTGTTGAGAATGGAGAAACCATTGTTTTAGGTGGTGTATACCAACAACGAGTTAACCGAGAAGTGACCAAAGTTCCTCTACTTGGTGACTTACCGGGAATAGGGGCTTTATTCCGGTCGACCTCTGATTCATCTGCAAAACAAGAACTATTGATGTTTGTAACTCCAAAAATAGTCAAAGACACGATTCAATAGATTCATTAGAATGTTTGCGCAAACAACCCGCTGTTGCGGGTTCTTGCGTTTTAACATGACAACAATTTAACGCGGACATAATAATAAGCTGAACTTATGAAAGGTAAACGCAATATATTCTTGGTCGGCCCTATGGGCGCTGGAAAAACCACTATCGGAAAACAGTTAGCACAACTTCTTCACTTGGAATTCATCGATACAGACCAAGAGATAGAATCTAGAACCGGTGCGCCAATCGATTGGATTTTCGATATTGAAGGTGAAGATGGCTTTAGAGCAAGGGAAAAAGAGATCATAGCTGAACTTTCTCAGCGTCAGGGAATTGTACTCGCGACTGGTGGAGGAGCGGTGGTTACTCCTGAGAATCGGACATTTTTAGCGGGCCGCGGAATTGTGGTTTATTTAGAGACATCTATAGAGCAGCAGTTAGAGCGAACCCGTAAAGATAAACGACGCCCTTTATTACAAAATACCGATGACCCAGAAGCTACCCTAATAGCACTGCACAAAGAGCGAGATGCTCAATATCGAGAAATTGCTGATGTCATTGTCGCCACTAACGAAAACTCGATTAAGTCTGTTGCCAATAAAATAGCTAACCAAATAAATGAAAACTAGGTGCATTTCTGATGCGTCTATTACCCCTGCCACTAAAAGATAACCCATATACTATTCATATCGGATCTGGGCTCCTTCAAAACAAACAACTCGTCTCATCTTTTTGTGAAGGTGAGAATGTATTGATCGTGACCAATCAGTTGGTTGCTCCGTTGTATTTGGACAAAGTACAAAATACCATTGAAGGCAAAACGGTTTATCATCTATTAATTGACGATGGTGAAGTTAATAAGAGTAGAGAAAGCTTATTTAAGATCATCGACTTCTTAGTGGAGAATAATTTTCGAAGAAATGACACCCTAATTGCTCTAGGTGGCGGAGTTATCGGTGACCTAGCGGGGTTTGCTGCTGCAAGTTACCAAAGGGGGATGAATTTAGTTCAAGTGCCAACGACCTTGCTTTCACAAGTGGACTCTTCTGTCGGGGGCAAGACAGCAATAAACCATCAGCAAGGTAAAAACCTTATAGGGGCTTTTTATCAGCCCAGTGCGGTAATTATTGACGTAGATACATTAGATTCTTTACCAAAAAGAGAATACCTTTCGGGATTTGGTGAAATCGTCAAATATGCGTTACTCGGAGAAAAGCAAATTGCAGAGATATTGCAGAATAATGTAGTTAGCTTAAAAGAGAGAAATAAACCACTTCTTGAAGAACTGATATTCCTAAGTTGCCAAATGAAAGCCAATATTGTTGCACGAGATGAGAAGGAACAAGGGGAAAGAGCTTTATTGAATTTAGGCCATACTTTTGCGCATGCAATTGAAACCCTGACAGATTATAAGCGATTCTTACATGGCGAAGCTGTTTCAATCGGTATCTTGATGGCGCTATCAATTAGTGCGAAAAAGTCGCTGATCAACTCGCAGGTTGTTAGGCAATACCATCAATTAATATCCGAACTCGGACTACCCGTTGCGACCGGGATAAAATTAGCGAGTAAAGAATTTGTGGCCGCTATGAGAAAAGATAAAAAAAATCAAAGTGAAGCGATTAGACTGGTTCTAGCAACCCCAAGCGGTTGTAATCTTGAAGAAGAAAATGATTTTCAGTTAATCACCGAAATCATAAATCAATATTGCAGCTAAGAAATTTTAAGAAATAATTTTGACTGTGCTAAGATGGGTTAAAATTGTGTTTAGAGCATGGATGGACTGTGAGTCTTTACGTCAGCCAACAAAAAAGCGAGCTTCTTGATTCGTTAGAAACCCAAGTGAGATTCTCACAATTGGTTGCTGTGTTAGTTGGTGCTAGAGGACTTGGCAAGTCATTTTTATTAGAACAGCTGCATCATCGACTTAAAGACGAAGTGGCTATTGCAAGTGTCGATGCCAGCATGGCAATGTCAGACGACCAGCTAGACAAAACCATTAGTTTACAACTAGGACTAAGTTGGCAAGAGTCAAATTCAGATTTGGCTACCCGAATTTCTAATACTCACTCTGAAAAAGTTTTAATAACCATTGATAATGCCCATCTACTTTCTGCTAGTTGCCTAGAATTTGTTTTAAAACTAAATCAAAGCCAGCTTTCAGAAAAGCAATCATCATTGTTTATCTTGTTGGCTGGAGAAAGTAGCTTACCAGCCTCGATTAACAAAACACCTACCTTTACTAAACATCCAGAAATGTGCGTTGTTTTTGAAGTGGAGCCAATTCAACAGTCTGAAACAAGAGCGATTATCGATACCTTTAGTCACCCTAATTCAGAGGTGCTCAAGGAACTTAAGAATGGCTCTAAGCTTGATTATTTTTGGCAATTAGCCAAAGGTAATCCAGCCGAGTTAAACTACCATATGTCTCGTTGGCTCGATGAGCACTCACCAACTCAAGTGGTAGAGGTCGATACAAAAAACAATCCGAATGCGGTGTTGAAGGCGGTTGTGTACTCTTTGCTAGCGATTGTCTTAAGTGCGATGCTGGTTTATCAAGATGAAATCAATCAATGGATATCTCCTCCTTCAGAGTCGAACAAGGAAAATAGTGACCAGACTCTAGCCAATAATACACCGCTAAAACTCGAAACCAATGAAAAAGAACAGCTGGCTAAACAGCAAGTTGTCGGCGACTCAAATGAACTAGCAGAATCAACAACTAGCGAAGCTCAAAAGAAAACCAAGCAAGGGTTTGACCGAGAGCTTGAAAAAACCGAGAAGGCGGTTGATTCCGCAGCCGGATCACAGCTCAGCACTGAAAAGGTAAAGGAAAATCAAAGTGAGATAGACCAGGCAACAGACTTAGAGTCGTCGCGTAAAACTAAAAAAACTAACAACACAAACAACGCTTTATCAGAAAGTCAGACGCAATTGCCTGTTGAAACGCAATCGACGAAAAGCCGGATTGAGGAAGCGCAAAGCCTAACCACTGAAGAGCAAAGACTGTTAGCTGTGGACTCCGGTTTATTTTTGTTGCAATGGGCTGGTGTTAGCAGCAGAGAAGCAGCCGAAAAATATCGTGATAACCATAGTGCAAAAGAACAAATGAGTATTTACCGACGAGCAAATAATGGGAAAACCCTTTTCATCGTTGTAAGTGATCGTTTTTCTAATCGTGCACTCGCAGAATTCGCTCTAAATGATTACATCCAACAAGGCATCAAAGAAAAACCATGGATCAAATCATATGAACTAGTCCACAAGGAAATTCGACAATTCGAGCAGAGCAAACCTTAAATCCTTCAGTTTTGTATGCGTATAGGCTGATGTGAGTCAATGATTCCGCACACTGCACAGTATCAATATTCAACTTCCTCAGGTAGAATCCGGTAAATTTTGTTATTGGTGTGAATCTATGTTGAAAAACGATCGTTATATTAAAGCTGCACTTAGTCAAGCTGTCGATAAAACCCCTGTTTGGATGATGCGACAAGCTGGTCGGTACTTGCCTGAGTATCGAGAATTGCGGGCACAGGCAGGCGATTTTATGTCGCTTTGCACTAATCCAGAGTTGGCTTGTGAAGTCACTCTGCAACCGCTGCGGCGGTATGATTTAGATGCTGCGATTTTGTTTTCGGACATTCTCACCATTCCTGATGCGATGGGATTAGGTTTGTACTTCAAAACCGGCGAAGGCCCTGCATTTGAAAAGCCGGTTCAATCGGTCAAAGCTATTGCTGAGCTAGAAGTTCCGGATATTTATTCAGAACTTAAATATGTCACGGACGCGGTTTCAACTATACGAAAAGCGCTGGATAATGAAACGCCGCTGATCGGCTTTTCCGGTAGTCCGTGGACTCTAGCAACTTACATGGTTGAAGGTGGCACCACCAAGAACTTTGGTAAAGTTAAAGGAATGATGTTTTCAGAGCCAAAAGCGATGCACCAGCTGCTGAATGTTTTAGCTAAATCAGTGACTGCTTATTTAAACGCACAAATCGAATCAGGCGCGCAAGCAGTGATGGTTTTTGACACTTGGGGAGGCGTTTTATCGACCCGAGATTATCAAGAGTTTTCACTTAGATACATGCAACAAATTGTTGATGGTTTAATAAGAGAAAAAGACGGACAAAAAATTCCTGTCACACTCTATACCAAAGGCGGCGCTGGCTGGCTTGAGGCAATGGCAAATACCGGGGCCGATTGTATAGGATTGGACTGGAGTATCGATATCGATCAAGCGAGAGCAAGAATAGGCGATAAGGTGGCGCTGCAAGGAAACATGGATCCCTGTATCTTGTATTCAACCCCTGAACGAATCGAACGTGAAGTTGCCGATATTTTGGCTAAGTTTGGTAATGGCAACGGTCATGTGTTCAACTTAGGTCACGGAATTCACCCAACGATTGATCCTGTAAACGTTGAGGCCTATGTTAATGCCGTACATCAGCATAGTGAGCAATATCACCGTTAAGCGCCTTCCATATCGGCGGGCGATTGAGCGATATTCACAAGTGATTTTCCTGGGGCGTTAGCTAAACTTGACGCTAACTTTACCAGACGAGCCGTTCGTCTTGGATCACCTAAATTACTTTTTTCAAATTGCTGCTCTGCCCATTAGCTGTGATCGCTTATCATGATGCTCTCCTAACTCTGTTTGGAGATCGGATCGCTAATTTGGATTTTAGTTCAAAAAAAATCCCCGTTAATTACTTAACGGGGATTTGTGTTTAAGAGACAGCCAAATAGGTGCCTTTTTTTGTAGTTTTAATTTCTATTAAAACTTAATCAATCATCGTAATAGAAGCCGTTGTTACAGTCCCATTCGGTGTAGTAACTGAAACAATCAGTGGGCCAGTACTTGGTGTCGTATCAGGAGTGACAGAAACCGAACAGCTATTGATACCAAAAGCGCTAGAATTTCCAACGATACATTGCGAAGGTCCAACTATCCTGCCGTTACCTGACTCAAACGCTATAACAGTACCGTTTGGCATCGAACCGTTGTGGAGATCTGCAATGTGAGCGATAAATGTTGCAGGTAATGTAGTATCTAAGAAGTAATTAGCGCTATCGGTATTATCCAAACCTGATTCAATTAGCCCAATACTCGCATTCGATCCGGCTTGCAAAATTGTGATGTTTTTCCATATTGTCAGTAACTGGCGGCTACAGATTCCAGCTTGGGCGCTAGCAACAGGACAAAGAACACCATTGTATAGATTGTTGCCTAAATCAAATGTTTGATTACTATTGAAATCAACATATTCTTCATTGTCACCACCTACTTGGTAGCACTCTGTGGTATTGCCAGTTCCATAGCACTTTGCATCTACGTCTGCTGCTCCTGGTGCCGGGCTACCGTTAGCCAATTTGCCATTGAACACTCCATCCTCGTTATCGTCGGTGAATGCCTCGGTTAAATCCGTAAATGCTTCACCGTCGTCAAATTGTCCATTAGCATTTGAATCAGTAAAACTTTCTTCACCTAATACTGTCGCTCTAATTGTGACTCGGTTTCCATAAACCTGACCGAGGCCACCATAGAATGCCGGTTCAGTGGTTGTTGCTGATGTTGCATTAATATAGAAACAGGGAAGTCCAGCCGCATTGAGGTTGGAGTCTGCGCCTCCAGTTTCCGTACATTCACTTACCGCAACATCTCCTAGTCGACGCGTAATTGCAGCTGCGTCTCTTAGCACTGGAAGTGGCGTTCTTGGTTCACCGCTAGTCCAAGTGACTGAACACAATCCATTGACGGTAGTACAGGAAGGTTCGATCGAACCAAACTCTGTGACGAAGGAAATGGCAGTACCATCAGGAACTGGGTTATTAAAATGGTCTGACGCTCGAGCTGTAATTTCAGATTCAGTGCCGTCAATATTCCAGCCTTCTGGCTGCAATGAAGATGCAGATAAACTCAAACTATTGAAGTCAGCCACACCTGTAGAAATAACAAGCTCATCAGAAACTGTGGAAATAGAGTCATCTGAGCCTAATGAAGCTACGACTCTTACTGGCGTAGGAATGGTTCCTGATTGAACGATAACATCAACTCGTCCGTCTGTATCCGTTTGCGCTGGGCCTTCAACTGAAGTATCTGGGCTGATGGTAAGTCCACCGACTGAAGTTGTTAAAGTGAAATTAACACCAACATTTTGTACAGGGTTTCCAATGGAATCAATGACTCTAAAGGTTACTGTTGACGTCTCGGAACGACCCGAACCACCTGTTCCTTGTAAAGCAATATTAGCAGGACTTGCGCTAATAAATTCAATACTGCCTGCAGATGCTGCTTGAACATCAATTGTGCCAGTTTGAGTTAATAGAGTTTGTCCTACCGTTGAGCTAATGCTAATTGTATCGGTAATTCCACAACCCTGATCTTTATAGGTTGATCGTGCCACGCCTGATACCGTGTCGACATTGGTATCAAGTGTTGCAGTACCTTGTTGAACACACTCAGAAGTAAATTGAACGGTAGCTGTTTCGGTTAAAGGAGAGGTAACGCCTCCGGTTGTTTCTGTAATGGTAACTTCTACGGTCGCTGTGCCGTTAGCACCAATGCTAGCTGGAGAAATAGTAGGAGTTGTCATAGCGACATCAGTGGCAGAAATGCTTACTGAGAAATCAATTGATTGAGAGATGTCACCTTCGATAGTTGCAGTCACTGTTCCTGCACCTTCAGTAGAGCCCGATTGCAAAATAATTGAAGCTACGCCGTTAGAATCGGTTAAAGCAGTCCCACTAGCAGGGTTTAGCTGGCCAACACCGCCGCTTAAAGAAAAAGTTACCAAAACACCGGTAGAGGGGTTGCCACCATTGGTTAATGTGGCTTGCAAAGTACCAGGGTTGGCGCCACTAACATTACTAGTCGGATTACCAGATGAGTCAACTAAAGCCAAACTTAGATTAATAAAATTAGATTGACCATTTCCGGCAGTTTCAAATCCAACGCTCGCTGTTGCGCCAGAAGGAATTGTTGCGATAACACTTCCCGCTCCGGCGGCTTCTCCAGCTGTAAGCGTGATAGTTGCGGTTCCGGTAGCATCCGTTAGCGCAGTACCGGCTACTGGGTCTAATTGTCCGGCAGAATTAGATAAAGTAAAAGTGACCACGGTTCCTGCTAATCCATCGGAAACGACAGCAGTTACAGTAGCAGGTGCGGCTGGTGTAATGACCCCATCAGTGATGGAAATACTAACAGTAGCTCCTGTGGTGCCTCCTCCTCCACTACCCGCGCCACCATTGTCGACGAATCCACTATCTGAGCCGCCACAGGCAGCCATAATAGATAACATGACAAATCCAGCAATAATGTTGAATAACTTAGTGGGTGAGGATACTTTTTTTAACCAATCCATCACAAAAATCTCCCGTGATCTGACGTCCGATAAGGCGGCTGCAACGTATACAGCTCTATTAAATAAATAAATTAGACACGCCTTTTCCACGCGCTTATCTAATCGAATGAGGATTATTAATCCTGAAAAATAAAAAACATACTAAAAACAATGAGTTCTCAGTTAAAGTTAGACTAATTTCTCACTAAAACCAAGCGCTAATTGGGTTTTTTTGTGAGTTTGTTCATAAATATTAGCAGTTGTATTAAAAAAGCCATGGTTTTTTGGATTAAAACGTTGATTTCTGTGGATAGATGCACGTTTTTGACTCAATTAAACTATCCATTGCCTGGCTAGTTGAACAATTTCTAAAACACTTTAATATGAGACCTTGCGCAATTATTTTTTTACAAACAATAGATTAGAGACCGTCAATTTATGAGGCCAACTCAGTTTTTTTATGTTTTTGTGGTTCTAGCCATCGCCGTCACATCGGGTCTAGTATCTATCTCGCTACAATGGCTTCATTTGTTGTGGCTGTTTATGCCGATAATTCTGCTCGGTCTATATGATCTTGTACAAAAAAAACACACTCTCCTAAGAATTTACCCAGTCATTGGACATATCAGATATCTAATGGAATCGATTCGTCCCGAAATTCAACAATATTTTGTCGAGTCAGAGACTAACGGAATGCCGATAAGTCGCGAATTTCGTTCGCTTGTTTATCAAAGAGCTAAAGGTGTTTTAGATACTCGCCCTTTCGGGACACTTTTTGATGTATATGCTGATGGTTACGAATGGGTACATCATTCAGTAGCGCCAACAGATTCTAAAAAAGTCAATACTGACGTTGTTTTTGGTGGTAGTGAGTGTAAACAACCCTACACCGCTTCTGCACTAAATATTTCAGCGATGAGTTATGGTTCACTGAGCAAAAATGCCATTTTAGCACTTAATCAAGGCGCTAAGAGTGGCGGGTTCGCACACAATACCGGGGAAGGAGGGCTGAGTCCTTATCACCTAAAGCCCGGTGGTGATTTGATTTGGCAAATTGGTACCGGCTATTTTGGTTGTCGTGACAAAGACGGGAATTTTAACGACTTATTATTTCAACAAGGCGCCAATGCCAACGCAGTAAAAATGATTGAAATCAAGTTATCTCAGGGGGCTAAACCCGGACATGGTGGAATCTTACCGGCGGCTAAGTTAACCAGTGAAATTGCTGAGATTAGGCATGTACCTATGGGGGAAGATGTTCTATCACCAGCCGCACATAGCGCATTTGACTCACCCATTGGATTGTTAGAGTTCGTTAAACAATTAAGAGAGTTGTCTAACGGCAAACCGGTTGGGTTTAAGTTATGTATTGGCCATCAAAGAGAATTTATAAGCATTTGTAAAGCTATGTTAGAGACAGGAATCACGCCAGATTTTATTACAGTCGATGGCGGTGAAGGCGGTACCGGGGCTGCACCGGTAGAACTAACGAACTCTGTTGGGATGCCAGTAAAAGATGCTTTGGTTTTTGTTAATAACATGCTGATTGGTTGTGGCTTAAGAGATAAAGTTAAAATTATTGCTTCCGGCAAGTCTTTGTCAGCCTTTCATTTATTGCGTTTGTTAGCATTAGGGGCTGATACTGTCAATTCTGCTAGAGCGATGATGATTGCTTTAGGTTGTATCCAATCTCGAAGCTGTAATACTGACCGTTGCCCTACCGGTATCGCTACTCAAGATCCCACTCGTTACAATGCTCTGGATGTTGAGGAAAAAGCTAAACGAGTGGCCAAGTACCATCAATCTACTATTCATAATCTTCAAGAATTGATTGCCGCAATGGGGCTAACTGATGGTAATCAATTGCAACTTCGGCATATCAATCGCCGTGTCCAAGGTACTAAGGTGGCTACCTATTCAGATCTCTATTCGACCATTAGCAATGAACAGTTACTCGATCAAAGTAATATACCTGCTGAGTTTGCTTATGATTGGGCCGAAGCGAAAGCAACTAGTTGGTAAATTCGGTTGAATATTATTGAAGATCAATTTCGCCCGCCTTGGTGGGCCAAGAATCGCCACCTGCAGACTGTGTGGGGCAGTCTGTTTAGAAAGCTACCGGCTCTCCCACCGATGAATAATTTGCGCCTGGAACTTGCTGATGGCGATTTTATTGATGTAGCGGTTAGAGGGCGCCAAAAACGACCAACTTTGCTAATGTTACACGGTTTGGAAGGATCTATAGACTCACCGTACATGCGCGGTTTAATTAGCGCCGCAGAAAAGAAGCAGTGGCAAATAGCCGTTATGCATTTTCGAAGTTGTAGCGGAGAACCGAATCGATTGTTGCGAAGTTATCATAGTGGCGTCAGTGATGATCTAGGCGAAGCAATAAAGCTGTTAGCAGAGCAAAACATTAATGTTGACTTTATAGTTGGGTATTCGCTCGGTGGCAATGTTTTACTAAAATGGCTTGGCGAGCAAGCTGATCAGGCTCTGGCCAAAGCAACAGTCGCGGTCTCTGTTCCATTGATGCTCGATATTTGTGCCACCGAGATTAATAAAGGCTTTTCCAAAGTCTATGAAAGTGCGCTATTGCGAACTTTAAAGATAAAAACAATCGAAAAAATCAAACACTTTCAAAGTGAAAAGTTACCAACTGAAAAAGAAATTTCGAGACTCAAGTCTTTTTGGCAATTCGATGATAAAGTCACAGCGGCTCTGAATGGTTTTAACGGTGTTGATGATTATTATAGTAAAGCCTCTTCGCGGCAATTTGTTAAAGACATAAAAGTACCAACCCTGATTATTCAATCAACTGATGATCCGTTTATGAATGAGACGGTGTTACCCGATCTTGAACAATTACCCAACCAAGTAATACTGGAAAAGAACCAGTACGGCGGTCACGTTGGTTTTGTTGATGGTCGTTGGCCCTGGTCAGCGGAATATTATTTAGAAAGGCGAATACCGAATTATCTGGCAAGTTTTTTGTAATCTCGGTAGGCTTAAGCTCATTAGATTGACAACCTTTGCGATCAAACTATGAATCGACGAACTCTTCTCAAAAATGCTTTCGGAGTGACACTACTCTCATTAGGAGGGGTGTCTGCCTATCAAGTTTATCGTCAATCGCTCAACCAACAGACTGTTCATACAGAAGAGTCTTTAGTTTTTCTAACTAACGACGATGTCATTGTTTTACAAGCTCTGATCCCTGTTTTACTGGCAACAAGACTGACCGACTCAACTATTTCACTGGCTCAAATTGTTAGTAATATGGAGGCAGCAATCATCCGTTTGCCTTTATCCACTCAAGCGGAACTACGAGAGTTGTTTGATTTGCTCGGTAACATGCTGGGTCGTTTGTTAGTCGCTAATGTATGGCTAAATTGGAGTGATGCCGATAGCAAGTCGATCGATACTTTTTTATCTGATTGGCGAAATAGCCATTTAGATTTATTGCAAATTGCCTATAAGGGATTACATAAACTTATTATCGGCTCTTTCTATTCTGAAAGAGGCAGTTGGCAAGCGATAGATTACCCTGGCCCACCTCTAATTTCGCTAGGTTAAACAAAAGTGATGATTGATCTCAAAAACAGTTCTCTAGATTACTCCACTATCGAGCCAACCGATGTCATAGAATGTGATGTTGTAATTGTTGGCAGTGGGGCCGGTGGCGGAATCGCGGCAGAAGTTTTGTCCCGTTCTGGTGTTAAAGTTTTGCTGGTTGAAGAAGGCCCGCTGAAGACCGCCAAAGATTTTAAGATGAATGAAAAAGAAGCTTATGCCGATCTTTATCAGGAAGTTGCTGGTCGGCAAACTCTGGACAAAGGAATTCAAATTTTACAAGGTCGAAGCGTGGGCGGATCGACCACAGTGAATTGGACTTCCAGTTTTAGAACACCGGGGCAAACGCTCGACTATTGGCAAAACCAATTTTCTGTTAAAGGGCTGAGCAAAAATGACCTTTCAGTTTGGTTTGAATGGGCGGAGCAGCGACTTAAAATTTCCAAATGGCAAGTTCCACCGAATCGAAATAATCAACTTTTAGCGGATGGAGCATCGCAGCTGGGTTGGAGCTACGCTGCGATCCCACGAAATGTTAGTGGGTGTGCCAATTTAGGTTATTGCGGCATGGGGTGCCCGATTAATGCCAAACAATCGATGCTAGTCACTTGTATTCCAAAAGCAATAGAGTTCGGAGCAACATTGATCCACCGAGCACGAGCTGAATCAATCATTCATAACAATGGAAAAGCCAGTGGTATTTGGTTAAGTTCGATGTCGGAATTAGGTCAAATTAAACAACGAAATGTCACCAAAGTGGTGGCGAAGAAAGTTATTTTGGCCGCAGGTGCAATTGGTAGCCCTGCTATACTGCTTCGAAGCGCTGTTGAAGACCCTTTTAACAATTTAGGCAGAAGAACTTTTCTTCATCCAGTGACAGCAAGCATTGCCAAAATGAACGACAAAGTAGATGCTTTTTCAGGCGCGCCACAAAGTATCTATAGTGATCAGTTTCTTTGGCGCGATGGTGTTGCCGGTGAATTAGGCTACAAAATAGAAGTTCCTCCAATGCACCCAGTTCTCTCTTCCACCTTGTTACTTAAACATGGCAATGAGCAACACGCATTAATGAAAGATTTTGCTTACTACCAAGCCAATATTGCACTGCTTAGAGACGGCTTTAACGATGACAGTTCAGGTGGCCAAGTCAGCTTAAATCAAGATGGCCATCCGCAGTTAGACTACAAAATATCTAAAACTTTATGGCGTGGCTTAAAACACGCTTTGCTTTCAATGGTAGAATTACAGTTCGCAGCTGGCGCAAAACAAGTTTTACCGCTGCATATGGATGGTAAAATGGTATCCAATTGGAAAGACGCGAAAGGTCAAATTTTAAACCTAGTCACCGATAAATTACGATGGCAAACCATGAGTGCTCACGTAATGGGCGGTTGTGGCATGGGAGGTGACCCGCAGACTTCAGTCGTTGATAGTAACGGAAATCATCATCAGATAGAAAATCTTACAGTGATTGATGGCTCGCTTTTTCCAACAAGTTTAGGTGTGAATCCTCAGCTCAGCATATACGCAATCGCGGCTAAACTTGCTTCACAATTAGCCGGCGAAATGAATGCAAACTTACCGGCTGATATGCCCAGTTTAAAAAGGTAAAATTACATGACTAAAATAGTACTTTATCCCGGAACGTTTGATCCCATCACTAATGGGCATTTAGATCTGATTGAACGAGCAACTCGTTTATTTGACAAAGTGATTGTTGCGGTAGCCAACAGTAGCGGAAAAAGTCCGTTGTTTGATATCGAACAGCGAATATCCTTGGTTGAAAAGGCGGTGGCTGATCTAGACAATGTCTCAGTTTGCGGCTTTAAAGGATTGTTAGTTGATTTAGCCAAAGAAAAAAATGCCACCGTTCTTTTAAGAGGGCTTAGAGCCGTTTCAGATTTTGAATATGAATTTCAATTGGCAAACATGAACCGGCAACTTGCTCCCGATGTTGAAAGCTTGTTCCTGACTCCGTCGCAAAAGTATTCTTTTATTTCTTCAACGTTAGTCAGAGAAGTCGCATCACTAGGCGGCGACGTCTCCCGGTTTGTTCCACCGGTAGTACTTGCCGAATTGCATAATAAATTTCAACTAGAATCATAGCAAGCAGCATCGATGAGCTTGGTAACCAATAATTACAGTAGGAAAAATCATGCAGTACGGAACTGAAGATGCTTCATATAAGGCAGCTGGAGAATTGGCGGGTATCACAAAGTTGGTTAATGATTTTTATGACTATATGGAGCAACTTGAAGAAGCCAAAGTGATTAGAGAGATGCATCCTGATGATCTGACCATTTCTAGAGATAAATTGATTTGTTTTCTTTCAGGTTGGCTGGGAGGGCCTCGTCTCTATGCACCTAAATACGGTCAAATTAGCATTCCCCAAGTACACCGGCATTTGACCATTGACTCTCCAGAAAGAGATGCTTGGTTATTGTGTATGAGAGAAGCCGCTAATGACCAGCCCTATTCAGATAGTTTTAAGCGATACCTTTTAGAACAGCTATTTGTACCAGCAGAAAGAGTCAGACAAGTTTCTAATAAAAATCCTTCAAAGGCCGAGTCAAAATGATGAGTACACAAGTGCATAAACTTAATGTAGGGTGCGGAAGAAATATAATCGAAGGTTGGAAAAACCTTGATCAGGTTGCCTTAGAGGGGGTTGATATCGTTACTGACATTGACCAATGTCAAACCACTCCAATACCTATGGAAGATGAGAGTGTTGATGAATTCTTGTTGTCTCACGTTATAGAGCATGTGAATAATCCTTTACCTCTGATGCAAGAGTTATATCGTATTGCAACACCTAATGCTGTTGCGCTAATCCGAACTCCCTATGGCTCGAGTGATGATGCATTTGAAGATCCTACCCATGTTAGGCAGTATTTTCACGGAAGCTTTGGTTATTTTTCACAACCATTTTATTGGCGTGCCGATTATGGCTATCGCGCAGATTGGCAAGTCGAAACGATTCAACTAATAGTACGAGAAAGAGAACAACGAGGACTATCTCCTGAGCAGATTTTAAATAACGTGAGAACACTGAGAAATCAAGTTGTTGAAATGGTTGCTCAATTGAAAGTCATTAAACCGATGCGTGAACCTTTAGCTGAATTGCAACAAGGTCCCAAAATTGAATTTGTTATGAGTTAAACGTTATCGAGAGCAATTAGAAATCTTGGCAAAGCACCAGTTTTTTTGCCAACGATCCAATTTCAGTTGCTTTGACTGATTTTCAAAATTAGTTTCCACAGGTTCCGAAAATTCAAATTTATTATTTAAGAACTTCGCATTTAAGATCCCATACAAAATTTGGTCTATTTCAACAGTCACAGCGATAAGACTATTGCAATAGTTACATTCATGAAAAGTTGCAGTCTCACTTCCTTGCTTAACTTGGCGATGATGTCTCTTATCGATAATAGATAGTTCGAATAAAGAGCCCGGTTTAGAAACATAAGCGGCTTGCTTATTCGCACAGTAGTCACACTGACAGGCTCGCGGACTCATTGAGTAGTCGACGCAATTCCACTTGGTTTTAATATTGCCACATTGACATTGACCGAGAATACTCATGTTAACCCCTAATTAAGTAATTGCAAAATCGACTCTTCTTGAGCGGCTAAACCTGACCACCTGACTTGTTGTGCCAGTGACTGTATACCCTGCCTATCTAATTGAAACTCATCAGGGTTACTTTTTATTTCCTGTATAGCGTCGGTTAGATTGCCTTGGTAGAGTGCACGATGCAAGTATAAAGATGCGCGTAATTTATCAGAGGCAATTGGCATGTCATATAATAAGCTAATAATTTCGTGTGTTATGTTCATTCGCTCATAATGACTAGTGCCAATATTCCCGAGTAAAATAACAGTAAACTTATCCTTAGGTATAACGGACAACATCGAATTAAAACCCATCAACTGACCTGAGTAAGAAACCATATCAAGTTGTTGGTTAGCAGTCGCAACTTTTAATTGATTCCATCCATAACTTCGACCTGGTTTAAATAACCTATCAAGACTGTCCTTGCTGAGTAGTTTTCCTCCGAGGAGTGCTTGCTCAAAAGAGAATAGATCTTTGGCGGTTGAATACATATCCCCAGCAGCTCTAAATAATTCTGGATTTATCTGCGCTTGGCGAAATCCATTTTTTCCTGAAAATTGATAACTAGATGCTAGATGAGGAAGTTTGTTATTTTTGAGCTGAAGTCCAGTTTGAGTCATTTTTGCTGGGACTAATATGCTTTCTTGGAGAGCTTGCAGATAGTTTTTCTGGGTTACCTTCTCGATGATTTTTCCCAATAAAAAATAGCCGCTGTTAGAGTATTCATAGCTTGTTCCAGGTTCGAATTTCAGTGGTAATCTATAGATGACATTTTCAAACTCCGCGACTGACATTGATTTATTGAATTGACCATTGGTCCACCCGGGAATTTCAAAATAGTTAGGCAACCCAGAGCGATGGCTTAGCAGTTGATGGAGACTAATTCGATCACCTTTTTCTTTAGGAAAGTTTGGCAAGTGCTGACTAATTTTGTCTTCAAGCTTAAGGTCATTGTTTTCGACTAATTGCATGACCATAACAGCGGTAATGGTTTTGGTAATAGATCCTATACCAAACTGAGTGTTAACTTTGTTTAGCGTATTTTTTTGATTATCTTTCGGTTCACCAGTGGCTATATGAGCATTACCATATGATTTGTGATAGATCAGTTCATCGTGATCGGCAACTAGTATTGTTCCATTGAATACATAATGATCGACGTATTTCTTAACGGCGATATCGATTTTGGATTCAAGGGTTAGCCTTTGTTGCGAGTAAACATCAAAGCAAAATATCAGGGCTAGCAATAGGACAAGCATTTTCGCTATATGATGATGCTGTAGATTGTTCATAGTGCCTCCTGCGTGTTTGCTTTCTGAACACTTAATTGTTCTCTTTCAATTGCTCTGCCGTTCAAAATAATTTTGTCGATTTGGTTATAGGCCGAAATGGAAACCAGTGGATTACTATTTAATAGCACCAAATTAGCTTTCTTGCCTGGCTCAATGGTACCGTAGATATCTGCCAATCCAAAGGCTTTGGCATTGTTAATGGTTGCTGCGGACAATATGTCTTTTAACTTGATACCAATCTTAGCCATATGCTGTAGTTCTTGGTAAGTAGAAAGACCTGGTTGCGCTGCAAAAGTCGGTGAGGAAGGAGTATCACTGGCAAGCACCATTGGTAATCCGCTTTGATACAAGTATTGAGTCGCGCGTTCACCTTGTGAAATAATGAGATCATGTCGCTGGTGAACTCGTTCCAATGGAGCATTGCCAGAATCCCTAAGCATCTCATCTCTAAACCACAACCCTTGCTCAGTTTGATACCACGCCAGAGCGTCTTCTGACACAACTTTCTGGTACAAGGGACCTTGTAAAATATTGGGCACAGTCAAATTTTTCAGACCATCCATGACGTTAAATGTCGATTGAAATGTTGTTGATTGGCTGGTCACACGGTCGAGCAATCGTCGTATTCTAGCCGGCAATTCTTTTTGACCATCCAATTCATTCCAATTCCACAATCCATGGGCAATAACGTCTATATCGAGGCTTAATGCGTGCTCCTGCATGTCAATCGCATTGGCATGAGCCATCACTATCATTCCCTTTTCTCTGGCTGCTGTAATTAGGCGGATAGAAAGTTCCTTACGAATTAAAGGCCAATGACTAGCACTGCCAAACCCGTCCTCAATAAATAGCTTAATGCAAATAGCACCGTCTTGAAAAATCCGCTCAACCACTCGTTCCGGTGTGTGCTCTTGCGGATTAATATGCTCAGGCAGAGGAGTGGCTAATTGATCATCGATTACAAAATATGAAAACATTCTTGCCGCAGCTTCGGTTCCGGCAAATATTGCAGGATAGCCTTGCAGAATGGGGACTGCCCCACAATGGAAAAGGTCAGGCTTATTCTCTGAAGAATTAAATATCTGTATGGAGTTTTTTGATTGTGATGGGTCAAGGAGTTGAGTCACGCCAAAGTAAAGATAGCTTTTCGGTTGTTGAAGTAAAAACTGTTCAACTAACTTCTTTAGTTTAGGTTCATGCGGTTCGAATAACATGCCTGGCATTTGAGAAACATGAACATGTGAGTCCATTAGTCCTGGGATTAAAAATTTGCCTTTGCCGTTGATTGTTTCAGTTGATTCAGTAGAAGTGATTTTACTAATAGAAACCTCTCTAATTGTGCCGTCGACTATTCTAATATTGGCATTAAGCATAGGCTTAGCGCGTTCGGGCGAAATTAAGGTGACGTTTTCTATGACTAGCTCTTTCGCGTGGCTAGGTAGCGCTAACAGCCAGCAGAGAATTAATATCTTATTAAAGGTCTTAATCGACATGATAAAGTGTTTCATACAAGTAGGTCCTTGTTCGGCGCATAGGTTCGAATTGCTAGTCAAGGTATTGCATGACCCTGTAGTAAGTCTTCAATAACCGCTAAAATTTATCTTAAATTATTCTGAATTTAATTAAATCAATAGGTTAGGAGAAGCATGGTTCGCTAATTTTCTGCTAGAATAGTCGGATTGAGCTTGCTATTAATGGATAAAAACACGAGTGACAATACACTCTTTTAAAATAGAAAATTGGACCATCGAACCAACGTTGAATCGAATTTCCAGTGAAGATGTGGAGATAGTGCTAGTCCCTAAGGTGATGAAGTTACTACGAGTACTTGCGACTCACCCCAATCAAGTTCTTAGCCAAGACCAATTAATCAATAAAGTCTGGGAGGGAAATTCCGTCAGTGATAGTTCGCTTTATCAAGCCGTTGCTAAACTTCGTAAAGCGCTTGGCGACGATGCATCTAACCCTCGATATATTGAGCGAATATCTGGCCAAGGATATCGGTTAATTGCAACGGTATCGATGCACAGTCACACCACAGATAATGCCGATCAGAAAGTTTTCAACAATCTCGATTTAAGTAATTCTAGAATCGATTCTGCCAATAGTTCACCGACAAAGTCTAGGAAGTTCTTTCGCGCTGGACTTTTTGTTATTTTGTTAATGGTGTTTGCGGGATTAATCTATTGGGGAACAAGCCAGTTTATTCCAAGCGAACAACCGATAACGGGGTTAGAGGCTAGCTCTGAGATGAACTCTGAGATGAACTCCAAACTCAGCCCGTCTCTATCGATTAACAACTTTCAATCGATCACCCTGATCGACTTGGAACTACAAGATGATGACTTGCCGGCGGCGGTTTCGGCACTGAATGATGTTTTACTGACCCGGCTCTCGCATATAGATGGCCTAACTTTGGTTCATCTAAAGCATGAGCGTCCCGCGATTTCTACTCAAGCCATTATCCGAGGCAGAATATCGCAGCAAAGTGATCAAATTCGAGTGTTTCTACAAATAGAGGATGTCGCCAATAACGAAGTGATTTGGGCTAAGTTTTATCAGGGCGAAACTAATGATTTATTTAGTTTGCAAGATCGAATCGTTGAAAATCTAGTTCAGCTATTTGAGCTTGAAAAACAGCATAAACCACTTTTTGAACAGCAAGTTGACTCGTTAGAGTTTCAAAAATACATGACCGCTAGAAATCTATGGGAACAGCGAAATAGTCGATCGTTACTTGAGGCGAAAGCCATTTATGAAGCAATGGATGAGGCAGGGAAACTTTTTCCATTAGCGGCGATCGGGCTGTGCGATACCTATCAATATCTTCATTTTTATTCAGACTGGACGCTTGATGAGGTGATTCACTATTGCGAACCTCTGTTAACCAATGTCCTCAAGCAGCAACCTAATTTTGGAGAGGCATTAGCGGCGCGGGGGCTTTTACTGAGCTTGCAGAAAAAATATATTCTGGCGCAAGAAAGCTTTTTAAATGCCATAAAGTTTTCCCCAAATTATGCATTATCTTATTTGTGGTTTGGCAATATGCTCCGAGAGCAAGGCCAATACTCTAAAGCCTTAGCGATGATACAAAAAGCCTATGAGCTATCGCCTATGTCTTCGCAAATCAATCGCAGCCTAGCCTATGCTTATTTGAATTTAAGAAAAGTGACTAATGCCAAGCACTACTATCAACGATCATTAGAACTCGATAACCGATTTCCACATAAAGCCATTGCAGATCTTGATTTCTATGAACTGGATATCAGCCGAGCGAAAGCCTTCTTGAAATGGGTAGAAACCAATCAGAGGATCTTAAGTAAAAGCCCGAATTATCGTTTGACCGAAGCACAGGTTCGCTTGTCGTTAGGTCAAGTAGATAGGGTTATTAACATTTTAAGTGAGCTTGATGATCGAAACATCAATCCGTCATTTTTACTCTATATGCAAGCATCCTTAGCTTCAGTACAAGGTGAGCACGAAAAAGTGGTTAGTTTACTTAGAGAGAGATTGCTAATTCACCAAAATAATGAACGTTTTGTACTTCCTTATGTTTTGGCTCTATTTCAAAATCAACAATATCAAGACGCTTTAGTCATGCTAGAAAAACATCTACCAGAACTGACCGACTCCAACATTGAAATTACTTTTGATAATCAATTTGCGCTCTCTATTTATTTACAAACGCTAGATAAACTAAATCAATCGTCAGCCACAAAGCAAGTTACACAGCGATTAAGCCGTTGGTTTGTCGAGCAACCGCAAAGGCCAAGTCTATGGTTAGCCAATTGGCTCAATTTTACCGGTGAGAAAGCAAAAGCAAGGACTTTGCTGACCAAGCTACTTAAGCAAGGTTGGTTGCCAGACTTTAACTCCGAAGTATTTCCGCTGAATACCATGAAAAAACTATTCATCGAGTCTGGTTTAGGAGAGCAAGTATTTTATCAGCGGCTCGCAGTCAATCGTCAATTAGTGCTTGATGGTATGAACGATCAATAATACATTTTTCGGATGAAAAGCCCCTGAAATAAAGTTGCTAGAACTATCAGGACAATAGAAACTCTCTTAACTGTTCGAAATCATTTGACCTATCGATGGATAAGCTATTCTTTTGTGAGCATTCTGCTAACGCTTGCGGCAGTGGTAAATCAAGAGCCAGTATTTCATCGACCGATTGTTTAAATTTTGCCGGATGTGCCGTGCCTAGAAAAATCCCCTGCTCGTCCGGTTTGAGTGATTTTTTCAGACCTTGATAGGCGACCGCCGCATGAGGCTCGCTAATGTAGCCACCATCTCTAAGCTCCAACATCGCATGCTTAGTTTCATCTTCATCAACTTTACAACCACTCAATTGAGCCGCGTTAAATTGACCAGAATCTATCAAATACTCAATTCTAGGCCAGTTGTTGGGCTGGCTTACATCCATCGCATTAGACAGAGTTGAAATAGTTGACTTAGGTAACCATTTACCAGTTTCCAAATATCGTGGAACGGTATCGTTCGAATTGGTACAGGCAATAAATCGTTTAACTGGCAAACCCAATAATTTGGCGATAATTCCCGCGGTTAAATTGCCAAAGTTTCCACTTGGCACCGAAACAACAATCTGATTTCTCTGCTGGGTAGGAAGGTTCGAGACGGCATCAAAGTAATAACAAACTTGTGCGAGTAAGCGGCTAATATTGATGGAGTTCGCAGAGTTCAAGCCAACTCTTTCAACCAGCGACTTATCATCGAAACTTTGTTTGACCAGTTGTTGGCAATCATCGAAAGCGCCAGCAACGGCAATGGTTCGAATATTTCCGCCCAAAGTTGTAAACATCTTTTCCTGTAATTCGCTTATTTTTCCTTTGGGGTAGAGTATGACTACTTCGATGTTTTCAAGACCATAAAATGCTCGCGCTACGGCGGCGCCTGTATCCCCCGATGTCGCGGTTAAGATTGTGATCTTTTTATCGTTGGAAAAATGTCCCAAGCACTGTGCCATAAAGGTTGCGCCAAAATCTTTGAACGCCAAGGTTGGTCCGTGAAACAATTCTAAACAACTAATACTCGAACTGACGGGTCTTAGTTCAGTTGGGAATGAAAAAGTCGCTTTAATCACGTCTTCTAGTTGAGAGTCTGAGAGATTATTTTGCACAAAAGGTTTTAGGATCTGAAAATTTCTTGCAAGCTTTGGAAGTTCCAATAATGTTTCGACCTGACTAATGGGAGAAAACTGCTTAGGAAAAAACAATCCTTGCTTATCACCTAGCCCTTGTCGAACGGCCGATGCAAAGTCAACGGTTTGTGAATCTAGTTTTAAATTATGAAAACGCATCTCGTAGACCTTTATCCTTAAATTTTTCTGGTGCCGTCAAAATCAGCCTTACAAATTATCGAAAAACCGACTTCCGAATCAATATATTCCTGCTCGAAAATAGCTTTTGCTTTGTTGGCTATGGCTAAATCATCGCAAACCGCAAATGCTGTTGGACCAGAACCGGATATACCGATGGCTAAAGCTCCTAGGTCAAGCAGGGCTCGTTTGGTTTGGGGGTAATTCTTTAGTAAAGTGGTTCTATAAGGTTCGGCGACTACATCATCGAAGTGAGCGAAGGCTCGAGTCTTATCTTTGCGATGGCTGGCATCGATAAAGCTTGCCAATCTTTGTCCAAACTTCACAAGGGTCGTCCGATCATACGATTCAGGAAGAATCTCTCGTGCCAGTCGAGTACTTACTTCTATTTCCGGATAAGCGATTACCCAATAACAATCTTCAAAAGTTGGAATGGATTGAGAAATTTGCTCCGAGTCTTCGAGCATTAACTGCAGCCCACCAAGAAAGCACGGGGCAACATTATCATAATGCAGACTTCCGCTAATTTTTGCTTCTTGAACACCCATCATTTTTAGCAGTTGTTTTTCAGTAATTGGTTTATTATAGAATTCATTTAACGCTGCTAAGGCGGCGACAACCGAGCAGGCACTTGAACCCAGTCCGCTACAAACTGGAATGTTTTTTTCTAAAGTTATTTCTACCGTTTGAGGTTGAATATTCAGGGATAGCAATTCTTGATTGAATGAGAGTAGACATTGCCAAACAATATTTTCTTCTCGCTTGCTTGGTAAGCTGCCTACAAATAGTCCGGTGCAAACGAGCTGATCGACTTGATTTGGTTGTATACGGATAACATCGCCTAAGTGTTGACCATCAATAGGTTTGACTGCCAGACCCAAAATATCGAAGCCTATGCTGACGTTACCAATGGAGATCGGCGCAAACACCGACACGGGTTGATAGGTAGTTGTTTGACTCATAAGGCTATTCCAGATCCCATACTAATGTTCTAAGTATATCAGCAAATAATCCGGCAGCAGTGACCGATGCACCGGCACCGTAACCTCGAATGACAAATGGGGTTGGTTGGTAGTAGCGAGTGTGCATTGCCAGCGCATTCTCTCCACCCTCGACACCGTAGAGAGGGTGAGACGAATCAACCGATATGATTTTTACCTGACAGCGACCCTCTCGAATGCTAGCAACATATTTTAATAATTTGTTGTGCTTTTCTGCTTGTTCGACTTGCTCCGCAACGGTTTGATCTAGCTGAGTCAGCTTTTGCATAAATAGATCGCCATCGTTAATAGCTGCCAATTCTGGTGTAAGAATACTTTGTAGGTCAATATCATCAAGCTCTAATTCAAGTCCAGCTTCTCTGGCGATGATTAAAACTTTTCTAGCAACGTCTAAACCGCTTAAATCTTCTGCGGGGTTAGGTTCTGTATAGCCTAATTCTCGCGCCTTTTGAGTCGCTTGTGAAAGGCTTAACCCTCGATGCAGTTCACCAAAGATGTAAGATAATGAACCGGAGAGTATTCCCTCAAACTCAACGAGTTGATCACCGGCGCCTAATAAGTTTTGTAGATTGTCTATCACCGGTAAGCCGGCCGCAACATTGGTTTCGTAAAGAAAACGGCGTTTTTGTTGTTGTGCGGCTTGGCGCAGCTGGTAGTAATAACTAATATTAGTTGTGTTAGCTTTTTTATTCGCGGTCACCACATGATAATTGGCGGTTAAGTAGTCTGCATAACTCATTGCAATTGCATCACTACTCGTGGCATCAATAATCACCGGATTTAGTAAATGGTTTTCATCGACAAATTGATTCAGTCTTTCTAGTGTAAAAGATTCGTCACTATGCTGAAGTTTTGCAGCCCAATCATTTTCCAGATTAATTCCCTGATTGTCTAACAGCAGCTTTTTGCTGGTCGCAATTCCATAGACTCGAAGCTCAATATTTCTTTCAAGTAGAAAGGGCTGCTGTTGGGTTATCTGGTTGATCAATTCTTTACCAACGGTGCCACAACCTATTACAAAAGCGTCGATATATGAGCGCTTTAAAAATAAGTTTCTATGACATATGCGTACTGCATCGTCTGTGCGTAAATTTTTAATGACCGCCGAAATACTTCGTTCAGATGAATCTTGGGCAATCGCTATAATATTGACACCCGCTTGTGATAATGAAGAGAAAAATTTAGCGGCTATACCTCGCTGCTGCTGCATATTATCACCGACTAACGAGACAACCGATAAGCCAGTGATGATTTCTATTGGATCGACTCGTAAATTTTCTAGCTCTAGTTCAAATTCATGCTCTAGGCATTCTTTGGCTTGCAGCGCTTGTTGAGCAGAAATACAGAGACTTATCCGATAAGCTGCGGATGATTGACTGATCAAAATAACTTGGATATTCGCGCGTCCTAATGCAGCAAAAATTCGACTAGTCATGCCGACTTTTACTTTCATTCCGGGGCCAGCCACATTAATCATGGAAACATCATCTAGGCTGGAAATTGCTTTGACTGCTGTCTCGGAGGAGGATTGTTGGGAAATCAATGTACCAGCCTTATGGGGAGCTAGTGAATTCTTAATTAGGCATGGAATATTGTGAGAGCTTAGCGGCGTGATTGTTTTAGGATGAAGGATTTTAGCGCCAAAATATGACAACTCAATCGCCTCATTAAAGCTCATTTTGTCTACAAGTTCGGCCTCTTTGACTAAACGAGGATCGGCATTGTAAACACCATCAACGTCTGTCCATATTTCACAAACTGAAGCCTTAATACATACAGCGAGTATTGCGGCAGAGTAATCAGAGCCATTTCGCCCTAGCGTTGTGGTGCAGCCTTGTGGCGAAACACCAACGAACCCAGGCATTAAATTGATAGCAGAGAACTCCTTATACTTTTCGGAAAAACGTAATTTACTCAATGGAATATTAGCTAAAGGATCACCGGCTTGGTCTTCCGCGGTAAGAAAATCTTCCGGTTCAATCAGTGTTATTTCAGCCGCTTGTGATTCTAAAATCCATGCAAGAAAATCAATGCTGATCCTCTCGCCCAAAGTAAGAATTTGAGCTGCCGTTTGATCTGGACAATGGCCCAAAAGTTTTGCACCTTCAATTAATCGCTCTAGTTTTTCAAAATGTTGATTAATCGGTTGTTCAAGAATATCTGGGTCGTGATTGCTCTCGCTCTGAAGCTCCTTGGATATTTCCAAGATTGATTGTTTAATGGTTGTTAAGGCCAAACTGACATCTTTATTGCCACTCAACCCTGCAAGCAGCGCCTCGAGTTGGTTAGTTATTCCCTGTGGTGCTGATAACACCGCGCTCACTTTACCTTGTTGGGCTTCAGACTGTATTATTTTTGCGACCGAATTAAACTTATTTGCATTCGCTAGCGAAGACCCGCCAAATTTTAAAACTTTCATTGTGTATATCCAGTTGTAAATCTTATATGTAACACTTGGCAAAGAATCAAAATAAAAAAGCCCGTGAATCTGTTCGAGTCACGGGCTTTTCATTTTGAGTTTTATTAAAGCTTAGCCCGTTTTTGCGATGATTCTCATCATCGTTTCCATAATGGCCGTCATAGCGGTGCGCACCGAGACAAAAGTCGGCATAATATCTTCAATCGTCATTGAATTAGAATAATTACCAATTGATTGTAAGGCAGAAGAAAACATGGCGGCGTAATTCTTATTTTTTAAAAGCTAATGTTGATACTACTTTGACGGGGAAGTAGATTATTGTCAATTGAATCAATCTTATATCTATATAGTTTGTGGTTATAAGCAGTAAAGTCAGAAGTATTTTTATCTACTCTATATCTAAAGGTTATATACGCTTGATCATTTTAAATAAAACAACTAGATTTAAACCATGGATATGATTAAGCAATCAGCAATTTTAGTGATTATTCTCCTCCTCGGTATTCCGAAGGGGTAATTTCGCGTACGCAAAATAGTGAAAATATAAACCCCGAAACTGAAAAGCTTCGGGGTTTTTTTTTGCTGTTTTCTCGGATGATGTCTGAATCAGCTTGATGCTTGAACTGACAAATAGATTTAATTTTTCGATACCAATATTAATATCAAGACCAACTATATCAATACCAACCAAATAGGTGACTTATGCAATCAACAGACCACACTAACTCGAATACTGGATACCAATATTCTAATGATGAAACGAAAGCACGTACAAGCTCAGAATCGACAACCGCAGATAACTATCAGGTCGCTTCCGCGCCGGATCATAGTACGGTTGACGCGTTTGAATATGAGCCAATGGGATATATGAGTAAAGGTCGATGGTAGCAACCTTATTTGAAAAAGTTTGGGATCAACATTGTGTTTGCCAAGAGACTGAAGAGACTCCTGCGGTTCTTTATATCGATACTCATCTTATTCACGAGGTCACATCGCCGCAGGCGTTTCAAATGTTGCGAGATAACAACTTGAAGCTGCGTCGTCCCGATCGAACATTTGCAACTTGCGACCATTCAACACCTACTACTAAGCCCAATAGCCTTGGGGAGTATCAGTTTTTTGGTGAACAAGAAAAAAATCAGGTTGAACAATTAAAGAAAAACTGCGCCGAGTTTTCAGTCCCTTTGTATGAATTGGGTAATCAAAAACAAGGAATTGTGCATGTTATTGGTCCCGAAAGAGGCATCACTCAACCCGGTCAAACCATTGTGTGCGGAGATAGTCACACCAGCACTCATGGGGCATTTGGCGCGCTGGCTTTTGGTATCGGAACCAGTGAAGTCGGTTATACCTTTGCAACCCAATGCATTCTGCAACGAAAACCTAAAACATTTGGTATTGAAATTAATGGCGCACTGTCATCAGGAGTGACGGCCAAAGATATTATCTTGGCGATTATTCGACAAATCGGAATCGGTGGTGCAACCGGTCATGTGATTGAATATTTTGGTTCTACGATTGATGAACTAAGTATGGATGAGCGCATGACTATTTGTAACATGTCGATTGAAGCAGGTGCTAAGGCTGGCATGATTGCCCCTGATCAAACGACTTTCGATTTTCTTGAAGGAAAAGAATTCGTGCCCAAAGGTAAAGATTGGGATATTGCGGTAAGTGGTTGGAAAGAATTGTATACCGATGATGGCGCACAATTCGACCGTCGAATTCTGATTGATGCTAGCAAAATAGAACCCATGATTACCTATGGCACTAACCCACAAATGGGCATCAAAATTGGTGAAGTTATTCCAAGTAATAACGAAACTCAAGCACTCAAGTATATGGGGCTAGAAGAACAACAAAACCTTTCTGGAAAATCTGTAGATGTGGTCTTTATCGGTAGCTGTACCAATTCTAGAATTAGCGACCTGAGAGAAGCAGCCAAAATATTTAAAGATCGAAAAGTCGCTCAGCATGTTAGAGCTTTGATCGTTCCAGGCTCACATGAAATTAAGCAACAAGCTGAAAACGAAGGGATCGCCAATGTGTTTATTAGCGCAGGAGCCGAATGGCGAGAACCCGGTTGCTCAATGTGTTTGGGCATGAACGGAGACATTATTCAAGATAAACAGTTTTGTGTCAGTACCAGTAACCGTAACTTTGAAGGCCGTCAGGGAAAAGGTGGTAGAACGTTGTTGGCGAGCCCCCTGACCGCCGCTGCAGCAGCGGTAACCGGCCGAGTCACTGATCCTAGAGAGTTGTTGGCTCGAAACGATGCGATTACGGAGGCTCGCGAGCATGGATAAATTTACTTCAATTCAATCCAAAGTGGTCGTATTAAATATTGAAAATATCGATACTGATCAAATTATTGGCTCGGACCATTTAAAAATCACGGATAAAAAGGGCTTGGGAGAGCACTTATTTGCGGATTGGCGTTATCTGGAAAATGCTCAACCTAATCCTGATTTTGTTCTCAACCAAGCCGACAATGCATCGTCTCAAGTGTTGGTCGCTGGCGATAATTTCGGCTGCGGCTCTTCAAGGGAGCATGCGCCATGGGCCTTGTTAGATTTTGGTATTAAGGTGGTTATAAGCTCATCAATCGCTGACATCTTTTCCAATAATGCGTTCAAAAATGGTTTGCTACCAATCAAAGTGTCTAAACAACAACATGATTTTTTGTTAGCTCATCTTGGCGATGAGATTTCTATCGATTTGCAAAATCAACGGATCAGTTGCGCCGATCAACCGTTGAGTTTTGAAGTCGAAGCCTTCTCACGCTATTGCTTGTTAAATGGACTAGAGCAACTCGATTTTCTACTGGGTCAAATGCCTCAAATAGAACAATACGAGAAAAAATATTCTAAGGAACCCGTATGAATTTTAATATTGCCAGTTTACCAGGAGATGGTATTGGCCCCGAAGTCGCTGCCTCAATAAAGCCAGTCTTAGAAAAAGTCGGGTCGCTATTTTCGCATGAGTTTAACATTGAAGAATATTTAATTGGAGGCGCGGCGATTGATGCAACGGGGAGTGCACTTCCAGATGATACTTTGGTCGCTTGTAAAAAAGCGGACGCAGTTTTTTTAGCGGCGATTGGTGGGCCTAAGTGGGACCAGTCTGATATTAGACCGGAACAAGGGCTATTAAAACTTCGTTCGGAATTATCGGTTTACGCTAATATTCGGCCACTAACCATGTACTCAAAATTAGAAGCCGCATCACCGCTGAAACCTGAAATTCTAGCCGGAACTGATTTTATAATCGTTAGGGAACTAACGGGTGGAATTTATTTTGGACAAAAGAACCGTCACTCAGACTATGCAACTGATGAATGTAAATATTCTGTCACCGAAGTGGAGCGAATTGCTCGAGTTGCTTTTGAGCTTGCCCAACAGAGAAATAAAAAATTAACTTCTGTGGACAAAGCCAATGTTCTAGAAACCTCAAAATTATGGCGTGAAGTAGTGACTAGAATCGGCAAAGACGAATTTCCAGACGTTGAGCTCCATCATCAGTTAGTGGACTCATGTGCGATGAAGCTTATTCAATCGCCATCGGAGTTCGATGTGATTCTTACGGAAAATATGTTCGGTGATATTTTATCGGATGAAGCCAGTGTATTGGCCGGGTCAATGGGTCTATTAGCCTCTTCTTCGGTTGGTAACCAACACGGCTTATTTGAGCCCATTCATGGGTCAGCGCCCGATATTGCAGGACGAGGGATTGCTAATCCATATGCAACCATTTTAAGTATCGCAATGATGTTGCGATGGCTAAAGCTCACTGAAGAAGCATCGGCAATAGAACGAGCCGTTGAAGCAGTGATAGAGCAAGGTATTTTACCGGTTGATTTACAGCCTGAAAGCAAGCTAACCACACAGCAAGCCATTGATGCGGTGGTTAAAGAAATTAGGTGTCAGTAATTAGTCATAGCGAGCATAGCGCGGCTATCTCTTGGGTAGTAATGGTAAAAACATAGATTGCCGCGCTGCGCTCGCAATGACAAGAACGAGGTTACTACGCCGAGCTTAGCTTGCCCCATGAGCTAGCGAACGCAATATGCCCGCAATGACAAAAATAAGTTGGGAAACCACATGAATGCAATTAACGAGAGTCGCCAGGAAAATAACGTCATCATCTTCGATACTACTTTACGAGATGGTGAGCAAGCGCTACAGGCCAGTCTAAGTGCGCGGGAAAAATTACAGATTGCATTAGCCTTAGAACGCTTAGGAGTTGATGTGATCGAAGCGGGATTTCCTGTTTCATCACCCGGTGATTTCGCCTCCGTACAAGACATTGCTCGGCAAGTAAAAAATAGTCGCATTGCTGGGCTTGCGCGAGCTATTGATAAAGACATCGATGCCGCGGGTGAAGCCTTAAAAGTCGCAGAAGCATTTAGAATTCATACGTTTATTGCCACTTCCACCATTCATATTGAAAACAAGTTGAAAAAAGGATTTGATGATGTCGTCGACATGGCGGTCAGAGCGGTAAAACGCGCCAGAAATTACACCGATGATGTGGAGTTTTCTTGCGAAGATGCTGGCAGAACGCCGATTGATGCTTTGTGCAGAATGGTTGAGCAAACCATTAAGGCTGGGGCAACGACCATCAATATCCCGGATACCGTGGGTTACACTTTACCATCGGAGTTCGGAAAAATTATCGAGAATTTAATTCAACGAGTGCCTAATATTGATCAAGCTGTTTTGTCGGTACATTGTCATGATGATTTAGGTTTGTCAGTGGCAAATTCGATTTCCGCAGTACAAGCTGGTGCCCGACAAATAGAATGTACTATTAATGGAATTGGCGAGCGCGCAGGAAATTGTTCGTTAGAAGAAGTGGTAATGATCTTAAATACCCGAAAAGATCAATTAGGCCTAACCACCAATATTAATCCAAAGGAAATTCATCGCACTAGTCAGCTGGTTTCTAATCTATGTAATATGCCTATTCAATCCAACAAAGCCATTGTTGGTGCTAATGCGTTTAGTCACTCATCAGGGATCCATCAAGATGGCGTGCTGAAGAGCCAAAATACTTATGAAATAATGACGCCAGAGACCGTGGGTTTAAGTACCAATAAATTGAATCTTACTTCTCGCTCAGGACGGCATGTTATTAAGCACAGATTAGAAGAGTTAGGGTTTGACGAAAGAGACTACAACTTAGATAAGCTTTATGAGAGCTTCTTAAAACTAGCCGACAAAAAAGGTCAAGTGTTTGATTATGATTTGGAAGCGCTAGTTTTCTTCTCTAACTTGGATACGGAAGATGATTTTTTCTCTTTAGAGTCTTTATCTGTTCAAGCCGGAACTGAAAATAGTGCAACTGCCACCGTCGAATTACGTTGTGGTGATAAAACCATTAAAGAAGCCGCCATTGGTAATGGACCAGTGAATTCAATCTGTAGTTGTATCAGTCGAATCACAGGATATGATATTGAAATCAAAGATTTTAAGGTCACTTCAACTTCTGAAGGGACCGACGCATTGGGTCAAGTCAATATTATGGCTGAATGTAAGAATGAGAATATTGCTAAAACATTTCATGGCATGGGACTAGCGACAGATATTATTCGGTCGTCTGCGAAAGCGTTGGTGAATCTATCTAATGATATTCATCGTTCGGAAGAAGTTGCTAAGTTGAGAGTGGTAGGGAGTGATGTTTAGTCACTAAGCCGGCTGAGCGCAGTCGAAGCCTCAAGATCTTTAAGTATCAACGAATGAGACATTTCGACTCCGCTCAATGTGCTTTTTATAAAGGGATTTAATGACTAAGCTGGCTGAGCGCAGTCGAAGCCTTACGATGTTTAAGCATCAACCAAGGAGACATTTCGACGCCGCTCAATGCGCTTTTTATAAAGGGGATTAGTTAACAAGCAGCGCAGTCGAAGCCTTACGATCTTTAAGTATCAACAAAGGAGACATTTCGACTCCGCTCAATGTGCTTTTTATATAGGTGCTTAATCAACAAGCCGGCTGAGCGCAGTCGAAGCCTTACGATCGTTAAGCATCAACGAATGAGACATTTCGACTCCGCTCAATGCGCTTTTTATTCGGGGATTCAATTACTAAGCCGGCTGAGCGCAGTCGAAGCCTTACGATCGTTAAGTTTCAACGAATGGGACATTTCGACTCCGCTCATGTGCTTTTTATATAGGTGCTTAATCAACAAGCCGGCTGAGCGCAGTCGAAGCCTTACGGTCGTTAAGCATCAACGAATGAGACATTGCGAAGCCGCTCAGAGAACTTATATATTGAGAACTACCCTACTTCTGATTCACAAATTGTTTGGGAGTCAAATTGTATTGCGCTTTAAAACATTTGCTAAAGTAAGCCTGTGATGAAAACCCAACTTCAAACGCGGTAAAATTCGCCGTTTTTCCTGAGCGCAACACTTCCTTCGACTTTTCTAAACGGAATCTTCTCAGGTATTCTGATGGCGTCATATCGATTACGCTTTTCAGCTTTCGATAGAATTGACGCTCGCTCATATTCACGGATTTCGCTAGATCGATTACTCCTAACTCTGCATTCATGTAAACCGATTCGATTTTCTGATTTAGTTGATTAATAAATTCTTGCTGCAGTTTTTGAGTGTTAATTTCGACAATGGATAGATTCTCAGAATCGCTATCCATCTCCTGAACTGACGATTCCAGCGCTTGTTCTGTTTGTTCGAAAACCGTCTCACTAAAGCGACGTTTCAAAATATTCCGGATCTCAATTAAGTTCGAAATTCGAATAATTAATTCTTCCACATCAAATGGTTTGGTAATGTATTCGTCAGCTTTTTCTTCCCAACCTTTTAGTCGACTATCTCGATCACCGCGAGCGGTTAACAATACCACTGGAATATGGTTAGTGATTTGTACTTCGCGTAATGCTTTGGTAGTTTGATAGCCATCCAGCTTAGGCATCATAATATCGCTGATGATTAAGTCAGGAACTTCCTGAATAGCCAATTCAAGACCCGCTTGGCCATCAGAAGCCACTAAAGTATTAAATTGCTGACCGATGCTTTCAACAATATATTGGCGCATATCATCGTTATCTTCGATAACTAGGATGGTTGGTTTTCCAGTCGATTGAATGGTTTCTGCGGATTGAGCTATTGAGTTTTCATGCAACCCGGAGCTTGAAACGTTCATTAGTTCCATCGCGATTATTTCGTCATTTTGATGAACGTTGATTTGCGACTCGTCAACTTCATTTACGATCGGCAACGTGACTGTGATAGTTGTGCCTTGGCCCAGTTCGCTCTCAAGTTCGACCGTGCCATCGTGAGATTCAACTAAGCTTTTTACCAATGCTAAACCAATGCCTGAACCGGTTACTTGCTCGCTATTCTCATCCATGACGCGATTAAAACGCTCAAAAACTTTCTCGAGTTTATCTTTGGCAATTCCTATGCCAGTGTCTGACACTTGAATTTGATATCGATTGTCTTCGTATCTAGTTGCGCTAATACTAATAGCACCACCCGGTTTAGTGTATTTAATCGCGTTTGATAGAAGGTTTAACGTAATCTTTTCGATGGCGTCCGGAGTGAAGTTAAAACACACACGGTCGATTCGCTTTATCTCAAATGTTATTTCTTTCTCTTCCGCAAGATCCGCAAATGCTTCGGCTATCAATTGAGTAATTTTGCCGATGGCTTGTGGTGATTTCTGAGTGATGGCTTTGACTCGGAAGGTTTCTAGGTTTAGCAATTGATCGACCATGCGTAGTAGTCTAAGAGCATTTCTCTGAACAATGTTAAGTTTGCCGACTAAGCTTTTGTCTTTTGATTTTATAACCAGTTGATTAATGGGGCCAAGGATCAAAGTTAATGGAGTTCTGAACTCGTGGGAGACATTGGCAAATTCTTCATTTTTCCTAGATAGGAGCTGTTCTACTTTTTCTTTTTCTGAGGCGAGTTCTTTGGTGCGCTCTGCGACGGTATTCTCGAGGGTTAACGCTCTCTTTTCTAAGGATTTGGTACGATATTTTATGAACGATAGAATTGAAAGTATTAGAATAATCGTATAGATAGTATAGGCAATTGGTGATGCCCAAGGGGCTGGATTAACTCTAATAGCGAGTTCCGTTGGAGTTTCGTTCCACACTCCGTCTTTATTAGCAGCCTTTACTTTAAACATGTAATCACCAGGTGATAGGTTTGTGTAGTTTACTTTACGACCTTTGTAATCAGTGTACTTCCAGTCAGCGTCAAAGCCCTCAAGTTTGTAGGCATACTTGTTTCTTTCATAATCCGAAAAGTGTAGAGCAGAAAATGATATAGAAAAATCATAGTCGTAGTGTTCTAAGGTGATTTCGTCGATCTGGTCAATGGACTTCTCTAACTTGAAGGTTGCATCTTTGTTCGATGGAAGAATTTCTTTGTCAAAATGATAAAAGTTGGTAAGAACTGTTTTGGGAGGAGTGTTATTGTCCTTAATCTCTAGTGGGCTAAATACATTAAAACCATCGTGACCACCAAAGTATAAATTTCCTTCTTGATCCATATATTCTGTTCTTCTAGAAAAAATATCCCCTTGGAGACCATCTGAGTTAGAGAACTTTTTCGCGACCATTTTTTTTGGATCAAATCTTATCAGCCCTAGTCCTGTACTAATCCAAATAGTTCCATTTTGGTCAGAAAGAATTCCTGAAAATGTTCGGATCTTAGTAAGCAACTCTACTTGTTCAAAATATTCGACATTTAACGAGTCCTTCTTAATTCTAAACAAGCTTTTTTCATTGGTTCCTCCCCAAATAGTACCATCTTGGGAAATATGCAAGGCTCGCAGGGCTTCTCTAGACAAGACCTTATTGTGCCTTCGGTAGTAGTCCAATACGTTATTCTTCTCGTTGTAATTTAACAGACCTACATCGGAAGAAATCAAAAAGTTAGAATTATCAAGCTTAATTATTTTCCCCATCAAAGCTTTACAGAATTGGTCACTAGTACAATTAACTAGATTAAATTGATTATTCTGGAAATCACTAATATAGAGACCATCGAAACTACCAGCCAATTTTCTACCATCACTCGTTTCGTTAATCGCATATGTTCGAATTGGCGGATAGTTTAGGTCATTGTTTGAGAATAATTCAGATTGTCTATCGAAGCGACTAAGACCTTTGGCTGTGGCTACCCAAAAACTATTATTCTTATCTATGAAAATACTATGAAGTTCCTTATCCAATAAACCGTCTTTAATACCATACTGTCTGCACTCCCCCTTAGAATTCGTTTTAGTTAACCCCTCTCTTGTACCAATCCAAAGATCGGAATTTTCATCTCTCAAAAAAGAATAAATATGGGGACTTAATAGGCACTTGATACTATTTTTACTATCATTATAAAAACCAAATCTAAGGGATAGTGGGTCAATCCAGTTAAGCCCCGAACCGTAGGTTCCAATCCAAACGTTTCCTGTATAATCGGTAAATAGGCTTAGAATGATATTATCGTTTATCGAATAACTAGTCCCTCGATCATATTTAAAATGACCAGTTATTTGTGGAATATTTATGTTTCTGGTGTCGATTCTAAATACACCGTTAAGTTGCGTACCTACCCATACAGAACCTTCGTTGTCGCTCGTAATTGATATAACTGAAAAATTAACAAAAGACTTTAGCGTTTGAAGTACCTTTCCACTTAAATCAGCGATAAATAGTCCTTTGTTAGTTCCAATCCAGATTTCATTAGGGCGAAACTCGTAAAGGCTCCTTATGGTTACTGGTGATGATGCTGGTAATTGAACTTCGCGTACTTGACCACTATCCTCGGAAAAAATTATTAATCCGTTTGATGAACCTATCCAAACTTCATTTTGGGACGAATATAGTAAGGAGCGTATGCTCTTAGCCTGTGAAGGCTTGCTCCGAGTATTAACTCGAGTTATTTCTAAGTCACTATCTAGCTTGTTCAGACCGTTGCTCGTACCAATCCAAATTGAACCATCTCTTCCTTCTGCTAAGCTCATAACATCATTTGAACTTATTGTGTTGGCAGTGTTAGGAGTATGGGTGAAAGAGTTAAATTTTAGGGAATTAGGGTCATATAGATTTAAACCACCTTTGTAGGTGCCTGCCCAAAGTTGACCACTTCTAGTGGTCAATAAACTCCGTACCGTGTTATTAGAAATTGAATATGGATTGTTAGGTAGGTGATTGAAAGTTTTTATGGTCTGACCGTCAAATCTGACCAGCCCTTGCGTGGTCCCCAGCCAAATAAAACCATTATGGTCTTGTGTTATGGCCCAAATAGTTTGGTTAGGTAGACCGTCTTTAATTCTAAGTGACTGAAATCGAGCGTTGGGCTTTTCCGCGAAGCTAGGGGAGCTATAGGCTAAAATAAAAAACGAATATAAAATGCAGAAAACACGATGAGTATTTAGCATTTATATTTACTATTTTAGCCTAAGTTGAACAAGGTTTTTATTTAGATGCCCGGTATCGTTGGGGCAGAATGACTAATATGACTACATTTGATATCATCGGGCTCTTCCACATTTGCGCCATCACCATCTAGATGCGCTTTGAAAGCTGCATCTCCAACTACAGATCTTAATACGGGTGGTGGAGCTGAAGGACAAAGAAACGGCGCTACTACATTGATTGTATATTCATATTTACTTCGTTCAGTTCCATCTTCTTTTTCAATAATATGTTCAAAAAAGCATTCGTATAAGTCTCTTTTTACTTTTGCTTCCGAATTGCCTGGTATTAATACTGTAGCGAATGCTACTAGCACAGTTAAAATTGTTGTTATGTTTAATGTTTTCAAGTTTATCTCCTTATTGTTGAGCGCAGATAATATCCCTTTGAGATATCCAACTCAAGTCACTATGTCACTGTTGGGGCCTGTTTTCCAACTATTTTGGCGGAATAGTTTAATCTGATGGCAGGGATGTATGGGGTCAAATTGATACTCCCTTAGCGATGTTAGCTTTTTAACTAAACAAGATTTAATTATTAAAATCAAGAATATTGAGCTAGTTAACCAAAACTATAAAAGGTAATTATTTCCACTTCCCTCTAGATTAATCTGTGTTATTCTCCGTGGATTATTTTGATATGGAAACTCGGCACCAGCGAAAGTTACAAGGATTTTAAGTTCGCATTCAAAAAACTATTTTCGAGGTCATCTAAATCTCTTCGTCAATAAATTCTGTCTGTAAGTTCTATTTCTTGTTTTTCAATTCCTAGTTTTAAATTGACAATTCTATTCAGCTTTTTGGTTGTTTATTAACCAAAACATATAAAATTATCTCATTTTGGCAAAATTTTGATAGTAATTGTCTGAATTTTGATAGCTTTACGAATTGTCGAAAGCGTATATTTTGAGTTTTTAAACCATAAAAAACAAAGCGAAAAACTTGGTTGGTTTGCTTTGTATAAATTACTGCAATCAGGCGGCTTATCATCAATGATGCGATATTCATTTTAGGATATTGAGCTCGTTAAATTGTGGCACAAATTGAGCGAAGTTGATTGACTCGCGAAATAATTAAAACAAAAACAGGGATTATAACCGTTAGGTTATTTGCATTAGGTTAATTTATGAATCGTTATTCTTTCGGTATATTTTGGGTGTTTTTGGCGCAATTAAGTCTTGGGAGTCTTTCCACACAAGCTGCTGGCTGCCCACCTCCTCCATTTATACAATCGACCAATGGAACTCAGGAGATTCTTAACAATAATGAAGATGCTTCGAATTCTACAAATAATACAGAACTGAGTTCCAATAATACCGATCTAACCGCATCCTGTGGAGGAACAACGACGACAGCCCCAGGTACACCTGGAACAATGGGTGTGCCCTCAACCGACAACAATGGTGCTTTTACCATTACTTGGGGGGCCTCATCTGGAATACAGCAAGCTGGATATTACAAGCTCTACCAATCAAAAAACAGTGGTGCTTACACTATTATTAGTACGCCTTCTTATACGGCCACAAGTTATGCTATTTCTGGTCTCTCGGACGCCAGTTATAAGTTTCGTATTAAAGGATGTAACTTAGACACCTCTTCCGGTGCAGAAAAATGCTCAGCTAATCGCACCAGCAGTTCAACCAATGTTAGAAACAAACCGTCGACTCCAGCCAAACCATCAAACATCAACTCAATCAATACTTCTTATACGGTTAGTTGGAGTAAACCATCTGGGACAGTGACTTACTACGATGTTCAAGAAAAAGTCGGCTCAGGAAGTTGGTCAACGGTTTCTAGCAGTCAGTCAGGTACGACTCTTTCTAGAAGCGGTAAATCGAATAATACCACTTACTATTACCGTGTCAGAGCGTGTAACCAATACTCATGGTCATGTTCAGCTTATAGTTCACAAAATACCGTTCGAGTTGAACTAAGACCCTCGGCGCCTGCAAAACCCGCTAATGTGAATTCAACCTCAACGAGTGTTACCGTCAGTTGGAGTAAACCCTCAGGAACCGTTAATTTTTATCAAGTCCAAGAGCGAGTAGCGGGGGGAACTTGGGCAACGGTCGCTTCTAATAACACCACGACATCTTTAACTCGCACCGGTCGAGTCGATGGCACAAACTACGAATATCGACTACGAGCATGTAATAGCTATAGTTGGTCATGTTCTGGTTACAGCAGTGCCAATAGCGCGAAAG
>Ga0316204_10001165_pt1 | contig 76705 bp, 71 predicted proteins | sample 6monrhotite_MG_2_FD_205661 | JGI IMG/M metagenome (GOLD analysis project Ga0316204, IMG submission 205661) | Microbial mat bacterial communities from mineral coupon in-situ incubated in ocean water Damariscotta River, Maine, United States -... | ecosystem: Environmental > Aquatic > Marine >...
GCCGCTCGCGTCAAAATTCGCCACGAGTTCACGCCACTCGTCTTCCGTGCGTCTCCGGGAGTACATCCCAGTAGCCTCCTGAATTCGAGCGTTTGGCGGTAGTGGTCGTCGCCTGACCGCTTACGTTGGAGCAGTGCCCGTCGCTGTCGATCCACCCATCCACCACCGACTGCGGGGATGCTTGACCCGCCGCGATGTTCTCTCCCCACGTCGAGTAGTCGTACTCGGCCATGACGATGCGGGGCCCTGGCCCCTGCCCGTCGAGGTTGGTGTGCGAAAAGAACGCGTTGTCCCCCATGTCCTTGGAGTGGTTGCGGGCGGCGCAGGTCAGCGCGGGCTCGTACACCACAGGGTCCGTGGCGGCGAAGTTTCCTTCGGTATCGCAGTTGGTCGGCGTTGAACGGGCCTCGTTGACCAAGGCGATCACCTCGAGTTCCCAGTCGACCCACGAGGCGTTCCAGTCGTGCACCGGCATGCAGTAGCCGTTGTCCGGAAGCCCGCCGTCGTTGGGGAGTTCGCACGCGTTCGTGCAGCTGTCGGAGTCGTTGTTGTTGCCGTCGTCGCAATCCTCGCCGGCCTGCACGTAGCCATCCCCGCACTCGGGTAGCTCGCAGCCGTTGGTGCAGCCATCGAGGTTGTTGCCGTTGCCGTCGTCGCAGGCTTCGCCTTCGTTCGGCTGGTGGATGCCGTCGCCGCACGTGGGCAGCAGACAGGCGTCGGTGCACCCATCATCATCGTTGCCGTTCTGACCGTCGTCGCAGGCCTCGCCGCCTTCAACTTCGCCGTTGCCGCACGTCTCGAACTGGCACGCTGGGCTGCACCCATCGTTGGGCGTGGTGTTGCCGTCGTCGCACGCTTCGTCTCCGCCCGGTGCGTCGTGGACGAATCCATCCCCGCACGCGGCAGCCTCACAGGTGGTGAGACAAGCCCCATGCTCGCTGTTCGTTGCGCCGTCGTCGCAAGTCTCGCCGGGCTGCACGAAGCCGTCGCCACACGAGGCCGCCACGCAGGTGCTCGTGCATGTGTCGTCATCGGCAGCGTTGCCGTCGTCGCAGGCTTCGCCCTCGTCCAGCATGCCGTCGCCGCAGTTGGGCAGCGCGCAGTTCGACGTGCAGGTGTCGCCGTCATCGAGGTTGCCGTCGTCACAGCCTTCGCCGGGACCCAGGGCACCGTCGCCACAAACGTTCTCGGAGCAGTCGTCTTTACAGGAACCGCTCTGCGAGTTCGCGTCGCCCTGGTCACAGGACTCCCCGACCTGGACAACGCCATCGCCGCAGGCTCCATCAGCCCCCGGCACGCCGTCGGTGTCCCCTCCGGAGCTCCCGCCGTCTTCACTGTCGGCACCGCTCGCACTCGCAGCCGTGGAGGCGGCCCCCGACCCACCCGGACCTGAGTTCGCCGAGTCCTGGCCCTCGGTGGCATCAGGATCCCAAGCTTCGGTGTCCACCCCGTCGGGCAACCCAACGTAGCAGCCGCTGAGGCCGCACAATGCGAGTCCGAGCCAGCGCGCCCTCATGTTCTCACTGTCTCCCGGGAGCCCGTTTCTCCCAAGTGGGGACTTCGTGTTGGCCGCTACCAACCTCGCCGTTCAACGGGACCTGCCCCGGTGGGACATGTCGCTATCGAGGCCCGTGTGCCGCACGTTCCGAGGCGCCATGTGGGCCACGACACCCAGCGCGGAGGTCTGACTACCTGCACGCACCGCGAGCCACCAACCCCGCGGTGACGAACGCGATCAGCGGCTCACTCCCCGAGACCGCGCAGCATCCCCGGCGGCAGCACGGCGTGAAGACGTCCACCACCACGCGCTGCTCGGTAGATGAACAGCGAGCACAGGCCCGCTTTCTTCAGCCGCAGAACGGGGCCGTCACACCCGACAACATACGCGACCAGCGCATCCAGGCTCGGCGCATGCCCGACGCACAAGGGCACGTCGAATTTCTTGGCCACGATCGCCTTGAGCATTGCCGCCGGTTCCCCATCGGGAACCAGCGAAGACAGCTGCTTCAGCGGAACCTCCGGCGCAAGCGCATCGTGGACGATGTCGGCGGTCTGACGAGCGCGCAGGTAGGGGCTGGTCAGGATCGCGTCGATCTCCAGACCGATCCGCCGCAGACCGGTCGCCACCGCCCGCGTCCGCACGAGCCCCTTATCGGTGAGTGGGCGCTGCGGGTCGGGCGGGCAGCGCGGGTCGTCGCGGTCAAATGCGATGCCGTGACGCAGCAAGTGGATCCACACGGCAAAAGTCTACCAGTCCCCGGCGGCTCTCATCGCCTGGAGACGAATCCGCCCTTGGCGGAACCTCATGTCCGGGAGTACACCTGCACAGACATGCCGGCACGCGCCAAGCAACTCGCGGCGGTCGACCTCGGGTCCAACAGCTTCCACATGATGATCGCGCGGGTTCGCAGCGGTCAGCTCGAGGTGATCGATCGCCTCAAAGAGCGCGTGCAGATGGCGGCCGGCTTCGACGACGCAAACAACCTCACCGAGGAGGCCATGACCCGCGGCTTGGCCTGCCTCGAACGCTTCGGCCAACGACTCGCCGATCTCGACAGCGTGGACGTGCGCGCGGTCGGAACCAACACGCTCCGCAAAGCCAAGAACTCCAGTGAGTTCCTCGACCGGGCCGAGGCCGCGTTAGGCCACCCCATCGACGTCATCTCCGGCCACGAAGAGGCTCGAATCATCTACCTCGGTGTTGCGCACTCGCTCGCGGACGATACGGGCCGCCGCCTGGTCATCGACATCGGCGGCGGCAGCACGGAGTTCATCATCGGCGAGCGCTTTGAGCCCCGGCGGGTTCAGTCTGTCCACGTGGGATGCGTCAGCCACACCCTGCGCTTCTTCCCTGAGGGGAAGCTGCGGCGCGAAGCCTTTCGCGAAGCCACCACTGCGGCCAGGGTCGAAATCGAGACCTTCGAACGCGAGTTCCGCCGCACCGGCTGGGTCAGCGCCGTCGGTAGCTCCGGCACGGTGACCGCGATCGACGAACTCCTGCGTGCCAACGGCTGGAGCAATGATGGCATCACGCGCGCCGGCCTCCGCCAGCTGCGCGAGCACCTCATCGATGTCGGGCGCCTCTCCAAGGTCAGCCTCCCAGGGCTCTCTGCGGAGCGAAAGCATGTGTTGCCCGCGGGCCTCGCGATCCTGCAGGGCGCCTTCAAGAGCCTGAAGATCGACCGCATGTCGGTCTCGCCGGGCGCGATGCGAGAAGGCCTGCTCTACGACACGATCGGCGGTAACACGCATGAAGACGTTCGTGTTCGAGCCATCGAGTCGCTGATCGAGCGCTACGACGTCGACCGTCGCCATGCGAGCTGCGTCGAATCCACCGCGCTGCGCTGCTTGGATCAGGTCGCGGCCCCATGGTCGCTGCACAACCCCGAGCATCGATGGATGCTGTCGTGGGCGTGCAGGCTCCACGAGGTCGGTCTCAGCCTCTCGTACAGCGGTTATCACAAGCACGGCGCGTACATCGTGGCGAACTCCGACATGGCCGGATTCTCGCGCGGGTCTCAACATCAGCTCGCCGGACTGATCGAGTCGCACCGACGCCGCGTCAAGCCGGGCCTGCTCGACCGCCTTCGCGATCTGAGCGACGGCGAATCGGGTGCTCGCCTGGCCGCCTTGTTGCGGCTATCGGTTACACTCAACCGTAGTCGGGACCCGCAGCCCCTACCGCCGTTCCAGATCACAGCGGCCGGTCAAGCCATCGAGCTGCGCTTTGGCCCGGACTGGCTCGACAAACACCCGCTGACCCGCGCCGACCTGACCAACGAGCAGGCGTATCTCAGGGCCGCGGGCTTCGAACTCTCATTCGAGTAGCCCGCATCGAGGCCTCGAGCGCGACGCCCAAGGGCCTACTTGCAGGCGGAGTCCATGCCGCCCTCGCAGGCTTGCTTGCGGAACGCCGCGGCCTGCTTCTTCGACTTCTTGCCACCAAGGCCTTTTTCCCAAGCGAGCGCGAGGCCGTAACAGCCTCCCATGTCCCCGCCGTCGCAGGCCTGCTGGTACTTCGCGCGAGCACCCTTCGGGTCTTTGTTGCCGCCTTCGCCCAGGATCATCATCCGCGCGAGGTTGCTGCAGCCCGGCATTTCCCCCGCGTCACAAGCCGCACCGTAGTGCGCCCGCGCCTGGGTCCCGTCGGCGTCGCCGCCCTGCCCTTGCTCGAACATGATGGCAGCGTTGAGACACGCGCCTTCCAGCTTTGACTCGCAGGTCTTCGCGAACAGCGTCCGGGCCTTTTCGGCCTCGGGGGCACCGCCCCGCTCGGTCTTCAGAAGGACCGCGAGATTGTAGCAACCCAGCTCGTGGCCGCCTTCGCAGGACATGTCGTAGTAGCCGCGGGCCTTGGCCTCGTCTTTCGGCCCTTCACGGCCCTGCTCCCACATGACCGCGAGCGCGGTACAGACCTCCGCCTTCTTTTCCTCTTCGCAGGCCCGGACGTGGTTTGCGCGGGGGTCGACGGGCTCCTCCGGTTCTGGTGGCGTCTCCGCCTCAGCGGGCGCCGGTTCGGGCTCCGGTGCCACTGTCGCAGGTGCCGCGTCCTGAGGGGCGGTGGTCGGCGTGTCTTTGTTGCAAGCGCTCAGCGCCGCGAGGGAGCAGAGAAGCACGAGAGTTCGCATGGTTGGCATCCTTAGCACGACCCTGCGGCCCGGAAAATACGTTGGGGCCTCTCAGTGTTTGGACGGCGCACCGGGCGTGAGCTGAAGCTCCATCGGGGCACCAGCGCGATCGATCATCACAGGGATGGTCTCTCCGGGTACCAGCTCCCCAAACGCCGCCATGTAGTCGTCAATGCTGTGAATCTCGCGCGCGCCCATCTTCTGGATGATGTCGCCCTTTCGGAGGCCAGCTTGGTCGGCGGGACCGCCTTCGCGAACGCCCGAGAGCTTCAGTCCGTCGACGTCCGCTGCGTAGTCGGGAATCGTTCCGAGCGAGACCTTGAACGCGCGTCGCCCCGCAGGCGCCTTGGTCTTCGTCTTCTGAAACTCGAACTCGACCTGCTCGTGCACGACATCGTCGACCACCGCCAGTGCGAGGTTGGTGATCTTGGCCATGCCCTCGAAGTCGAGCTTGTCCACGTCGTCGGAGGGCTTGTGATAGTCCGAGTGCGCTCCGGTGAAGAAGTGCAGCACCGGGATGCCGTCGTCATAGAATGCGGCGTGGTCCGAGGGACCTTGCCCGTCGACCTTGGTGGCCACGCTCAGCGAGGTTTCCTGGGCCTCCAGCAGCGGGATCCACTGCGGGGCCGTGCCGACGCCCGCCACCACGACCTCGTTGTTTTCGAGGCGCCCGATCATGTCGAAGTTGACCATCGCGATGATGCTCTTGCGGCGCACGTCGTCGAGGTTCTTGACGAAGTAGCGGGAACCAAGCAGCCCCATCTCCTCGGCGCCGAACGTCAGGCACAGAATGTCGAATGGACGCTGAGCGTCGGGGAGCTTCGCGAGGGCACCGCACAACTCCAAGACCCCCGCCACGCCAGAGGCGTTGTCGTCGGCACCGTTGTGCACGGCAACTTCTCCAGGCGCGAGCGAGCTCGACGTCCCCATGCCCAGATGGTCGTGGTGCGCCCCGACGACCACCATCTTCGAGGACGTACCGTTGCCGACGATCAGGCCAGCGACATTTGCGGTCTCGTGTACGACGCGCTCGACGTCGCTGCGCATGGATGCGGTCTCCTTGCTCTTTGTGCCGAGCGCGATGCCAGGCTCGTCCGGGTTGACCTTCGGCGCAGGCTTGCGAAGACCGAAGCCGGTGAGCAGCGCCGCGTTGGCCTCCGAACCAACCGCCAACGCAGGCAGCCCGAGCGCATCCGCCCGGCCATGGTTGGGGAACGCCGCTGCCGACGTGGGATCCCACAACACGAAGCCCACCGCGCCCCGGTCACGGGCCGCGATCATCTTGTTCTGCGGCCGCGTGGCGCCCGGAGGAAGGTGGGGGTTGTTCGAAGGACCCCCCGCCAGCGCGACAACGATGCTGCCTTCAACCGCCGACTTGATGCCCTTGTAGTCGCCATCGCCGCCTCCCTGTTCCGTGATGCCGTAGCCAACAAACACCAACGGGGCCTCGGTCGCGCCTTTGGCCGCGGTCCCTTCCGCGAATGGAAGCAGGCTGTGCGGTACCGACTGACCCGCGACCAGGAGACTCGAGTGACCGCCCTCCACCAAACGAACCCCGTCCACGACCTCGAATGCCTGGCGGAACGTCAGCCCAAAACCCGGCTCCAAGTCCGCCGCTCGCATCTTGCTTTCGATGTAGTCCTGGGTCGCTTGGTCCCCGGCCGTTCCCGGAGCGCGTCCGGCCTGTGCATCGTCCGCGAGGAAACCGACGTGCTCGGTGAGCACCGCGGCAGAGACGCCCTGAGGAGCCAGTCGCTGCGCGGGCTCGGGGGGTTTGGGCGGCGGCGAAGGCTGCTGATCGCAGCCGGCGACGAGCAAGCAGAACGCCAGGGTTCGCGCGGTTCGGACCACGGGCGGAGGCTACTTCAGGCCTGCGCCGCCGGCTACCCGATCGCGAGATTGCCGAGGATCCACATCCCGCCAGCGGCCATCCAGACCGCGGCATATCCGATGATGTCGCGTGCCCGCACCCCGGTGATCGCCAGCAGAGGCAACGCCCAGAACGGCTGCAACATGTTGGTCCACTGGTCCCCATACGCCATCGCCATGACGACCCTGCCCGGCTCAATACCCGCCGCCACAGCCCCCTGCATCAGTACGGGACCCTGCACCGCCCACTGGCCCCCGCCAGAGGGGACGAACAGATTCAACAGGCCGGCCGAGCCGAAGGCGAGGGCCTCGAACGCCCCCGGTCCCACCTGCGAGAACGCCCCTGCAAGCGCCGCTGAGAGCCCGGCTGCTTTCATCACCCCCATCACCCCCGCGTAGAGCGGAAACTGAGTGATGACCCCGCCGCAGCTTCGCGCGCCCTCATCGCAGGCCCGCAAGAACCGGTCGGGCCGCCCATGCAGCAACAGCGCGAACGCGAACAGCGCGAGGTTCACCGTGTTGAAGGACAGGCGAAGCAGGCCGCCGTCCGCGAGAACCATCGCCAACGCGGCACACAGCGGAAGCGCGAGCAACGTGGAGAACGCGGGCGAGCGCTCGACGCGTTCGATCAGCCCCACCGGGGCGGGTTCCAGGGTCTCCATCGGCGCCGGGACATCCGGAGCCAGCTCCGCGTCGGGGTCCGAGCGGGGTGTCATCCCCATGAAAACAAGCGGCCCCAACACGAGAAGGCCCCCCGACACGACGAGGTTGAGCGGACTGAGGATCGTCGACCCCAGACCCAGGACTCCAACCTGTTCCGCGAGCGCCGGACCCAGCACCTCGGCGAGGTCTTGGGTCGTCGTCACCTTCAACGGCGCGCTCCCGCTGAACCCGCCGTGCCAGGTCATCAGTCCGCTGTACCCGGCCGCGCACAGCAACGGATAGTGCAGCGAGTAGCCGCGCCGCCGCGCAAGACGACCCGCCTCCCGAGCGACGATCGCCCCGCCTACCAGACCCAGGCTCCAGTTGAGCAACGCCAGGCCGATCGCGATGAATGCCGTCGCCCCCACGAGCTGACGCGGAGTCTTCACCCATCCGATCGAGGCTGCGATGCCCCGCTGAACGCTCGGCGCGGTCGCCAGTGCGGTGCCCAACACCAGCATCACGCACATCTGCATCGTGAACGTCAGCAACGCCCACAAACCGTCTCCCCCGCTCCACGCTCGAAGGACGTCCGCTGCAGGCGTCCCAACCGCCAGCGCGACGACCAGCACGATCGTCGTGAGCGCGACCGCGATGACAAACGGCTCGGGCACGACGCGGCCAAATCCGCGTCGCGCAAACGCACCCAGCCGAACCAGAGGGCCAGCTCCTTCCTCTGCCGTCACGGGCGAGCCCTCGTTGCAGGCATCGGCCCCGACCACGACGTCGCAACGGCCTCGAGTTCTTCGAGGTCCTCCGCGACCCCGGGGCCACCCTGCCTCAGTTCGACGCGTGCCCTCGACAGCGCGTCGCGGGCCTCCGCGTGGTCCCCCGAAGCCCACAGCGCCTTTGCCAGTCCCATACGCGCACCTCCGAGCGAGCCTGGACTCTTCGTGCTCGCCTCGTACCGGCGCAGGCCCTCCCGGTAGGCTCGAATCGCGTCGTCATACCCGTCCTGCTCGAGCTCCATGCGCCCGAGCGACACAAAGCTTGCCGCCGCCGCGGTGTTCTTGACCCCGTGGCGCTCGACGATTCTCAACGCGCTGTCGAGTTCCGCGCGCGCGCCCGCGTAGTTTTCTTGGTCGAGGGCGAGGTTGGCCCGCCGTTGGTAGGTGGCCACCAGCTTCGGGTGGTCGTCCTTGAGAGCCTTGCGCTTGATACTCAGCTCGCGGTCGAGTTGCCCCCACGCCTCGTCGAACCGCTCCATGCGGCGATACAAAGACGCAATGTCTCCGTACGACGCGGCGACATCGAGATGGTCCGGACCCAGTTCGGCTTCCCGCATCGCGAGCGCCTCGACGTGACGCTCGAGCGCGAGGTCAACATTTCCGCTGCGCTTCTCGAGGTTGCCCAAGTTCGCGAGCACCATCGCCTCCATTCGCACACGACCGCCCTTTCGGGCGAGCGCGAGCGCTCGTTCGTAGTCGGTCCGCGCCTCGGCGAATCGTCCGCACTCCGAGCCCTCCGACGTCACCGCTCCATGGTCCCGCGGCACGCCTCGGTGACGCAATCAGGCTCTGGGTCATTCCTCAGTCCCGGTCGCACATCGCCAGATGCGCTGCTACGGTTCTCTGGCATGCGCCGCGGCCTATTCGTGCTCGGTATCGCGGCCCTCGTCGCGTTCATCGGAGCGCTCGTGATGCTCGAGACCCACGTCGATCCGGCCGCTGTGGACGCGCCCGGGACCGCCTCCAAGCCAGGGGCCCAGCCCGTGCACTCCCCCCTCGACCCGACAGAACCAAAGCAGCCCCGCTCCGACGACGACCCCCCGCCACCACCGATCGGTTTCAAGCTCGGCAAGGGCAGCGGTCCCAGCGCTCGTGCCAACGCCCAGGCGATTCTCGACGATGCACTCGTCGAACTGCGCCGGCTCGACGCATCCCACCTGGAACTCGCGCGCGACGTTTACATGCGGGCACACTCCGCAGCCGAGCGCGTCGAGGACGAACTCGAGGACGACGACGAACCTGGCCGGGCCGAACTCCGCGCCCACGAGGACGCCCTCAAAGCCGAGCTCCGCCGCATCTACGGCGCGGACGAAGCGACTGCGCCGTAGATGAACGCCTGCATCGCGGCACGCAGGTCGTCCGGCAGCGGCATCGAACGGCGTGACTCACTCCGAGCCGAGCGAGCGTGCCGATGCGTCGGCGTCGACCGCTTGGCGCTCGCCTCCGCCATCCTCAGCGGAAGCCGAGCGACGTCGCTCGTAGACCCAGTAGTTGAACCCGCCCTCGTCCTCGCCGAACACGACCTCGAGTTCGTAGCGCGCCCAAACTCGGGGGTCTTCGAGAACACGAGCGAACGGAGTGGAGCGGGACTTCAACACGCTGGGGCTCCGTGATGTGAGCACAAGCGCTGCGGGCCCTCGTTCGAGGACTTGCTCGGTGAGCACCGCGGTGTGGGTGCCTTTGGCGGCGCGGCCCAACGCTCCGTTGTTCAAGCAGTAGGCGTCGATGAGCTGGAGCTTCGGTGTCAGGTACCCGCAAACGCCAACATCACCCATGACATAGCTGGCACCTTCTGGAAGCTCCTCGCGAAGCCAGCCCGCGACCTGGGCCCGGACCCTTCCGCGAGCGGTGTACTCCTCAGCGAAGCCGTGGAGTCGTCCCTCCACGTCGCACAAAGTGATGCTCCCCCACACGATGGCGTGCAAGACCAACATCGCAACCCACCCTCTCGAAGCATCCGTCCCTCCACGACGGACCGAGAGTCCCTGCGCGCCCACGGCCACAGGGATGAGGAGCAGGGCGAACGCGGCGAAGAAGTGGCGAAGGCCGTAGGAGATCGTGGTGTCGACCCCGTACAGCAAGACGACAGTTGCGACGTTGAACAGCAAGCACACGAGGTTCGTCGTCGACAGGAGTCGCTTCCCAGCCCAACCCAAGACGGCAACGGCAACGATCAGCACCGGGACGTACTCCAAGATGACGGTCCACGCAGAGCCACCGTAGGTGAGCTTGCAGGTGACCGAGTTTGGAAGAAGGTGGCCGAAGTACACGAGCCGCCAGATCAAGTACGGGGCATACAGGGGCAGGAATCCTGCGGCGAGTCGCAGCAACGTGCCCAGCGGACTGGGTGTGACCTGTGAAGCGCCCCGGAGTCTACCGGCAACGGACTGAACCACCAGCACGACCGTCACGACGAGCCCGATCAGAGGTCCGTCTGGACGAAACCAACCGGCCAGGGCCACGACGGCCCCGGCAAGCACCGCAAAGGCGGGGCGTTCGTCTCTGCGAAGAAACAGCCACACCGCCAGGACGACAAGCAGGACATAGCTCGTCGTCTCGAGCCCGCTCACCGCCCACCAAGCGGTCCCGGGGAAGGCGAGGTAGACGATGCCAGGCAAGGTGGCAAACAAGCGGCTCACCTGCCGTCTCGCGATCCGGTAGAGCACGAGCGCGGTGAGGGGGCACGCCGCCACACCGAGGCCCTTGAGGACGAGGAGGGGTTCAATGCCGGCGCGCAGGAGGGCCGAGGAGAGCACCACGAAGCCGAAGTTGGAGTACCCCTCGACCGGAGGCCCTGACACATTGAACCGCATGCCTTCACCCATCGCCAAGAAGTGGGCGTACCGCAGGGAGATGAACGCATCGTCCGTCGTGAAGCCCCAGGCAGCGCGACAGAGGTCGAGGAAGGGGTACGCGGCCGACAACAAGACGACAGTCGTCAGGACGCGTTCGAGACGAGGAGCTGAGTCACGCATGGGGCGAGTGGTCACGGCCGAGCCGTTCTGTGACCGGTAGTCCCGCACAGCGATGCTTGGACGCGCGACGGGAGGCCCCCGCGCGACACTCGTGACTTGGAACAACCTCCCACGCAGGCGCGTGATCGAATCGCCGGTTTCGCGCCAGAGGTTCTGGCGTGTGACGACGAACCTATCCGGGCCGAGTTCCGCGCCCCCACGAGGACGCCCTCGAGGCTGAGCTGCGCCGCATCGACCGCCCGGAAAAACCTACCGCGCGTCCATGAACGCCTGCATCGCTGCGCGCAGGTCGTCCGGCAGCGGCATCGAACGACGGAATCGCTTCGAGTCCTCGTCCAGGTCCATCACCGCGCAGACCGTCGCTCCCGTCCCGCGGACATCGTCCGGATCGTCCGCCCCCCGAATCCGATACCCCAGCCGTATCGAACTCCGGCCCAGGTGCTCGAGCCGAAGCTCCACGATGACCGACTCCCCGAACACCGTCGGCTTCTGAAAATCCGCCTCGGTATGCACGGACGGAAAGCCCACCTTGCGACGCACGATGACGTCGTCGTACGGCGCCTGCAGGCCATCGGAGAACCACGACTCCATCGCCTCGTGAAACATGTCGAAGAAGCGCGGGAAGTAGACGATGCCCGCCGGGTCACAGTGGCCCCAGTAGACCTGCAACCGGTGGTGATGGACGGCCATGCCGCTACCCTACCGTTTCGCGTATCCTCGGCGCCATGTCGCACACCACGCGGACCGTGCCCGCTGACACGTTCGCAGCGACAAATGTCACCGGGCGGTGAAGTCACGTGAGTCTCAAGTCCACGCTCCAGCCATTCGCAGCCGCCGCGATCACCACTCCCCTCCGACGCGACGCGTTGCGGCGACTCCGCGAGAGATGGAGGCGCCTCCGAGGAGAGCCGCACCGTCTCACCACGTACGTCCGACTCGACGATCCCTACGCGCTGGTCCTGCTGCACGGACTCCAGACCGTGCGTGAGCGCTTCGACATCGAGCTCGAGGTCCGCGTGGTGGGGCCCACGCCAACATCCATGGACCCCGCGCCACAAGCCTTGCGCGCGTGGGCTCGACTCGACGCGGAACGGGTCGCCGCACTGTACGAACTCGACGTGCCCGCCTTCGATGCCCGGCAAGCCAGCCCGGCCGAAGCCGCCGCACTCGCGAGTCTCGAGAATGCAGCCGACCCGCTGATCGAGATTCGCTCCGCCATCGATGCTTGGTGGCGCGGCACACCGATTCCAGGCTCGGGCAACCCGGAGCGCCTCGCGGCCAACGACAAAGAACGCTCCGCCCGCGGTCACTACCTCAGCGCGATGGTCCACTACGGGGGCGAGTGGTACTGGGGCGTCGACCGCCTCAACCACCTCACCCAACGACTCGATGCGCTCGGCCTGCGTGTCATCGATGCCCCGCCCGCCTTCGAGCGTCGGTTCGAATTTCTCACCAGGCCCGCTCCCGACATGGCTCCTGCAACGGAGCTGGAGCTGTTCTGGTCCGGGCGCAGTCCATACGCCTACCTGGCGCTCGAGCGTGCCTACCAGCTCGCCGAGCACCACCGCATCCCATTGCGGATCCGTCCTGTGCTGCCGATGGTGATGCGCAACCTGACGGTTCCCATGCGCAAGCGGCTGTACATTCTCGGCGACGCCAAGCGCGAAGCAGACTGGCTGGGCATTCCGCTGGGCTTCATCTGCGACCCGGTCGGCCCCGGCATCGAGCGCACCTATGCCCTGCTCGACGTCGCCCGCCAGCACGACCGCCTCCGCGAGTACGTGCTCGCCTTCTCCGCCGCCGTGTGGAGCCAGGGCGTGAACACAGCCTCCGACGCGGGGATGGAGCAGATCGCGACCGCAGCGGGCCTTGCGTGGTCGACCTGCCGCACGGCGTTGCGTGGTGACCACTGGCGCGATGAGGTCGAGACGAATCGCGCAAGCCTGCTCGACGCTGGGCATTGGGGTGTTCCCGTCTTGCGGTCCGGCTCGACCGTCGTGTGGGGCCAAGACCGATTCTGGGTGCTCGACCGAGTCTTGCAGGGGCTTGCCCCAGAATCTCCAGTCACCGCTCCCCGCGGGTGAGCTGGACCACGACGTCGAGAAGCTGGGCAGTCCGCACCGGCTTGACGACGAACGCATCCGCGCCCGCCTCGCGGGCGGAGGCCTCGGCATCCAGGCTTCCGCTGAGCACCAACACCGGTGGAGCGCGCCAGAGAGGGTCTCGCCCGAGGACTCCCGCCGCCCTACTTGACTTGCTCGTCCCGGCGATCCGGGTGCTCGTTGTACCAAGTCTGCAGAGACTCATGGCTGATCTCGACGCGAAGGTCCGCGCCTTGCACGACGCACTGACAGCCCAGGCGTGAACTGGGTCGGACGTCGAAGCCCATGTCGAGGCGGTCTTCTTCGGCCTCCTCCATTTCTTCGAGTGAGCCCAACCCTTCCTTGATGTAGACGTGGCACGACGAGCAGGCACAAACGCCGCCGCAGGCTGAGCCAAGCTTGACCCCGTGCTCTTCGGCAATCTCGAGGAGGTTGGAGGATGCGGCCTTGACCTCGACTTCAGAGGTGGCGCCTTCAGGGTCGACGAACGTGATCTTGGGCATCGTGGATCTCGCGATCAGGTTTGCTGGGGGGTGTGGCTTCCGCGTCGCTCTTCGAGCGCTTCTTCGGCCGCCAAGGTCGATTCGATTTCACCGAGGGACTTGCCCTCCATGCCGGACAACAGCGCCCGCTCCATCCGGCGGCGCGCAAACGCCTCGCTCACACTCTCGAGGTGCTCACGTGCCTTCTTGAGCTCGCCAGGCGTGCCGGATGCGTTGGCCATGGCTTCGTCGGTGGCGAGCAGCGCGGCGACGATCAACTCGCGCTCTGCAGCCGGGAGCAGGTCCTCGAGGTGTCCGACCTCCTCGAGCGCGGTCCGGACCGCCAACGACACCCGCCCGGTCTCGACTCGCCCTTCGGCGAGGTTGCGTGCCTCGAAGTCGGCCTCGGCGTTGTCGAGGCTCTCCATCACCAGCGCGTCGACGGCGGCCTCGTCCAACCCGTAGGTGGGCTTGACCTCGATGGATTGCTTGATGCCGGTCATCAGCTCCTTGGCGGTGACGGTGAGCAGCGCATCCGCATCAAGCTGGAACGACACCTCGATACGCGCCATCGAGGGAGGCAGCTGAGGGATCCCTCGGAGCTCGAACTTCGCCAGCGACCGACAATCGGTGGCCAGTTCCCGCTCGCCCTGGACAACGTGGAACACTATGCCGGTCTGCTGCTCGGAGTAGTTGGTGAAGACCTGACGGGCCCCGATCGGGATCGTCGCATTGCGCGGAATGAGCTGCTCCACGATGCCGCCCATGGTCTCGATGCCCAGGCTCAACGGAACAACATCGAGCAACGTCACGCCTTCGCGGGCGCTGCCCGAGAGGATGTCGGCCTGGATCGCCGCGCCATAGGCCACGACCCGGTCCGGGTCGAGGTCACACAACGGTGGCCGCTTGAAGGTCTTCTCGACCACAGCCCGCACCTTCGGCACCCGGGTCGAACCTCCCACCAACACGACCCCGTGCAAGTCGTCAGGACTGACGTCGGCGTCCTTGAGCGTCTGCCGACATGCCTTCACCGTGCGACGTACGATGGGGTCGATCAGCGCCTCGAACGCCTCACGGGTCACGTCGAAGCCGCTCAGGCCACACCTGGGTACATCCACTGAAACGGCCTCCGCCTCGCTGAGGCGCTCCTTTGCGCTCCGGGCGACGGCCAGCGCCTCCTCCCGCTGCCCAGCAGTCGGCGTCGAGACCGAGGCTGCCTCGAGCAGGTGGGCTGCAAGCGCGTGGTCGAAGTCGTCACCGCCTAGCGCCGAGTCGCCGCCGGTGGCGAGCACCTGAAAGACCCCCTCACGGAGGCGAAGGATGCTGATATCGAACGTGCCGCCGCCCAGGTCGTAGATCGCGAAGAGGCCCTGCTTGCCGCCTTCGGTTTGATCGAGTCCGTACGCCAGCGCGGCCGCGGTGGGCTCGGCCAACAGGCGATAGACCCTCAGGCCCGCAATGCGGCCCGCGTCCTTCGTGGCTTGTCGCTGCGCATCGTCAAAGTACGCCGGCACCGTAATCACCGCGCCGTCGATCGCCTCGCCGAGTTCTGCCTCAGCACGGGTCTTGAGTACCCGGAGAATCTCAGCGGAGACCTCCATGGGCGTCACCGCGCGCTGCGCCCCCATGTCGAAACGAACAACCTGATCCGCCTCGTCCGTGGGCGCGCTCATCGGATACGGATGCGCTCCGACCTCGTCGCGTCCGCGCCCCATGAAGCGCTTGACCGAGCTGATGACACGCGTCGGGTTGGCGACCTGGGCCGCACGCGCTTGGGCCCCAACGACAACCTCTTCCGCGACGTACGAGACGACCGAAGGCAGGATGTCGTTGCCGTCGGCGTCCTTGACCTCGCGGGGCATCTCCCCGTGGGGTGCGAGCGCGACGAGGCTGTGCGTCGTCCCGAGATCGATGCCGATACCGCGGCCGGGCGCTCGCTTGGATGCCGCAGGAGCGCTCGGCTCCTCGATCTGGAACAGGGCTCCGGGGTCGAAGTCGTCACTCATGATTCAGCCTTCGTCGTCGATCTCGTCGAGAAGCCGCTGCAGGTAGCGACGGACCACCAGCTGCCGGGATGCCGTCTCGATGTCCCCGTCGGCGATCGCGAGGACCGCCTCGGCGAGTGCGTCGCCTTGCTGACCGTCGACATCCTCGCGCAGTTCGTCCAACGCATCCGCCCCTGCCGAGCGGGCATCGGCCACGCGCTCGCGATGCTCGATCATCTCGATCAGAAACGCCTGCGGCATCTTCGGGGCCCCCACACTGGGGTCCGAGGAGTCCAGATCTCGCCCTCCAAGCTTCACCAGGTACTCGGCACGCGTTGCGGGGTTGCGCAGCGTTCGATATGCCTCGTTGATCGCAGCGCTGGTCTCCATCGCAGCGCGCTTGGCCGACGCGTCGTCCTGGTCAACCTTGTCCGGGTGAGCTCTCGCCGCCCGCGCAAGGTACTCAGTCTCGAGGCCGTCGCGATCCAGTGCGTGCTGGCGCGGCTGCCCCAGCCGTTCGAAATGATCCATGTTGCGATATGGGATCGGGGCGCCCGAGGGCCCCCGTTGCAATGGGTTGCTGACGCTCGAAACGCTCCAGGTGTCCCTAGAACGAGATCGACTCGCCGCAGCCGCAAGAGTCATCGACGTTGGGGTTCTCGAAGCGGAATCCGTGGCCACGGATTCCAGTCTCGAAGTCCAGGCGGGTGCCTTTGACCAGCACCATGCTCTTGGGGTCCACGTACACGCGTACGCCGAAGGCCTCGACCACGTGGTCGCTGGACCGCGGCTCTCCGTCCTCGAACTGAAACATGTACGAGTATCCGGTGCAGCCGCCCCCGCGAATGCCGAAGCGAATCGCGCCGCTTGGCGTGCCACGCTTCTCGAGCTGGCCTCGCATGACCTTGGCCGCACGAGCCGTCACGACGACCGTGTTCGCCGCAGGTGCGGCCGGGTCTGCCGTGGGGTCTGGCGAGGGACCTGGCGATGCCGGTGCTGCGTTCACTGCCCCTGTCCGTCCGTTTGACCGTTCTTCTGCTGGTAGTCCTTGATCGCAGCCTTGATCGCATCCTCCGCGAGGACGGAGCAGTGGATCTTCACCGGCGGAAGCGCGAGTTCCTCGGCGATCTGGCTGTTCTGGATCGAGCCAGCCTCTTCGATGCTCATCCCCTTGACCCACTCGGTCACGAGCGAGCTGCTGGCGATGGCCGATCCGCACCCGTAGGTCTTGAACTTTGCATCCTTGATGACGCCGTCCTCGACCTTGATCTGCAGCTTCATCACGTCGCCACAAGCCGGAGCGCCCACGATGCCCGTGCCCACGTCGTCGTCGCCTTTGTCCAGGCTGCCCACGTTGCGGGGGTTGTCGTAGTGTTCGATGACCTTTTCGCTGTACGCCATGGTGTTGAATCCTTGAAGTTCGAGGGGGGGGCTGAGCCTAGTGGTGTGCCCACTGGATGGAGTCGAGGTCGATGCCTTCCTGCACCATCTCCCACAGGGGAGACATCTCGCGCAGGCGGCTGACGTGCGTGCGGAGCAGGCCCACGACGAAGTCGATCTCGTCTTTTGTGGTCATGCGGCCGATCGTCATACGAAGGCTGGAGTGGGCGAGCTCGTCGTTGAGGCCCATCGCGCGCAACACGTAGCTGGGCTCGAGGCTCGCCGAGGTGCATGCCGAGCCGGACGACAGCGCGACGTCTTTGAGCGCCATCAACAGCGACTCGCCCTCGATGTACGCGAAGCTGAGGTTGAGGTGCCCAGGCAGCATGTGCTCGGGGTGACCGTTGAGGATCACGTGCTCGATCGAGCTGGTGAGCTCGGACTTCATGTAGTCCCGGAGCTCGCCAATGCGCTTCATGTCTTCGGCCATGTCCTCGCGAGCAATGCGGGCGGCCTCGCCGAACCCAGCGATGTTCGGGACGGCCAACGTACCGGAGCGGTTGCCTCGCTCGTGGCCGCCACCGTGTATCTGTGCGGCCAGTCGCACCCGAGGCTTGCGGCGGCGGACGTACAGGGCGCCGACGCCCTTGGGTCCGTAGATCTTGTGGGCGGAGATCGACATCAAATCAATGCTCATCGCCTCGACGTCGATGGGAAGCTTGCCGAACGTCTGGGTCGCGTCGGTGTGAAACAGCACCTTGTGCTCGCGGCAGACCTTGCCGATCTCGGCAAGCGGCATGACCACGCCCGTCTCGTTGTTGCCGTGCATGACCGAGACCAGAACGGTCTTGTCGGTGATCGCATCGGCAACCTGCTGCGGGATGATGAGGCCGCCTTTGTCGACTTCGAGGTACGTGACACTGACGCCGCGACGCTCGAGGAACTTGGTCGTGTCGAGCACAGCCTTGTGCTCCGTGTTGACCGTGATGATGTGGTTGCCCTTCTCGGCCAAGTACTCCGCCACCCCTTTGATGGCGAGGTTGTTGGACTCGGTCGCACCGCTGGTCCACGTGACCTCTTTGGGGTCGGCCCCGATCGTCTTGGCGATCTCTTCGCGGGCGTTCTCGACGGCTTCTTCAGCTTCCCAGCCGAACGCGTGCGTGCGACTGGCCGAGTTGCCGAAAGCCTTGGTGAAGAACGGCAACATCTTGTCGAGCACTCGCTGGTCGACGGGACAGGTGGCGGCGTAGTCGAAGTAGACGGGGGTCTGGACGCTCATGGTGCGCTCACGGAGTGGTGGGGTCCTGAAGGGACCGGATCTGCACGACGTCGGAGGGGCTCCGGCCGGTCGTTGGGGAATGAATGCCCGCGACGAGCGACGGCGCTTCGGTATCCGAATGAACGCCATCGCAAGAGACGCAGCCAGCCACGAGATGCTCGTGACTGCACGCTCGGCAGCCCTCGAGGTAGGCCAGGCTCTCGGAGAGATCGCGTTCGAGCTGTAGGAGCTTCTCAACCTGAGCTCTCGTGTCGGCGAGCCGACTGCGGAAGTTCTCGCGCAAGCTCTGCATCGCATCAGGGCCGGACGACGAGCTCTCGACGGTCTCGAGCAGGCCCTGAATCTGAGGCAGCGAGAAACCGAGCGCCTGGAGCTTGGCGATCCAGTAGACGCGGGCGACCTCGTCGGCACCGTAGAGGCGGAAGTTCCCCTCGGAGCGCTTGGGCTGGAGCAAACCCATCTCCTCGTACAACCGCAGCGCACGGACGGTCTTGCCGGTCATCCGGGCAAGTTCACCGACTTTCATGCGATGCGAGATGTGTGCAGATGTGGTCATGAACTCTAACCCTTACGTACGGGCCGGGTTGGCGGCGGGAGTCTGTAGGTCCAGCTGGACTCTGTCAACCCTGCTCCAGCCTTCCAAACCCTACCCCTTACGTAAGAGTCAGGCAAGCGACCTGTGGCAACCGGCGCGGCTGACGCTCCCCGGACGCAAGAACGCCGCCCGCGGGATTCCGGGGCGGCGTCGAACAAGCGCGCAGAGCAGAAGGATCAGCCCTTCTTCTTCTTTTTCTTGCCCTTCTTTTTCTTGCCCTTCTTTTTCTTGCCCTTCTTCTTCTTGCCCTTCTTCTTCTTGCCGGCGTCATCGTCGATCGACGGCTTCGGCACTGGCGGCTTCTTGGGTTCGACGATCGGGCCGTCCTTCTTCTCGTCCGGCTTCTTCGCGTCCGGCTTCTTCGCGTCCGGCTTCTTCGCGTCCGGCTTCTTCTCGTCCGGCTTCTTCTCGTCCGGCTTCTTCTCGTCCGGCTTCTTCTCGTCCGGCTCGACCGGCGTGTGCTCAGGCACCACGGGCTTGTGCTCCGGAATGATCTCGGGCTCTGGGTCCGAGGGGTTCACCCCCAGGTCTTGCGCGAGGGTTTCGTTGGCCAGTCCGGATACTGCGGCGTAGCCGATCGTTCCCGCGACAGCCACCGCGCCGACGCCACTGCCGACGAGGCTGCCAGGTCCTTCGCTACCTGCCCGGGTGTGATAGGCGAACGCCATCGCGGAGCTCCCGTACTTCGTGGCCAACGGCGCGAACGCCTCCGCGGGCGCCGTCCCTTCGGTGACCCGGTGCGCGGCGTCGAGTGCCGCCCGGCCCTCATCCGTCGCACGGTTGCCGATGCCCTGGACCGCCATGTGGAGAACCGGAACCGCGCTCCCAGCAGGCTTCTCGACCCACATCGAGCTGCTGGAGACCGGCGCCGTCAGGGCCAAGCCCGCGATCACCGTCTCGGCGTCGACATCGGGCACGTTCTTGAGGGCTGCCCGCAGGAGCTTGTGCAGGTGCTCGCCCTGCATGAAGTCCGCAGGAAGGTGCATCGCGAACGCGACCTCTTCTCGCTTGAACCCCTCTGCCAGCGGTGCCGGCAGCGAAGCGAGGGTGTCGGCGCTGATACCATCGCCGGAGCCGTCGAGCAGCTTGCCGACGTTGGCGGTGTTGGGTCCGACCGCAACGGTCAGCGCGTTGTTGGCTGCGAAAGCCCAACCGTCGAAGTGCAGGCCAGCAAAGGCCTTGACGATGTCTGCCTCCGGGATCCCGGTCAGCTCCACGTGCAGCGCGTCGGCCATCTTGGTGCCGTGGTTGACCGGCACCTTCTCGATCTTCAGCTCGCTGCCTTCGAGCTCGGGGATCGCCTTGGGAGCGTCTTTCGAGGCCTCCAGCGCGAGTTCCCATCCTTTGGAGAACGGCGCAACGTCCCGGATGCCAGCCTGAAAGACCAGGCCGCCGGGGTCCACGGATCCGGCGATCATGAACTCGCCGGTCATGGTCTCGAACATCTTGGCCACCTCGGGCGGCGCGTCGCCAGCCGCGGCCGCCATACCCATTCCGATCAGTGCCGAGTTCGCCCGACCCCACGCGAAGCCAGCGCCTGGTTGAACGTTGGCCAACGTGTGGGTCTCGCCACCCTCCAGTGCTGCGAGGCCCTGCTCGACGTCTTTGTCGACCGGGAAGACACCGGCGAGGTGGACGAGGCCAGGCAAGGTGGTCACCGCAAAGACCGCGTCTTCGCTGGGCATGTGCACCAGAACGTTGGCGTCGTCGAGCGCAACCGCGGCCAGCTTGTCCTGCAGAGCCTTGCGCACCGCACTCGGGTCATCCGCAGGCTTGTAGGCGTCGAGGGTGGCTTGGTCGTCGGCACAGACGCTCCACCCCTCGTGACCGGCGAGCGGACCGCAGGCCATGTCATCGGCTTCGTCCTCGCCGAGGGCTTTCGCGAGGTTCGCGACTGCGTTGGGATCATCCGCAGCAAAGATCATCACGGGATCCTGGTTGACGTTGATGATCGCGGCACCGTCCTTGAGGCGAAGGCCGGACGCTCCGAGCGCCTCGATGACCTTCTTACCCTTGGTGTCCATCACCCCGTAGGCCTCGTTCACCTCTCGGAGGTCCGACGACGTCTCGGGAGCCGCCGCCAGTTTTTTGAGCGGCGCGTCGACGAAACGCATCCCTTCTTCGTAGTAGTCCGCGAGAACCGAGGCATCGCGAATGATGGCGAACTCGGCGTCGGCGTCCGGAACGAACGAGAGCATCAGGTCGAGACCGGTGTGCATCGGCTCGACGGGGATCGGCTCCGGCTCGGCGACCTTCGTGTCCTCGTCCTCCTTCTTGGGCTCGTCCTTGGACTCATCCTTGTCCTTGGAGTCCTTGGACTCTTCCTTCTCGGGGTCTTTGTCCTCCTCGCCGCCGACCTTCGCGGCGATTTCCTCGACCTTGTTGCATCCTCCGAGCGTGACGGAACTCCAAAGGAACGCGACGGCGAGCGGAATGGCCACGGTCGGGCGGTGGGGCGGTCTCCAGGATCGCATGGGCCGGAGCATACCCAGCGCGGGGCCGTCCTGTGCCCCCGCCGACCAGCTGCAGGGCCGGTGATCATCCGTAGCGGTGTCCTGGCTTGTGAGAGCCGGCCGCACCGGGGTACCGTCATGTTCGGGTCATGAGTTTTTCGGAGAAAATGCGCGAGAGTCTGGGTGCGACGGGTGTACGGCTACGGGTTACACCGTCGTCCGATTCGCTGACGCCCGGTGCGACGTTGACGGCACGTGTGGAGCTCGAAGGTGGGACGTCGGCTGCCCACGTCGAGGCTCTGGTGCTCCGACTCATCGAGGCGGATCGACATTGGACCGCCGACGACGGCGGCCGGTTCGAAGAGTCCGAGGCCGCCAGGCTCGAAAACCGCGACCAGCTCACCGCGGGGTGGGATCGGCGCGCCGTCGTCGAGTCCCGCATGTCGGTCGATTCCGACGTCGAGGCATCCAGCGCGACGAGCGTGGAGATCGAGGTCTCGATTCCGCTCGAGTGCAAGCCGACCTCGACCAGCTGCGCACACACACTCAACGTTCAGGCCGATATTCGAGGTCAAATCGACCCCACGGCCAACGCGCGCGTGGTGCTCACCAGCGGCTGACCCCAATACGGACGGCAGTACTGCCTGCGATGCTGCCTACAATACTGGCGGATCGGGTCGCGCGCCCGGTACGATGTCTCCCATGGATTGGGTCGGGTCACTCAAGCGCGCCGTGCCACTGAGCGTAGCAGCGCTCACGCTCCTCGCGGCGGGAGACGCCGCGGCCGAACGGGTGGTGTTCATCAACCTGGGCGCCGTCACGCTCAACGCCGACAACGGCCAAGACCCGTCGCTCGATTCCTACACAAGCAACGGCTTCACCGCTGGCGCCGTGTCGGGGATGGCGCTGAGCGCAGAAGACCAGGCACTGCTTCACTTCTACCTCAAGGAGGCGACCACCCCGTTCGACATCGAGTACGTCTTCGAGCGACCGGCCGCCCCTGGCTACGACATGGTTGTCTTCGGCTCGGAGGCAGACGCCGACGGCCGCTTCGTCGACAGCGACTGTCCACCGGCCATCGGATTGGCGGACTGCGGGGATGGCAACGCGCAGAACATCTCCTTCGTGTTCCAGGGCTGCCTGCCCGTCGCCCAGCAGACGGACATGCGGCGCATCGCGTACTACTCGCTCACCGGCCTTGGTTTCGGCTGGGGCCTGGAGAACGAGTCCACGGTCGGCCAGATCATGGGGTCGTACAGCGTGTTTGGACTCCAGTTTGGCAATGAATGCGTCGGTATCGTCGGCGGCACCTGCCCGGCTCATCCGAGTTGCCCCGCAGGTGAGCAGAATGCAACGGCGGACCTCACAGCCATTGTGGGCGTGCGAGTCGACGACGGGCCTCCTGCGGTCACCATCACCGAGCCTGCCGACGGAGCGACCGTCGACCCGACCTTCTCGATCTCCGCGGACGTGCTCGACGGGTTCGGCGGCTTGAACGTCTCGCTCTCCGCCGACATCGACGGTACACCGATCTCGCAGGAGATCACCGAGCCGCCCTACGAATGGGCCTTCAACGGCGTGCCCGCGGGAACCTGGACGTTCAGCGTGAACGCCACCGATGCGGACAGCGGCATGGTCACAGCATCCGTGACCGTCACGGTGGACGGAGCGGCGACCGGCGGTGACGACACGACCGGCGGCGAGGAGACCACCGGTGGCGATCCAACCGGCGATCCGACCGACGCCACCGTCGATCCCTCAACCTCGGGCGACCCGACAACCGACCCGACCGGCGCCACGGACACCGCCGGGACCGAGGGCGGTGAAGATGACGGCAGCAGCGGACCCATCGACCCGACCGCACCGGTCAACCCTGCCGCGTTCGGCGTGGGCGGAACCGGATGCGAGTGCCGTGCCTCTCACGCTCGTGGAGCGGATGGAGAGGGCTGGGGCGGCGTGGCATCACTCGCCATGCTCGTGCTTGGCGCTAGCGCTTCACGTCGGCGCGGACGAACGTCCACACGCCCATCCCGGACATCGCCCCGCCGCGGCCGAACGTCCCGGTGATCGTCGTGTCCTCGCGGTTGATGAGCAGCCAACCGCTGCCGACCGCGCCTCGCCCGTCCTGCCACGTGAAGGAGCACACGTTGGAGGGGGCCGTCTCGTCCTCGCCCATTGCAGCCCGGGACTGCGTGAGCGAGAGGATGTAGCGCTCAGGACGCTCCTTGCCGCGGAAGTTCGCGTAGTAGCGCCCCTGCCCCAGCTGGTCGATCCGGAGCTGCCCGGCGATGCCGTCCACCTCACCTCGCCAAGCCCCGGCGAAATCGCTGGGGTCTTCATACGCTTCCGGAGGGGGGTGCGGAGGCTCAGACCCTCCGTGATCGCACCCGGCTACCGCTGCCCAGCAGCTGGCGAGCCCAAGCAGACGCAGTCCAAAGCGTCGTCTTCCTTCGCGGGGTGCCAAAGCGGGGCGCACCATACACAAAGAGAGACGTTGGTGCGGCCCCATCGATGCGAACACCGGGCGTCAACGTGACGAAAACGACGCTCCGTGCCCCCGACGCTTTCACGCTGCCGCTGCACCGTCTACACTCCGGCCGCCCATGCCCCGCCGCCTCCATGCGCCTGGCTGCTTGTTGGCCGTGCTCAGCCTTGTTGCCCCCCACACCGCGGGGGTGGCCTACGCCGAACCGGTCTCGGACGACGCCGTAGCCGCGCCGAGTGAGCCCGAAGCCGCCCAAGACTCCGCGGGTGATGCGCCGGAGGCGGGTGCCGATGCGGCATCCAAAGAGCCCGAAGCCACCGCCGAGCGCCCCACGGCGGCCGAGAGTCCCGAGCCCGAGCCCGAAGACGAGACGGCGTCCGAGAGTCCCGAGCCCGAGCCTGAGCCCGACGACGGGGAACTCGACGACGACGGGGACCTCGATGACGGGGAACTCGACGACGTCGCCCCCACCTCCACGCTTCCCGACCGCCTTCCACGGCTCCAGCGCATCGGCTGGTACCACGTGCTCGGCGCCTTCACGCTCGGCACGACGGCAGGTCTGCTCGCCGGGCTCGCCGAACGCGAAGAGGACAAGGCCACCCGGATCGCCTCCGGGTATGACCTCGAGACCGGTGGCTCGCTGCTCTACGCCGACCGCCAAGAGGCCTACGAGCGTAGCTTGGACCGGGGTCAAGCTCTGGAGACCAGCGCCATCGTCGTGGGCGCGGTTGCAGGAGTCACGGCGATCGTCGCCATCACGCTGTTTGCCGTGGATGCGAAGCGGCGTCCCTCGTCGACGGCCCGCCGTACCCGGATCGGCCCCGGGTCGCTGGAGGTCTCGTTCTGATGGGCTCCATGTTCCGCCTCGCCGCGGTCGCGGTGTTGGCAGCGGTGTGGGGCTGTTTCAGTGCCCCATCGGCCGACGTCCTGTTCGCCTGCGACCCCGACAATGCTCCGGAGTGTCCCCCGGACTACACCTGCGAATCCGACGGGTGCTGCCATCGCGACGGCTCTGACGTCGAGGCGTCGGCGGGCGCGTGCAACTCGGGCGGCACGTCCGGCTTCGACCCCACGGACACGGGCACGGACACGGACCTGGGAACCGACACGGACCCGGGAGCCGACACGGACCCGGGAACCGGCAGCTCGACCGCCGCCTCCGACACGACCACAGCGTCGAGCGGTGACCCAACGTCGGGCGGCTAGCTTCGCGTGAGCCATCCCTAGCAGCCCGTGGACGGGCCGCTGCGCTCGCGCCCATCGCGGCCTTGCCGCGCGGCTCCGCGGTGCGCTAAAGAAGCCGCGAACCGTGGGCCTCAAGGATCTATTCAGTAGTTCGGGACGCGCCAAGTCGCGGCTCGACAAGTGGACCAAGACGGCGACGAGCCCGTACACGCAATCGGCCGAGCGCTACGCGGCGATGCAGAGCATGATCAAGGACGGCTCCGACGAGGCGCTGTTCTGCGTCTTCAAGCGGTTCACGGTCGTCTCGACCAAAAGCATCGAAGACGAAGAAGAGAAGAGCTGGGCGTACCGAGAGCTCTCCGGACTCGGCTCCAAGGTTCTCCCAGCGGCCAAGCGTTTCTGCGTCGAGGCCGAGAGCGTGGCCTGGGCGCTGCGCATCATCGAGGATGTTGCGGACGAGACCCAGGAGTGGGAGATCCTCGACGAGCTGCTCAAAAACCATCCCCCTGGGTACGAGCGCGACGCGGCCAAGAAGCAACAGATCCTCACCCACCTGTCCGAGATCGACGACCCCAAGGTCGCCGAGCTTCTCGCGGGATACCTCGAAGACCACGACGAGGGGGTCCGGTTCTTCAGCGTAGAGCAGCTGGTCGACATCGGCGACGAGTCGGTCAAGCCGGCCATCATCTCTCGCCTGCTGAACCCCGAAGAGGAATCACTTCGCCTTCGCACCCGAATCCTCGAGGGACTCGCGGAGCTCGGATGGGACGTCTCCGAACACACGGACGGCATCGCGAAGGTCATCGGACAAGAACACGCCCTCGAGGGCGGAAAAATCGTTAGAAGGTAAGGAGCCGGATAATGCCACGTCGCGAGGACATCAAACGGATTCTCGTGCTGGGATCGGGCCCGATTGTGATCGGCCAGGCCTGCGAGTTCGACTACTCCGGAACTCAAGCCGTCAAGGCACTCAAGCAAGAGGGCTACGAGGTCGTGTTGGTCAACTCCAACCCGGCCACCATCATGACCGATCCCGAGATCGCGGACCGGACCTACGTCGAGCCGCTGCACCCGGAGTTCGTCGAAAGCATCCTCGCGCAGGAGAACATCGACGCCGTGCTGCCGACCGTCGGTGGCCAAACCGCGCTCAACCTCGCGATCGAGTGCGACCGCATCGGGTTGTTCGAGAAGTACGGCGTCGAGCTACTCGGCGCCGACGTCGAGGTGATCGAGCGCGCCGAGGACCGGGAGAAATTCAAGGCCGCGATGATCGAGCTCGGCTTCGACGTCCCCCGCTCGATGTACCTGCGGGCGGATGGGGACGCGAGCGCAGCCATCGACGCGTACGGCTTCCCGGTCATCATCCGGCCTTCGTTCACGATGGGCGGCACCGGAGCCGCGATCGCCTACAACCGAGAAGAGTTCGAGGACAAGGTCGCCCGCGCCCTGGACGAGAGCCTCAACTCCGAGGTGCTCCTCGAAGAATCCGTGCTCGGCTGGAAAGAGTACGAGCTCGAGGTCATGCGGGACGGCAAGGACAACTTCGTCGTCATCTGCTCGATCGAGAACCTCGACCCGATGGGCGTGCACACCGGTGATTCGATCACCATCGCACCGGCCCAGACGCTGACCGACAAGGAGTACCAGCGAATGCGCGACCAGGCGAAAGCCGTGGTCCGCAAGATCGGGGTCACCACTGGAGGCTGCAACATCCAGTTCGCGATCAACCCGGCCAATGGGCGGATGATCGTGATCGAGATGAACCCCCGGGTCTCTCGGAGCTCGGCCCTGGCCTCCAAGGCCACCGGGTTCCCGATCGCCAAGTTCGCCGCCAAGCTCGCCGTGGGCTACACGCTCGACGAACTCGACAACGACATCACCAAGGTCACGCCCGCCAGCTTCGAGCCGAGCATCGACTACGTGGTCACCAAGGTGCCGCGCTTCGCCTTCGAGAAGTTTCGCGGCAGCGACGACACCCTCACCATTCAGATGAAGTCGGTGGGCGAGGTGATGGCCATCGGTCGCACGTTCCGCGAGTCACTCGGCAAGGCGATGTGCGCGCTCGAGACCGACAGCAACGGCTTCGACTGGCAACCCGACCTCAGCCCCCAGGAGGTCGCGGGCCTGCTCGGACGGCCTTCCCCGGCGCGTCTATGGCAGGTCGGTGAAGCCATCCGGCTTGGCGTCTCGCTGGACGAGGTCCACGCCCGCAGCAAGATCGACCCGTGGTTCCTCAGCCACATCGCGACGATCATCGAGTGCGAGCGCCGGGTGGGCGAAGGTCGGCGAGGCACCGTGCCCGCAGCATCCGTGCTGCGCCACGCCAAACGCACCGGTCTCAGCGACGGCCGCATCGCGAAGCTCTGCGGGGTCAGCGAGGAGGCCGTGCGGGCGCGCCGCCTGCAGGCCGGGATTCGACCCGTCTACAAGCGCATCGACACCTGCGCTGCCGAGTTCGAGGCGTTCACGCCGTACCTGTACAGCACCTACGAAGAAGAGTGCGAAGCCGAGGTCAGCGATCGAAAGAAGGTCGTCATCCTCGGCGGCGGTCCCAACCGAATCGGCCAAGGGATCGAGTTCGACTACTGTTGCGTGCACGCTTCCTTCGCGCTGCGTGAAGCCGGGTTCGAGACCATCATGGTCAACTGCAACCCCGAGACGGTCAGCACCGACTACGACACCAGCGACCGGCTCTACTTCGAGCCCCTGACCCAGGAGCACGTGCTCGAGATTCTCGATGCCGAGGCTCGCAAGGGCACCATCCACGGTGTACTGGTGCAGTTCGGCGGGCAAACCCCGCTCAAGCTCGCCAAGACGATCGAGGCGGCGGGTTATCCCCTGCTCGGCACTCCCGCCGAAGCGATCGACCTCGCCGAAGACCGCGAGCGATTCGGTGAGCTGCTCTCGCGGCTGCGCATCGACTGCCCACGGTGGGGCGTGGCTCGCTCCGCGGATGAAGCCTTCACCATCGCCCACAACATCGGATATCCGGTGCTGGTCCGCCCCTCCTACGTGCTCGGCGGTCGAGCCATGGAGATCGTACACAGCGACGAGCAGCTCGATCGCTACATGCGTGAGGCGGTCCGCGCCTCGCCGGACCACCCGGTCCTCATCGACGAGTTCCTCCCCCACGCCACCGAGTTCGATGTCGACGCCGTGTCCGACGGTGCCGACGCGGTGATCGCCGGCATCATGGAGCACATCGAAGAGGCCGGTGTGCACTCCGGGGACAGCAGCTGTTCGCTGCCTCCGGTGAACGTGCCCGAGTCCGTCCTGCAGCAGATCCGAGACACCACCAGTACGCTTGCCCGAGAGCTGGGCGTCATCGGCCTGATGAACATCCAGTTCGCACTCCGCGGGCACCGCCTGTACGTCATCGAGGTCAACCCGCGGGGCTCTCGCACGGTCCCGTTCGTGTCGAAGGCGCTCGGCGTGCCCTATGCCAAGATCGCGGCCCTCGTTGCATCGGGGAAGTCGCTCAGTGAGCTGGGCGTCACCGAGCAGGTCCCCAAACACGTGTCGGTGAAGTTCCCCGTGTTCCCGTTTCGGAAGTTCCCCGGCGTGGACACTGTCCTGGGACCGGAGATGCGAAGCACTGGCGAGGTCATGGGCATCGGTGCCGACTTCGGCACCGCGTACATGCACGCGGGCATGGGTGCCGGCGAGCCCCTGCCCCGCGAAGGCGCTGCACTGCTCAGCGTCATGGATGAGGACAAGGACGCGATTCTTCCCGCAGCCCGCACGCTTCACGAATGCGGATTCAAGCTGCTCGCGACCAGCGGAACCGCCGAGGCACTGCGCAACGCAGGCCTCCCTTGCGACGATGTGCTCAAGGTGTGGCAGGGCCGGCCGCACACCGTCGATGCCCTCAAGAACGGGGACGTTCAGATGGTGATCAACACCAGCGGGTTGTCCGACCGTCGGGAGAGCTTCTCCCTGCGACGGACGTCACTCCTGCAGCGGATCCCCTACTTCACCACCGTCTCCGGCGCACTCGCGGCCGCACATGCCGTGGCGCACGCCCGGGCCAAGGACGGAAAGCCCACCGCACGGGCTTTGCAGGACTATCACGGGGCAGACGGCGGTCCGTCCCCTTCGGATGCGCCTCCGTCACGGGTCGGGTATCGTTAGCGACTCTGGGCGCAACCGCGCGCCCCAAGGCATTCCATGGCCGACGAAACCTACCCGATGACTCCCGAGGGCCTGCGCACCCTCAAGGCCGAGCTCAAGCAGATCCGAGAGATCGACCGGCCGCACAACGTGCAAGAGATCGAAGAGGCCCTCGAGCACGGCGACCTTCGCGAGAATGCCGAGTACCACGCGGCCAAAGACCGCCAAGCCGAACTCGACGCTCGCATGCGCTTCGCCGAGTACCGGATCAGCCGCTCCAAGGTCATCGACCCGGGCAAGATGAGCTCGCCGAAGGTCGCCTTTGGAGCCACGGTCACCGTCCTAGACATGGACACCGACAAAGAGGACACCTACAGCATCGTGGGTGAGCACGAGTTCGACGTCGATCGCGGCCGCATCTCGTTCAAGTCGCCGATTGCCCGCGTCCTGATGGGCAAGGAAGAAGGCGACGAGGCGGTGCTCAAGCTCCCCCGCGGCGACCGCGAGCTCGAAGTCGTCTCGATCGAGTACAAGGCCCTCGAATGACCAGTCTCCGCGCTCTCGGGCTCGCAGCGTTTGCGCTGCTCACCACCACTGCTTGCCGCCCCTCCGAAGGGGAGCGATGCATCTGCGCGGGCGAATGCGCCGGTGGACTCGTCTGTGCAGCCGACGGGGCTGTACTCCGTGGCGGCCAGTGCGTTGGGTCGGTCAGCAATGACCTCGAATCCGGAGTCTGTGTCGACGCCGGTAACGTCGACCTCGAAGACGACGCGCTCACGCCCCCGCCCAAGCTTGACGCCGGCGGATGGGCGACAAGCGGTACCCCGCCGATGACCACCGCTTCGAGCGCATCGGAGACCGAGGCCACCACGGACGGGGAGACCTCCTCCTCGAGCGGCGACACCTCCGGGAGCGAGAGCTCTTCGTCGACGGGCGACTCCCCCACGAGCTCGGGCACCTCCGAGACGAGCGCCACCAGCGGCTCCGACACCGATACCGACACCGATACGACCGGCACGCTGTAAGCGCGCGGCCGGCGGTGGGTTGTTGTCCTGCATGGATAGGAGCCGTAGGAGCCAAAGGCGAGGGAGGGCGACGAATCTCCTCGCGCCCGATATCGTGACCACGATGCGCATCTTCAGTTCGCTCGGGCCCCGGTGGGCAAGCCTTTGTCTCGCGGGCTTGGTGGTCTTCGGGTGCCAACGCGTCGACGGCGATGAGGCCAACGACGATGGAAACACTCCGGTCGACACCGACATTGACGATGACGGCCTCTCGGGCGGCTCTCTTCTCGAGAGCGGTACCTTCAGCGATGAAGACGACGATGGCGGCATCGAAGTGATGTGCAACCCGGTGACGAGCATGGAGTGCAACGACGGAGAAAAATGCACCGTCGTCTTGCAGGGCGGTGCACCGACGTTCGCCTGTGTCGGCGAAGCCGGATCGACCGCCATCGGTGAGGACTGCACGGTCAGCCTCGAGGATGGACTGGACGGCTGCACCGCCGGGAGTGTCTGCCTCGGAGAAGACGCGGGGACGTGCCGGCCGTTGTGCGACAGCCCGGTCGACTGCACCAGCGCACTGTGCCTGGAGGACCCGATTCACGGCGTGCCACACTGCGCGCCCGACTGCTCCCCCTTCGAGCCGGCCTGCTCGAGCCTGCTCCAATGCCGTCGACAACACGACCGGTTCTCCTGCGTCGATGCACTACCCGGTGATGTCGGTGGGACCGGTGAGCCCTGCTCACTGCAAGGCGACGCGGGCTGCGGCCAGGGCCTGATGTGCGTCACCGGGGCCTTGGTCCCCGACTGCGCGACCGCGGGATGCTGCACGCCGCTGTGCGATCTCGACGGTGGGGCTGGGTGCAGCGCCCCGGCCACGTGCAGCCCCGCGCTCGAAGGCCCCGCGCCGGGATTCGAGTCCGTCGGCGCCTGCTTCGTACCGGCCTGAAGTCATCGGACTGGACCGGCTCCCTACAACGACCGAGCAGGTCCTTCAACGCCCGGGGCTCGATAGCCTCCGGCGCTCCGCGCTGCCCAAGCGATCTGTTCGAGCAAGGCCTGCGCCTGGCTCCGATCGGTCCGGGGGAGCTCGACGCTCGAGCGCTCGAGGTCGCCCGGTTGCTGCCAATCGACGCGCACCCGCCCCAGCTCCACCGACACAGCCCTGATCCCCGACAGCGGGATCAGGAACTCGGCGCGGGCGCCCTTGCGGCGTAGCGCGAGGACATCGGTCCGCAGCTCGAAGTGTTCGATGGGAGGATCGAGATGGGCCATCACAACGACCACGACGCCCAACAGCACCAACGACACGCAGATCGGTCCGCCGAGCCCCATCAATGCCACGGTCATGTCGTAGACCGCTTCGAAGAAGCTCCCCTCCCATGCGCGCTCCCGGAACACACGAACCGGGAGTGTGGGGTTTCCGACGAACGGTCGCAGGACCCACGACAGCTGGGCCCCCACGATGCCGTGGGTCAGCATCCAAGCCCACAGCACCCGCCGCGAGACCGCAGCGTCTGCAATGAGCGCATCGAGGAGCCCGCGAAGTCGGGCAACCGCAATGATGCCTGCAGCGCCTAGCACGAGCACGTGTCCGGTCAGTAGCCAGTGCGAGGTCGGAGTCGACAAGGCACCGTCCGGCGGCGTCATCTGCACGGAAACGAACGCCGCGATGGGAGCCAGGCTCCCGAGGATCGATCCCAGGATTGCCATCGCCAGCAGCGAAGCCGTCAGGGCTTGGACCGGCGCGATTCGGGCCCGGAGCAACCCCGACAACACAACGTCCAGGGCCGCGGTCAGGGCCGCGGTCGCCAAGAACATCAGGGGCAACTTGAGGGCGCCGCTGATGGCTTGCAGCGGACTCCGCCACAGGCCCATCGCAAATCCGTACGCACCACATCCGAGCACGAGGACCCCGGCAGAGGCCATCAGCACGGGGACGAGCCCGCGCCCACCGGCCACCCGCAGGAGCATGTTCTCATCGAGGGAGAGCACGCTCCGAAACAGGGCGCGGCTCATCGGCGCGAGACCGGGGTGGACGCCTGCGCCCAGTGCTCGAGAAAGAACATGCGCTCGGTGTGCCACAGCCCATCGAATTCCCCGACGAGGGGCCGCAGCGTGGTGGTCATCTGCAGCATCACGACGACGAACATCAGGCCCCATGCCCGAACCCCAGCGATTGCCCGGCCATTGAGCGCCCGCATCACCTTCGACATCAGCCGGACACCCACGGTCGCCGAAACGACGAGCGCAACGACGTGCAGTGCACCCATCACCCCCGGTGCGTCCGTGCTCTGCGAGAACAACCACGTGACCGGTGCGAGGGCGACCAACAACACCCCGATGAGCGAGACACCCATCGCCAACGCCAGCGACGTTTCGCGCACCGACTGTCCGGCGCCTGCGACCGACGAGAAGACATAGAGGCTGGGGAAGCACAACAGTGCGCAAAGCGTGAGGCCGAGGCAGAGCTTCAGGGGGACGACGAACATCTGGCTCCCGCCCGAGAACGACGCGACCACCAGACCGACGACGATCATCGCGCCCATGCTCAGCGCCGCGAGACGAACGACGGGGCGCTTCCCGGCTCGGTTGGCCTCTGCAAGTAGGTCGGCCGGGGTCTGCACCAACGCCGCCACGATCCCCGCGAGGCCAGGCCCGACCGGGCCGCCCTTTCCGCGTAGTGATGGCTCAACGATCGGAGCGTGAACGGTTGAGGAGGGTGTTGGGGGATCGGACTGCGAACTCGGCACCACGGCCCAGGGGTAGCGCCGCTGCGAGGCACAACCCACCTCGAGTGGGGCGAGGGGATGGGGACTCGTGCTCAACGGTCGCGCTGGGCAAGCCAGTGGCGCCGAATGCCCTTTAGGGCAAGCCGACCGACAGCGGCTCGCAGCGTGCTCGAGTCACGCCGTCCTGATTCGCAATCGCCCCCTCGCGCTCGTGGAGCGAGATGGGCGCGGGCACAGCCTTCGCCCCCGGGAGCCGAGCCTCCGCGAACAGGGCGACCGACCCTTCGCAGTCGAACGGCGCGAGCCCGTGGGCGGGCCCCAAGCTGATGCCATTGTCGACCACGACGTCCCCGGCGTCCTCCCAGAGGTCGACGAAACGAAGCTGCTCGCCTTCCACGATGCCAAGCCAAACCCCCGCCGGCACCTCAGACTCTGCGCCGCCAACCTCGACGATCAACACCGGCCCCGCGGGCGTCTCCACGCCCCTCACCGAACACGGCAACGTGTCGCACGGTGGCGGCATCTCGCCGGCACTGTGCGTCTGCGTCTTTGTGGAATGAACGAGCTCCACTTCGGCGTCGGTCCCGGAGCGAAGCGTCCACGCACAGGGCGAGCCAGGGAACGTCGTCAGCGCCCCGAGCGAATCGACCTCGCCGCACGGTGGCGGTGGAACGACATCACGATCCTGCGGCGCTTCGGCCTCGGGCGTGCCTGGCGACCCGCCACCGCTGGTGCCGCAGCCGACGACGAACGCCAGTGCGACGGAAACGGGCGCGCGACGCATCAGCGCGCGGCGTTGATGGTCAGCGCACCACCGTCGCCGGGCGCGCCCACACCAGAGTCAGAGACCGTGCTCACCGTCCAGACCGTGTCCCCGTCGGAGTCGAGACCACGAGTGCCACCAACCTCGAGCCGCACGCGCGGCACAAACCCGCCCTCACAATCGGCGAGTTCCGAGTTTGGCAGCGGGCCGAACAGCAACAGCCGGCTCTCGAGCGGCCCGGTGATGTTGTAGGTGACGGTCAGGCGACTGGAGTCGTCGAGCAACTGCTGATAGCCGGCGACACTGCAGTCCGCACGTCCGCCGACGTCTTCCTCGCACAGCCGGTCCATCCAGCCTTCGCCGCCGGCCTCGAGGTTTCCGAAGACGAGCGCTCCGTCTTCGCCTTCAAGGCCCCAGTTCGGGTTCGTGGCATAGAACTCCTGGTAGCAGGCCTCGTAGGTCATCTGAATCTCGACCTGAGTGGTCCCCGAGTAGGGGCTCTCGGACTCGGAGTCGGCTCGTGCAAACTGGACCTTCACGAATCCGTGGGTGTCGTCGGCTGGGGCGTCTCCGCAGCCGCTCAGAGCAAACATCGGGGCCAGGACGAAAGCTGCTGCGCAGGCGATCCTCATCGCGCGCAGCATATCGCACCCTCCTAGGGCCGAGCCACGGGCAAGCTGCCCGGCGCGCGTCGTGTGCGACCGCAAACAAACGAGACGGCGCCCGGCGGTGAGGTGACGCCGATCACAGGGGCCCGGCGGTGCCGCGGAACGGCTCCAGGAGCGTGTTAAGGTCCGGCGTCGGCGGTATCGCGCGTTTTGCACACCGCCGGACTTCCTTCGTTTCGTTTCGCTTCCCCTGCCATCCTGCGCATCTGGCCATGCTCGACACGCCGCCCCCTTCTGCGTCGCCCTCGACCGTTGCTCCTGTTGCCGTTGAAGGCAGCACGATTGAGCAAAGCCTCGGACTCGTTCAGCCGCTGGCGGCATCCTGGCGGTCCCGCGTGGTCGCATCGATGGATGCGACCACGCCGAACGAGCGATGGCTCGCCGCGGTCCCGGACGTCGGACCCACGTGCGAGGTCATCCTTGCCGACACCCTCCTTCATGATCTGGGGACCGCCGAGAAAGCGGACCTGCTTCGCTGGATTCGAGCGACACAGGATTCGTCGGGAGCATGGCTCAGCACCGGCGGCAGCCCCGACCTCTCTTTGACCGTTCTGGGGTGGTGGGCCCGTCGCTGCGGAGGCGACGACCCGACCGAGGCGTCCATGGTCCGCGCGCAACGGGTCGTGCATGCCCTCGGCGGCGCGCAACGAACGAACTTCGAAGTTCGGCTCTGGCTCGCACTGTGCGGCGCTGTGCCCTGGGATTTCCTCCCGGCGATTCCCGGCGAGTTGTTCTTGCTGCCACAGTCGATGTGGGTGTCTCCCAGCCGCGTCGCTCCCTGGGCTCGCGGCGTGCTCACGCCCTACTACGTCCTCGCTCGAGCAGGTGCTCGGCTCCGGCTACCTGACCCTTCGCCCCTGATGCTGCGCCGCGATCCGGACGCTTCGATGGTGTGCCCGAGACTGACGCGGCCTGGACTCGCCGGAGATCTGCTGCAGGCGTTCGACCGCACGGTGAAGCTCTCGCAGAAGCTTCCGCGCGGTCCGCTGCGCCGCCGCGCCGTCGCTCGTGCCGTGTCGTGGATCGAAACGACCAAGCAGCGGCACGGCGGGTGGTTCTCAACCCGCCCCACGCTCCTGTCGCTGCTCGCGCTACGGGTTCAGGGCGCGACCGAAGATCACCCGCAGATCGTGGCCGGCCTGGCGCACCTTCGGGCATCGCGGGGACACGCCGTCGTCCGCCGCGGCATCGGCCAAGGGGAGACTGCGCTGGCCCAAGGCCTCGGCGGCACGCACGTCGCGACCGCAGCTCGCCTCGTGCTCGCTGGCGGCACCCGTTCAGACGTTTCTGCCCTGCTTCGGATGGAGCTGAGCACGCCCGGACCCTGGCAAGACCGGGCCAACGCGCTCGCCGGAGGTTGGCCGCATGAGCCAGGCGCGGAGCATCACCTCGACCTCGACGCAACCTGCAACGTGCTCGCGGTTCTGGGAGGAATCCCCGAAGACAGCCCTCTGCGAACGCCCGCTTGGGCAGCCCGCCGACGCGCAACCGACATCTTGTTGGCGATGCAAGAAGGCCCCGGCGGCTTCGCCCGCTTTGAACGCGGAGAGGCATCGGTCTTCTTGAGGCGCTTCCCTTGGGCCGATGCCGACTTGTTGGCGATGGGGAACCCGCGCGATACGGACCGCGTTCGCTTGGCCGCGCATGCGCTGGCCCACCTCGGCCGCACGGGATTCCGCATCGACGACGACCGGGTCGCACGCGGTATCGAGTGGCTGCGCAGTGTCACGTCCGACGCCTACGACACGCGCTCGATTGCAACGCTCTCCGGACTCGCGGGTGCGGCGGTGGCCACGTGCCCTCCCTCGCACCCGATGCGCCAGGAGATGGAACACCGCCTGCGAGCTCGGCAGCGCGAAGATGGCAGCTTCGGCGACCTCGTGGCGACCGCTCAGGCTCTGGGCGCGCTGCTCGAGCTCTCAGGTCCCTGCGTGCAATGTCACCGGGCTGCGCGACACCTCGCCGAAGCCGTGGCACGCCACGGCGATGACCTCGAGCTCGCCAGCCAGGCCTCCTGCCAAGGCCTTGGCCTCAGCGCGCGACTCGAAGACCCTTCAGCGACCGCCCGCGAGGTCTCCCTCGCGTTGCGTGCCTTCGTACAGCAGACCAGCGGCGCGCGGTCCAAGCAGCGGACCGGTCCGCGCCAGAGGTAGAGACATGACCGCCCCGACGAACAGCTTCGACGTCGTGATCATTGGTGCCGGCCTTGCGGGCTGCGCCACCGCGCGCGCGCTTCGAGCCGCCGACCCCACCGGACAACGGCGCATCGCGTTGATCGACAAGTGCACCGATGTGCACCCGCAGTTTTCCGGTGAGTTCATCCATCCGCGCGGCGCCGAGATCCTCGACAGCCTCGGGTTCTACGAGCCGCTCATCGCAGCCGGCGCCGTCGACGTCGACGGCTTCCTCGTCTTCGAGCATGCCGATGCTCATCCCATCGAACTCGACTACCGCGACGTCCCGAACCGCCGGGCACGCGGCCTCTCGGTGCACCACAAGACGCTCGTCCGCACCATTCGTCGGGAACTACGAGACGCTGGCGACATCGACATGCGTGAAGGTTGGTCGCTCATCGACCTCGTTCGAAACGATGCGGGTCGGATCTGTGGCGTCGTCCTGCTCGACCCGGAGAAGACCCGCCACACGCTGAGCTGCGATCTCGTCGTTGCGGCAGATGGAAAGAACAGCTCGGTTCGCAAGCTCGCCGGGATCGGTGATGGCGGACGCGAAACGATCGGCTTCACCGCGGGTGTGTCCGTCACCGACGCCACACTGACCCGAGACACCTACGCGCACGTGATGCTCGGTGCCTGGGGCCCCGTGCTCGCCTACCCGATTCAGAACGAGGAAGACGGCACGGTCACCACGCGGATCACCATCGATCTGCCCAAAGAGCTTCCCGCGAAAGGTGCGGCCCTCAAGGACCACCTGCTCGAGGCATACATTCCGTTCTTGCCCGCCCCGCTCTCGACACAGGTCGCCGAGGCCATTCGCAAGCACCCGGGCAACCTCTACATGGCGCCGACGGTGAACCTCCCCGCACCCGCCGCGTCGCAGCCCGGCGTAGCGCTGGTCGGCGACGCCGGCGGCTGCTCGCATCCGATCACCGCGAGCGGCATGACGATGGGACTTCGCGATGCCGAGACCCTCGCCGAAGAGGCGAGTCGACGCGCGAACACCCCGGCCGATGATGTGTGGTTCGACGCCACCGCCCTGCGGCGGTACCGCGCGCTTCACGACCGCTACGTTCCGACACGTCAGGCCCTTGCTGATGCGATCTACGAAGCCTTCCGCGGGGAACGGGAGGGATCCCGGGCGATTCGCCGGGCACTGTTCGAATATTGGGGAAGCGGAAAGTCGGCGCGAAGCCGCTCGATGTCTCTGCTGTCCTGCAGCGAGGGCCGCCCGTCGGTGTTCTTGAGCGAGTACTTCAAGACTGCTCGACATGCGCTCAGCTCGAGTCTGGTCCCGCAGCACGCCCGCAGATACCCCGTTGCGGACCGGGTCCGCCGTGCGCGCGGTGCCGCTTCGCTCGCTAAAGACAAACTCGGGCTCGTGGCCGCTGTGATGTGGGCCCAGGTTCGACCCAGCTGGATGCCACACACGGCCCGATGACGGCCGCGTAGCGTCTTGGATTGACAAAACTTTTCGCCGAGCCATACGCTGAAAGCAATGGGAGCGCGGGTTCTGGTCGTCGACGACGACCCTTGGATTCTCCGCATGGTCACCGCCACGCTGCAAAAGCGTGACTACGTGGTGGACACTGCGCGTGAAGGTCGGCAAGCGCTGCAGCGCGCGAGTGCGAACCCGCCGGACGTGATCATCTCCGACGTGATGATGCCGGTCATGGACGGATGGACGTTCGTCGAGCAGCTCCGTCGTGACCCGCGGCTCTCGACCATCCCCGTCATCTTCCTGACCGCCCTCGGAAAAGACGAGGCGCGCATCGCCGAACTCGGGCTGAGTCCCGACGACTTCCTCGCCAAGCCGTTTCGCTTTGACGCGCTCGAGAAACGTGTCGCCGCTGCGCTGGCGAAGCCCGCCCCCGCGCCGATTCAACCGCATCCGCAGGTAGCGATGCCGTCGCACCCGGGCCAGTACCCAGGCGCGCACCCAGGCGCGCACCCAGGCGCACACCCCGGGGCGCATCCAGGGTCAGATCCGTACGCGCCGCCGCCGGGCTCCACGCCGGCTCCAGGTACGTACGGAGGACAGCCCACCTCCGCCGGGCGTCAGTCGTACACCTCGCCGGGTGCCTACGGGGCTGCCGCCTCGCCCGCCCCGCCTCCAGCTCCTCCACAAGCTGAAGAGCCACCGGTCGTTGGGTTCGCGCCCGAGTTCCCGGCGCGCCAAGCCGAGCCACCACCACAAGAGCCCCTTCGTGCACCCCCGAAGACCGCCGAGGTTCGAGCTGCTGCCGCAGGGAGCGAACCGCGTCGTACTCGCCGAACCACCGCGCTCAACGGACGATTGGAGCAGCTCCAGCTGTCCAGCTTGCTGGTGATGATGGAGATGGAACGCAAGGATGGTCTCCTGGCTCTCAAGGACAGCCGGACCGGAATCGTTGGCCGCATTTTCCTGCGCCGCGGTCAGGTCATCTGCGCAAAGCTGGGCGACACAGACACCGGCAAGGAGTGCGTCTACGACATGCTCAGCTGGAAGGCCGGCACGTTCAGCTTCAACGCGATGGAAGTCGAAATGGAGGACACCATCAACTCCTCCACTACGCACCTCCTCATGGAGGGTGCCCGGTTGATCGACGAAGCCAATCGCGAAGAAGGATTCTGAGACGCGTGGGAGCAGAGCAAGCCGGCGAGCCACGGAGCGCCCCTACGGCCGGGGGCGAAGACGAGCTGCTCGACGTCCTCCCGGAGCACAATCCGGCCGAAGGTGCGTTTGCCGGCTACGCGGGATCACGAAGGGTCCGGTGGTTCATCGGGTCCTCGATGGCGGTCGGCGTTGTGGGGGCCGTGTGGGGAGGGTTCTGGTACGCGGACTATGTTCGCGAACAGGAACGCCGCGGCATCAAGCCCGAGTACAGCGACGCCCGCACCGATGTCTCGCCGGAAGAACGAGTCATGCACTGGGATAGTGGCGCTGCACGCCTGGGCCTCGCGAGTGAGCCGCCCGGTGTGAATCTGATCGTGCTGCCGGATCGCGAGCTCAGGCTCGCCGAAGGCTACGACAGTGCGCAGCTGAGCGTCCGTGTCGAGGACGGCCGCACCGTGAAGCTCCGCGTGCTGACCGGGCGCATCGACGTGACACGCACCGACAAGTGAGCTCAGGCCTCCCCGTCGTCAGGCAACTCGTCCGGCAGGGGCACGATGTCCGCCAGCATCTCCGGCCAAGGCGCAGAAAACCGCATGCGCTGCCCGGACACGGGATGCGGCACTTCCAGCACGTGAGCGTGTAGCGCTTGGCGAGGCAACCCGACCGCCTCGGAAACCTCATCCATGCTCAGCACGCCGTCCGCCATCTCCCGGAACAGGCGCTCGTCCACCCCGTACAATTTGTCCCCGAGCAGCGGAGCACCGTACAGGGCAAGGTGGATCCGGATCTGATGTTGGCGGCCCGTCAGCGGGATGCAGCGGAGCAGCGTGACCGGGTCGCCACGGAACGAGGCGTGGACAAGAGGAACCACGTCGGTCTGCGCATGGGCACCACCGTCTTCGATCGCCACGGCGCCCATCTTGATGTTGATCGTGGAGCTGGGGTCGAACGCCAGCGGGATGTCGATGCGCACCGCAGCCTCGATCGTTCCTCGGGCAATCGCCAAGTACTCCTTGTGAACCTCGCGGCGCGCGAACGATCGCTTGAGGACCCCGGCCGGCGACGGTGGTTCTCGTCGCGAGCGCACCGTACCGCCACGTGCGAGTGCCAGAACGCCGGAGGTTTCCCGGTCGATGCGATGCGCCATCTGCCACGGATGCTCGGCACCCAACCGAGTCCGCATCACGGCCGTGAGCGTGTGGCGGTGGTACCGAGCGGTCGGATGGACCGGCAGCCCCGACGGCTTGTCGATGATCATCAACGAGGCGTCCCGGTAGATTTCCTCGTAGTGCAGCGGGACCGGAGGCTCTTGCGGTGCCGGGCGCCGAAGGATGAGCGTGTCCGCGGTCCGCACCCGATGCGATGCCCGCGTGATGACCGCGCCCCCCTCGACCCGGAGCTGGCCCAGGCCGATGATCGACTGGATCCGGGTTCGCGACAGCCGACGGATCCGGACCTGAAGGAACCTGTCGACGCGGTATCCGTTCAAACCTTCCTCGACCACGAACCGAATCTCGATCCAATCCGGGTCGGCAGCCTCTCCGGGCGGTTTGGGGTATAGTGTAGGCGTCATGAGCACCAAAGCCGGCAAAGACAACAATCCCAACGCTTCCGGCCCAGGGGATGAAAGCAGCGAGGGAGGACTCGTTCCGGCGATTCTAGCCGGTGCAGGCATCCTCGCGGTGGTCGGTTTGCTCGTGTTCTGGCCCTCCGGCGAGGACGACGCCAAAGGCTCCAAGAAGAAGGACGGAGCGGTCGCAGACGGACGCGGGAAGGGGTCGCGGACCAATGGGGGCAAGAAGAAACCCGACGCCCGCGGCGCTGGTGGCGTCGCAGCACGCGGTGTCGACGACGCCACGCCGGGTAGCTCCGCCGCCGTCGGCAAGGTCAACCCTCGCATGCTTCCCAAGTCGGTGGGTATGGCGCCGGGGCTGCCCGAGGAAGAGCCGCCGCCAAAGTTCAAGAACGTCGAAGACGAGATCGCCTGGTACGAGACCAAGCTCGATACCGCGAGCACGCAGGTCGACGCGCGGCGCAAGAACGCGGCCCGGCTCGAGAAGATGAAAGAAAAGGCCGAGGACAGCCCCGATCCCAGCACCGCCATGGCTCGCTACGAGAAGAGCAAGAAGATCGTCGAGGACAACCTGTCCAAGGCTGAAGCCAAGGTCGCGACGATCGAAGAGAAGCTCGCCGAGCTGCGCGGCGAATAGCGGGCTCGAGCCCGTGCTAGCGCTCCTGCCTGTTCACAGGCAGGGTGCACAGCATGAAGCGCGGCAGGTTTCGTACGAGGGGCTGCATCGCGGGACTTTGTGCACTGGCGGTGGTGAGCTGCACACCCCAGACCCAGCCCGCCGAGCCCACAGCCCCGCTTGCACCGAGTGCTCCACAAGCCGAGCTCGTCACGGCGCCCGAAAGCGACGCCAAGGCGACGCTGGCAGAGTACATCGCGGCGCACTACGACAAACTCGAATCGCAAGTGGCGATGCGGGACGGGGTGAAGCTCTTCACCACGGTCTACACGCCCAAAGACGCTCCTGGGCCGGTCCCGGTGATGCTCAAGCGCACGCCCTACTCGGTCTCCCCGTACGGCGACACCCAGATGCCCACCAGCCTGGGGCCCAGTGAAACGCTCGCGCGCAAGGGCTGGATCTTCGTCTACCAAGATGTCCGCGGGCGTTTCATGTCCGAGGGTCGCTTCCTCAACATGACCCCGCACCTCTCGGATGCAGACCCCAAGGCGGTCGACGAGAGCACCGACACCTACGACACGGTCGCGTGGCTGCTCGACAACGTCGAAGGCCACAACGGCCGCGTAGGCCAATGGGGGATCTCCTACCCGGGGTTCTACGCAGCGGCCGGCATGATCAACGCGCACCCTGCCCTGCGCGCTGTCTCCCCCCAAGCGCCGATCGCCGACTGGTTCTTCGACGACTTCCACCACCACGGCGCGTTCTTCCTGCCGCACGCGTTCAACTTCTTGGCGGTGTTCGGGCAACGGCGGCGCGGGGCCACGACGCAGTGGCCCCCGCGGTTTCAGCACGGCACCACCGATGGATACGCGTTCTTCGACGCGCTCGGACCACTCAAGAACGCCAACGAGCGCTACCTCCACGGCGAGATCGCATTCTGGAACGCAATCACCGAGCACCCCAACTACGACTCGTTCTGGCAGTCCCGCAACCTTCTTCCGCACCTGCACGACGTCGCCCCTGCGGTCATGACCGTCGGCGGATGGTTCGATGCCGAAGACCTCTACGGCCCGCTCCATATCTACCAGGCGATCGAAGCCAAGGACTCTGGCTCGTCGAACATGCTGGTGATGGGGCCGTGGCCGCACGGCGGTTGGGCTCGAACCACGGGCCGGCGCCTGGGCAACATCGATTTTGGCGCGGACACATCGGTCTTCTACCAATCGGAGATCGAGGCTCGGTTCTTCGAGCATCACTTGGCCGACGGCGCCGATCCGAAGTTGCCCGAGGCGTACGTGTTCGAGACCGGGCGCAACCGCTGGCGGCAGTTCGATGCGTGGCCTCCCTCGACGCAGCAGCGGACTCTATTCTTTGCGGACGGGGTGCTCGAGGATTCCAAGCCGACCGCGAAGTCGGCCTCCGACGCGTACGTCAGCGACCCGGAGCATCCGGTTCCATTCTCCGAGGACATCGCGGAGAAGATGACCCGCGAGTACATGACGGACGACCAGCGGTTTGCCGCTCGGCGCCCCGACGTGCTGACCTACCAAACTGAAGCCCTCACCGAGCCGCTGACGATCGCGGGGCCGCTGTCGGCAACCCTGCACGTCTCCACAACGGGGCGTGATGCCGACTTCATCGTGAAGCTCATCGACGTCTTCCCCAACGACGCGACGATGCCCGACGAGGACGGCACCATCAGGCCTCTGTCCGGCTACCAGATGATGGTCCGCTCTGAGGTCTTCCGGGCTCGGTTCCGGGACGACTACGCTGTGCCCAAGCCGATGAAGCCGGGCCGGGTCGAGACCGTCGAGGTGCCGCTGCAGGACGTCCTACACACCTTCGCGCAGGGCCACCGCGTCATGATCCAGGTCCAGAGCACGTGGTTTCCACTCGTCGATCGCAACCCGCAGTCCTGGGTCGAGAACATCTTCGACGCGGACGAAGCCGACTTCATCAGCGCCACCCACACACTGTGGCGGGACGCCGATCATGCATCTCACATCTCGTTCGGCGAGCTTCCCTCGGGTTAACCCCTCGCTCGCGGATGGCTCGCCTCAGACCCCGGGCCGGGCTGTCCGCATCAACGAGTCGTAGACCTCGGACCGAGGCGTTCCCGCATCGACCAGCGACCGAGCGTGGGCCAACTCTTCGTCGATCAGCTTCGCGAAGCTGTCGAACGGCTGGGCACCCGAGAGGAAACGCCCGTTGATGAAGAACGCTGGCGTGCCCCGTGCCCCCAGCTTCTGAGACTGTGCCTGCTGGTCTTTGATCTTCTGCTCGAGCGCTTGGTCTCGAAGGTCCCGCTTGAAGCGCTTCCGGTTGAGTCGCAGCTTCTTCGCGTACCGGAGCAGGTCTTGTTCTTCGAGTGCCTTCTGATTGTCAAAGAGCAGGTCGTGCATCTTCCAGAACTTGCCTTGTCGTCCGGCAGCCTCGCTCGCCATTGCCGCGGGCATCGCTGCTTTGTGGAACGGAAGCGGGTTGTGCTTGAACACCAAGCGCACATCCTGGCCGTACTCCTTCTTGACCTTCTCCACCGTCGCCGCCGCGCGTGAGCAGAACGGGCACTGAAAGTCCTCGAACATCACGATGGTCACCAGGGCATCGGAGGGTCCCTTGGTCTGCGCATCTCCGATCGTTGCGGCATACCGAGCCGCCGGGTCGGGACGTCCGGGGCGCACCTGCTTCGAGGGCGTGGGCACCTTGGCCACCTCGAGGTCGGTGACCCGCGTCGAGAGGTCGTCGTTGACGCCTCGTGCTCGTCGTCGCTCGATGGCTGCGGTGTCGGCGTCCGCCTGCATCGCGCGCTGGTCAGCCTCGACCGCTTCGAGTTGGGCTTGCAGCGCCCGGTGTTCTTGCTCCATTGCGGTCAGCCGCGACTCGACGGTGTTCCCTCCCGATTTTGAGGGGCGACACCCTCCAAGCAGAAGAAGCGACAGTCCGAATGAGACGTAGGCACCACGCGTCATGCAGGGGAGTCTACCTCCGCCGACACAAAAAAAACGCCACCGCCCGGCATGCGGGGGTGGCGTTCGTTGTTCGAGCGGTCGCTGACTAGTAGCGGTAGTGCTCGGGCTTGAACGGGCCCTTCCGCGGAACGCCGAGGTAGTCGGCCTGCTCCTTGGTGAGCGTCGACAGCTTGGCGCCGAGCTTGCCCAGGTGCAGACGAGCGACCTCTTCGTCGAGGTGCTTGGGAAGGACGTAGACTTTGCCGGCCTCGTACTTGCCAGGCTCCTGCCACAGCGCGAGCTGAGCGAGCACCTGGTTCGTGAAGCTGCTGCTCATGACGAAGCTGGGGTGGCCGGTGGCGCAGCCCAGGTTCACGAGGCGACCGCGAGCGAGCATGATGACCGCGTGGCCGTCCGCGAAGACGAAGCGGTCGACCTGCGGCTTGACCTCGACCTCTGTGATCGTGGGGTCGTCGACGAGAGCCTGCAGCTGAATCTCGGAGTCGAAGTGGCCGATGTTGCAGACGATCGACTCGTCCTTCATCGCAGCCATGTGCTCCTTGGTGATGACGCCCATGCAGCCGGTCGCCGTGATGAAGATGTCGCCCTTGGTCGCGGCCTCTTCCATCGTGAGGACCTCGAAGCCTTCCATCGCGGCCTGAAGCGCGCAGATGGGGTCGACCTCGGTGACGATGACGCGAGCGCCAAAGCCACGCATCGATGCCGCACAGCCTTTACCCACGTCGCCGTAGCCAGCGACGACGGCAACCTTGCCCGCGACCATCACGTCAGTCGCACGCTTGATGCCGTCGGCAAGGCTCTCGCGACAACCGTAGAGGTTGTCGAACTTGCTCTTGGTGACGGAGTCGTTGACGTTGATGGCGGGAAGGACGAGCTCGCCCTTTTCAGCCATCTGGTACAGGCGGTGCACGCCGGTGGTGGTCTCTTCGCTGACGCCTTTGCAGACCTTCGCGAGCTCGTCGCCGTGGTCGCGGTGCATCATGATGGTGAGGTCACCACCGTCGTCGAGCAGCAGGTTGGGAAGCGAGCCATCGGGCCACGTCATCGTCTGCTTGACGCACCAGTCGTACTCTTCCTCCGTCTCGCCTTTCCAAGCGAAGATGGGAATGCCGGCGGTCGCCATGGCGGCGGCGGCGTGGTCCTGCGTCGAGAAGATGTTGCACGACGACCAGCGGACCTCAGCACCCAGAGCGGTGAGCGTCTCCATCAGCACGGCGGTCTGAATCGTCATGTGGAGGCAGCCGGCGATCTTGGCGCCCTTGAGCGGCTGGCTCGCGCCGTGCTGCTCGCGCAGAGCCATCAGGCCCGGCATCTCTTTCTCGGCGATTTCGATTTCCTTGCGGCCCCACTCGGCGAGCGAAAGGTCAGCAACTTTGAAGTCCCCTTGGGATTGTGAGCTGGTCATGGTCTTGTTCCTGCGGCCCGCAAAGGAGCCCTAGCCGTTGGCCTCGGAGGCGTGCCGATAGTGCGGCACCCACCCCGAACTGTCCTTGAACAACCTCACGCAGCGGATCTGCTTGCGCGAGGTCAGAAGAAAGCGATGGTGAAGGTTGGCGGGGACCACCAGGAGGTCCCCGGGCTCGACGGTGACGCGCATCCAGCGATCGTCGTGCGAGCGCAGATCGAAGATGCCCTCACCTTCGAGCACGTAGCGCACCTCGTCGTCGGTGTGCAGATGCTCGTCCACGAACTTGGCGCACAGCGCGTCGAGGTTGGGCGTTTCGGGCTGGAGCTCGATGATGTCCTGCTCGACATACCCCCGCTGCGCCTTGAGCTTGTCCAGCCCGGGTTGGAACGCATCCGCTTCGAGCTCGAGTCGCTCGGCCAGCACACCAACGGCCTCGAGGTCGGCGGTGGAGATCGGCTCCTGGGTGTCGTTGGGCTCGAGCCACTGCAGTTTCATGACGGGTCTCCAGCCAACCCGAGCCGATGCAGCTCGACGGTGGCGCGGAAAAGATAGTCCAAGCACTCGGCCTGCGTCTTGGCTTTCACCCACGTGTCTCCCCACACATAGACCCCGTGGCCGGCGACCAGCACCGCGTCGACATCCCGGTGCTCGTCCATCGCGGCGGCCATCGACTCGGTGAGCTGAGCTTCGCGGGCCGTGTTGGCGATGATCGGGATGCGGACGGTGTCGAAGCAGCCCTTCCCGCGCAAGCCCTTCTGCATCTCCAGGCCCGAGGTCACGAACTGCGAGGGCTCGCCTTGGGGCGAAAACAGCCTCGCGGCCAGCACGGCCCAGACGGAATGACTGTGGAGGACCGCGCCCGCGCCTCGGGTCCGGAACGCGTTGAAGAACAGCGGCTGGCACTCGGAGACAGTTAGCCCGGCGTTGGCGGGTGCGGTCACGACCGAGCAGGTCGAAAGGTCGTCGGCGAGCAAGAACACGTCGGCTGGTGCGATGCGTTCTTTCTGGACGCCCGAGGGCGCCATGAAGATACCCGCCTCGCCTTTGATCGAGATCCCCCCGCCGGTCCCCGAGACCCAGCCCAGGTCATAAAACTGACGGCAGAGCTCGCAGATCAAGCTCGGGATGTCCGCGTCGGGGGTCACAGCGGCCGGACCCTAGCGCGCAAACGCGGGCTTGTCTCGCATCACGTCGGGACAGAGTCCACCCGGCCGCCGCCCGATGGGGACCCACCCGGGGGGGAGCGGGGAACGGAGCCCGACCGACCTCTCAGCCGGGCTCGCCAGGGCGATAGTGCGGGCAGTGCCGGACCGGGAGCGGCGGGTACTTCGGCCAGCCGGGCGCCCTGTCACTCATGCCGCAACGCCAGAACGTCGACCCCTTGGCGCTGGTGATCTTGCGCGCGTGTTCACACGCCTCGCACAAGCCAGCGCTCACGACGAGGCCTTCGCGTCCTCGAGGTCCTGGGTCGCCGGAGGCAAGATGAGTTGTTCCTCCTGTGCCAACAGACCCAGGGCCACCGCGAGTCGAGCGCCCAGAAGCGCACGCCCGCTGACCAACCCCTGCTTGAGCTGCCAACCACCGGCCATCAATGCGAAGCCCCAGATGATCCCCGCGACCCACTGCGGCATCCACTGATACGCGGCGAACCCGAGGATGCCGAACCCAACGAAGATCTGCAGGGCGAGCTTGGCGGACTCGAGGACCGGGGTGCTCTGCTCGGCGACCTGCTTGGAGACCCGGAGCTCGAAGCGACCTCCGGTGACCTTCACCTTGTAATCGTCCTTGCGTACGCCCAGGTAGTGCAGCGCCGGACGCAACGACGAGAACAGCTCCGTCTCCTTGAGCACCGTGCGACCCCGAGCCACGATCGCCCCGTCGAGGGGATCCTGCATCACGATGCCCGCCTTGAAGCCATCGGTGAAGAAGTCCGCCTCGACCGACGTCGCATCGAGGCCTGCCTCTTTGGCCGCCGAGCTGCGAATCTGATGCTCGTCGCCACTCCACGGCTCGAGCGGCGCATCGTCTGTACGCGCCAGCGCCTTCGCGTCTGACTTGCCTTTGTCGGCGGAGCTCATGTCGTGTCCAAACGAGCTTGGATCGCCCGCGCGACGGGGTCGGCCACGTACCGACCGTAGTCCCCGCCATGGGTCGCGACCTCTCGAACGAGCGAGCTGGAGACGATCATGCGGTTGGGGCGCGGCACGATGAACACGGTCTCCACGCTGGGCTCCAGGTCGCGGTTGGCAAGCGCCATCTGGAACTCGGACTCGAAATCACCGTGGGCACGAAGTCCGCGAACGATGAAGCCCGCGCCGACCTCCTTGCAGAAGTCGATCACGAGGCTGGAAAACACCGCGACGTCCACCGTGGGCAGATGTTCGATGCTTTGCCCGATGAGCTCGCACCGCTCCTGCGGGGTAAACCATCCGCGTTTGGTCGGGTGTTGGCCGATCCCAACGATCACATGGTCGAAGAGCTTGACCGCTCGCTCCATGATGTCCATGTGCCCGAGCGTCATCGGGTCAAAGGACCCGGGGTAAACCGCAGTGCGGCGGGCGGCGGGCGATGGGTCGCTCACCCCCGGAGTATACTGCGCCCAATGGCTCGTGCCGAAATGGCTCTGTTCGTTGGCTGTATCCTGCTCGGTTGCGGGGGTGGCAAGGCACCGGAGCCCAAGAAGGTCGCCGAGCTCGAGCCGGTCGTGAAACCGCGGGTTCGCCCCGAGCGCAAAGGCCCCTTCCGCAACCCGAAGACCGACGCCCCCGGGCCCCGTGCTGGCGAGCAGCTCGCCAAATCCGAGCTCGAGGCCGCAATCGCTCAAGGTCGAGCGCTGAGGGCCGAAGGGCGCGCGACCGTCGCAATTCAGGCCCTTCGGAAATGTGCGAACAAGATCCCGCAGAGCGTGACGTGCGAGGCCGAGCAGGCGATCACGATGTTTGGCGCGAAGCAGCAGCTCGCGTTCGCCAAGCACTTCTTGCTCGAGGCCGCCAACGGGCAGCCGGTTTCCCCCGACGACGGGTTGTACCGCCGCATCGGAGAGACCGCCATCGCCCACTCACAGTACCCAGCGGCTCGGTCCGCCTTCGGGGTCCTGCTCGCCCGTGACGTCGCGACGGTCGGAGACCTCGAGAACCTTGCCCAGGCTCTGCAGGCCGAGCGGGGGAATGCTGACGAAGCCGCGGACATCTACGCGCGCGCCTACGCCCTCGACCCGAGCCGGCACGAACTTCTTCGCAAGCGGGCCACCCTCTTGGGCCAGAACGGGGACCACACGCGGGCCGCCGATCTGTTCCAGTCCTACCTGGACAAGGCCGAGCCCGAGGAGAAGATCAAGCTCGCGCTCGAGCAACGCATCGCGATGCTGCGTGCCGAAGCCAAAGCCGGAGCACCCGAGACTGCCGAGGCCCAGGCCAAGTCGGGCACGGCTGAAAAAAAGCCGACACCGACCAAGGGCGGCACGCCCGGCTGAACTCAGACGCCCAGGAGGCGCGCGCGGTCGGCTCGGGTTCGCACCGCCGCTTCGTGCAACGACCACTGACCGCGTGCGCGCACCAAGTTGTGGTCCGCTGCGCTCGCGTATCGGTCTCGATTCCAGCCGAAGTAGGACTCGTTGAGGGCGTCGGCAAGGAATCGGGTCGAGAGCTCCAGCGAGATCACCTCGACCCCGTAGGTCAACGCATCTCGCTCGGCGGCCGCGAGTTCCGGACCTGCTTCTGTATAGCCATGCACAGAAGCCTCGAACACATCGAGGTCAAAAAACGCCTGCGCCTCGTCCTCGCCCTTGGGGTTGCACCACGACCGCCACGCATCGCCAAGCTCGAGGTGCAGCGGCATTGGGGCAACGGTGTCGAGGTCGATGAGCCCGAGCGCGTCTTCGGCAGCGTCGCCCTGGGGCCCGGCGAACATCACGTTGTTGAGCTTGGGATCGCCGTGTGCCACCCGGCTTGGCAGGCCGTCCAGCGTAGGAAGCGACTCGGCCGAGCGCAAAAACATCTCGGCCAGGGGCGCGACGACATCATAGAGCCGATGCCCGGTGTGCTCGACGAGCGCATCCCGCAGACGTTGGAGGTGCGCGGGCGTGTCATGGACTCCGGTACGCAGACCCACGAACGTGTGCTCGAGGTCTTCGAGAGCACCATGGAACCGCCCCAACGCAGCTGCGGCGGCCTTGGCCTGCCCCGCACTCTGCATCGCATCAAACGTCACGCCCGGCATTCGCGTCATCACCCGCCAGGCTCGGCCTGCCCGCTCAGACCACAGCGCTCCGTCTCGCGTCGGACGCAGGGTCGGCGTGGCAATCCCCTTCGACACGAGGTGCTCGGTCACCGCCGCGATGTTGTGGTGAATCTCCGGAGAGAACACGGTGTGCACTCGCTGCAGCACCCAGTCTTGATCGCCCTCGCGGACCGCAAACGTGTCGTTGATCAGACCTGAACCCAGCGGCTCCACGGGAGCACTGGGGTCCAACCCGAAGTCCTCCAAGACCGCCGCCCCCTCTTCGCTCGAAACGCCGTCTCGCACCGCGGTCCAGCTTCGCGGAACTGAGCCGGCGGTACAAGAGGCAGCCGAGTACCGAGACCGAGAGGTTTCCCCACGAGACGACACTCGAAGGCGCAGCCCGTCCTTGGAAGGGGGCAACCGACAGCCGCATCCATCATCCATCGGGCAGCGCACGACCTCGGCGAGGGCGCAGCCCGTCCTTGGAAGGGGGAGCTGCGGGAGCTTCGCTCCCGCAGCGGGGGAAACCGAGAGGTTTCCCCTGAAGACTAATAGCCCCAGCTTCGGAGGCGTCGTCGCTCGTCGAGGATCTGGGCCTGCACCCATCCGGGCAGGTTGTCCTGCTGCTCGAGGATATCGAGATCAGCTTTGGCCCGGGCGAAGGCCCCGCGCTCCCGCAGTGCTTTGGCGCGCTCGACCCGGATCACGGGGTGGTCGGGGCGCAGCTCAATCGCCCGATCCATGGTCGCGATGGCCCGGTCAGGCTGTCCCACATACCGCCAGGCGACAGCGAGGTTGTAGTAGTGCACCGCGGACGGGTCGGTCTTGCGACTCCGGGGCCAGAACGAAGCACCCAGGAGCAGCGCAAAACCGACCAGCACGAGCCAGCGGCGCGAGCGAGCGGCGGCTCGTAGGGCTCGAACACCCCCCGGGAGGGCGACCGCCATCGGCACCAACAAGGGGAGTCGGTGCTGGGCCGAGGTGAAGTACAGAACGTTCGCGGCAACTGTGCACAGGACCATGCCCAACAAGGCCCACCCGACGACCCCCGAGCCCCGCAGCCGCCGGACCCCGAACACTGCGAAGGCCAAGGCGACGCCAAACGGAATCCCGATCGACGGCGAACACCACAGCATCTCCCGTTCCCCGAAGTGGTCGTAGTCCTGGGTGAGTTCGTCGTTGCCGATCATCAACCAGACCTTGCGAACCTCCAACCACAGCCACCGACCCGGGCTCTGCGCGATCTCGGAGAGGCCTCGGCGGTACAGCGCGGCGCCGATCGCCGCGATCTCCTCGGCGTCACTGCCCGGAGGTACGCCCAGGATCTCTCGGAGCTCTTCCCGCTCCCGAGAGACATCGCCCGACAAGAGCCCGCCCGCATCGTTCCACACCCCTCGCGCGTGGGCATTGTTCCCAATGTAGAAGGAGGTCCCGCCCCCGTGGGCCGGGAGGACCGTGGCGCGTCCGGTGACCGCCGCGTTTCGGCCGGCCATCGGCAGCAAGGCCAAGACGACGCCTGCCGCGAACGCCCCGATCCGCTTGGCGCGATCATCCGCCCCACGCCACGCCCCCACAACCAGCACCGGGACCAGCAGCGCAAAGTTGGGGCGTCCGAGGACCGCCACACCGACCGCCACTCCCAACACGAGCCATCGCCTCGGTGACGGGGACTCGTGCACCCGCACTGCAGCGGCCAAGACGGCCACGCTGACGGTGACGGCGAGGCTCCCGGTGAGAAACTTGTTCTCGTAGAACGCGAGCATCGGAAACGACAGCAGCGCGACCGTCGTCCAACCCGCCTCCGTGCGCCCGCGCCAGCGGGACATCGTGCGAAAGAACCACGCGTGGGTGAGCCCTGCGAGGACCAGCTGCAGCAAGAGGGCGAACGAAACCCAGGCCCGGACCGTCATCGGGGCCGCCATCAAGTAGGCATACAGCCCCTGCAGGTAGAGGGGTTTCGTCCCCAACGGGGCGTGCTCGAGGATGTCCCGGGCAGCGAGTTCGTACTGGGCGCCGTCCGAGAACGTCGCGAGCGCAAACGGAGACTCCGCGAGGTACGTGGAGTGATACAGCACCCGGAGCACGACCAACGCGAGCAACGCCGCGGTCAGCACCGGGCTCAATCGCTCGCGACGCGCGTCCAACCGGGCGACGATAGCAGTACACTGCCGCCGTGCCGATCGACGATGCCGAGGTGCACCGCATCCATGCCCGATACCTCGAGGAGGTCGTCGAAGATCTTGGGCTGTGTCCGTTCGCGCGGCACAGCCGGGAGCAGGGCCGGGTTCATCGGCCCCTTTTTCGTGTCGGTGAAGACCCCCCGGACCCCGATGCCGTCGCCCGGGCGATCGCCGCGGTCACAACCGCACACGACGATGCTGAGATCATTCTCGCGACGTTCGTGGACCCGGGCGGCCGCTTTGCGACCCCTACGGCGTTTGAGACGTTTGTGACGAGCGTGCGCGCCGCGTACGACGGCCTCGGAGCGCCGCTGTATTTCATGGTCGCCTTTCACCCGCGGCTCGACGAGACCATCGACACGACGCGGCCGCTGACGAAAGACACCTTGGTCCCGCTCATCCGGCGCACACCGGACCCTGTGATTCAGTGCGTCAACGCGGAGGTGTTGGAGCGAGCCCGCTCGAACGCTCAGCAAGCGGCGAAGCGCAAGCTGATGGAGGCGCACGGACACGACCCCGTCTTGCGGGCCATGCTCGAGCGCAGCGTCCAGACCGACTCCGAGCTGTCCGCAGACATCGCCCGCACCAACTTCGATGCATGCGGAACCGGCGAGGGGCACCAAGAGTTGCAGGCCCGCATCGCGAGCATCATCGCCGAGCGGAGCAGCGATCGCAGCCCAGGGGACCCCTCAGGGGACTAGGGGTAGCATCTCGCCGAGCACGACGTCGGTCATCAGCGCCGCGCCCGCAGCATCGGTCGAGGGATGGAGTCCGTCGCCGATCTCGTCGGCGGCAACCTGAGAGTAGAGATCGACCCAGTAGATCGGCATGCCCTGCTCCGCAAACGCGTCGACGATCTCGATGTAGGCGGCGTTGATCTCCGGCACCCGGGTGGGGTCGCCGCCGAACGAGCCCTGGTATCGCATCACGCTGTTGACGAATACGAAGCAGTCCGGCTCGGCGTCGCGAATCGTTTGCACGATCGAGGTCATGTTCGACGCGATCGTATCGGTGGGGATTCCACCGCGAATGTCGTTGACCCCGATCAGCAAGTTCACGATGTTGGGATCGTGCTCATCCAGCCACGTGGGCATGTTCTGCAGGATGAATGACGTTTGCTGGCTATCCAACCCTGCGTGGCGGTGACCGGCCTGGTCCGTGTACGGACCCACCGTCTCGATAGCCATCCCCTCGGCCTGCAGCCCCATCACGACGCCCGAGCGCCACATGTGCCCTCGGTCCGTGATCGAATCACCCGCCATCATGTAGCGCGCGTTCCCGGGGAGGACTGTGCGGGGCTGCGGGAGGTCCGACCCGGGCGATGTGTCGTCCTCCGCTCCGGCGGTCTCATCACCGGAGGGGTCGCCGGATGTCGTCGCCCCAGCGGTGCCCGCTGTGGGAGAAGAAGTCGAGCCACCGGTATTGGCGCTCATGCCCCCTGAAGACATATCCACTCCGGTCGCTTCGGAGGTCGCGCTGGTCCCGGTGGGGAGGGGAGCGGGAAAGGGGGAGTCCTCCCGAGCGGTTCCGGATTCGCACGCGGCGAGAACCGCGACCATCCATAGGACTCCTTGACGTCGCCACATGGCCCGATTTTGCCGACCGGGCGCGCGGAGTCAACTGTCCATTGCGTAGCCCCGGGCCCCCCAACACCAGCCCGAGTCGCTTCGCGGGGTTCTCACGGTGCCGGATGACGGCGCGAGGAGCCGCCGATACACTGCGCGCGCATGGCGGATCGATATGCGCTCACCCGACGCGGGCTCTTTCGCGGCATCGGCTCGGCTACGGTCGTTGCGGGTTGCACGACGGCACCCCCTGGCGCCAAGACCTCGACGCCCTCCACCGATGCCGCGCTCGTTCCCGGTGAGATCGGTCCGGCGGCGTCGCGGCTCTCATTCGAACTCAATGGCGCCGCCGTGAACGTGGATGTCGAGCCCCGAACCACGTTGCTCGACGCCCTTCGGGTCGACCTCGACACGACCGGGCCCAAGAAGGTCTGCGACCGGGGAGCGTGCAGCGCCTGCACGGTTCTCGTCGACGGCGTGCAGCGCAACAGCTGCATGATGCTGGCCCACGATGTGGAGGGCCGGAAGGTCACCACCGTGGAGGGACTGGCCAAAGATGGTCATCTCACCGTGTTGCAGAAGAAGTTCGTCGAGCACGACGCACAGCAGTGTGGATTCTGCACCTCCGGCATGCTGATGAGCTGCGTGGCGCTCCTTCACCGAACCGCCGGACGCGGCTCTGCCGTCTCAGCCAGCGAGGTCAATGACGCCATCAAGGGCAACCTGTGCCGCTGTGGCACCTATCCCCATGTCATCGCCGCGGTCGTCGCGGCCAGCAAGGAGCGCCCGTAAAGTGGCCAAGACAACCATCAACGTCGGCTTTCGCGACCAAGTGAAGTCCGCCAAGGTCGACCTCCCCGAAGGAGAGGCCAAGCCCTGGGACGCGGATTCCAAGCTCGATGTGGTCGGCAAGCCGCTCCCGCGTCGCGATGGCTCACTCAAGGTCAGCGGACGTGCCAAGTACACGCACGACATCAGTCTGCCCGGCATGCTGCATGCCGCCGTCGTTCGGTCCCCCCTGCCCGCCGCGAAGGTGCTCTCGGTCGACACCAGCGCAGCCGAGAAGATTCCCGGCGTGAAGGCGGTCCTCACGGTCGCCCAGGACGGCGATTCGATCTTGTTCGCTGGGCAGGACGTCGCAGCGGTCGTCGCGGAGCGCCCCGAGCAAGCGTGGCAGGCCGCCAAGGTGGTCAAGGTCGAGTACGAGCAGCGCACGTTCGTCACCCGGCTCGCCTTTGCCGCCACCCCCGACGCCCCCATGGTTCATCGCGAAGCCGTCGAAGAGCGGCGAACCGAGGGCCATGTGACGGCCGGCGGTGGAGGCGAATCCAAAGGCAACGTCCGTCCACTTCGCCCCATGCAGAAGGGTGACCTCGACAAGGGCCTGGCCGGGGCCACCGTGCATGAAGCGGTATACGAGACCCAGGTCCAGACCCACTCCGCGCTCGAGACCCACGGCATCGTGGCGCGTTGGGACGACGACGAACACCTCACCGTTTGGGCATCCACGCAGAGCATCTTCAGCGTGCGCGACGAACTCGCGGAGGTGTTCGGTCTCAAGCCCGCAAACGTTCGTGTGCACGCCGACCACATCGGCGGCGGGTTCGGAGCCAAGTTTGGCGCATCCGCCCCCGGCTCCCGTCTGGGGACGATCGCCGCCAAGCTCGCAAAGAAGGCCGGCGCTCCGGTGAAGCTGATGTGTGACCGCCACGAGGAGCAGGTCTGCACGGGCAACCGCCCCAACTCGATCCAGACCGTCAAGGTCGCCGGTAAGAAGGACGGGTCTCTCACCGCGATTCACGTGAAGTCCCTGGGCACCGCCGGCATCGGTACGGGCGCGGGAGTCGGACGCAACGCGTTCGCCGTCTACACCAAGTGCCCCAACATCCTCATCGACAGCAGCGATGTGTTCACCAACGCCGGGCCGGGCACGGCCATGCGAGCGCCGGGACACCCGCAAGGTGCCTTTGCGTTCGAGTTGGCCATCGACGAGCTTGCGGTCAAGCTCGGTGTCGACCCCATCGAGTTGCGGCTCGCCAACGACGAGCACCCGGTGAGGCTGTGGCAGTTCGAGGACGGGGCCAAACGCTTCGACTGGGACGCCAAGCGAGCCGAGTCCAAGCAGCTGCGTGAGCGCAAGGCTCGCATTCGTCGGGGCTATGGCGTCGCGGCATCGATCTGGGGCGACTTCGGCCGCCCCAAGGCCGCGGTCGTCACCTGCTCGGTCATGCGCGATGCGTCGATCGAGATCCGCAATGGCGTGCAGGACATCGGGACCGGGATCGCCACGGTGTTGGCGCAGATCGGGGCCGAAGTGTTCGGTCGGCCACTGGATACGGTCGTGGTTCGCTATGGCGACAGTGAGTTTGGCAGCTCGGTCGGCAGCGGCGGCTCGCAGACCACCTCGAGCGTCACCCCCGCGGTACGCAACGCCTGCGAGGACGCCAAGACCAAGTTCATCGCCCACGCAGCCGACGTCCTCAAGGCCAAGCCGGCCGACGTCACCTGGACGAAGGACGGCATGCTCTCCGCTGGAGAAAAGAAGCTCACCTTCGCCCAGGTCTGCCGGAAGATCGAAGGAGAGTCGGTCACGGCCACCTCGAGCAGGCCTCGGACCTACGGTGCCCACCCGATGTCGTTCCTCGGCGCCCCGATGCCCCAGATCGCGGGCGTCCAGTTTGCAGAGGTTGAGATCGACACGTGGACCGGCGTCGTGCGAGCCAAGCACGTGCTTGCGATGCACGACTGTGGTCGCGTGATGAACCGCCTGACCTGCACCAGCCAGATCAACGGCGGTGTGATCCTGGGAACGAGCTACGCCTTGATGGAGCAGCGCGTGATGGACCACGACGTGGGCCGCATGCTCAACCCCAACCTCGAGTCGTACAAGATCTGCGGCGCCGCAGACACGCCGAAGATCGAGGTCGAGCTGACCGATGTCTACACGGGCGCCAACAACACGGGCGCCGCGGGTATCGGCGAGCCGTCCACCATTCCCACCGCGGCCGCCCTGGCGTGCGCCGTCTTCGATGCGCTCGGCGAGCCGGTTCGCCGTCTCCCGATGACCCCGTCCCGTGTGCTCACGGCCATGGGACTCACGAAAGGCCTCGGATGAACCCGTTCACTCTCGTTCGTCTCCCCACCCTCGACTCCGCCCACGACCATGTGGCCGCCGAGCCCAGCGCGCGTTTGTATCGAGCCGGCGGCATCGACGTCCTGGACCGTATGAAGGAGGGGCTCGATGCCCCTGACGAGCTGGTCGAGCTGCACGCCATCGCCGGGGAGCACGGTGCCCGGATGCGCGGCATTGCGGCGACCGAAGACGGTGGCTGGCGCATCGGCTCACTGGTCACGCTCGGCCAACTCGCCGGTTTCGAAGACCTGCCGTCGGCCTACGGCGCGCTCCGAGATGCGGCTGGCAACGCCGCGACCCCCAGCATCCGCAATGGCGCGACCGCGGGCGGGAACCTGCTGCAACGACCACGCTGTTGGTACTTCCGCCACTCGGATCTGTTGTGCTTGAAGAAGGGCGGCTACGAGTGTCTCGCGGTCAGCGGAGACAACCGCTTCAACGCGATTCTCGGCGGCGGTCCCAGCTTCATCGTGCACCCCTCGAGCCTCGGCTCTCCCCTCGTTGCGCTCGGCGCTTCGGTGACCGTCGCGGGTGCCAAGGGACTGCGGACGATGCCCATCGAAGACCTGTTCGCGCTGCCCACCGTCGACCCGACGAAGGAGCACACGCTCGCGGACGGCGAGGTCTTGGTCAGCATCGAGTTGCCCCCTGCCCTCGCGGGACAGCGCTCCGCGTATCACTTCGCCAAAGAGAAGCAGTCGCAAGACTGGCCCTTGGCCGAGGCGAGTGTCCGGTGCACGGTCGAGGCCGGCGTCATGCGAGAAGTCCGGGTCGCGCTGGGTCACGTAGCCCCGGTCCCCTGGCGCAGCGAGGAAGCCGAGGACGCGCTCGAAGGTGTCGCCCCCACCCCGGATGCGCTCGCCAAGGCCGCCACCGCCGCGCTCTCCGTGGCCAAGCCCCTCGAGGGCAACGCGTATAAGGTCCCCCTCGCTCAGGGGGTGTTGCGCTACGCCCTTCACTTCGCCACATCCACCCCCCTGCCCGCCTGAGGAGGACGCCATGCCCAACTTCGACGATCTCTCCCACCAGATGTCCCAATCTGATGCGCCCGTGTGCCGGCATCTGCGCACCAAGGCGCTCCACGTGTACGGCCAGGACACCCCCGACGCATATTTGACGTCGCACTCCAGCAGCTACCACTGCCTGCGGACCCAGTTCATCGTGGGGCCAGACCAGTCCCCGTGCGTTCCTGAGTCCTGTCAGGCCTCTCGGCCCTGCTTCGAAGAACGCTGAGCCTCCGGTATTTTCGCGCGCGGAGCGTGGACATCGACCAGACAGCGCCCAGGGCTTGTCAGCTTTCGTTTGCAGTGGGATACGTTCGGCAACGATGGCCAGCGACAACGTGACCAACACCACCGACGGCAGCTTCTCTTCCGACGTGTTGGAGTCCGACACGCCCGTGCTCGTGGACTTCTGGGCCACCTGGTGTGGGCCCTGCAAAGCGATCGCACCGCACGTCGAAGCCGTGGCCGAAGAGCTGACCGGCAAGGCGAAGGTCGTGAAGATGGACATCGACTCGAACCCGCAGACGCCCGCCAAGTACGGCATCCGCAGCATCCCAACCCTGCTCGTGTTCAAGGGTGGCGAGGTCGTCGACCAGCTCGTGGGCAACCCCGGCAGCAAGTCCAAGATCGCCGACCTGCTCGGCCGTCACGTCTGAGATTCCCCTCTCCGGGCGCCACGACGCGCCTCGAGAAGCCGCCTGCCCGATGGGTCTGGCGGCTTCTTGCGTTGGCCCGAGCTCAGGGCTGGTAGCAGAGCACTCGGCTGCGAATCTCTCCGGTGACGAGGTTTGCGCGACCGCAGGCGAGCCACCCCTGTGCACCGCCGACAGCTGGCTGCGAGACCTCGAAGGTGGCTGCGACCAAACCGCCAGACCCCCCACCGGCCAGGGCAGTTCCCTGCGGACAGTTGGCTTGAGCACAACCGAGCGTCTCACTGTCTACCAGCTGCGTTTCTTCGACGACCTCCGTACTCGCGCCGTCCGGCAATACGGCACAGTAGGCATCGACCTCGAGCTGCGGCGCATCCCCAAGCCCGCCCCCACAAACCTCCCAGTGCAGTCCATCCACCGTCGGCTCCGATGTGTTCACCGAAAGGTTCGAGCCCCAACGACCGCCCCCGCCGACGAGGCTCGTCCCCGCCGGGCATTCGACCTCCCTGCAACCCAGCTCATCGTCGTCGAAGGGAAAGACACCTGTAACGACGAAAACATCGCCCTGGGCGACCACACATTGGGCGGAGACATTCCATGCACTGGGCTCTCCGGTCGCAGCGCCACAGATACCCCAGTCGCCAGATTCAAGGTCAGCGGAGCCCGCATGTAGAGCGACGTTCGTGAGGTCGAACCCGCCACCGAGCGGAAGGTCCAGTCCGCACGAGGCGGTCAGGCACGGCACGAGTTCGTCGAATGTACCGCCGCCGACCCCGCCGATGACGCTGAACGCATTGGACACGGATAGGGGCGTCAGACACATCCCATCGACCTCGGTGCGCTCTGGCTCGCAGCCGACGGGCCCAGTCGATGTACTCGATGTATCTCCCGCCGAACTCTCAAACCCGCCACTGCTGCTGCCCCCATCCGTCGACGACGACCCGCCATCGACTGTGCCGCTCGATGAGTTCGTGTCGCTCGACGTGAAGGTTGTCGGTGCCGTGACGCTCGAGGTCGGCGACACGGTTACGGCTGATGACGTCGAGCTACCGGTTTCATCTCCGGCGTCGTCCACCGCGGGGGGATTCGAGAAGCAACCGACGAGCAGACTCGCGGCCCCCCAAACGACGTAGCGCATCCCCCTGTTCATACGGGTGAACTCTACCAGCGAGGCCTCGACCCCGATGGGGCGAACCACGCAGAAGACCCGCACGCACCGAACACGCTCCTCGCCAACCGTGCGCCACTCGCTTCGCGAACCGCGAGGGCACAGCCCGACCTTGGAAGGGGGAGCGAAGTCTCCGAGCGCCACTCGCTTCGCGAACCGCGAGGGCACAGCCCGAACTTGGAAGGGGGAGCGAAGGGTGCTCCGCGCCCGCAGCGGGGGAAACCGAGAGGTTTCCCCTCAAGACTAGACTAGTTCCGCTGGCCGACGAGGTCGAACTCCGAGCTGGCCGCGTACCCCCGCACCATCACGTGGATGACGCTCGGCTCGGAGAGGTTGACCGAACAGGTCTCGGTCGAGCCCGAGGTGTAGGGGCGGCAATCGAACGCCGAGGTGGTCGGCTCAGACCCGACCCGCACGTAGAGGTCGGCGTCGTTGCTCCCGGTCATGGCAAAATCGTAACGACCGGCAGGGACCTCGACAGTCTCGAAGCGCTGCTCTTCCTGCCGAGCGACCGTGCCCGCCTCTGCCATGCCGTCCCAGACTCCGCCTCCATCGCCGCCGTCTCCGACTCCAGTGACCGTTAGACGGTAGTGGTTCTCGTCCCCGTAGCCGTGGACGAGTGCGAACACCGTCGCAGGGGCGTCGAGCGTGACCTCGCAAACCTCGTCGCTACCGTTGAGATACGGGCGGCAGTCATACTCTTGCAGCGAGGGCTCGGACCCAACCCGAACGTAGAGATCGGCGTCCCCGCCGGGGTTCGTCGGGTGGTGGGCCATCGTGAAGGTGTAGCGGCCAGCCTCGAGCTCGACCGCGTGGGTCTGCGTGCCGTCCTGCGCCACGAAGTCGGTGGTGTTGAGGAAGACCTCGACACCGCCGCCGCCTTGCTCAGCCGCACAGCTCGCGGGCTCGTTCGCGCACTGAAGCAGCGAGCGAGCGCGGGAGTACGAGATGAACGGGTTGTCGCTGTCACCGCCCATGTCGTCGGCGTTCTCGCCATAGCCCACCGAGTCGACTGCCATCCAGATGAAGTCGGGGTGCAGTTCCTTGCTGTTGGGGCCCCAGTTGACGGTCGGGTCTTCGACCCACTCGCCGCCGAGGATACGGTCCTCGCTGTCGAGCTCGAGCACGTAGTTGAGCTCGACCAGGTGGGGATCGATGTCGCGCTCGTCGGCGCGGCGCATCAGCTCGCCGGCGGGCACGCCGTCGCTGATCATCGAGTAGGTCATCGCGACGAGCATGAAGCGCTCCGCCTCGATGTTGAACTCGTAGTCGCTGCCCGCGGCTCCGATCAGCTCATTGGCGGCCTCGGCCGTGACTTCCTCCTGGTTGTCGATCGTGTAGGAGACGATCGGGAAGTTCCAGACCTGGTAGTCCCAGTTGTGGTCGATGATGAACGCCGGGCGAGCCTCGGGGTTGTTCGTCGACAGGTTGCGAGCGCCGCGGCCGAGCATGCCAGTGATGGCAACGTGGAAGGATCCGGGGTTGAGGTCGCGGCATGCCACCTCCGTGGGCCGACCGAACTCATCGCGCTCGATCTCGTCGGGCCGAGTGTTGCAGCGCCGACCGCTGAAGGTCGCCTGGTCGCTGAAGTACAGCTCGGTCATGAGCGCCTCGATGTCGGCCATGCGCCAGGTCATGCAGCCCTCGTCGCCCTCGGCGCATTCGACCACTTGGCCTTCTTCCATGCGCACGGTGACGTCACGCTGCGGGTAGCCGAGCGGCTCGGTGGTGGCGTAGGACGCCCAGCCGTTGCAGTGGCCCCACCAGCTCTCGGGCTCGACCCACTGGTAGACGCCCTGGTTTTGAAGCTCCCACGCAGTGGCAGGACCGGCGACCTCGACTTGCGGGTGCTCGATCTGCTCGCAGTTGTCCGGGTCGTCGGCGTAGTCGGCGTAGGTGCAGTGCGACACCGCCGGAACGACCTGCTCCTGGCCGGGGTTGAACATCATGTCGTACTTCTCCATCGGGGAGAGGCGATTGATGTCGGAGCGATCGTTGTAGTCCTGGTTGGCGCCGGGCTGCCAGCGCCACGCGGTGCCGTTGTCGGACTGCGGCCACCACGTGGAGGCGAACACGTCCCAGTCGGTTTGACCTTCGGTCAGGGCGGCGTCGTACAGGTGGTACTCGCTGTCGCGCGTGACGTCGGGGTGGAGGCGAGAGACGCGGTTGGCGTCGTCGATCGCTTCGGTCTTGCCGGCCTCATCGAAGCCCACCACCACGTGCGACCCACCGCGGATCTGCTCACCGTCGGGACCGGAGTAGCCCAACACGTAGAAGTACGAGCCGTCGCGGAAGTCGGCCGCGGGCTCATGGTCGGAGGGCGACCCGCCTTCGTTGGCACAAGCCGCGATCAGGGTCAGGGCAGTGAGAGCGGTGAGGCGGAGTTTCATGCGTGCGGCTCGATGGAGGGCGCCAGAAACATCCAACAACGAGGGGCGCGCCCGCCACGCCTCGTCGCGCCGGTAGAAGGCAATGTGTGTGCCAAGACCACAGAAAGTACGGTCGCCGGAATCCCTGAACTTTCTCCGTGTGGGCGCACACGCCCCTGACCACAACCGTTGCCGATGGCTGGCAACTTCACTTGCCAGCGCGCTCCATCACATCGAAACCACGCCATTTTTGGGGGCGAAACTGCAACTGCGTCCCGCCCCGAACGTCTCTCGTAGCTCGGAGCCTAGCGGCCCCACGGCCCGCTACTCGACGTCGATCGTCAGGTCGTAGACGTTCGAGGCGCCTGCGTAGCCCTGCACCGATACGTAGAACGTGCACGGTGCACAACCGGGCTGCGTGATCAGTCGCTCGACATGCTCATTGGAGGTGGCGCTTTGCCCGTTGGCCGCGCTGCAGAGTCCCGGGGCGTCGGGCGTGCACGGGGTCAGGTCGGTGCCGTCGGTGTCGTGAAAGTGGAAGTCGAGATCGCCGTCGGCGTGCACGAACGTCAAGTCCGCGACCATCGTGTCCCCTGTGGACAGATCGACCGCGTGGTAGTCGGCGTCGCCCGAGCAGACCTCACGGTCGTTCGAGACGAATGGCGCGGAAACGTCGGTGGCGCTGCCTGGGCCGTCATCGTCCTCGAGGCCGTCGTCCTGGCAGATGCCCGCACAGTTCTCCGCGTCGAACGTGTACAGCAACTCGTAGTCACGGTTGCCGTCCCCCGAAGAAAACACCCGCGCGTAGTACGAACCGGGTGAGAGACACAGTTCGAGCACCTCGTCGCTGCTTCCCGTCTGTGCCGTCTCCACCTCGGCACCGCTCACGTCGTAGACGCCCAGCTCGAGGTTGGCTTGCCCGGACCCGCCGGCGATGAGCACACCGAGTGTCCCGTCTTCGGTGACGGTCATACGGAACCAGTCCTCGTCCCCTTCGCAGTAGGTATAGTCACCCGACGCCTCGGCCTCCAAGGCGGGTTGCGATGCGGCTTGTGCCCGGGTGTCGTTCGGTTCGGAGTCGTCGTCGGTACACTCCGGCGGAGGCTCGTCACTGCACGCTGGGGGCACACACTGCTCGGCCATGGTGCCGCTCGCGGACATCACCTCGGAGCACGAGAACCCATCGGCACATCCGCCGCCGCACGCCTGCGTGCAGTGCATCGCGCCACGTTCGCCCACCACAACGCACAGGTCAGACTCGCCGCCGCATTGCACATCGGCGCTGCACGTCTCGCACACCCCGGCGCCACCGTTGCCGCCCGGGTTGAGGACTTCGATGTCGAATGTCCCCATGTCGGGGAGGTCGGTGAGGTGGTCGCACTCACCTTGTGCATCGTCGTCATCGACCGCAGAGAACAAGTAGTAGAGGTTTGCCGTCGCCCCTTCGGCCTCGCCGGCGACTGGGTTGGGGACCGTGGCGGTCCAGATTCCCAGCTGCAGGTCGCCGCTTTGTAGCTCCATCTCGACGAGCGAGAGCTCGCTGAAGTCGATCGGTTCTTTGGGCTCCTCGAGGCTGTAGTAGAGCAGCGGCGGACCCTTGAGGCCCAGGTCATCGCTGACCTCGGCGCTGATCTGCAGGTCGAGAAGCGTGGAGAGATCGGCCGGCTCGTGCTCGATTGCCGGACCCTTGCCCGGACACTCCGCGTTGTCTCCGGGCCGCAGCACGATGAGGTAGTTCTTCAGGACGGGCTCGTGCTCGCCGTCGTCGGCGAACAGCGTCAGCGGAAAACGATCCTCGGCGAGCTGCTCCTTGCTCGGGCACCACTGCCAGCGAGCGGTCAGTCCGGTGTCTTGTTGGAGAACGGCGTCGGCGATGAGCGGCTCTGCCTGCCCAATCGCGACCGCGGCATCGTCCTGGTCTTCGATGACGATCCCAAGCTCGAGGCAGTCCGCGCTCCCGAGGTCGAGGGTTGTCCCCGAACCCAGCGGTTCTCGAAACAAGGGCGCCGTGCCTTCGAGCGCGGTCCGGATGTCCACCGTGGCGGTCACGGTGTCGGAGTGGGTGCCATCGCTGGCGGTGAAGTCGAACGGCCACAGGCCCACGTCGGCACCCAAGGGTGTGAACCGGAAGACCGCCGTGCCATCGGGGCGCTCGGAGATGCTCGCCCGGGCATCGAGGTCATCGAGGTCGGCGGCAAAGTCGTAGCGGACATCATCCCCGTCGGGGTCGGTCGCGCGGAGCGTGATGACCAACTCGGTGCCCACCGCCGCAACCTGGTCATCGACGGTCTCGAGCCGGGGCGGGCGACTGTCTTCGCCGCACGCCGCTGCCAGGAGCAGCCCCACAACCGGGGCAACGAGGCGGACGCGGAGGTGGTGATCAGGGGTCATCGACTCGGGCCACTCCAACGCCATGGTACGCCACCGTCACTCGACGCGGTCCCCCGCCCTGGAGCCAGAACCGTGAAAACGGCCAAGAGACCCCCGCGAACCCGCTCGGGGTCCTAGTCGACCGTCCGCAGCAGGCTCGAGCGCTTGGGCCCGGTGGCGGAGAGCTTGCTGGTCTCCATGGCCGCCCGTGCGGCGACCGAGATGAGTGCCTTCGCGAGCTCGCCCTGCGGCGCTGACTCCACGATCGGCTTGCCCGACTCGCCGCCGAAGGCCACCGCAGGATTGATGGGCACCTTGCCCAACACCTCGACGTCGAACTCTTCTGCCAGGCGATCGCCGCCGCCGACCCCGAAGATCTCATCGTGGTGTCCGCACGAAGGGCACCGGTAGTACGACATGTTCTCGACCACTCCGATGACCGGGACCTCGAGCTTCTTGAACATGTTGACCGCCTTGCGCACGTCGATGAGCGCGACTTCTTGCGGAGTGGTCACGATCAACGACGCGGTGATCGGCACGAGCTGAGCCAAGGAGAGTTGAGCATCTCCGGTGCCGGGCGGGAGGTCGACGATGAGGTAGTCGAGCTCGCCCCATTGCACGTCCTCGAGGAACTGCGTGAGCAGCTTGTGAATCATCGGGCCCCGCCAGATGACCGCTTTGCCCGGCTCGACGAAGTAGTCGACGCTCATCACCGGCATCCCCCGGTACAGCGCCGGGGAGATTCCGCTGCCCCCTTCGGCCGTCCCCGCCTCGCGATCAGCGGTGCCCAGCATCTTCGGGACCGAGGGTCCGTAGATGTCTGCGTCGAGCAGGCCGACCTTCGCGCCCAACGATCGCAGGGCCATCGCCGTGTTGACGCTGAGCGTGCTCTTCCCCACGCCACCCTTTCCGGCAGCGATGGCGATCACGTTCTTGACGGTGGGCAGTCGGTTGAGGTCGGCGCGCGCTGGCTTGTGCGGGACCTTGAGCCCCCAGGAGAGCTCCAGGCCCGGCAGCTCCAGCGGCGCCAGCGCGTCCCGAATCGATGTCTCGAGACCCTCTCGCAGCGGGAATCCGGGCGAGACGAGGTCCACGCGCAACGACACCGAGGCATCATCAGCAACGTTCACTTCGGACAGCTGGCCCGTGGCGACGATCCCGTGGCCCGTCGCCGGATCCTTGATCGAGGCGAGTGCAGCACGGATCTTCTCGGCGTCGATGGCGGTCATAGGCGGGTCGCGGATCTAGCACCCGCTTGACCGCCAAGCTACCTTTACGTCAGGTTTGCCCCTGAAACGCACCGGACGCGTAGCTCATGGCCGTACTCGACGTCGTCAAATATCCCGATCCCCGTCTCCGCGAGCCCACCTTCGAAGTGGAGGCGGTCGATGACGGCATTCAAGAGCTCGTCCGCGACATGACGGACACGATGTATGCGCTCAACGGCGCCGGAATCGCAGCGATTCAGGTGGGCCGCCTCGAGCGCATCTTCCTCATCGATGGCCGAGTCGGTGGCGGTGACGATGACAGCCCACCCGTGGTCTGCATCAACCCCAAGGTCGTCGAGAGCGGCAAGGGCCTCGCGGTTTCCGAAGAAGGATGCCTCAGCTTCCCCAACGTGTTCGTCGACGTGAAGCGTCCGCGCTGGGCCAAGGTCGAAGCCACGAACCTGCAGGGCGAGACCTTCACCATCGAAGGCGACGGTCTTCTGGGCCGGGCGCTACAACACGAGTTCGACCACCTCACCGGTCAACTCCTGATCGACATGGTGGGCATGGTCAAGAAAGAGATGATCAAGCGCAAGATGAAGCGCTTTCACGCGGCGGAAGAAGCCGAAGCGGAAGCCTGACCCCGGGCCTCGAACGCGAGCACATCTCAGAACTCCGCCCGTTCTGAGATGTGTTCTTTTGTTGTCGGGCGCCCTACAAGTCGACGGTCGCGAGCCACAGCGACGCGCTGAAGACGAAGAAGCCGATCTGCGGGTCCGCCAGGCCAGCGACGACCACCCGGCCGCGCGGGTCGAGTGCGAACGCCAGGCTGAGGTCACGCTCCGTTCCGAAACCGAACGACCGAGACCAGAGGACGGTGCCCTCCGGGGACACGCGCAGCAGGTTCGCGTCGGCAGACCCTCCCTCGACCCGTGACCCGAACAGCACGATCTGCCCCTGCGCGTCGAACTCGATGTCGGAGACCGTCAACATTGCGTCGCCCGAGTCCACCGCGACCGTCTCCAGAGGATTGCCGTCGGCATCCCACCGTACGAGTTGGATGTCGCCTCCGGCGGCCTCGGACTCTCCGTAGCCGAGCACGACGTCCCCGTTGGGAGCCGTGACAGAAGCCCCGACATGGAAGTCGGAGACTTCCACGTCGACAGGAAGCACCTGTTGCCACGCCTGGGCCCCATCGGCCGCGGCGATCTTGTGGACCGTCCACGTGCACGGGTCGTCGCTGCACTCGAGAGCGTCGAGCAGGATGTCGCCAGCGGTATCGGAGGACATGTGCGTCGCCCCGAAGTCCGAGATGTTCCACGCCACCGTGGGGACCTGCCAAACCGGAACGCCCGCCGACAGACGGCTGAGCGTGTCCCCAGGACCATGCAGAATGATGTCGTCCGGCGGACCCGCGACGAGTCCAGGGATGTTGAACGAGCTGTCATCGAGACCGACCTCGCTGTAGGGCACCACAGCCGAGATCCCGTCGAGAGCGACACTGACGACGGTGGCCTCGAACAAGCCTCCCCCCCCGGCGATGCTGGTGCCTGCGATCAGCAACCGGTCCGCCGACTCGACCAACAAGGGCTCTCCGGTGATGAGGATCTGATCCCCGCCGGGGACCGCGACCTCGGGGACTCGCAGGTTCCAGTCGACACTGGAGAGGTCAGCGGAGACTCGAGCCGCCCGAAGACCGACGACGTTCTCTTTGACGTCGTACGTCGAGGTGGCGACGTACACGCTGCCGTCCTCACCAAGCTGGACACCGCCCCCGGGCGCATACGCCAGACCGCCCGCGGCGAGAAGGTCAGTGGCCACGTGCACGATGTTGGCCCCGATGATGTCGACTTCGAGCGACACGATCTCGCTGTCGGTGGACTGGTCCGCGTCGTCGTAGGCCACGGCATGAAATTCGATGGACGCATTGTCGAGGCTGGTGAGCAGGACCTCCGCCACGTAGGGCGCCTCGTCGTCGGTCGCCAGCAGTTCACCGTCGCGAAAGAACTCCACCCGGTCGATCGAGCCGTCGTCCGTCGCCTCGGCTTCGAGCGGAACGAGGTCCGCCCCAGCCAGGGTCCCCGGACGGGCCTGCCCGGCGACGGTCAGGGTGACCATGGGAGGCTCGTCTACCGGCGCTCCTGTGCTGGTGCTTCCATCGGCAACCGACGTGGTGCTCGAGGTCGACGGGTCGGTCGCTGTGGTCGGATCCCCGGTGCTCGAAGACGCGGCCGCGGTGGTCGACGCGGTCGGGTCGGCCACCGTCGTGCTGCCACCGTCCGTGTCCGTGTCCAAACCTGGGCGAGCGGTGTCGTCACCACATGCGACGAGCAGCACACCCGCGAGTGAGAGGACACCGGAGGAACACCTGCGAAGAGAGACCATGCCCAAACGGTCGCATACCGCTGTGGCTCGCGGCCAACGTCTTCGGGACGATTCTGGGCGATTCCGGGCGATTCTCAGTTCAGAAGCGCTTTGGGCATGCGGCCCTCATCGAGCAAACGTGCGCAGAGCTCGGCCGCAAACTCGCTGAGCACCTCGAGGCGAGCGTCCGCATCGGCAGAGTCGAGCGTGGCCTGCTGCATCGTCAACGTGCTCGAGTGTTGGCTCGATGATGAGATCCCGAGCGCGGGAAGGATCGCCGCAACCGCATACGAGAGCACCCTCGGGTCCGGAATGCGCAGCACCGAGTCGACCAGCTGTGCGTCGTCGGGCCGGAGCGTGGCGGAGATGCGCTCGAGTTGCGCCTTGAGGACGTCGAGCCCGGACCCCTGCCCCGGCATGCCCTCTTTGAGTAGCTCACACTGCGCGAGCCGAAAATGCTGCTCGGGTGGCAACTCTCGGATCAGCCGGAGGCGCCGAGCCCCAGCGAGGCGAATGAACCGGCGACCGTCGGGAAGACGCTGGTGCGAGGTCACCCGACCGATGCCGAACACGCTCTCGATCTCAGGCCGAGCGTCGTAGTTGTGTTCGTAGCCGGGCCGAAGCAACGGCACGCCGATGTGCTGCCCACCCTCCAGCGCATGATCGACGAGCTCCAGGTACCGCGGCTCGAACACGTTGAGCGGCAGCACCATGCCCGGCAGCAGCACCACATTGGGGAGCGGGAAAATCGGTACTGCGCTCAGTAGCTCGGTCCCGAGGCCTTCATCATCGTCCAGCATCCCGAGCACAGCCTAGATCGAAACGGCCCCGGTGCGAGCGCCTCTCACACAACGCTCGTCACGGGCCGTCACGGGCCTTCACGAAGGGAGGCGGTTAGACGGCGCGATTGCTGTACACGACCGCACTGCGCGCCCACGGAGATTCGTCCCCGGATTCGACCCGCAGGCGGTTGACGGCGCCGTAGCGCTGCTCAAAGCGCACGTACCCCTGCGGCCCAAGTCCGGCGGCAGCGGCGAGAATCAACCGAGCCACCGTGTTGTGCACATAGAGCACGATGTCCCCCTCCCGGGAGAACCCCTCGCGCACCGCGGCTTCGACCGCAGGCATCGTCCGCGCAGCCACGTCTCGAACGCTCTCGCCCCCTTGCGGAAACGCAAAGTCGAGCATGTCGCCGTAGGAACGACCCGCCAGCTCCGGCATGCGCTGCAGCGCCTCGGACATCGGGACCCCCTCCAACACGCCCAAGTGCATCTCGCGAAGCGCAGCATCGGTCCGCACGTCCAGACCCTGATCGGCAGCGATCGCCGCGGCTCCGGTCGAGCACCGAGTGAGGTCGCTGCTGACGATCGTCCCCAGGGGCCTGGTCGCGAAGAAGTCGGCCTGCGCTTTCACATGTCCGTGTCCACGCTCGGAGAGACCGACGTCGAGCTGACCATAGAAGATCGTCCGATCTTCGGGCTCGCCGTGGCGCAGCACGTACAGCGCCTTGGTACTCATGCGAGCAGACCATCCTGAAGCGCGACGCGCTGCCGTAGTTCACCGCGAAACGACGACGTCACGACCGAGGTGCTGTGTCGCTGCTCGGGAATCCGCAGACACATGTGCTCGCCCTTCATCACACAACCGGCCCCCCGCGCGCCGACGTGTTCCATCACCGCACTGGCGACGTCATTGCACGCACGCTCTTGAAGGGTGAGCCGGGCCGTGAAGCAGCGAACGAGCTCCGCGAGCCGACCGAAGCCGAGCAGCCCCTCGCCGGGAAGGTACGCGACGGTTGCCGTGCCGAGGTAGGGCAGCAGGTGATGCGGACACATGCCGTGGAACGGAATGTCGCGAACCACGACCAGTTCGGTCGGCGCCTCTCCCTGCACGAGATCGCCCAGGATCACTGCGGGGTCCATCGAGTACCCGCTCAGAAAGGACGACTGCCACAGCTTCGAAACCCGAGCCGGCGTGCCTTCCAAGTCCTTGTGGTTCGCATCCAGATCGCACGCGTCGATCAGCGCGCGCACGGCTCCCTCGAGAGCGGCGTCGACATCCTCGGCCATCGCTCGCTCATACCACGCCCGCGCGGGACCTCAGTCGTCCGCGAGGACGTCTTCAAACAACGGCCCACCGCGACCGAGCTCTCGAGTGCGCCAGATCTGACGGAACGGACGCGGCAACGCACCGAGCTCCGGCAACCGGTCGCACCCCTCGCACGAGACCCGCAGCTGCACCGCCGTACACGTGCCGCAGATCGAGAGCAGCTCGGCGGTCTCCCCAAACTCGTCCCGCAGTCGCTGCAAGAGTTCGAGCTTCCGATGCAGCGCGTCGATCTGTTCGTCGAGGAGGGTCCGCAACGATGCGGTCGCGTCGGCGTCGCTCGCCGCGGAGTCGCGCATCTGGAGCAGCGCGGTCACGTCCTCGAGCGACCACCCGGCCTCGCGAAGCGCGATGACAAACTCGAGCCGCTCCAATTCCGCGGGAGCGAACTGTCGGTGTCCGCCCGCGGTTCGCTCCGCGGTCAGCAGCCCCTGACGCTCGTAGTATCGGACCGTCCGCGGCGTGCAACCGGCACCGTCCGTCATGTCGCCCAGCGACAGTCTGTGTTTGGGGCCAGACACCGAGCTTTCGACGCTGGCGCACCACGGCCGTGGTGTCAATCGAGACTGGTTCTAAGGGAAACCTCTCGGTTTCCCTCGCTGCGGGAGCGAAGCTCCCTTCGCTCACCTGGAGCGATTCGCGAAGCGATTCGCGGAAGTGCCGAGTGAATCCGCAGGATTCGCGGAGCACCCTTCCAAGTTCGGGCTCCGCCCTCGCTGTTTCTGAGGGAAACCTCTCGGTTTCCCTCGCTGCGGGAGCCAAGCTCCCTTCGCTCACCCTTCCAAGTTCGGGCGCCGCCCTCGCTGTTTCTGAGGGAAACCTCTCGGTTTCCCTCGCTGCGGGAGCCAAGCTCCCTTCGCTCACCCTTCCAAGTTCGGGCTCCGCCCTCGCTGAGGTTGTGAGATCCGCTCCCTTCGCTCCCCTTCCAAGTTCGGGCTCCGCCCAGCCGCAGCTGGACCGGGGTACCGCAAAGGTTTCGCGACGACGCCATCGGGCCCAGAGACGAGCGAAACGGTGTGGGGAGGTTATGAGATGTGCTCTTGCGGCCTTATCATGCGGCGATGTCTCAGAGCCCCGTCGCGCTGGTCACTGGCGGTGCCGTTCGGGTGGGCCGCGGAATCGTCCTGGCGCTGCTCGAGTCCGGCTACCGGGTCTGGGTGCACTGTCATCACTCGAAGGCCGAAGCGGAGGCGCTCGCGACCGCGCACCCGGACGCGGTCGCCGGGGTGCACGCGGCGGATCTCCTCGACCCGGCGGCGCGGGCCGGACTCGCGGCGGTCGTCGGGCCGCGCCTCGACCTCCTCGTCAACAACGCGGCCTCATTCGAGCGTGGTGCCTTTGTCGACCGCGACGACGACGACCTGCGCCGGGTCCTCGAGCTCAACCTCGTGGCGCCACTGTCTCTGCTGCGGTCCTGCGTACCGGCCCTTCGCAACGCGCCGGCGGCCTCGGTGGTCAACATCGTCGACCTCGGTGCCCGCAACCCCTGGGCCGGCCTGCTGGACCACAGCATCGCGAAATCGGCCCTCGAAACCGCCACTCGGGGCCTCGCCGCCGAGCTCGCGCCACTGCGCGTCAATGCAGTGGCGCCCGGCACGGTGGCCTGGCCCGCCGACGGCCGCGCGCCGGAAGGCTCCGAAGCCCGGGCTCGGTTGCTCTCCCGCATCCCGCGTGGGCAGATCGGCAGCCCCCAAGACGTCGCCCAAGCGGTGTGTTTCCTCGCGCGCGCACCCCACGTCAGTGGTCATACGCTGGTCGTCGACGGGGGATCGACAGCCGCATTGGGCGGAGCGCACGCCTGAATCCGGCCAGAAGCCGCCGGAGCCCCCTTGACCGGCGCGGCATCCCCTCCTATATGTGCCGGCCTCCCATCATGACGACGCCGCAAGAGCAACCCGCCGAAGCTGCCGAGCCCGAGGTCGGCACGGACATTCAAGCCCAGTACGAGCCCGTGCAGGGTCGCCCCCTCGAAGTGAAGGTCGACGACCGTGGTGTCGAGCGTGCCATCCGCAAGCTTCGTCGCCTCCTGGCGAGCGAAGGCGTCCTTCGGGAGATCAAGCGTCGTCGCCACTACGAGAAGCCCAGCGTCGCCAGCAAGCGAAAGCTCCGCGAAGCCGAGCGTCGGCGGAAGCGTCGGGAGCGGAAGAAACTCTACGAGCGGTAGTTCGTAGCGTTCGGTCGGCGTCTTGGCGACGCTCGCCGCCGGTTTGGGTATCCTCCCGGCCATGGCACGAGTCGTCATTCCCCGTCTGCCCGACAGCACCGCGGCAATCGATCCTGCTTCGGGGCCCCAGACGGTCGACCCTCCAACGGTCGTCGCCATCAGACTCGCCTTCGGCGTGGGAAAAGCGGACTCCGCTCCCACGCCGCAGTCGTTTAAGGTCACCTACCACCTCTCCATCCCCGTGTTCAGCCTTGGCGGCCTCGACCCCGACGGCGTCTACGAGTTCGATGCTGCGGCGCTGTTCGACACGATCACCGGCCGAGCGCAGCGTCGCCGATGGGGCGTCCGGCTGGAACTCGAGCTCGAGCAATCGCCGCAGTCGGTGTCCCTGGCAGACGTGGTCGTCGAGGCGCCGTTCGACGACGCTCTCGGACTGAGCGTTCTGGGCCAGAGCGGACGCGGCAAACCCCTGCCAGGCGGGGGACGGTCGGTCGTCGTCGCGTCGGGCTTGGTCACCGCCGCCACCGAGGTCGCCAAGCTCTCAGGGACCTACGCCGTCCAGCTGCGCAACAGCGACGAGGGACCTGCGGTGGAATCCGCGACCCGTGAGGTTCGCATCGATTCCACGCGCTTCGAGTTTGAGCCGGGCTGATGCAACGATCCCGGCCCGCGGCCGACCGGGTACGCGGTGGCGGTTTCCCGACGTTCAATGCTCCTCGGACTCGGGACCTGGGCTGCGGTCGGAGGCCACGCCCTGTGGCAACGGCGCTGCGCTGCTCCGGGGTCGGTCCGGGTTGTCAGCTGGAACCTCCGCAACTTCAGCGGCGCCACGACCCCGACCTCGAGACATGCCCCGGGCCACGATCTCGTGCGACTCGCGGACCATCTGGCCGCATTTGATGCCGATGTGTTTTGCCTCCAGGAGGTTCTGACCCCCTCGGCGCTTGGGCCCCTGCTCCCCGGCTACACGCTCGAAGCATCCGGCGACGGGGGTGCACATGGTCAGCAGCTGGTGATCGCCCGGCGAGCCTCCCTCGGGGCCGGGCTGCCCTTCACCGACCGTTGCACCGCGTTGAACCCAGGCCTACGGCCCACGCTGGTGCAGTCCGTGTCGCTCGATGGGCGACGCTGGAGTGTCGTCGTCGTCCACCTCAAGGCGACGCCGGCGGGGCATGCGACCCGGCAGGCACAGCACAAACCCCTGGTGCAGATGCTGGAGGGCCTGCCCCGGCCTCGGCTGGTGGTCGGAGACTTCAATACAACCGGCGCACGAGGGGGTTCACCGGCCAGCGAGATCACCTCCCTGTGCGAAACGCTCGCTGCGATCGGTTTACATCGCGCCCGGCCGACGCTGCCATGCACGGCGTACTGGGAGGGCAGCCGGTTCGACCGGTTCGCCGAGCCCTCGGTCCTCGACCACGTGTTCACGGAGCGGGCGGGCCCCACTGCCCCAGCGGTGCAGGTCGCCCCGGGTTTGCACTGCGCCCGAAACCGCTGTGCACCGATCACCTCCACACCCGCATACCCCGACCTCGACCTCGAACGTGTGAGCGATCACTGTCCGCTGCTCATCGACGTTTTGGGCGCAGCGGCAGTTTCGTGACCCACGGGAAGCCCCCGTTTACGGCTCTCCTTTAGCAAAAACAGGGGTTCGTGGATCCGGGCTCACACTCTGGCCGACTACCAACGCCAGACCCTTGCTCCTCGGAGTAGGCCTCTTTCAAACCCCGCGGACAGGGCCCCGTAAAAAACGGCCCGACTTTTGAACAACCGCTCATCAGCAGGGTCCAACACCCGGCCCACACCCCACCTTCGACCGGGGGGTGCAGGTCACACCGGCCACCCAACTCTCGCAAACGAAACGGCCAATCTGTTGCCTCTCAGATCGGCCTATGGGAGTATCCCGGCGCCTTCGGACGCCGCACCCCCTCCCGGCCAACCTGCCGTTACCGGTCGTCAAGGTGCCACCGACGTTTGTCGGTCGATGAATCAGGAGAATCGGACAATCATGACTACTTTCAAGAACAAGAGCATCTCGCTCGGAGCCGTCGCTCTCTTCGCATCTACCGCCCTCACCGGTTGCGGCGAAGACGGCCCCTGCGGACCCTGTGGCCTCGTCGCCGAGGGTGCAGTTTCCATTTCGGGCAGTGCCCAACTCGACGGCTTCTTCGGTGCCGTCGCTGACCTCGACGGCGCGTTCGTCTCCGTCAGCGCCGACTTCGACGCCAACATCCGTGGTCTCGCCGCGGCATGGGGTGTCGAGATCGCTGCTGACGCAGTGATTGACGGCGACGTCGTTGCGCAGCTGATGGGCAGCATCAACACCCAGATCACGGGCGCGATCGACGGAGGCATCAGCCTCAACTACGTCCCCCCTCGTTGCTCGGCTGACATCAGCCTCTCGGTCGACGCGCAGGCGAACTGCGAAGTCCAGGCCGGCTGCGACGTCCAGGCCGACGCCGGCGAAGTCTCCTTCGCATGCGAAGGTCAATGCAGCGGCGGTTGCTCGGCTGAGTGCATGGGCGACGTCGCCTGCAACGCTTCCGCATCGGGCGGAATCGAGTGCCAGGCGACCTGCGAGGGCTCCTGCGCCCTCGAGGTCGGCGCAGCGTGCGAAGGCACCTGCAAAGGCACCTGCGAAGGCTCCGCCGGAACCCAAGAGGGCTTCGAAGGCGAATGCGACGGCATGTGCGAAGGCACCTGCGAGATGGCTGCCGGCGGCGAGTGCTCCGGCACCTGCCAGGGCAGCTGTGTCGGTGACCCCGTCATGGTCGAGGCGTCTTGCGACGTCGAGGTCGAGTGCCGCGGTACCTGCATGGGCGACTGCTCCGGTTCCTGCGAGGGCACCGCAACGCCGCCGTCCGCTTCGGTGGACTGCGACGCTTCGGCCGACTGCCAGGCTTCGGCCTCGGCTTCGGGCAGCGCCAACCTCAGCTGCACGCCCCCCTCGCTCGAGCTTGCGTTCAACTTCCGCGCTGAGCTCGCTGGCGACATCAACGCTCAAGCAGCCTTCCGCGCGAAGATCAGCGAGCTACAGGTGCGTGGCGCCGCAATCCTCCAAGGCTTCGCGCAGCTCAAGGGCGTGATCGGCGACTTCGACGCCAACGGGAACTTCCAGCTTGCGGCACCGCTGGTCAACATCCAGGGCGAGCTCAACGGCATCATCGAAGGTGGCGCCAGCGGAAGCCTGTTCGCGGACATCCCAATCGGCCGCATCAACTGCGTCATCCCTGCGATGGTGGAGTCGGTCGAGATCCTTACTGAGCTCGGCGGCTCCGCACAGGCAACCATCTCGGCGCAGGCTGCATTCAGCGCCGAAATGCTCGCCATCGGCGGCTGATCCGTCAGCTAGACTCATCTCATGAGTCCCAAGACCGGTCGCAGCATCGCCATCGCGCTGGCCGCGACCGGTCTTCTTCTTTCGGCTGTCCTCGAGTACGTCCACGTCAGGACGTACATCGATGTGACGGCCGATAGTTTTTGTACGGTTGGCGCCACCTTGGACTGCGGTCAGGTGGCGCTGTCGCGTTTCTCGGTCCTGCTGGGCATCCCCATGCCCGTGTGGGGCTTCTTCGGGTTCCTCTCGATGCTCGTGGCCGCCATCCGGCGATCACGGCTGCTGTTCCCGCTGGCCGCGTTCTCGGCCGTGGCTTCGGTCGCGCTGTTCTTCGAGTCCTGGCTGCACGTCGGGTCGTTCTGCATGTTCTGCGAGGCGGTGCATGTGGTCGCGATCGCGTTGGCCGTCGTGGCGTGGAAGATCCCCGAGCCGCAGCCGCTGGACCGCAAGACGTTGATCGGTGCGCTGGGGATTCCGGCTGCGTTTCTGATCGTGGCTGCGATCTTCGTTCCGTCGTACTGGGTGTTCGCGCTGTGGACCGACGGCCCGCCCAAGCCGACCGGCATCGACGAGGACGGCCACCAGTGGATCGGTGAAGAGCAGCCAGAGTTCGTGCTGCACGAGTTCGTCGACTACCACTGCCCGCACTGTGCGATCAGCTCCAACCTCATGAAGATGAAGCTGGTCGACGGCGCCTCGATCAAGATCGTGCGGCGGCATCAGCCACGGAACAAGTGCACGATTCGCAAGCCACAGATCTGCTCCGCCATGCGCGCGGCTCACTGCGCGGGGAAGCAAGGCAAGTTCTGGGAGATGGACAGCTGGCTGTTCGCCCACGTCGCGGGCAAGGGGTTCGTGTCTGCTCGGCCTGCGGCGGAAGAGTTGGGGATGGATGTGGACGCGTTCGATGTGTGCATCGACAGCGACGAGACGTGGGATTGGGCGGCTGCGGAGGCGAAGGCTGCGCGGAAGGCTCGGGTGATCGATACGCCGACGTATTTGATCGACGGGAAGAAGTACCAGGCGAAGGAAGCGCGGGCGCTGGTGGACTGAGGAGGGGGGCCGAGGTGTCGAGAACTGGCCGACGCTATGGGAGGCTCCCCGTCTGTACGTCGTGCCGATGCGCACCAGGTCGTGGTGACTTTGGCGGGGTGAGAGGAAGGAAGCGGGCAGCTAACACGGGGACGCACCAGATTCCCACCGCCAGGGGGCCGTAGGACCACCCTCCCGGCCGAATCCGTGTCCAAGGGTGGGTTGACGGTTCACGGTCCACGGTCGGGACGTACGTGCTCGCCGTGCCCCGCGTAGACGGCCGCAGCGGAGCGCGCCACCGTTCGCGGCGTGAATACGCCTGATCGCGGAGAGCTGAGGCGGAGGCTGGAACGGGCGCCCCGGAATGCGGCGGGCC
>Ga0316204_10001166_pt1 | contig 76702 bp, 84 predicted proteins | sample 6monrhotite_MG_2_FD_205661 | JGI IMG/M metagenome (GOLD analysis project Ga0316204, IMG submission 205661) | Microbial mat bacterial communities from mineral coupon in-situ incubated in ocean water Damariscotta River, Maine, United States -... | ecosystem: Environmental > Aquatic > Marine >...
TTTAGAAATGATGAAGGAATCATATTGACTAAAAAGTGTCCGCTCTATATCCATGATGTTAGTCCTAATCTTGTCAAAAAAACTTTTTCTAAACAATGTCTCTTATAATTTTAATGCGATTGCCCTGATGGCTATACGCAAAAAAGACGTCAAACAGACTGTGCTGCTCCACTCGGATCAAGGTTCGCAATACAGGGCTGCTGAATACCTTCAGATGTTCAAACAACACAATATTCAGCAAAGTATGAGCAGGAAAGGTAAGTGTCTTGATAATGCGGTGGCAGAAAGCTTTTTTGGCACACTCAAGAATGAATTGATTTACCAGAAACACTATAAAACTTGGGAGGAAGCAAAAAGTAGTATCTTTGAATATATTGAAGTATTTTATAATCGAGTGAGAAGACATTCTTACCTCAATTATAAATCTCCTTTATCTTTTGAGACTGACTACTATGATTCAATCTAGTGTCCAGTCAGATGGGGGAACTTCAATCTGACCCCTTTTGATCGTGCATGAGAGAACGGGCAGACCGTTGGGAGGGGAAAGTTTTATGGAAAGAGTTTCATCACTGGTTGGGCGCGAATTGGGCAAGCAAAAGCCTGGACCGAAGCGCAAAGATGGTAGTTAAGTATTGTGTCCCCGGAACTCTCTCTAAGATACAACATTAAGTAAAAAAACGGGAAGAGATGTATATAAGGATAGTGATGGAAATATCTACTCGGTTGATACGCAGCATGGCAGGTTTGAAAAATTAAATAGTAAAGGAAAACACCAAGGGGAAGTAAATTTTGATTTAAAACAGACTAAATATCAGGATAAGACGGGAGGTCATGATTTGGATGTTAAATGATATGTTATGGAAAATGTTTACTGATATAAATGATAAAAATATATGTAGAGGGTCTGTGTTTCGAGTAAAAGGTACGCGACCATACGAGGAGATAGTTGATTTTATGGTGTATGACCCTCAAGAGGATGATGAAGGAATGGGGCTGATTGTATCCTCAGGTTATAAAGCAGGGTTAATTCTTGTTATTTTACCAAAAGAGTCCATAGGATACGGGGAGAGTCGCTCAATATCAAAAGATTGGCTTATGGAGAACTGGACGAATTGGGTTTACCCAGAATGTGGTGTATCAGATGTTTTATATATTAACAATTACCCCAGTCCTGCCGTGCCTCATCCGCCAGTTTCGGAGACATAATCAGAATTATGATGATAGTTAACTAAATTCACAAACTTGTTCTTTACATTGATGATTTAACCTAAGCCTTGAAACAGATACCTTGGAAGTAAGCTCGCTTAACAACACCAAAGACTCTAAAGCAATGTCAGCCAGTGTAAGCGGTGGCGGCACAGTGAGTGTTGATGCCTCAGCAGACAATAGCCATAGCAAAACCAAGACTTTGGCAACGCTTGGTAATGGTAATGTTGATATAGCAGATAAGGAAAACTCAGATATCGCCATGCTCAACCGCGATATTGCAGACAATGAAGTGGATATTTATGACATTGAAAGCCATAAGGGGCTTAAAGGTTCATTAGATACACGATTGTTGAGTAAAGATGGCCGCGCTGACATTGCAGAAGAAGTGAAGAAATCAAAAGTTGGTTTTTATGATGTTGCGAAAGACATTATGACCAATGACGAACTTACAATTTTGGATAGCTTTAGTCATCAAGGCAATAAAGTAGACTTCTTTGATGGTATGCAAGAAGCCATTAAGAATGACAAAGATTTAAGAGACATTCTTTCTGACCCGAATGCAACGAAGGAACAGAAGACTGCCGCTATGCAGGAAGTTGCTAGTTCAGTTGCCGCTAAACTTGAGATTGATTTGGGTGCAGTGACTACTATTGCCACAGATGCAACCAAAACGACTGCAGATGGCGAGGCAGAAATTAAGGGTGCATATCATGATGGCAGTGGTGACATCGTGATTAATGATAAGAATATCGACAATACAGGCGATGCAGTTAACACACTAGGTCATGAGCTTGTTCACGCAGTTGGTTATGGCGAAGATGCCTCTAAAGTTATGGGCGAATCACTTGAAGGTTACGCTGATTTTGGCATGTGGAATCGTGGTGAGGATGGGCAAACACTAGCGGGTAGTAATAATCACGTTGGCACTGTTGATAAAGAAACAGAAAAAACTATTGTCACAACTGATGATGCCTCTAAGAATTTTGTTGAAAGACATGATAAAGGTGAATTGAAGTATGAGTTAAAAGATGCTGTAGCAGGTTTTGCTGATGAAGTTACATTCGGGGCTAGTGGTGAACTTTTAAAAGCGACTACAGGGTATGACCCAGATAACCTTTCTCTTAAAGATAAAGCAGATTACTATACTGGTAAAGAAATAGCAGGCGCTAATCCTGTTGGACAATTAAAGAAAGGTGTTAAAAAAGTTGCGAAAGATGTAGTAGAAGAAGGTGTAGAAAAAGCTACAAGAGTAATGAAGAAAAATAAGGTACCTGCTGTTGGAACGGAGCTTAATAGCAAGGAGACTAAGGTTGCGGGTAAACTGAAAAGTGAAAAGGCTGCACTTAAGAAGATCGGGGAGAAAAACAAGGATAGTTCTTTAAATGGAAAAATAAATCAAAAATCTGATCAAAAAGTATTTGAAGACAAAATTGGTTTTAAGCATGAAAAATCCATTTCAGGCAAAAAGGCCAATGAGAAAGCAGGAAAAGATCAAAAAGAGTGGAATGATAATGATATTGTTAAGGAAGGTACTCTGCCTAAAGGTCAGAAACCTGATACAATAGCTCGGGCACATAAGGATGAAAATAACATGGCAAGACCATATTTGGGCGATAAGACTCAGATGAAAAATAAAACTGAAAGCCAACTCAAGAAAGAGTATGCTTTACCTAAAGAAGATGAATACAATCAGGTGACTGATTATAAAGGAACAAAGGATAAGAAAGTGCTGATTGGTAAGACAGGTAAAAATGACTGGGGCGAAGGTGGAAATACTCAGGTGAAGGTTCAAAAACAGGCAGGTAAAAGATTGGAAGCAGAAGACTTCTATGAAGAAGGCACTCCGGTGAAGAAACCATGATTGTTCATAGGCCAAAACAGTTTATTAATGATGCGGGTCAGGTATTTACTTTGCCCATTGATGGGTTTGAGGAATACAGAGGCATATATTCCATTATTGAGTTAAAAAACAAAGTTGTGATTAGTTTTAGTGTGCCCGATGAGCATGAGGCTAAGTATAGAGGAATAGTTTGTTTTGATCGTCAGACCTCTAAAATTCTTTGGCAAGTAGAACCATCTTTTGCATGGAAGGTTCCTAATAGCCGGAATATGTATTTGGATGAAGAGTTTGACGATGGAATTATTCTTTATGGAGCCAGAGGAATGGATGGTTTTTACAAAAACTCTGATGGACACTTTTGGATTGAAGAATATTTCAATAAAGAAAGAACAAGAAAATTTCGGGATTTGGAGAAAAATGGCTTTGTTGTTCATCATCCTGCCTACAACAACGATGAAAAATATAAAATAAAGGAATCGGGTTATTACTTTATTCACAAAGATACGCATGAATTAGTGCTGGCTGATTTGACATTGCCTCTTGAAGAGAGGGCATGGGTAGATGGATCTGTATCGTACACAGACCTTACGGGCGTGGATGAACAGGAATGTTTACTATCGGCGATCTCAAATTATGGTGCATTTGTATTTGAGGTAGATATTCAAACTGGGAAAGTAAAGCCAGCCTATGCGATGATTTCAGAGCAAAAGTAAGCGAATAAAATCTCTGAGGTTAGAGTGAAACTTCTCCAAAACACTGCATACTTCGTTTCAGGGGTACGATGCTTAATCAGCTTTGTCTTTTTTATGGCGGTATTTCAAATAGCAACCGTTGCAGCCTCTAGTGGCACGTATGGTTTTAATGCGGCTTTAGAGCTTGATGGGCTGGGGGGTGGGTGGATAATTTTTGCAATTCGAGCAGGGCCGCAATAATGTGTGTCATGTCAAATAAATCTTCGTTTGCAGTCGCCTTGGTGCACTCTCCTGTTCTAAATAAACATGGTAAATCATCAGCTACGTCTGTTTCATCCATTGATGTGCATGATTTTGCCCGTACATGTGCTTTTTATGATGTGGCGCCAGTTTATATTGTGCATCCTGCGGAAGGTATGCAGCAATTTGTGAAAGATTTAACGGGGCATTGGTTGGAAGGGAAACGGGGTGACTTAAACAAAGGGCGCCGTGCAGTGTTAAGTCAGGTGCGAGTAGTGAGCACACTTGAGGATGTTTTGGCTGCAGACGACTACCACATATGGTACACATCTGCCCAGCCGCCAGAAGATGCTGTGGTGGTATCTCCCGAGTTATTGAGCGAAAAAGAGGGTAAACACTTGCTTATTTTTGGTACTGGGCATGGTTTAGACGTGGACTTATTGCCAAATGAAAATGGATGGTTGTGTTCTATCGACGGTATCGGTAAAGTGCGCCACCTTTCTGTGAGAGCGGCCTTGGCAATTTACCTTGATAGGCTGTTCCGATGATTTTGGAGGATTAAGCAAAATGCGTGCTTTAGATAATGTAACAGAAGACCAAATTCGTAGTGATTTACCATCTTTCCGTGAAGGCGATACAATTCGCGTGAACGTACGAGTAGTTGATTTCAAAGACCTTAAAGGCGGTAAAGTTGAAAAACGTGAACGCATTCAGGCTTATGAAGGCGTAGTAATCGCTCGTCATAACAAAGGAATTTCAAGTAGCTTCACAGTGCGTAAAATTTCTAGCAACGTTGGTGTTGAGCGTGTTTTCCCATTGCACTCACCTATGTTGGAAAGCATTGAAGTGAAACGTCACGGACGTGTTCGTCGTGCTAAGCTTTATTACTTGCGTGAACTACGCGGTAAAGCGGCTCGTATTCGTGAGCGTCGTTTTAACTAAGAATTAAGATAAGGTTTACCTTATCGCAGTATAAACGAGGGCTCCTTTGTGGGCCCTTTTTTTCATTTTACTTTTTGAACTATCAGTGGAGTATTCGTTTCATGACTAAACGTGAAGACTTTTTTAACAAAGATTTGGATGATGAAGTAGTTGTTAAGGCAATTGCAGATGAGTTGGGTCGCCAAAAACATACATTAGAGCTTATTGCCAGTGAAAATATTGTGTCAAAAGCAGTCATGCAAGCGCAAGGCTCAGTGATGACCAATAAATACGCTGAAGGTTATCCTTCACGCCGTTATTACGGTGGTTGTGAGTATGTAGACAAAGTTGAAGCTTTGGCACAAGCGCGGGCAAAAGAAATTTTTGGTGTGAAACATGCAAATGTGCAACCACACTCAGGCTCTCAAGCAAACATGGCAGTGTATATGGCCGTGCTTAACCCAGGTGACACTATCATGGGTATGGACTTGTCACATGGCGGGCATTTGACGCATGGTTCACCAGTAAACTTCTCAGGTCGTTTGTATAATGTGGTTGCTTACGGTGTTCGCAAAGAAGATGAACTTATTGATTATGATGTCATGCAGAAAATGGCAGAGATTCATAAGCCTAAAATGATTATTGGTGGCGCATCTGCATATGAACGTGAAATTGATTTTGCCCGTATGCGCAAAATTGCTGATTCAGTAGGCGCGATACTTTTTGTTGATATGGCGCACTATGCAGGCTTGGTAGCAGCAGGTATTTACCCTTCGCCAGTAGGGCATGCACATGTGATTACAACAACAACGCACAAAACACTACGTGGGCCACGTGGTGGTATGATTTTAACCGACGATGATGAGATTGCGAAAAAAGTAAACTCTCGTATTTTCCCAGGTATTCAAGGCGGACCTTTGATGCACGTGATTGCAGCAAAAGCAGTTGCATTTGGCGAAGCTTTAGGAGATTTATTTAAACAAGATCAGAAACAAGTGGTGGTAAATGCGCGTGCTTTAGCAAAAACGTTAACTGCAGGTGGCTTGCGCGTAGTGTCTGGTGGCACAGACTGTCATATGTTCCGTGTTGATGTGCGTCCGCAAGGCATTACAGGAAAGGTTGCTGAAGAAGCATTGGAAGCAGCAGGTATTACAACCAATAAAAACACGATTCCTTTTGACCCCGAGTCGCCATTTGTGACTTCAGGTGTTCGTATTGGAACCTCAGTGATTACAGCACGTGGTATGAAAGAAAAAGAAGCCCAATTGATTGGTGAAATGATTCTTAAAGTTTTGGCTTCGCCTGAAGATGCTGCAGTTCATGCGGCAATTTATGCGGAAGTAAAAGCGTTAACTGACCGTTTCCCCATTTACGAAGCTTAAGTTGAGTTAACTCAATATGCATTGCCCATTCTGTCCCCATGATGATACCCGCGTTGTAGATTCGCGGGTTGTTGAAGATGGTTCGGCAGTTCGCCGTCGTCGCCATTGTGAGGCATGTGGTAAACGTTTTTCAAGTTATGAGCGAGCAGAGTTGCGCTTGCCTTTGGTGATTAAAAAAGATGGCACACGTGTGGCATTTAATATTGAAAAAGTGCGTGATGGCATGCAAAAATCACTGGAAAAACGCCCTGTTTCAGCAGATGACTTAGAAAAATCGGTGCATAGTGTTTTAAAAGCCGTGCAAGAATCGAATGAAAATGAGATTGCGGCAGAAGTGATTGGTGATTTTGTCATGGAACAGCTTCGTAAGCTTGATGGTGTTGCTTATGTTCGTTTTTCTTCGGTGTATCGTGAGTTTAAAGATGTTGATGAATTTTTAACGGCTGTACGCGCAGCGATTGGCACACACAAAGAGTGAATAAACTAAAAAGGCTAGCTTTAAAGCTAGCCTTTTTTATGTTTTGATGAATTCAACTGTGATAAAACAGTGAAGTTTAATCATGAGAAGCTGAAACCGTGATTAATCAATTCTTGTGCGTTCAGCTTGTTCTTGTTCAGTTTTACAATCGATACATAATGTCGTAACAGGGCGTGCTTGTAAACGTTTGATGCTAATATCACCACTGCAACCATCACAAATACCAAAATCACCTTCACGTAAGCGGTAAAGTGTTTCATCAATCTTATGAATTAACTTAAGCTCACGACTTTTAATGCGGATATCAAAGTTAAGGTCTGTTTCAGCGCTTGCTTGATCTGCTGGATCTGGGAAGGCTGTTGTTTCCGTTTCATGCATCTGGTGGACATTGTCAGTTTGTCCTTCTTCTAAATCAGCTTTCCATGCTGTTAGTTGTTCTTCAAATGCTGCCAATTCTTTTTTAGTTAAAGCCATGCTTTCCCCTTTGTCATACCTGAAACCTATCGCTCAATTCTAAAAGCGCGATGCATTATAGCGCTTTATTTATAAAATACAATTTTAAGGAATCATGAGGGTGATACGCTTTGAATAGCTTAGCCGACAATAGATTGTAATACATCTCGTAACTGCGCGCATTCAGGTTCGGAGCCAATGCTTATGCGTAAATACTGGTTAATTCTACTGTGGTTAAAATGCCGAACAATAATTGACTCTTTACGCAGCTCTTGGCTAAGTGTGAGCGCATCATAACCGGGGTGTTTGACGAAAATAAAATTGGCTTGGGATGGTAAAATTTCAAAACCAAGTGTGGCTAAATTTTGGCTTAACAATGTGCGCGTGTTGATGATTTTGTTGCGCGTGGTATCAAAATATTCATCATCTTGAATTGCTGCAACACCACCTTTGATGGCAAGTCTGCCTAGTGGGTATGAGTTGAAACTATTTTTAACGCGCTCTAAGCCACTGATTAAATCAGGGTGCCCCATAGCAAACCCAACACGTAACCCTGCTAAAGAACGAGATTTAGACAAAGTTTGTATCACTAGAAGATTAGGGTAACGGTTAATGAGAGCCACTGCGGACTCACCACCAAAGTCGATGTAGGCTTCATCAATAACCACCACACTGTCGGTATTTTGTTTTAACAGAGCTTCGACTTTTTGTAAGGATAGCCCGACACCTGTGGGTGCATTGGGGTTTGGAAAAATGATGCCTCCATTGGGTTGATTATAATCCGCAATATTAAGCTCAAATTCAGCGTTAAGCGGAATGGTTTGGTGGTGGATGTCATACAAACCACAATATACAGGATAAAAACTATAAGTAATATCAGGAAAGAGCAGGGGTTTATTGTGTTTTAATAACCCTTGGAAAGTGTGAGCGAGTACTTCATCGGAACCATTGCCCACGAAAACTTGGTCGTTATTGATGTTGTAATATTCAGCGATACAAGATTTGAGTTCATCGCAATTGGGATCAGGGTAGAGCCTGAGGTCATTGCCAGCTTCATGGTGCAAAATATCCAACACCTTTGGTGATGGGCCATAAGGATTTTCATTGGTATTAAGTTTGGTAAGATTCTGCTGTTTGGGCTGTTCGCCAGGGACATAAGGATTTAACTTGTGTACGGACTCACTCCAAAAGTGACTCATAAAATAATCTCCAGCAAAATGAAAAGTTTAAAAGGGTTGCAGGCGCCTTAGCGTAAACATAAGCAGTGATGGGTTCAAGCTGGCCTTCAAAAATAACGGCGCTTGGTTGCATAAACTGTTGGCATTGTTAACTTGCGTTTAGCAAAGAGATTGAATTTAGAGGCAAAAATGAATAAACAGGCAAGCGGGGTGATCGGACAAAGTTATGAGCGCCCTCGCCAGCGTATGGTTGACGAACAAATCATTGTGCGTGGCATTACTGCACCACGTGTACTTGAAGCGATGCGTCATGTGCAACGTCATTTGTTTGTTGGGCAAGCTTTGGTAACGCATGCATACCAAGATAAATCACTGCCTATTGGTGAAGGTCAGACCATCTCACAGCCTTATATGGTTGCAAAAATGACTGCACTTCTAAACCTTGAAGGTCATGAGCGTGTTTTAGAAATTGGCACAGGCTGTGGTTATCAAACAGCAATATTGTCGCTACTTTGTAAGCGCGTTTATAGTATTGAACGCATAGAGGCTTTACACAAGCTGGCAAAAAGTAATTTGCGACAAGGTAGATATAGCAACGTGATGTTACGTTGCGGCGATGGTCTTTTGGGCTGGGAAGAGTACGCACCTTTTGATGCGATTATTGTCACTGCCGGAGGATTTGCTTCTGATCTATGGTTGGACCAGTTGGTTGAAGGTGGTGTATTACTGCTGCCAGAAGGTTCAGGGCGCTCGCATAGGCTGGTGCGAAGACAAAAATTAACAGATGGTGTTAAAGAGGAATTTTTTGATGATTGCACTTTTGTACCTTTACTTGCAGGTGTAAGCTAATATGGAAAATGAAATACCTGTTCCGCTAGGCGAAAAAGTAAAGAAAAAATCTTGGTTGCGTCGTTTATATCACTGGACTTTGTCTTGGGTTGACCATCCTTCTGCAAAAGTTGCTTTATTTTTGATTGCCTTGGTTGAGTCTAGTGTTTTTCCTATTCCTCCCGATATTTTATTGATTGCCTTGGCTTTGGGTAAACCCGCTTCGGCTTTACGATTCGCAGCAATTACAACGGCCGGCTCAACCGTAGGGGCTGCGCTGGGTTATGTTATTGGTTTGACGTTGTTTGTGAGCATTGGACAACCTGTGCTTGAATTCTATGGTTTGATGAGCCAATTTAACCATGTGGGCACTTGGTTTGCGGAATATGGTGTTATCATTGTGTTGATTGCTGGATTCTCACCCATCCCATTTAAAGTGATTACGATTGCAGCGGGTGCTTTTGGGCTTGATTTTTTATGGTTTATTTTAGCTGCATTTGTATCTCGTGGCGCTAGATTTTTCCTTGAGGGTGCATTGTTGCGCTGGGGAGGGGTGAGAGTTAGAGATTTCGTTGAAAAGCATTTTGAACTGATGACTATATTGGTAACCTTATTGGTTGTTGCAGGGTTTGTAATGATTTGGTTGATAGGGTAAGCAAACCTTGCGATATTTTACGTCTTTTATTGCTTTGAGCGCACTTGTTTCGATTTTGTTCGTTTCAGGTTGCTCGCGTTATGATTATTATCCGCGAGGCATTCACCAAAATGGTACAAAGCCAATCATCGCTAAAGATGAAACCGCTTATGTGGTAAAACTGGGTGACACGCTTTACAGCATCAGTAAACGTTTTGATGTCGATTTAAAGCTTTTAGCCGACAATAATAATGTGAGAAAACCATATTTGATTTTTGTAGGTCAACGTTTGTTTATTCATAAGAAGGCCCCTTTTGTAGGTATGCCAAAGCAGACCAAGCCTATTAAAAAAGCGGTTAAACTTAGTGTGCAGAAACCAAAGTGGAAGATGAAAGAAAAACATCCCATAGCAAGTCATGGTAAAGTGAAGTTGATATGGCCCACCAAAGGGTCACTAACCAGTCGCTTTGGACCAAGAAAAGGTCGTATGCACGATGGTATTGATATTGGTTCAAGAGCTGGGGTAGAAGTTGTTGCCGCTGCAGCTGGTAAGGTAGTGTATGCAGACTCACGCCTGTCAGGCTACGGAAACCTTATCATTATCCGACACACAACCGATATGTTTACAGCATACGCGCATAACCAAAAAAATTTAGTGTCACGCGGCGACCGTGTGCAGGCAGGTCAACACATTGCAGATGTTGGTTCATCTGGCCGTGCTACAGGCCCTCATTTGCATTTTGAAGTAAGGCGTGGGGAAACAGCTGTTGACCCTTTGGCTTATTTGCCAAAACGTTAGAAAATACATTTTTCGCCGCCCTGCTTGGTGCTTAGCATTGCGTTTTGATGCGCTTTGGATAAACATTCGCCTTATATTATTTTAGATGTCATCGTTAGGAGATTTCATTGGCTGAGAAACAAGAAAATCAAGTGAATGCTGAATTAGAAGAAAGCGTAGAGCAAGCGGCTGAAGAAGTTGTAGTTGAAGAAGCTGAAAAAGTTGAAGTTGACCCTTTGCAAGCGGCAGAACAAGAAGTTGCCGAGCTTAAAGATAAGTTGCTTCGTCAGCATGCAGATATGGAAAACCTGCGCAAACGTACACAGCGTGAAGTTGCTGATGCGCGCAAGTTTGCCGTAGAAAAATTTGCCACTTCATTACTTGATGTTGTCGACAACCTTGAACGTGCTGTGGATACCGAAGTTGGCAGTGAAGAAGCTGTTCGAGAAGGTGTCACCTTAACATTAGAAGCTTGGCATAAAATTGCTGAGAAGTTTGAAATGGTGCGTGTTGATGCAGTGGGTCAAATGTTTGACCCTCACTTTCATGAGGCATTGTCTAAAATGCCATCAGATGAAGCTGATGGTATCGTCATTGCCCAACATGTTGCTGGTTATACTTTGCATGGCCGATTGATTCGTCCAGCTAAAGTACTTGTGTCTAGCGGTCCTGCATAAAACAAAACCAAAAATACTTGTTAGCGCTTGCCTTTTGGGTGAAGCGGTTCGTTATGATGGTGGGGATTGTCTTCACCATCTCAGTCTAGAGTTTACAATGCTGATTCAGCAATGGAAAAAGAAAGGTTTACTGCTGCCTTTATGTCCTGAGGTTGCAGGAGGGTTATCGACACCAAGACCTGCAGCTGAAATACAGGGTGATAAGGTGATGACAGTAAGCGGTGAGGATGTAAGTCTAGCCTTTGAGTCAGGGGCGCAAGCCGCTTTGAATTTATGCCAAACATTTGAAATTAAACTGGCAATTCTTAAAGAAAGTAGCCCATCTTGTGGTTTGAAACTGATTAATGACGGCACCTTTTCAAAGCAAAAGATTGCAGGCCAAGGTATTACGGCTCAGCTTTTATTAAAACATGGTATTAAAGTTTTTAACGAGTTTCAGTTGGACTTGATTAATCAAGATGAATTTTTTCATAGTTTGAATGATTGCTAAGTTCGCCCTAGTTTTTCTCTGGTAGAAATGTCTAATAGACGTTATGTTATTCTTGATGCATGCCTAGAGATGGAACAGGAGGCTGATATGTATGTTAAAAATTTTAAAAATGGGGACTTGGCGCAAGTAGAGAGCCTTGCTGATTTAACTGATCCCAATTCAAAAGCTGTCTTACTTCATTATTTTGCGGGTGAAGAAGTTGGTGACTCCATGTGTGTTGATAAAGCTGAGTTGGTTTTTCCTTCAGGAGAAGCTTTGCCAAAATGTTGGCAAGACCCACATTATAGAATTCAGTTTTAAACAATAACCTTGTTGATATTTTTCTTATGGTTGGGAGATCAAGTGTTCAAAATATGGGTAGACAAGGTTTATTGCTGAGTGATGGATGATAATATGATTAATGATTTGATGCTATATGTTGGTGAGACGTGGTTTATAGCCTTGCTTGCATCTATGGGGGCTATTGTTTTATTAGCGCCATTATTTATTTATTTACGTAAAACACGTGATGTAAGGCGGATGAAAAGAGCAATTAAAAAATATAGTCAGGCTTCTGAGAAAAAAGCGGTTTTGTCAGATGGTATTGATGGGTATATTTTTGTTGATTATCTGATTTTGATGCGAGACAGGATTCTTGCGATGAAAGTGATGAAGAAACAAGGTTATGTGTTTGGTGGAGAAAACATCAACGAATGGACTTGCGTAGAAAACAATAAAACTGAAAAGTTTAAAAACCCACTGGAAGAAGTGAAGTTTTTTGCAGAGCAAATAAAGCATGATTTTGGTTATGATGCAGTAGAAGCTTATGTTTTATTTGATGGGAAGAGTATATTTCCAAAAGGTGTACCATTGGGTGTACTGCAAATAGAAACATTTGGAGAAAAGCTGGGTATGCTTAATGAAACCTGCGACAGCGAGGCTGTTAGCGAGGTCAACAAACAGCATCAAGAAGTTTGGTTGCAGTTATTGAACAGAGTCAAAGAAGATAAAGGACAGCTTCAATTGGTGCTGACACCTTAAGTCTTTTTTAAGTATATCCATGTTTAAATTAGCGGGTAAATAAACGTTTTTTGTTATTTGGTTCATGTATCACTTGATTGCAAGACAGGGACTTATAGTCTCGGCATATGATTTTAGATATTTTTTTTTTACGTAAACAGTTTTCGCTATCTTTTTTGCATTTTGCCATTGTTGCTTTATGTCTTGGTTTCCTTCCGTCACAGCTTTTTGCAGCCTCTTATTCGCGAAGTGATTTGATTGGTTACTTGAATGCGGAGACGAAGTTACCAAAAAAATATATCAGTCAGCACATCAATGCAGCGAAGTTTTATCCTGATTTGATTGATAAAATGAACAAACCTTATGAATCAAGGCCTTATGCGGAATATCGCCCATTGTTTGTGAATAAACGCTTGCAAAAAAAAGCTGAAAATTATTTAAAAAAACACCACGATATTTTTGAAGAAGCGCATAAAAAATATGGTGTTGCGCCAGAGATGATTGCTGCAATTCTAGGTATTGAGACCCGCTTCGGCCAAAATTGGGGAAAAGATAAGGTGTTAGATGCTTTGTTTACGCTTTCTACAGGTTATGAGCGCAGAGCCAAATTTTTCCGTAATGAATTGAAAGCTTTTTTACTCTTATGTCATGAAGAAGGTTTGAATCCACAAGAAATAGAAGGCTCTTATGCTGGGGCTTTCGGCGTAACACAACTGATGCCAACATCATTTCGTGAATATGCAGTAGATGGTAATGGGGATGGCAAGCGCGATGTATGGGGCACGCCAAAGGATATTATTTTTAGTGTGGCAAATTATTTTAAACGCCATAAGTGGACAGATGATAAAATGGTTGCTCACTGGTTACCAAAACTTCCAGAAAACGCATTGATTAAGCAGGCACTTAAAGATGAAACACGTGAGTGGCGAACATTGAGTACGTTTGAAAAGTCAGGCATTTTAAAGCCAAGTTCAGCGTGGTCATCAGCTGAAAAAGTCGCTTTGATTACCCGTGAAACGGTGAAAGGTGAACGGCCGCTATTGGTAGGTCGAAATTTTTATGCAATTACACGCTGGAACCGCTCATGGAATTATGCACTAGCGGCGACAGAATTGGCGTTTATGTTAGGCAATGAGCAGTGTGAGGTGGGTCTATAGTGACTCGCTTGGCTGCATGTTTGACCATAGGGCTATTGATACTTTTTACGGGATGTGCCCCAACGCGTTATCCACCAGGTTATCACGAAAAGGCATCATCAGCGCCTACTTTTGGTTCAGGCGGCCATGAAAAACGCGGCAATCCTTATGTGATTTATGGTAAACGTTATTATCCTCTCGCGAGTGCTGAAGGCTACAATGAGACAGGTATTGGTTCATGGTACGGAAAAAAGTTTCATGGTAAAAAAACTGCTAATGGTGAAACATACAATATGTATGCCATGAGTGCTGCGCATACGACATTACCCTTACCATCAACAGTGTTGGTGACCAATTTAGAAAATGGAAAGTCTGTTCAAGTTCGTGTGAATGATCGTGGTCCATTTGTGAAGGATCGCCTCATTGATTTATCGTATTCAGCAGCACAAGCCTTGGGATATACTGAACAAGGAACGGCTCGGGTGCGTGTGGAAATTGTCGGCCAACCAGTGACGCCCAAACAGAAGAATTCTCTTTCACATAAACAAGCAGCCGTGTCTGTATTGCCAGCGAAAGCGATAAAAGAGACAAACGCGGGCAAAAATATTTTCAAACAAGCTTATGTGCAAGTCGGTGCTTTTAGCGAACAGAAACGTGCTGATGGTGTTGTCTCTGTGTTACAGCCGAACTTAAAAGAAAACCATCCTCCTTTAAAAGTGATTATGATTGCGAATATATATCGGGTTCGTTTAGGGCCATTTGATTTGGATAAAGATGCTTTGACTGCTCTGCAACACGTGCGCAATAACGGTTATGATACAGCAATGATTATTCATGATTAAAAACAACAACAAACTTGTTACGGCATTTGGTTCTTCACGCATCACTGAAAGTGATGTTCGTTTTAAAGATGTTCAATGTTTAGCTGAACGTGTTGCACAACATGGCTGGAATGGCATGGTGGGCGGGCATCAAGGCATGATGGCTTCTTTTTCAAAGGGGATTCGTGCTGGTGGAGGTTTTGTGACAGGGGTGACTTTGGAAGTCTTTCCGACACCGCCGAACAATACCTTAAGCGAAGAAAAACGCGCGGCTCACTTTTTTGAGCGCATGCAAGTTTTGATTGAAGAGCCAACAGCATATTTGGTTTTACCTGGCGGTTTAGGCACACTGGCCGAGTTCGCTATGACTTGGGATTTATTAGCTATACAGATACTAGAGCCAAGGCCGTTGCTTGTTTATGGTGAGTGCTGGATGCCACTGATTGATATGATGAAACAACAACTGGTAATGTCTGTGGATCATGGTTTTGAGAGCATCCATTATTGCGCCTCGCATGAAGAAGTGCTTGAAATTTTAAACTAAAGGCGATTATGGCAACTTTTGAAGATATAAAGCTAAATATTCCTGCTGAGCAGGGTGGGCAACGTTTAGATTCAGCGTTGGCTATTATTTCTGCGTTTTCTAGGCGGCGTGTTCAACGCGCCATTGATGAAGGTGGCGTATATGTAAATAAAAAACGCTGCCGCAAAGCAGGTAGAATTATTCAGGGTGGGGAAAAGGTTCGCCTTGTCATGTTAGAGGGTGAACAACTCACACCTTTTTCGGCAGAACAAATTGTATGGCAAGAAAGAGATTGGACACTGGTACACAAAAAAGCGAATCAGTATGCACAGGAAGCCTTGCATCGCAGCAAAGGTACATTGGTATACGAGTTATCAATGTTTTTAGACCTTACACCAGTGCAAACCAAATTGTTGCGACCTGTACATCGCCTTGATAAAGGTACGTCAGGTTTGATGATGTTTTGTCATGACTCTAAAGCTTTGCAACATTTGCAACACCATTGGCATCAAGCTGTTGATAAAGAATATTTAGCAGTTGTCTCTCCAGCACCTGATTGGACAGAGAAGCTGATTGAAGAACCTATTTCAGCAAAAGCAGATCGTGCTGGTCGCTATCATGTCGCAAAAGATGGTAAAATGAGTAAAACAGAAGCTTTTGTAGTAGAAGTGCGTGATAATAAGGCATTGCTTCGCCTTGTTCCGCATACTGGGCGCACACATCAGTTGCGGGTTCATTTGGCACACTTAGGCTGCCCTATTGTTGGAGACAACCGCTACGGTGGAAAAAAACACAGTCGTTTGATGCTTCATGCCCAAACGTTAAAAATCAAAGGTTATGCAATGCGTTCTAGAGAGCCCCAACTTGTTTGGAGTGTTGAACCTGAAGGAGATTGGTCATGGTAAGGTTATTATTCGGATTTTTGCTGCTGATGTTTAGTCAGCAAGCTTGGGCAAATGGTTCGATTTCTTGGCCCAGTGAGCCCGAATTAAAAGCAAAGTCTTGGGTGTTACTTGATGCGCGTTCAGGTCAGGTCTTAGCCAAACATGATGAAAATAGGCGACTTGCACCAGCAAGTATGACAAAAATGATGACTTTATACTTGATTTTTGAAGCCGTAAAATCAGGTAACCTTGATTTAGATCAACGGGTCAGCGTGAGCAATAAAGCATGGAAAGTTGGCGGTAGCACAATGTTTCTAGAGCCGCGTATGCACCCACATGTGCGCGAAGTGATTCATGGTATAGCAACACTTTCTGGTAATGATGCCGCGATTGTGATGGCTGAACATATGGCTGGTTCAGAAGATTCATTTGTACGTTTGATGAATGGTAAAGCTGCAATGTTAGGCATGACCAATACACATTTTAGTAATGCAACGGGTTTTCCAACAGAAGATCATTTTAGTACGGCATTGGATATGGCCAAAGTAGCCATTGCGCTGTGGCGTGATTTTCCTAAGTTTTTTGAAATTTTCTCAGAAAAAAGCTATACATTTGATGGAAAAAAACAGTGGAATCGTAATCGTTTGTTGTGGACGCTTCCCGAAGCTAAGGGTTTGAAAACAGGACATACTGAGGATGCTGGTTATTGTTTAACTGCAGCTGCTGAAAAAGGTGACATGCGCTTGGTGTCTTCGGTTTTTGGTACAGATTCTATGTCGGCAAGACAAAAAGAGTCGCAAGTTTTGTTGCGCTATGGCTTGGGTCAATTTGTGACACTTCAACCTAAGGAAAAAGATATACGGCGTAAAATTGAAGTCTTTGAAGGTAAAGAAGACATGGTTTGGTTAAAACCAGCACAGCCAGTTTGGATTACTGTGCCACAAGGTAGTGAGAAATACTTAGGTTTTGCTTTGAGTTATACATCACCGCAACTGGCACCCATTCAAAAGCAAGAGAAGTTGGGTAGCATTAAAGCAACTTTACGTACGCCAGAAGAGGATATCAATTTACAAACGATTTCTATGTTGGCTGAGTTTGGGGTTGAGAGAGCATCTTGGGTTGGTCGAAAGTTTGATAGCTTACGCTTATGGTGGCGTAATCAATAAGTTAATCGACGAGGTTGATGATGCAAAATAAATCACTGATGGCATACGTGAATGATACGTTTTTGCCACTCGAAAAGGCTATGGTACATGTTGAAGATCGTGGTTTTCAATTCGCTGATGGTGTGTATGAAGTTGTAGCATGTTTTGGCGGCACATACTTAGATTTACAGCTTCACTTGGAAAGATTGCAACGCTCTTGCGATGCTATCAACGTGCCTTTACCCAAACCACTGGCTGAATTAGAAATTTTGGTACAAGAAGCCTATGAAAAGAACCCATTTGAAGATGCTATGGTATATGTTCAAGTGACGCGAGGGGTTGCCCCACGTGAACATATGGTTAATCAGGTTTTGATGCCAACCTTGGTGATTACGGTACGTGAATTACCGAAACCAAGTGATAAAAAAATTAAAGACGGTGTGAAAGGTTGCACATTGTTAGATATTCGCTGGAAACATTGCGAAATAAAGTCGATTGCTTTGCTAGCTAGCGTGATGGGCAAGCAAGAGGCAGCTAAACGTGGCGCAGTTGAAGCTTTTTGGCTTGATGCCGATGGACATGTGCTGGAAGGTTGTGCCACGAATATCCTTGCAGTCATTAACGGTATTTTAGTGACACACCCATTGGATCACCAAGTGTTAGGTGGCATTACGCGCAGCATGGCTATTGAAGTAGCTAAACAAGCAGATATTGAAGTGCAAGAGCGAGAGTGGAAGTTGGATGAGGCCGGGCTTACGGAGTGTTTGATGAGTAGCACTACAAATGCAGTGTTACCTATTTGTAGCATGGATAACCAGCCCGTGGGCGATGGTTCACCAGGGCCTATAGGCTTGAAGTTGCGCAAGCTTATGCTTGAAAAAATTGATAGCTTAAGGTTGTCGTAGTTTTTGTGAAAGAAACTCATATTAAAGGCATTCTTTTGGATTTAGATGGCACATTAATTGATGCCTTTGCACCTATTTTTCATGCGATGTCTGAGACGTTAAAAAAGTTTGAGCTTCCCGCTATGAGTGAGCATGATATTCGACGCCATACAGGTCGTGGTGATTGTAGTATGACAGCACTGTTTGGTGATAAAAAGGCTATGGCAACAGAGCACTTTGCCATGGTTCATGATCAAACATATTTAGATGATATTCAACCATTACTGGGGGCTGAAACGCTCATTTTATGGCTTGTGAGACAAAAGTTACCGATGGCAGTAGTGACCAGCAAAGGGCAACATCGAGCAGAGGCACAGCTGAGTAAACTGGGTTGGACGCAATATTTTTCGTGTATTATCGGCAAAATAGAGGGGCGAGCATCAAAACCTAGCCCAGAGCCTTTATTGTTGGCATGCAAACAAATGGGTTTAAGCATTAACGATGTGGTGATGATTGGTGATGGTGAAGCGGATATGAAAGCAGCGCAACGAGCAGGCTGTTTGGCGCTGGGTTTAACGCATTCTTTCTCTAATGAAGAACTAATGAATTATGGCGCAGATGAATGTTTTGAATCACTTGATGAGGTTTTAGAATGGCTGAAGAACAAAATTCTTTAATGAAACAAGATGCGCTCTTTCGCTTTTTGTTGCCCGAAGCACGTGCTCGTGGGGCGATCATTCGTGGCAAACATATTATTGAAGAAGCTGTGGATATTCATGGTTTGAACGGTGAAGCCGCTGTGATGTTTGGTCAGACTTTGATGGCATCGGTGATGCTGCTAAGTATTAGTAAGGGCGGTATCCGTCAAGTTTTGCAGCTTGATGCTAGCGAGGAGCATACACCGATTCGGCGTATGCAGGCCGAGTCAAGAAGTGGTGCAGTTCGTGGTTATGTTCAGTGGCAAGATAATCCTGTTGCGTCCTTATCAGGAAAGAATGGTCTCTCAGCTTTGATGGGTGAGCATATATTGCTATCTACAGTGCGTGACTTGGGTGTTGGTCAACCATATGTTTCAACAGTGCAATATAATTCAGATTGGCTTGCTGATTATATATTGGAATATTTGAAGCAATCAGTGCAAGTGCATGCAGATATCATTTTACAGGGTGATTTGGCAATCATGATTGAGGCCATGCCTGGCTGTGATGATGATCATTGGTTTCAAGCCATTGAAACAATGGCAAAAATAAGTCAACAAACACTCCAAAAAGAAAAGCCTGAAGTGATTTTAAAAGCCTTTGAAGGTTTAGGCTGTAAAATAGTGGGGCAAGATACTTACTCGTATGATTGTTCATGCTCTCTTGAGACTATGGAGCAAGCGCTGCTCACTTTGAGTGAAGAGGACTTACATGATCTTGCTGATGAAGCAGGTGATGTTATTTTGTCGTGCCAATACTGCAGGAATCATGTTAAAGCTAATGTATTTAAAAAGGAAGATGAAAAATGAGGTTAAGCCCTGAATTTAGAGATCAATATATTCAGCATGAAATGCGAACGCATGGGCGAAAAAATGGCTTTGTTACAACAGGACAAGAGGCGCGTTTGCTGAAGTGGCTCCCAATCATTGGTCTTTCTAAAGATAAAACATTGGATATGGCGAACATTCCAGCTGACTCCCCTATTGTTATGGAAATAGGTTTTGGTAATGGTGATTTTTTGGTCCATTTGGCACAGCAACACCCTGATTGGACATTGCTTGGCGTTGAAATTTATTTACCTGGTGTTGCAAAAGCTGTGGGGCGTTTGGAAGATGCAGGTGTTATTGAACGCGCACGAATTACGCAATTGCCCGCCCAGTTTGTGTTAGAAAACCAAGTGCAGCCAGAACAGTTGGATGGTGTTTTTATCAATCATCCAGATCCTTGGCCAAAACCAAGGCACCACAAACGCAGGATTGTTCAAAAGGATTTTGCACAGTTACTTGTATCACGTATTAAAATAGGTGGCTTTGTTAAACTGGCAACAGATAAACCCGATTTGGCAGCGTGGATGCAAGGTATATTGGACCAAACTCATGGTTTAACCAATGTTGCAGGGGTAGGGGGATTTATAGATCGTGATGAAGATAGGCCCCATACAAAGTTTGAACAGCGTGGTATTGATGCTGGTAGAATAAGCCAGTTTTTACATTACGTAAAAGAGTGAAGCCTGTTTTGTTTGCTTGCGGGATTGTGGCTAAAATTCTATTCTCTGCAAAGCGATAATGTTTGGTATGATGGTAATTGGAGTAAGGGGTAGTGAATGGATATTTCTGAACTATTAGCGTTTTCGGTGAAGAACGGAGCATCAGATTTGCATATTTCTGCAGGTGAAGCCCCGATGATTCGTATCAATGGTGATATGACCAAAATTAAAATGCCAGCAATTGAAGATAGGCAAGTTCAAGCCATGATTTATGATGTCATGAACGATGACCAGCGCAAAAGTTTCGAGGAAAACTTGGATTTGGACTTCTCTTTTGCACTTGGTGATATTGCACGTTTTCGTGTGAATTGTTTCTGGCAGAACCGTGGTATGTCGGCTGTTTTCCGAACAATCCCAACTGAGATTTTAACACTTGATCAACTTCATGCGCCTGAATTATTTAAAGAGCTAGCAATGGCACCACGAGGCCTATGTTTGGTGACAGGTCCTACAGGTTCTGGTAAATCGACGACATTAGCCGCGATGATTGATTATCGTAATCAACGTGAAAAGGGTCATATTCTTACTGTTGAAGACCCTATTGAATTTGTGCACCCGACTAAAAATTGTCTGGTCTCTCAGCGTGAGGTAGGCCCACACACCAAGTCCTTTGCGAGTGCGTTGAAAGGTGCTTTGCGCGAAGACCCCGATGTGATTCTTGTGGGTGAAATGCGTGATTTAGAAACGATTAGTTTGGCTTTATCTGCGGCAGAAACAGGGCATATGGTTTTTGGGACACTGCATACCTCATCGGCACCCAAAACGATTGATCGTATCATTGATGTATTCCCAGCGGCAGAAAAAGACATGGTGAGAGCGATGCTTTCTGAGTCATTGAAAGCGGTTATATCACAAACTTTGATGAAAACAGCTGATGGTAAGGGACGAGTGGCTGCACATGAGATTATGTTGGGTACACCTGCGGTGAGAAACCTCATTCGCGAAAATAAATTAGCACAAATTGTTTCAAGTATGCAAACAGGGCAACGCGAAGGCATGCAAACATTGGATATGTGCCTTCAAAATCTTGTTAAGCAGCGGAAAATATCCCAAACGACAGCGTTAGAAAAAGCACAAAACAAAAAATTATTTGGTGGGTAGATTCATATGAGTGCACATACACCGGAACAAAAAATATCCATTAAACAACTTTTGAGCGTTATGGTAAAACAAGATGCTTCAGATTTGTATATTACATCGGGAATGCCGCCTGCATATCGTATAAACTCTAAAGTGGTTCCCCTGAAGCAACCTCCATTAACTGCAGTGCAGTGTGAACAACTGGCAAATGCAACGATGTCTGAGAAACAACGCGCTGAGTTTTCAGAGAATATGGAAATGAATTTAGCAATTGCTTATGACGGCATGGGGCGATTTCGTGTGAATGTGTTCCGACAACGTGGCGATGTTGGTATGGTGATTCGTAAAATTAGAACGGAAGTTCCAACGATTGACCAGCTTAATTTACCTGAAAACTTTAAAGATATTATCATGAATAAGCGTGGCCTAATTATTATGGTAGGCGCTACAGGTTCTGGAAAATCGACATCATTAGCTGCGATGATTGATTATCGCAACCGTAATGCAGCAGGCCATATTGTAACCATTGAAGATCCCATTGAGTTTGTGCATGAACACCGCAAATCAGTGGTTACACAAAGAGAAGTTGGCACTGATACGTTAGAGTTTAAATACGCCTTAAAAAATACCTTGCGCCAAGCCCCTGATTTAATTTTGATTGGGGAGATACGAGATAGGGAAACCATGGAACATGCCTTGAGTTTTGCCGAAACGGGACATGTTTGTGTTGCAACATTACACGCTAATAATGCTAACCAAGCGTTGGAGAGGATTCGAAATTTTTTCCCTGAAGAGATGCACACGCAAGTTCAACTTAATTTAGCGTTAAATATGAAAGCCATTTTATCACAGCGCTTGGTGCGCACTGTTGATGGTGGCCGCACTGTTGCCATTGAAACATTGATTAATACAGCGCGCATTGCCGATCAAATTTCCAAATGGGATATTATGGGTATTAAAGAAGCGATGGCTGTAGGTTCAACTTATGGTATGAACACTTTCGATCAAGCACTACTGGGGTTGTGGAAAACTGGAAGTATTAGTGAGGATGAGGCATTGCGTAATGCTGACTCAGTGAATGATTTGCGTTTAAATATGAAAATGGCGCGCTTGGAAACTGGGGAAGGTGAGGAAAGTGGACTTGATCAACTCACAGGTGGTGATAGTCAGTTATCTATTTAAGCTACTTGATGGAGGGGAGAGTAAATAATGAGTGATTGGCATATGATTGATGACCTTCTCTTGGCATCAAATAAACATGTAGCATCTGATTTGATTATTCGAACGGGAGATCGTGTGCGTATGCGCATTGATGGTGCTGTCGTGACGATTGCACCAACTCAAGTGCCTGTGCAAAGTCGTCAACAAGTGAAAGAAATGATTCATCATATGCTGCGCAATCATCACACTACGATTGATATTGAGCAGCATAAAAGTTTAGATTTTCATTATTCACTGGAAGATATTGCTCATTTTCGTATTCATGTGATGCGAACACATGGTGATTTTGGCATTGTGGCACGCATTATCCCCAAAAAAATACCAAGCTTTGATGAATTGCATTTGCCGCCAGTGATTCGAGAGATTACAAATAACCGCAATGGATTAGTGATTATCGCAGGTGCGACTGGCTCAGGTAAAAGCACCACAATGGCTACGATGTTGGACTATATTATTAACAAACGCCCTGTGCATGTTGTTACCATCGAAGATCCTATGGAGTTTCGCTATGGATCAGATAAAAAAGGTACTGTTTGCCAACGGCAATTGGGTGAAGATGTTTCCTCTTATGCTGATGGTTTGTCTGATGCCTTGCGCGAGGCGCCTGATGTTATTGTGGCGGGTGAAGCTCGTGATAGAGAAGTGATTCAATTGGCATTACAAGCTTCAGAAACAGGGCATTTGGTCATGGCTACGGTGCATGCAACCACTGCCGTGGGTACGATGCAGCGTTTGATGTCTGCTTTTGGGCTAGATGAACAAGATGCTATTCGAGAGCGTATCGGCCATAATTTGCGCGCAATTGTTGTGCAGAAACTACTTCCTAAAAAGGAGGGTAAAGGTCGCATTGCATCGTTGGAAGTTTTGATTTGTAATTCAATTATTCGGCATTATATCTTGGAAAACCGTTTTGGTGACATTCCAAAAGCTATGGAAGAAGGCTCAACGCTTTTTGGTAGTCAATCTTTTGATCAACATTTACAAAAAATGGTAGAAAATGGCGTAGTAGAATATGAAGAAGCTTTGGCCAATGCTGTGAAACAAGAAGATTTTGTGATGCGTTTAGGGCGAGAAACGGAAGTGTAATAGTGATGCTAGCATGCGATAAAAAGGCTTTGGAAGCTTTAATTCAATAATTAGTAATGTGGTAGGAGATAAGATGCCAAGCTTTGATATTGTTTGTGAAATTGATATGCAAGAAATGGATAATGCTGTAAACCAAGTTAAAAAAGAAATTACCACGCGTTATGACTTCAAGCATAGTAAAGCCAGCATTGAGTTGGCAGATGGGGTTGTGAAATTAACAGGTGATGATGTAAATAATTTAAACACTGTTACTGAAATCTTAAGGGCAAAAATGGTGCGTCGTAACCTTGACCCAAAATCGTTGGAATATGGGACTGTTGATAGCGCCTCTGGTGATACAAAGCGCCAAGTGATTACGATTAAACAAGGCGTAGATAAAGAGCTTGCGAAAAAAATCGTTAAACGTATCAAAGATGAAAAAATGAAAGTTCAAGCAGCAATCCAAGGTGATCAAGTTCGCGTGACAGGAAAAAAACGCGATGATTTGCAAGCTGGCATGGCTTTGGTGCGCGTTATGGATGCAGACCGACCACTGCACTTTACGAACTTTAGAGATTAAAATATGACAAAAAAGGAGCCTTTAAAAGCAATTGCTTTGATGGGGGCGACCGGCACAGGAAAATCGGGATTGGCAATGCAAGTTGCAGCTGAGCATGACTTGTGTTTAATTGCCTGCGATTCCATGCAGGTCTATCGTGGTTTAGATATTGGCACGGCTAAACCAACACGAGATGAGCAAGCACAAGTGCGCCATGCTTTGATTGACTGTGTTGATGTAAGTGATGTTTGGTCAGCACAAGCTTGGGCAGATACAGCGCGCATCAAAATAAAACAAGAGAATGAACTGGGGAAAATACCGCTTCTTGTTGGTGGTACAGGTATGTATCTTAAAGCATTACTTGAAGGTTTTGCTGAAGTCCCAGCAGAAAAAGAAGGGGTGCGTGAGCATTTTGAAGCGGTGCAGCGGCAATACGGAACGCCGCATTTGCATGCGCAGTTAAAGCTGGTAGATGAGGTTCTTGCTACACGTTTAGATTCCCATGATAGTCAACGCATCATACGAGGTCTTTCTGTCTTTGAGAGCACAGGTGTGCCGTTATCTGTTTGGCACAGCAAACAAGAAAAACGAAAAGCCGAAACATTGACTAGTATCAGTTGCCCAACATTTGTTTTAGAAATTTCACGGGAACTGTTGCGGGCTAAAATCAAGGAACGTTTTCATCAGATGATGGAGCAAGGCTGGTTGGCAGAAACACAGTGGTTGAAAGTGCAAAATATTGCGGAGACTCACCCCGTGATGCGGGCGGTAGGTTACCGCCAATTGTTAGATCACCTTGAAGGGCAATGTAGCCTTGGTGAAGCTATTCGTGATGGTATTACGGCGACGCGCCGTTATGCCAAGCGGCAACGTACATGGTTTAATAATCAAACCCCCAATGCTTTCCGCGGTGAAGCTGCTGAGGTATTCCAGCAGCTATCAAATATAACTTACACTTTGTAGGAAGGTGGCTTTATTTTGATACTTGAACAGTTTCAATGCGCCCACGATGAATACTTTGGACAGCGAACGTTTTTTGGCTGATTCCGTTTTTATCAAAGTAATAACTTCCACTAATACCAGGGAATTCTATGTTGGAGCGTAAAGCTTTAAATGCTTCTTCACCTTCAAGCCCAAGTCTTGAGCCAAGCGATGCAATATTCATCGCAGCATCATAAGCCAAGGCAAAGAGTGGCGAGATGTCATCATCCTTCGCCCAAGTAACGCGGTATTGATTTTGTACATCTAATACTGCTTGCTCTGGTTGGGCCAAGCTAGTGATTGGGGTTGCGAACTGGGCATTGTTTAAATAACGGCCTTCATCATCCAGTAAATGCCCATCAAACCAACGGTAGCTACCATAGAGCTGTACACCTCTAATGTCTGAATAAGCCATTTGCCCCGCAAGTACAGATAACTTCTTACCTGATGCTGCAATATAAATAGCATCCATACCCAAAGGGAGTTTAATGTCTATTTCACGCTCAGGGCTAAATAAATTTAAATCAAACTCTAAGCTTGCAAGAAGCTCTTCATCATCGGTTCGAGAGCGCATAGCAACAAGGTCTGGACGGCTGTCAAAAGCACCTTCTCTTAACTCTGTGATATCAATGATTTCTCCACCTGCATCAATAAATGTTTGGGCGAATGCAGCTGCTTCTTCAATAGCACTATTTTGGTGATTATGAATGATCACCATGCGTTTTTTCCCTTGCTTGATCGCGTAATGCGCCATGAAATCTGCTTGCACTGTTTTAGCTAGGCTATGAACAAACAAAGCAGGAGAATCGGCAGCAAGCTGAACTTGATTGGATAACGCAATAACAGGCACATCTTCAACTAAGTATGGCACCAAAGCAGCGGTATTATCACTGAGTAGAGGGCCTATAACCCACTGTACACCTTGCGAAAGCAACTGATGATAAGCACTAATTGTGTTGCCTACGTTTCCAGCGGTGTCTTCGATGCGTAAAATAATGCTATCTTCAAACTCTGGACGGCTCATTGCCAGACGAATGCCTTCGAGGGCCTGTTGCCCATATACAGCATATTTGCCACTTAAAGGTAAAAGAATACCTACAATATTAAGTTCGCCTTCACTTTCGGCCCAGTGTTTAACGGTTGCAGCGGCGTCACTTTCTGGCATGTCCAACGCTAAAATTTGAGCAATAATACGCACCGCATGATAATCACCAACCATTAAACGCTCTCTAGCAACATATTGATAAAAGTTTGCTTGTTCAGGCAAAAGAGGTTGTGTTGATTGGCGTAGTTGTAACACATATTCCAAAGGCGAATATTTAGCTGCCCGTTGTAGCCATGATTCACGGTGTTCAATGTCATGCATTGATACAGCTAACATCCAGTTGATACTGGATTGTTCAGAGATGCTACCAAGTAAAGGTTGGGCAGCTTGTATGATTGCATTAAGCGTGGACGGATCAATATGGGGTTGTGCTAAAGCTTTGGTAAGCTCTTTAATGGCAGATTCTTGATAATCAAGGAGTCCCCATTGCATAGCCAGAAAAAGGTGAGTTTGTGTAGCATAGGGGTTATCTTGCCATTGCTCTAATGTGATTTCACAAACGGTAAACGCGTCAGGACGCTCAAATTCAAATAAAAGTTCAGCATATTTAAGAGCAGCATAGCCTTGAATTTTTCTTGGTAAAGTCGTGTCTTGGCTTTTTTCTAATAGTGCCATCAGGGCAAATGTTTCAGGGTTTTCTAACCGAGCCAGCTCAATAAGAGCATCAATACTGGGTTTTATTTCCGCTACTTTGGCTGCCATAAGCCTTGCTTCAGCTGAAGCAGCTTTATCTGCTTGAGTTTGCTGATCAATATGTAGTGTTTCTTTTTTTCCACCGCCAGCACAACCTGATAATACAAGCAGACCGAGTATCATTGCAGTGGTTACTGAATATGTATAAGCTGACTTTATCATGGATACGCAAACTAAACTGAAACAACAAAGCGGTAAACTTTTCATCGTTGCTACACCGATTGGAAACCTCAAAGATATCACATTTCGCGCTGTGGAGACATTAAAAAACGTCGATATTATTGCCGCGGAAGATACCCGAACAAGTCGGAAACTGCTTGATTTTTATAACATTGATACGCAAATGATGCCTTGTCATGACCATAATGAAAGCAAAGCGGGCAAGCAGATTTTAAAATTATTAGCATCGGGTCAAGATGTCGCTTTGATTTCTGATGCAGGCACACCTTTGATTAATGACCCTGGTTATCACGTGGTACATATGCTGCGCAAAAATGGTTTTGATGTGGTCACGATTCCTGGTGCCTGTAGCCCTATCGCAGCTTTGGCAGCATCAGGATTACCCACTGATATTTTTACATATTTAGGCTTTTTACCACGTAAAGGTAAAAGCAGGGGAGCTTTGATTGCAAGTATTGCTAGCTCTAAACACACACAAGTGTTTCTAGAGTCCCCCAAGCGTATTTTAAAGACATTAGAAAGCTTGCAAGAGTTGCCAGACATGGGAACACGCCCTTGTTGCGTGGGCAGAGAGCTAACAAAAATGTATGAAGAGTTTATTGGTGGTACGCTTGATGATGTGATTGCCCACTTCAAAGAAAAAGCAGGCCGTGGCGAGATGGTGGTGATGATTGGAGCGGGCGAACCAGGTGAGGTTGATGATGAACGTATTTTATCTTGTTTAGCAGATAAAAAGGCTGAAGGTTTATCGGCCTCAGCTTCAGCCAAGGTTATTGCACTTGAGTTAGATATTTCTCGCTCACGTGTATATGCACTGATTCACGCTTTAGAGTAGTATGAGCACTGAAAAAGGCAGGAAAGCTGAAGATGCAGCTTGTGATTATTTGAAAAAACATGGTTATGATATATTGGATAGAAACCGCAGGTTAGGTCGTGGTGAACTAGATATTGTTGCATTGAAGGAAGACTTATTGGTGTTTGTGGAAGTGAAAGCTCATCAACAGCGGGACTCCAGCTTGTTGGCTATGCACGCGAATAAGTGTAGTCGCTTTGTATCTGCGGCCAATGCATGGTTGGGGCAGCATAAAGCATATGCAGACAGTCAATGTCGTTTTGATTTGATGTTAGTGATGATGCCACAGCAGACAATATCATTAGCACCTGAAATCGACCATATGATGGATGTTATTCGTTTATAATCATAAGTTAAGCTGTTGACTCGACTTCATCAAGAACAGCACTTTCTTTAAGTAAGAGAAAGAGTTGTTTGATTTGTTCTTCGGATAATAATCCACCCTGATATTGGATGAAAAATACATCAACGACGCGCTCCCCAAAACTAGAAATTGCTGCACCGTGGATATCAAATCCAGCCTTGGTGATTTTATAGGTTAGTTCAGCGAGCAAGCCCTGTCTTTCAGCTGCAGCAACTTCAATAACCGTTTGTTGGAAAGAAGCCAAGGGCAAGGTGCGAACACGGACAGGTACACGTTCCATTAATACGTTGGTTCGAATTTTTTGAACCTTAGGTGCTGATAGAGGGGTATCAGCTTCAAGGGCAGTTTTAATGCGTGAAGTTAACCGATCGAGGTCAGTTGGTTGCATCAGAGGTTGATTTTGATTGTCTTGAACATGAAAGACATCCAATACTTTGGCTTCTCCCAATGAAAAAGCGTGTGCTGCCACGACATTGACCTGACCAGCTGCAATGACTGCGGCAAGTTTGGCAAAAAGAGCGCGTCTTTCAGCTGTTGCAACCATAATCATCGTATCGCAACGGTCATGGTCAATGTAATAACCCACGGCATTGGTTAAAGGGTTTTGAAAAAAAGATGTCTTGGCAAGAAGTTCTGCAATGGGTAAAAGCTGATATGGTGGGAAGTGAGCAATGCACCGCTTTGGAATCAATGCCAGCACCGCCTCAATGAGGTTAGGATTTTCAGCAATGCTTAAAGTACTGTTAATACGAGACTTCTGTTGCGAAGCAAGCAGTTCAGGGTTGATGGTTTCACCCATTAAAGCATGCCTTGTAGCATTGTAGAGTTGCGTGAGTAAAGAGCCTTTCCAATCATTCCACACATTAGGGCCGACAGCGGAAATATCAGCAACAGTTAAGCAAAGCAAACAGTTAAGGCGCTCCATACTACCAACTTTATCGGCAAAGGTCTGAATGACTTCAGGGTCAGATAAGTCGAAACGTTGCGAAGTCACAGCCATTGTTAAATGTCTGCGCACAAGCCAGCCAACCAATTCAGCACCATCTTCTGTAAGACCAATACTAAGACAAAAATCACGGGCAAGAATTTCTCCATTTTTTGAGTGATCGCCAGACATGCCTTTAGCAATATCGTGAAAAATAAGTGCAAGGTACAATAAATCTGGGCGTTTTAAACGGTGGATAACCTCTTGGGCTAGCGGTAAACGCAGGGCGCGATCCTCATGCATCATGTTGCGCGCTTCGGCAACAGCATGAATGGTATGTTCATCAACGGTATAGGTATGATATTGATTGAATTGCCCCAAACCAACAATGTTTCGAAATGCAGGAATAAAACGACCTAGCGTAGTAGTATCATTCATTTCTTTGAGCGCCCAAGCGACATTGCGAGGGTATCTTAGGATGCGTAAAAAAAGCTTATGTGCCTCAGGGTTACGGCGGAAATCATCGTCAATTAAACGGCTATCTTCACGAATCTGGCGTAGCGTTGCGCTGCTTAAACGACGATGATCTTGTTGTCCGATGTGGAATACGCGCAATAAATTCAGAGGGTCTTCTTTAAATACATTTTCATGCTGAATACCAATTTTATGGCCTGTTAAAGTGAAATATTCGTCAATTTTTTTTGTACGATGAAATAATGGCGGATGTAATTGTTCTTGAATATCGTGAAGTAGCAGACCTGAGACGCGAGCAATGCGCCCAGCATGCCTGAAGTAATCTTTCATCAAGCCATCAACTGCAGGTAAATGTTCAATAGCTTGATAACCCATTGCTTCGGCCAAGGAGGCCTGCTGTTCAAACGATAAACGGTCATTGGGCCGTTTGCTATCCAAGTGTAAACCTACCCGACAACGCCATAAAAAATCGCGTGCAGAAAGTAAGTGTCCCACTTCTCGTTTTGAAAGATAATGTTCGTGCTCTAAATCTTTAATACTTTCTTCGCCAAACCATGCTTTTGCAATCCAAAATACAGATTGTACGTCACGCAATCCGCCTTTACATTCTTTGAGATCAGGCTCCATCATGAATGCACTGTTGCCTGTGCGTTTATGTCGTGATTCGTGTTCGACTAATTTGGCTTCAACAAATTTTTTCCGTTGTTTTTTAAAAAAGAGCGACATTTTCTCTTCTAATGCTTCGGCGATAATCCCTTTTCCACACAAAAGACGCATTTCTTGTGCAGCTGTTGCAGAATTCCAGTCTTCTTTAATGTGAAGTAGTGTTTCTTTATTTGTGCGTACGGCATGTCCAATTTTGGCACTCATATCCCACATGACATACAAAAAACTTTGAATATCTGCCTTCATTTTTTCGGTGACATCATCGGGGACTAGAAACCAAACGTCCCAATCAGATTGTGGCGCAAGCTCACCGCGCCCGTAACCACCGACAGCAACAAAATCAATATGATTTGTAGTTTCAGGTGCAACTTGGAGCCATAACTCAATCAATAATGCATCTACGCCTTTGCACATGAGCTGGACTAAATATTGGCCGCTCTCACCAGCTTTAAAAGCAACTTCGACCGCATGGTGAAGATGCTCAAGTTTTTCTTTTCCGAATTGAGCAAGTGCTGTGTTATCTGGGTTCATGGAAATCACCTTGAGGCTTTAGAATGGTGTCTTTAGCATGTTTCATTTGAGTAGGGTAATTGGTTGTATAATGCAATCCACGCGATTCATGGCGTTGTTGTGCGCTACGAATCATGAGTTCAGCGAGCAAAGAAAGGTTACGCAACTCTAATAAATTACGACTTAAAGGATATTGCCAATAGTAAGATGCAATTTCCTCTTGAATCAGCATCAAGCGGCGTCTGGCTCGGCGTAAACGCTCAGATGATCGCACGATGCCAACATAGTTAGACATGGTCGCTCTTATTTCATCCCAGTTTTGTTTGATTTGTACGCGTTCGTCTTCAGGAACAACACCGCTGCTATCCCATGCAGGAATGAAGATTGAATTGTTATCGTTTGGAGTATATTGGATAGCTTGGGCGCAACGATCAGCCATAACCAGACATTCTAAAAGTGAATTGCTAGCCAGACGGTTGGCGCCATGAAGCCCTGTACAAGCAGACTCTCCAATCACATGCAAACCTTGGATATCAGTTGCTCCGCTCAGATTGGTTTGTACACCGCCACACATATAATGTGCAGCTGGCACAATGGGTACTTTTTGATTACAAAGATCAATGCCCATAATGAGTAACCGACGACGAATATTAGGAAATTGCTGGAGGATTTTTTCTTTTCCTAAATGTTGTACATCCAGATACATACAATCTTCGCCTGATTTTTTGATTTCATGGTCAATGGCACGTGCGACAATGTCACGTGGAGCAAGTTCACCACGTTCATCATAATCAAAAACAAAACGACGGTTGTTTTTATCCACCAAATGACCACCCTCACCACGGAAAGCTTCCGTTAGTAGCATGGTAGAACCACTAGGGTTATAAAAGCAGGTGGGATGAAACTGCATAAACTCTAAATTCATCACGGCACAGCCTGCTCGCCATGCCATAGCAATACCATCACCAGTCGCGGCATGAGGGTTAGAGGTGTAAAGATATACTTTTCCGGCACCACCTGTGGCTAGAATGACGTGTTGAGCAGCAATTGGAAACACCTCACCTTCGGGCGAAAGGATATATGCACCAAGACAGCGGTTTTTTTGCTGGTGGATGCCAAGTTTTTTGCTGGTTATCAAATCGACAGCCATATGATGGCGAATACAGGTGATGTTTGGGTTCTCATGCACATGTTTGAATAGTGTTTCACCAATCGCTTTGCCTGTAGAGTCTTGGGCATGGGCAATGCGGCGGTGGCTATGACCACCCTCACGGGTGAGGTGAAGGTGATCGCCTTCTTGGTCAAAAGGAGTACCCAAAGCGAGAAGCTCATCAATGATTGTTTGCCCAGCGCTGATGACTTCATGAACAACATCGTCATGACAAAGTCCTGCGCCTGCTTCAATGGTGTCTTGGGCATGTGAAGCGACAGAATCAGAAGGGTCAATTACGCCTGCAATACCACCTTGAGCTTGGAAAGTGTTGGAACCAGGAAAATCTGTTTTATTTACTAAACACACACTACCGTGCTCTGCAAGGCGATGGGCGGCCATCAGCCCTGCGGCTCCGCTTCCAATGATTAAATAATCACACTGACGTGTGCTGGCTGAGTTTACAGAGGACTTTGATGTCATGTGCAGAGCTTAATCGCTATTGCTTTGGATTTCACCAAGAAAGACAAATAATGCTTATAGACACAGAGCTTAGTTTTATTGTCGAATGCGAGGGTCAGCCCAAGCATAAGCTAAATCGGCGATAAGGTTGCCGATGAGAGTTAATACTGCACCGATGACAGTGATGCCCATAACCAGAGGGTAATCACGAGACAATACGGCTTCAAAAAAAAGAAGCCCCATGCCAGGAATAGAGAACAATTGTTCGACGATGACTGAACCACCAATTAGTCCAGGAATTGAAAGGCCAAGTAGAGTAATCATGGGCAAAAGGGCATTTTTAAGCGCTAAACGATAGTGAATGGATGTTTCAGGCACCCCCATAGCACGTGCAGTGGTGATATATTCGCTACGAATCACATCAAGCATACCTGTGCGCATAAACCGTGACATACCAGCAAGCCCACCGATAGCGGAGACAAATACAGGTAAGATGAGATGTTTGAGTAAATCAAGTTGTTGTTCGAGCCATGATGTTTGTTGCCAGCCATATTCATGAATGCCTGAAATAGGTAAGAGTTGCATGTTTACACCCAACGACATCATCAGCAGCAAACCCAGCCAGAATGAAGGGATAGCAAAAGCTAAAAAGACAAATACTGTCAAACTCCGGTCTAACCATGAATCTTTGCGTACGGCGGATACAATACCGATAGGCACTGCTATGATGAGAATTAAAATCAAAGCGAGTATGTTAATCCACAGTGTGACAGGAATACGCTCGCTTATTTTATCTAATACAGGTCTGCTATCTGAGGAAAATGAGTTTCCAAAATCAAGTGTGACTAAGCGTTGTAACCAAGAAAAATATTGTTCATACAAAGGTTTATCTAAACCATAAAAGCTACGCAGGCGTTCAATGTCTTGGCTAGACACTTTAGGATCAAAGCTTTGACCAACTACGGAGGGCTCTCCTGGCGCTAAATGCATCATGGCGAAAGAAATAATGGTGATGCCAAGCAATAGCGGTAACATGCCAATCAGTCTTTTGAGTGCGTAAGCTTTCATGGGTGGAAAGGTAGAGTTGGAATGCTTGGATGGCAATGTATGAAAGGTTTTTACTGCAAGGTGGAAGCAACTAGATGCAACATTCTGATGCAATATGAGAAGAATTTTATAGGTTACGCTTTATGTTAAAGATGTTAGAAAATAAACTTGTGAAAAAAGAAGCAAACCTTCAGGTATATATCTCTGCTTGTGAAGACGCTGAAACATTAAAAATTTTAGATGAGGCTTTAACAAAACAGGGTTTAAATATTGTCTCTGTTACGGTGGTGAAAGGCGGCTGGGTGCTAAATTTACTGGTGAGCCCGCAACAGGATGCAAAGTCCCTTACGGCGCAATTTAAAGGCTTATCAGAACATATTGGTGTGGACATTGCTTTTATGAGCATGAACCCAATACCAAGTTTGGCGCAAGTTGGTATCCTATTTATGGATATGGATAGCACCCTGATTCAATGTGAATGCATTGATGAAATAGCTGACTTTTTGGGTATAAAAGATGAAATATCGAAGATTACGCAAAGAGCCATGGAAGGAGAACTGGATTTTTCAGCGTCGTTGCTTGCGCGGGTGAAGTTGCTGGCAGGTTTGGATGAGTCAGTTTTAAAACAAGTCTATGATGAGCGCATTCGCTTAACAGATGGGGCCGAGCATTTAATCCAAACAGTGCAGGCGCATGGCTGGAAGGTAGGCTTGGTTTCAGGTGGGTTTACATATTTCACGCAATTGCTTGCAGAACGGCTAAATCTAGATTTTACGCGTGCAAATACCTTGGAAATCGAAAATGGAAAACTCACAGGTAGGGTGTTGGGGCATATCGTTGATGCAACGGCTAAAAAAGAGCTATTAATTGCCCAAAGTAAAGTCTGGGGCATTGATTTGGCGCACTCAGTGGCTCTTGGTGATGGGGCGAACGATTTACCCATGTTAGAAACTGCAGGTTTGGGCATTGCCTTTCATGCGAAACCCAAGGTGAAAGCATTGGCTCCCTATACATTAAGTTGCGGTGGTTTGGATCAGACATTACATTTATTAAAAGCTGCGCAAGGAATAGGATAGAGGAAATGGCGGTAAGAAGAATATTAGTATACCCCGAAGGCTGCTTGAAACAAGTCGCAGAGCCTGTGCTTGTATTTAAGGATGAAGGGTTGAAAACATTGGTGCAAGACATGGCAGAGACCATGTATGACGCACCAGGTGTAGGTTTGGCGGCTCCTCAAGTGGGGGTTTCACTTCGCGTGGCTGTAACGGATGTGGATTGGCGTAGTGAGGATTCAAGTGGGCAGGGCGATTATAAAGTATGGATTAATCCCGAATTTCTTTGGAAAAGCGATGAAACCGAAGTAACTGAAGAAGGCTGCTTATCATTGCCTGATATTTATGGTGAAGTTGAGAGACCAAACGCTGTGCGTTTGCGCTGGTACGACCTTGAAGGAAAAAAACATGAAGAAGATTTTCGCGGCTTTCAAGCTGTAGCTTTGCAGCATGAGTTTGACCATCTTGATGGTAAGGTTTTTATTGATTATTTCACGCCGTTGAAGCGGCGCATGATTATTAAAAAACTAAAGAAAAAATATTTATCGTGAGTGCGATATCATGAGTGTGGTTGAACATAAAAAAATTCGGGTTGTCTTTGCTGGAACACCCGCATTTTCTGTGGCTTGTCTTAAAGCATTGCTTGAAAGTGAAATAGTTGAAGTTGTAGGCGTTGTTTCACAGCCTGATAGAAAATCAGGGCGAGGCATGAAGTTGCAGCCATCAGCAGTGAAGCAAGCTGCTCTTGAGGCAAATATTGACGTGATTACGCCAGCCAGCTTGCGAGACAATGATGAAGCATTATCGTGGTTGGTTCAAAAAGATTGTGATATTCTGGTTGTTGTTGCCTTTGGTATGATTTTACCCAAACCGTGGTTGGAAGCACCTAAAGTTGCGCCAATCAATGTACATGCTTCATTGCTTCCGCGCTGGCGAGGGGCTGCCCCTATTGAGCGCGCATTGTTGGCAGGAGATACTGAAACAGGCGTTGATATCATGCAAATGGAAGAGGGTTTAGATACTGGCGGGGTTTACTTGGAAAAACGTATTCGCATTACGCCTGAGAGTACGGGGGTTTCTTTGTGGTCCGAACTTGAAACATTGGGCGCACAAGCTTTGATGGAAGCAATTTTTGATATCAGTTCAGGGCAATTGCAACCCAAGGCTCAAGCAACTACTGGGTTAATCTATGCAAAAAAAATAACCAATGAAGAGCGAGTGCTGGACTGGACTTTGGATGCTGCATACATCCAGCGTCTTGTGCGCTGTTTTACGCCTCGACCAGGAGTGCGCACAGCCTTTGCGGGAAAATCATTAAAAGTGATCGCGGGCCATTTAACCAATAAAACGTCTAAGGCGAAAGCTGGCACTATTGTTGGTGTTGATGCAGGGTTGGAGATGAGCTGCGGTGATGGTGGTGTTTATGCGATTGAATTACTGCAACCTGAGGGTAAAAAAATAATGGCAGTAGCTGATTTTTTGCGCGGCACAGCAATGCAAGTAGGTGATTGTTTAGGATGAAAAAACTTGGTGTGGTGATTGCTGTTGAAAAGGATGATGTGGTGATTCGATCTGAGCGCGAATCCTCATGTGGTTCATGTGCAGGAAAATCTGCTTGTGGAACGCTAGGTTCTTGGGATATACACAAAAAAGACAAAAATCAATATGATATACGTTTGCCAAATGTTGTGAATGCGCAGGTTGGAAACGTGGTTACGGTTGAGGTGCCTGATCAACTTATTCTGACTGCAAGCTTGATGTTTTATGGCATGCCTGTTTTGTCTTTTTTAATTGTAGGTGCATTGAGCTTTATTGGGGCAGAGCAACTTGGGCTGTCTGGCGATTTATTCTCGGCAATTGGTGGTTTGTTGGGTGCAGGAGCATCATGGACATGGCTTATGAAACAGCCCAGTACGATGCAGGTGCCCCAAATTGTCGGCATTCAAAAATAGTTCCAAATAATTGTAAGGGTAGAAAAGGACTTGATGAAAGTAATTAAAGAGTTTATCGAAAAAGAATCCTCAAGCGGCATATTGCTGGTTTTCACAACATTATTGGCCTTAATTTTTAGTAACACAGCCTTAGCGCCTTATTACGAATCATTTTTACATGTTCCCGTTGAAATACGTGTGGGTGCTCTGCACTTGGATAAGTGGCTATACCATTGGGTAAATGATGGCTTGATGGCAATTTTCTTTCTTTTGATTGGCTTGGAGGTAAAAAGAGAGGTCTTAGAGGGTCACTTATCTTCTTTAAGTCAAATTGCCCTTCCTAGTTTTGCGGCTATTGGTGGCATGCTGGTGCCAGCAATAATTTATGTGGCATTTAATCGAGGTGATGCTGTAGCGATGAGTGGCTGGGCTATTCCAACTGCGACAGATATTGCATTTGCGTTGGGCATTCTTTTGCTGCTTGGTAACCGTGTACCGATTTCACTTAAAATATTTTTGATGGCGCTTGCCATTCTTGATGACCTTGGTGCGATTGTCATCATTGCCTTGTTTTATACCGCAGATCTTTCAACATTATCTATCACGGTGGCAGCCAGTGCTTTGGCTACTTTAATGCTCATGAATTACTTTGGTGTAGCAAAAAAGACAGCATATTTTATTGTGGGTCTTATTTTATGGATTAGTGTTTTAAAGTCGGGCGTACATGCAACTTTAGCAGGTGTAGCTCTTGCGTTTACGATTCCATTGCATGCAAAAGGTGAGGGTAACAAGAAGATTTCACCAGTGAAAGAGATTGAACATCACTTGCATTTCTGGGTTGCATTTTTCATCCTCCCTTTATTTGCTTTTGTGAATGCAGGGGTCAATTTTACGCAGATGTCTTTAGATCAAATGGTGGGTGCTGTTCCATTGGGTATTATGTTAGGGCTATTTTTTGGTAAACAACTTGGTGTATTTGGTTTTAGCTGGCTTGCCATTCAATTGAAGTGGGCAAAGTTGCCTCAAGATAGTAATTGGCTTCAGCTTTATGGCGTATCGGTGTTGACGGGTATTGGGTTTACGATGAGCTTGTTTATTACTTCACTCGCATTTGAAGACGATAGTATTTTTCAATATGCGGATAAATTAGCGATTTTGATTGCTTCATTTGCAGCAGGGATATTGGGTTATCTAATTCTGAGGTTTAATAAAAGAAATTAAGATGGTGAAGTGTTTCTTTTGGTGGTTAAAAAGAACTTTATTTAGATTCATAGAACCTTCATCCTTTGTGCGCAAACTTTTGCAATCAATACAATGAAGCTTACTATTTTAGGAGAACTATTTGTGAAAAAAATGCTTAAACATATCCTTTTCGTAACAGCGCTACTATTAACCCCTCATTTTCTTTATGCCATGCCAGACAGTTTTGCAGATTTAGCTGCGGAACAAAAAGCGTCGGTAGTGAATATCAGCACAACCCAATATGCAAAAGCACCCCAGTTACACATGCCATTTGGTAATAATATGCCACAAACACCATTTGATGATTTCTTCAGAGGGTTTTTAGAGCAAATGCCTCAGCAAGAGCGCCATGCCTTGGGGACAGGTTTCATTCTTTCTAAGCAAGGTTATATCGTTACCAACAATCATGTGGTTAAAGAAGCCGATGAAATTGTGGTGACCAACAGTGAGGGTAAAGAGTTTCAAGCTGAGCTGATTGGTACTGATCCGAAGTTGGATTTGGCATTGCTCAAAATTAATAGCAAACATTTGCGAGCGGTAACATTGGGCAACTCGGACGCATTGCGCGTAGGAGATTGGGTGATTGCTATTGGTAACCCATTTGGCTTAGAGCAAACAGTTACAGCTGGTATTGTTTCAGCTAAGGGCAGGGTAATTGGTTCTGGGCCATATGATGACTTCATTCAAACTGATGCGGCAATTAACCCTGGGAACTCTGGTGGTCCTCTATTTAATAGTAAAGGTGAATTGGTAGGCATTAATACTGCGATTTACTCGCAAAGTGGCGGAAATAATGGTATTGGTTTCGCGATTCCTATTAATTTAGCCAAATCAGTATTCAAAGATTTACAGGAAAGCGGACATGTGCAGCGTGCACGCCTTGGCGTTCGTATTCAAGATGTCGATCAAAAAACGATGGAAGCTATGGGTTTAAAAAACAGGTTGGGTGCGTTTATTCCCCAAGTTGAAGCGGGATCGGCTGCAGATAAAGCAGGAGTTCAAGCTGGTGATGTTATTGTTGCTATTGATGGATACGCAATCAAGAAATCTCATGACTTACCTATTAAGGTTGCGCGCCATCAACCCGGCGATAAAGTGACGCTGGAAGTTATTCGTAATGGTAAAAGAATAAGTATTCCAGTGGTGGTTGAAGCTATGCCAGATGATGTTGCATCACAGGCACGCAGCACACAAAAAACAGCGGCAAAACATGGTATGGTGGTGACTCCGCTTACTGAGCAACGAGCTAAAAAATTACGTTTAAAAAGCAAAACTGGCGTTGTCGTAAAACAGGTTCGCCAAGGTTCACCTGCTGCGCGTGCAGGCATTATGCATGGCGATGTGGTGTTGCGCATTGATGGGCATGACATTAAAAGTGTGCGTGAGTTTGATAAATATGCAAAAAATTTGGGTAATGGGCATGCCTTACGCATGCTATTGGATCGAAATGGTGACCAGGTTTTTGTGATTGTTGTGCCAGTAAAGGCTAGATAATGAAACAACTGCCTCAGTTGCAAATGATGACTCGAAAGGGCTGTTGCTTGTGTGACGATGTGCATATCGCTGGCGATTTGGCACAGCGCAATGGCCTGTGCCATTTTGAAACAATTGATGTGGATAGTGATGCAATATATTTAAAAAAATATGGCAATGACGTGCCTGTTTTGCTGATTAACGGTGAAGAGATTATGCGCCATTTTGTCGAATACCCAAAATTAATTGTCGCATTAGAAAGCGCAAAGCAAAGGATGAACAATGAATAAACGAGCGTTTATAGCAATACTTTTGTTAATTGGTGTTGCCGTAGCTATTGCTAGCTTGATGCCTGAAGGTATACAGCCAGTGAAAATTGGCGATCAAGTAAAAACATTTGTATTGCCTGATTTAAAGGGTAAGGCACAATCTTTACCTGAAGGCAAGGTGATTTTACTTAACTTCTGGGCAACTTGGTGCCCACCATGCCGAAAAGAAGTACCATCGATGGTAAAACTTTATGATAAATTCAAAGATAAAGGTTTTGAAATCGTAGCTGTATCGGTGGATAGAAACATTGAGGATATCACTGAATTTGTGACAGAACAAAATATGAATTTTACAGTGTTACATGACAAAGATTCAAAAGTATCGCATCAATACGGTGTATTTCGTTACCCTGAGTCACTTATTGTGGATAGTAATGGTGTAGTCCTCCAGCATTTGAATGGCGCGGTAGAGTGGATGGAGCCACAGTTCCATGATTATATCGAAAAACTATTGAATGCGCCTGTGGTTGAACTCACGAAAAGTGAAAGCTAATTAGAAGTGAAAAGTGACATGGCTGTTCGGCAGCGTATTTATCAACTACGCGGTGAGTTAAGAGGACATAATTATCAGTATTACGTGCTTGATGATCCACAAGTTAGCGATGCTGAATATGACACCTTATTACGAGAGCTTGGTACATTAGAACAACAGCTTGGTGAAAAAATACCTGAAAGTTCTCCAACCCAGACGGTGGGTTATAAGCCTGATACAGCATTTTCAAGTAGGCAACATGCAGTACCCATGTTGTCTTTGGCAAATGCATTTGAGGATGAAGAGATGCACGATTTCGTGCGTCGAAATCAAGAGCTTCTACCTGATGGCACGTCTATCCAATATATCGCTGAACCTAAAGTTGATGGTTTGGCGATTAATATTTATTACGAATTTGGACAGTTGGTTTATGCGGCCACGCGTGGTGACGGCATTGTCGGAGAGGATGTCACTGACAATATTCGTTCGGTTGCAGGTATCCCTTGGGTTTTAGTCTCAGATAAATTTGAAATACCTGAAAAAATTGAAATTCGTGGCGAAGTTTACATGCCAAAGGTTTCGTTTGAGGCGCTGAACCAACGTCAAAATGAAGCTGGCAATAAAATTTTTGCCAACCCTAGAAATGCAGCAGCAGGCTCTCTGCGCCAACTGGATGCATCCATTACAAGAGACCGAAAATTAGCTTTTTATGCTTATGCTACAGGTCTTGGCGGACAAGATTTTACAGACAGCCAGAGTGGTATGCTTGATAAACTCAAGCAATTGGGTTTTTCGACACAAGAAACAGCAATTTTACCTGATGTTGAAGCTATATTGGTTTATTATCGTGATTGGCAGTTCAAACGTCCCAGTTTAGATTATGAGATTGATGGTATGGTGTTTAAAGTGGATAGCTTTAAACAACAACATCAACTTGGTGCTGTTGCGCGCTCACCACGTTGGGCGATTGCTTATAAATTTCCTGCGGAAGAAGTGGAGACCATTGTTGAAGCCATTACTTGGCAAGTTGGGCGTACAGGTGTGATTACACCTGTAGCCAATATGAAACCTGCCCTCGTTGCAGGAGTGATGGTATCACGGGCAACGCTTCATAATATTCAAGAGCTGGCCCGAAAAGATGTTCGGCTTGGTGATAAGGTTGTGATTCGCCGTGCAGGTGATGTGATTCCGGAAGTGGTTCGCAGCTTATCGATTGACGATGAAAGCCGCAGTGAGCCAACGCCAATACCGAAACTATGCCCTGTTTGTGAGGCACATGTAGAACAAGAAGAAGGTGAAGCTGCCATTCGTTGTACAGGCGGATTGTCTTGTTCGGCACAATTAAAGGAACGCATCAAACACTTTGTCTCACGTGACGGTTTTGATATTGAGGGTTTTGGTCAAAAGTTGGCCGAGGCTTTGGTTGATAAAGGATGTATCAAAACGATAGCCGATGTTTTTAGCCTAAATTTTGATGAAATTAAGACTTGGGAAGGTATGGGTGAGAAAAAAATAACCAACCTTCAAGCTGCTATTAAACAACGAAAAGAAATCAGTTTAGCTCGTTTTATCTACAGCCTAGGCATTAGGCATGTGGGACAAGTGACAGCAAGACAGTTGGCACAACATTTTAGTGCATTAGATGCACTAAAAGTTGCGCAAGAAGAAGCGTTGATAGAAATTCAGGATGTAGGCGCAGAGGTGACAAAGTCTTTAACCCACTTCTTTGCCGAACCGCATAATCAGAGTGTGCTTGAACAATTGAAACAACGTGGTGTGCAAGTGCTGGACGATGAAACACCAGAAGTGCTGGGTGATCACCCTTTATCAGGAAAAACTGTGGTGTTAACAGGAAGCTTTACGGCCATTAAGCGTGCTTTGGCTAAAAACCAGTTGCAGCAGTTGGGTGTAAAAGTAGCCAGTGCCGTATCTGCAAAGACAGATTTTGTGATTGCAGGTGAGAAAGCAGGCTCAAAGTTGAAAAAAGCTAAGGAGCTTGGGATTGAAGTCGTTGGCGAGGATGCACTTCTTGCTTGGTTAGTATAAATTAGATAAGCGAAAGCTGTTAATTTGTTTGTTGTTGAACTATAAAAAGCTGTCTAAGATAGAGTCTCTGGGGAGGGGTGGTGATAGGAAGTCTAAAAAATATCAAGAAAGTGAAATCAATCGAGTCTGACCTCATTGATTCCTAATGCGCTATGCTTACACCTATGATGATGCAGGGAATATCACAGTGAAAGATACGGAACATGGGGTTTATAACTACGGTTATGACGGTCTTGATCGCTTAACTTCTGCGCAATACCCAACGTATAACGAAGTGTTTAATTACGATAAAGTGGGCAATAGAACCGCGCTCAATAACAGTACGCCTTGGGCATATAACATCAACAATGAGTTAACTGCTCGCCCAACCATCACCTACCAATATGATGCCAATGGCAGTCAGACCCAGAAGACAGAGAACGGCATCATCACGGATTATGTGTATGACAGCTCCAATCGTTTGATTGAAGTGAAACAAGGCACAACCATCATTGCCAGTTATCAGCATGACCCGTTTGGTAGACGTATATCTAAGACAGTGAGCGGCGTGACCACTTACTTTTATTATACGGATGAAGGGTTAACGGCTGAGGCGGATAGTGCAGGAGCAGGAGCCATTACCCAGAGTTATGGTTATGCACCCAACAGCACTTGGGGAACCAATCCGCTCTACACATCTGCCAATGGAAGCTATCACTATTATTTGAATGACCATCTTGGTACACCGCAGCAACTTGCGGCGAAGAATGGGGCTAAGAGTTGGGAAGCGATGTATGAGGCTTTTGGTAAGGCGACTGTTACAAGCTCAAGTGTGACCAATAATCTGAGGTTTCCGGGGCAGTATGCTGATGCGGAGACTGGGTTTCATTACAATTTTCACAGGACTTATGATGATCAGATTGGGCGGTATATTAAGAGTGATCCGATTGGAAAAGAAGGCGGAATTAATTTGTTTGGATACTCAAGTGGGTCCCCTATTATGCATAGTGACCCTCGTGGCTTGACTGCTGCTGCACCAGCAGCAGCGATAGCTTTATGTGTACGTAGCCCTGCGGCATGTGGAGCAATTGCATTAGCAATATGCAAGTCGTTAGGAATGTGTTCAACGACAGTTCCAGAAACGTGCGAACCTGAAAATGACAAATGTGATTTAAAATTTGTAAGGGAATTGCCAAGTTATGATGGTGTAACAAAAGCATGCTGGTATGAGAGAAAAGGTGTAATGTTTACATTTCCTCAAGCTGTAGGTTATGCATGCCCACCAATTGACTGGGAACGGTGTATGGTCGATACAAGCTATATCAAATCCCAAGCAAGATATTGAGGTAACAGAGTGTCAGACGATCTCATTAAAGGACTCAGACTTATAAATAATGAAAAGTATGAAGATGCATTTCATGTTCTTTTGCCACTTGCTAAAAATGGAAATGCTAAGGCTCAAGCGAGAGTTGGGATTTTGTATCAATTAGGTATGGGAGTTGAGCGTAACGTTAAACATGCTTTTTACTGGTTAAAAAAGTCAGCGAATCAGGGGGTTGGTGAAGCAGCTCATAATTTAGGCACTTTATATTTAACCTGTGAGCCAGACGTAGCATCAAGCCCACAAAAAAGCAAAGTATGGTACAACAGAGCAAAAGATCTAGGCTTTATTGAAGCGGCAGTCGAGTGGTATGAAGAATAGCGTCAGCCCATCTTTTTTGATGAAAGCGATTACCGTTACTATTTATCTAGGCTGAAAGAAGCCGCTGGGAAGTATGGTTGTGCGATTCATGCTTATGTGTTGATGACCAACCACGTTCATTTGCTGGTGACGGCTGAGGATGAATTTGGTGTGAGTCGAATGATGCAGTCTGTCGGTAGATATTATGTGCCATATATCAACCATGCATATGGAAGAACGGGCACGCTTTGGGAAGGACGATTTAAGAGTAGTTTGATTGATTCGGCTGAGTACTTGCAGTAAAAGGGGTCAGAGCCACTGCTGTCCCACTTAAGAAGAAAAAAGAAGCCTGATTCTCAACATTTTGTTACAATAGTTGTATCTAGTAACTGTTGGAAACAAAAGGAGAATCAGACCATGGTGCATCATAACACAGTTCTTTCTCAACTGCTCAAATTACTTCCTCGACATAAATTTGATGCGCTTAGCAAACAGCATGATGGCAAGCGTCGCAGCAATGCTTTATCACGGTGGTCGCAGTTTAACAGGGCACCTTGGTGAACGAAAAAGCCTACGTGATATAACGACCACGCTTGAGAGTCAGTCATCGCGACACTATCACCTTGGATGCAAGCAGGTGAGTAAATCAGCGTTAGCGAGAGCTAATGAAAAATTGAATCACCAGTTCTATTGTGACTTGTTTTCTTGTCTGTATGAGCGCTGTAATAACAAGGGTGGAAAGCACTCATTTCGTTTTAAGGGCAAGTTGTTTTCTCTGGATGGTTCGTTGTTCAATGTGGCGATGGCGATATTCCCATGGGCCAATTACAACAACAAAAAAGCGGCCTTCAAATTACATCTTGGTCTGGATCACGACGGTCTCATCCCAGCGTTTGCCTCAGTGACCATCGGCAAGGAATCCGAGATGAGTCAAGCTAGGCTGTTTGATTTCCCCAAAGGCTCAGTGGTGGTTTTCGACAAAGGGTATAACGACTACACGTGGCATAACACATTGACCGAGCAGGGTATTTTCTTTGTGACGCGCATTCGGGGTAATGCGGTGTATGAGGTGATGCGTAGCCATACTGTGCGTGAAGGCAGTGGTATTCTATCTGATGAAATGATCCGCTACAGCAGCAAAAAAAACAAAGAGCGTAAGTTAAAGCCTGTACGTAAAATTGTTTATCACGATGCCGAAACAGATAAAACCTTCACCTTTATTACCAACCATCAAGGCTGGTCGGCCAATACCATTGCAGCCATTTACAAGCAGCGTTGGCAAGTTGAGTTGTTCTTCAAATGGATTAAACAGAACCTGAAAATAAAGAGCTTTATCGGCACCAGCATGAATGCGGTCATCACTCAGATTATGGTGGCGCTTTGCGTATATCTTATTCTGGCATGGATGAAATTTACCTTCTCTCTCAAGCAAAGCCTTATGCAAATTACACGACTTCTTCAGATAAACCTGTTCGTAACCAGAGCCATCTTGGAATTGTTCAAGCCGCCAGAACCTAAACCTGAAAATACCGCCCAGATGAGGCTAATGCTATGATTTCAAATAAGTGGGATAGCAGTGGGGCAGAGCCCTTTAAAGTGAAGTAAGTAGTAGTTGGGGGAGTGACGATGCCAAGAAAGCGGCGTTTTTATGTGGGTGGCATACCTGTCCACATCATTCAGCGGGGGAATAATCGTCAGCCCATCTTTTTTGATGAGAGCGATGACCGTTACTATTTATCTAGGCTGAAAGAAGCCGCTGAGAAGTATGGTTGTGCGATTCATGCTTATGTGTTGATGACCAACCACGTTCATTTGCTGGTGACGGCTGAGGATGAATTTGGTGTGAGTCGAATGATGCAGTCTGTCGGTAGATATTATGTGCCATATATCAACCAAACATATGGAAGAACAGGCACGCTTTGGGAAGGTAGATTTAAGAGTAGTTTGATTGATTCGGCTGAGTATTTGTTGGCATGCCATCGCTACATTGAGCTGAATCCGGTGCGGGCTTTGATGGTGGAGCAACCCGAAGAGTATGTCTGGTCGAGCTATGCTGCGAATGGACTAGGGAAGGTAGATGGAATGCTAAAGCGACATGAATTGTATGTTGCTTTGGGTGATACGGTTGCAGAGCGGCAACAGGCTTACCGAGAATTGTTTAAGACCTGTGTTGATGATGAGCAAGTGAAAAAGATAAGAAGCTCATGTCAGACAGGTACACCGTTGGGTAATGACAGGTTTCGTGAGTTGATTGAAGAAGTAGTTAGACGAAATTTAGGCAATAAAAAAGGCTCCCAAGGGGAGCCTTTTAAAATAGTTGTTAGCTTGAATTAAGCTTTTAACGCCTTGATGCTAGCGTTTAAACGAGAAACACTACGTGAAGCTGTTTTTTCATGCATAATACCTTTGCGACCAGCGCGAGCTAACAATGAAGTTGCTTTTACCAATGCAGTGTTGGCGAGTTCTTGGTCACCAGCAGCTACTGCTTCGTTTACGCGTTTGATTGCTGTGCGCATTGTAGATTTTTGTCCGCGATTGTTGTCACGTTTTTTGATATCCTGACGAGCGCGTTTTTCTGCTGAAACATGATTAGCCAATTTGAGTGTCTCCTCAATACATTAAAGTGTATTGTAATTATAAAAGTGCAAAAGAATATTTTATTTTCGCGAAGCATAGGGGTAAGCAATGTGCTGTCAATGCTTTTGTTGCGCCTTCATCTGGCGTTAATAATTGCTGGACGTTTCTGGCTGCAATCGTTATAAATTCGCCCCATGAAAAAAGTAATGATTGCTCCCTCAATTTTATCGGCAGATTTTGCCAACTTAGAAAAAGAAATTCGCGCTATTGATGAAGGCGGATGTGATTGGGTTCACGTTGATGTTATGGATGGAACATTTGTTCCTCCTATTACAATTGGTGACAATATCGTGAAAGCGATTCGCCCACATACTAAAAAGATTATGGACGTTCACCTCATGGTTGAACACCCTGAAACACAAGTTGAAGCTTTTGCGAAAGCTGGTGCAGATATGATTACTGTGCACCAAGAAGCATGTGTTCACCTTGAGCGTACATTACAATTGATTCGTTCATTGGGCTGTAAAGCAGGTGTTGCATTATGTCCTTCGACACCAGTCGCAACGATAAAAAACGTATTGCATTGTACAGACTTGGTATTGTTGATGAGTGTAAACCCGGGTTATGGTGGGCAATCTTATATCCACGCAGTTACGGATAAAATTAAAGAAGCACGTGCAATGCTGGATGCAGCTGGTAGCGATGCTTATTTACATGTTGATGGTGGCGTAAGCCCGAAAACAATTGAAGAAGTTTCTAGTGCGGGTGCGAATGCATTTGTAGCAGGTTCGGCTGTTTATAACACAGATGATTATGCTGCTGCTATTGCTGAACTGCGCGCTATTGCAGAAAAATCTTAACTTTTACTTGTTAAAAAGTATGAGGAGGAAGGGGTAAGTATGACAGAACAGACAGATCATTCACGACGTAATTTTCTCTATGTTGCTGCTGGAGGTTTGGGTGCAGTTGCTGGGGGAGCTACGGCGATTCCATTTTTAGGCAGCATGTTGCCTGCAGCCGACACACTAGCAGCAGCAACGACTGAATTTGACGTTTCAACAGTCGTTGAAGGGCAGCTGGTTGTAGTTCAATGGCAGGGCAAACCTGTTTTTGTAACACACCGTACACCTGAATTATTGGCGCAACTTGATGGCCATGATGAAGATTTAAAAGATCCAAACTCTGAAGCTATTGATGCTGTGCATGCAATGTGGATGGATACACCTGAAAAGCGTAAAACACGTTCAATCAAGCCTGAATATTTGATTGTAGTGGCAAGCTGTACACACCTTGGATGTATCCCGCTGTACAAACCATCTTCTGGTCGTGCGGAATGGGGCGACTCTGTGCCTTCAAATTGGCCTGGCGGATGGCATTGCCCCTGCCATGGTTCTTTTTATGACCTATCGGCTCGTGTTGTTAATGGTTCACCTGCACCATATAATCTTCATGTTATGCCATATAAATATACCAGTGACACGACTGTCGTGATTGGTTAAGGGGGAATAATATGTTAAATGCAATGATGAAAACAAAAATATTCGCCTGGGTAGACCGTAGAACGGGTCTTGAAGGTATAATCAAGTCACAATTGACTGAAAGTATGGTGCCAAAAAATGTAAACTGGATGTGGGTATTCGGTGGCATTGCAATGATGGTATTGGTGCTTCAAATTATTTCAGGTATTTTCCTTGCGATGTATTACAAACCAAGTGCGATGCTGACAACAGGTGGTTTTTCTGTCGCTTTTGATTCGGTTGAACGCATTATGCGTGATGTTAACTTTGGCTGGTTGATTCGTTATATCCATGCTGTTGGTGCATCGATGTTCTTCCTTGTTGTTTATATCCATATGGGTCGTGGGATGTATTATGGTTCATACAAAGAACCGCGGGAACTCATCTGGATTGTTGGTGTTGTTATTTTGCTGATTATGCAAGGTGCAGCATTCTTTGGTTACTTGTTGCCATGGGGACAAATGAGTTTCTGGGGCGCAACTGTAATTACCAACTTGTTTGGTGCGATTCCTGTGCTTGGTGACTTGATTGGGCAACTCTTGATGGGTGGCTTTTCAGTTGGAGATCCAACACTAAACCGTTTCTTCTCATTACATTATTTATTCCCATTGTTGTTGGTTGCTATTGTGGGCGGGCATATTCATGCCTTACACACAGTGCATTCAAACAATCCAGATGGTATTGATATTGATTTTAATGATAAAAAGAATGTTGTTAGCTTCCATCCATACATTACGATGAAAGATGCATTTGCTGTGGCATTGTTTTTGATCCTGTATGCCTATATCGTGTTTTTCAACCCACAAATGGGTGGCTACTTTATCGAAGTGGATAACTACGTGCCTGCAAACAACTTACAAACGCCGGCGCATATTGCACCTGTTTGGTATTTAACACCTTGGTACACCATTTTACGTTCATTTGAAGTGAAACTGGTTGGTATTGCGGCTATGGGTGCCTCTTTAGCGATTCTATTCTTGCTTCCATTCTTGGATAGGTCAAAAGTGCGTTCGGCGCGTTATCGTCCAATGTATCAAGGTATGGTGATTATGTTCTTCATTGATGTGATTGTTTTGGGTTATTGTGGACATTCAGCAACCACCGAGACATTAAAGTTGGTTGGTCAAATTGCTACAGCTTATTACTTCCTTTTCTTTGTAGCACTTTTGTTTCTACCGAAAATTGAGAAGACCAGACCATTACCGGAGGGAGTGTAACATGAAGTTGAAACCGATTTTATTAAGTCTTGCTGCAACTTCAGCACTATTAACTTCTGGTATGGCTTTTGCATCTGCTGGTGGTGCAACCCTTAAACATGCGAGTGTTGACGTAAGTGATCAAGAGCAATTATTGCGAGGATTGACGGTATTTACTGATGTTTGTATGGGTTGTCACTCTGCAAAATATATAACCTACAAAGGGTTAATGGGTTATCCTGAGCTAGGCATTAGTCGTGAAATGGCTGATGAATTGCGTGGTGATAAACTGTTAACATCTGGTTTGGTTACTGAGTTGTCACCTGCAGACGCAACAGAGTCTTATGGTAAAATACCACCTGATTTATCATTGGTTGTTCCCGGTCGTCGTGGTGGTACAGATTATATCTACTCATTACTGACGGGTTATGCACATGATCATAATGAAAAAGTGCCTGATGGTAACTTTAATACATATTTCCCAGGTAATAGCATTGCTATGCCTGATCCATTAGGCTGGTTGGATCATGACGAGGTTGATACTGCAGAATTGGAGCAACAAGCGAATGATGTTTCAGCATTCCTAGCTTTTATCTCTGATCCTCATCAAAATGAGCGCCGCGCTATGGGTGGTTATGTGATTGGTTTTCTTGTGTTATTGAGCATTATTTTACTCATGCTTAAACGTGAGTTATGGAAAGATGTCCATTAAAACAGAACGCTAAACTGTTCAAATGAAATATTAAAACGCTCACACTTTGTGTGGGCGTTTTTTTTTGTAAGTCGTAGGTGATAAAATTCACATCTTTGCTTAGTATTCAGCGACCATGAAAAATGACTCATCAGCAATAGCGCATAATTCAGCATATCAACGGCACCAAGCATTATATCATGCTGTGAGCAAACAGCGTTGGTCAGTTTTTCAGAAGCGTGTACTTCAATTTTGGAATCAAGATGGAGCGTTAAGAACGCGACAAGTGTTTTCACGTCATTATTATTTGCCATTGCTTACTCCGCTTATTGAGAATACATCCGATAGTATGTCAGTGTTAGAAGTTGGTTCAGGGCCAGTGTGCACTGCGCAATATTTAGGCAAAGGCAACCATACTTATATTGATCCATTGCTTGATGATTTTAGGCGTTTATTTCCAGGGACTATGCCAGAAGAAGCATCTTATATTACAACAATGGTTGAAAAGGTTGAATTACCAGATGCATCCTTTGATATGGTGCTTTGTTTAGATACTTTAAGTGATGTGCATAACCCTGAATTGGTATTAAACAAAGTTGAGCGTGTGTTAAGAAAGAATGGTATTTTTGTTGTGAGTATTGATGTATGGCCGTCTTGGTTGGCAAGAGCTCATTTCTTCTTTTCGCGTTTACTTCCATCATTACCACGTTTTAATAGGCTTTACAGCTATACCTATAAAGGTTTTTCAAATTCATTGGCTCGACATTTTGATATTGTTTCGCAACAGCCCTTAAAAACACGTTTTAAATGGTTATCATTTAAGCAAGAATGGTTCTTTGTTTGCCAACATCAGCAAGCTAAACAGCATACCTTAAAATAATATGAGAGATATTGTTTTGATGCCACCCAATTGGCTGGGTGATGTGATTTTAGCCCAACCTGCTTTGCGTGCGCTTAGCTTGGCATTTAAAAGTGATAAGCTGTACATCGTTGGCAGACCTTGGCTTGTTGATGTTGTTCCCTTCCTCAACCTTGAGCACCCGCAGGTTGAATATCTAACAACAATCCCTAAACACGCGGATAAAGTGTTTTTATTTCCTAATAGCCTGAGTTCGGGGATTCAAGCTTTTCGTTCTCGTGCTAAAGAACGGATTGGCTTTAAGAGTGAAGGAAGGGGTATTTTATTAACCCACGCTTATCGTTCGCGCATTGATATGATTCATGAACATCATCGGAGGTATTTTATAGATTTACTGCAGCAGTATGGTATTGCGACACTATTTGATGATGTTGAGCTGAAAACGCCTGTTGGTAATGGCAACCAAACACCAAATCAGACGATGAGTTTGCTCAAAGAAAAGGGTATCAATAGCAGTAAATTTATATGTGTAGCGCCTGGGGCGCAGTTTGGGGGGGCGAAGCGATACCCCGCTGAAGCTTACGCGCATATTCTATCGTGGCTTTCTCAAGAAGGCTGGGATGTGGTTGTGCTGGGCACAGCTGCAGAGCGCGATATTGCAACAGCATGCCTTTCAAAAACAACTGGTACTTATTGGAATGCAGCTGGTGAAACAAGCCTATCCCAAGCTTTAGGGCTGGTTTCAGAAACCCATTTGATGTTGTGCAATGATTCTGGGCTTATGCATGTGGCTGCAGGTTTGGGTGTGCCTACTGTTGCAATGTTTGGCGCAACCGACCCACAGCGCACTTCACCATCGGGAAAAAAAGTTAAAGTTTTATACAAACCAGCAGCGTGTAGTCCATGTTTACAACGGGAGTGCCACACCTTGGGGCACCCGTGCATGGGTAATATTTTACCTGAAATGGTTCGCGATGCTTGTTTATCCTTTTTAAATGAATAAAGAAATGAGTAAGATAAACAAAATTCACATATCAAAACTAAACATAATATTAAGAAACTTAAGCCTGTAGCAATACAAGCTTAAATAAAGCTAATAATTAAGCAGGTTTTTATAAATGGTTGGCTAAGGCACGAACCAAATCATGTTTACTCAAAACACCTTCGATAGTTTGTCCGTCAATAACAGGTAAATGGTGGATATGTGATTCGCTCATCAATGTCGCCAAATCATTGATAGATGTACTTGGAGATACGGTTTTAAGGTCGGTTACCATTAGTTCTTGTGCAGTCATGGCTTGCAAACGGTTGATTTCAAGCTCAAACTTATCTTCACCCAAAGGTAAGACCATATCAAAAATCGACATGGCTGTAGGAATATGCAAGTTGGCTTGTTGATCCACCAAATCAGATTCTGTGATGATGCCATACAAGCGATCATCTTCATCGACAACCAAAATATAATCACTATTTTTTTCGGCAAAGCGGCTGATGATTGTGTTGATTGGTGTATCAAGAAAACAATGTTCGGGGTTAGTATTCATAATGTCTTTAGCAGTTAACATCTTGTTCTCCATGGTCAATGTACGGGAATAATGTGAAACATAACATAGTTATGCATCTTGCCAAACTCGCCAACCATCAACCATCGGAAAATACAATGCAGCTTTAATTTTCCGGGATGGTTCAAGCGCTTGTAGCGCTTTGACATAGTTAGGAAGTTGCGGCGTTTCTATGGTGTATCGTATAAGTTCTTGATTTAGAAATGTCTCAAGCCCAGCGCCCTCGTGGTTACCCGTTTTATAATCAATGACCCAACGTGTTCCATCATGGTCGATAAAGCTGCGGTCAAGAACGATATGTTGGCACCGACCATTTTCAACATAGGTCAATGCCCACTCGTTATGTTGATCTTGATGCTGAGAAGATAATATCCATGTTGCTTTTGAGGATTTTTGCAAACAATTCTGTAGCCCTTGCTTGCAACGAAGTATTGCCAAATCCATATGAGATTTATTTATTCCCTCATGCAGTAAAATAGAGTGCATCAGGTTGGAAGCTTGAACATTGTGTTTATCAGACCAATTTTCAATACCTATCTCGGCGACAAATTGTAAAGCTGCATGTAGTGCGATACCTACAGCTTTTGCGCTTGCGCCAGCCCAACTAAATGATGGTTTTAAAATCATTTGGTCATCAGGAGAGAGAGTTTTGGCAAGCAGAATAGATTTTTCTGGTTGCGGTAAGCTGTGATGATTAACCATGCGTTGTGGAGTTGCAGGTATTTGTGTTGTGATATTTGATGAAAATCTATTTTGCGTATCATCAGGCTGTAGTTCTTCTGAATACATTTGAACATGAGCACCGTGACAGTGTCCTTTGGTTTCTTGCCATAACAAAGATAACAATGAAGAAGCAGCGGGTAGTGATGTGCTTTCTGAAAGATGTCCAAATAAATGCAGTTCGCGTTCAGCGCGTGTACAGGCAACATACAATAAACGTGCAACTTCGAGCGCATCACGTTCTTGTTCAAAGTTGCGGATAAGATCATAAATAGTCGCTTGATCTTGTTGTTTATTGCTACTTTGCGGCAACGGGGAAAGCAACAATTGCTGACCTTGGCTGGTATTGGCTTCAGTGTGAACCAAAACATCTTTATCTTTGGCGCGTGGTGTTTTACCAAGGCCGACTAGGATTACTGTATCCCATTGCAAGCCTTTAGCACCATGCATCGTCATCAGCTCAACTTGTTCAGCATGTGCTTGGGATTCGGGCTTGGCAAAAAGTTTCTCTAAACGTTGGTCGAGAATAGAAATGTCGAGCTGTGCTTCATCTTCAACTTGTTCCAGAAGTTCAAAGTAAGCATCAGCATTGGCAAGCTGAGCTTGGCTTAGTGTGCAAGGCATAGCCAACTTTAACCACGCACTCTCAATTACTTTACGTAGCGGGGCGCGACCACGTTCGTTAATATTTGAGCCGATATTTGTGATAAACTGTTGTAAACGTAATTTATCATTTTTGTTCTTGCTTATTTGAGCATAATTTTGAATGGCTTCCCAAACTGAAATGGGTTGATGCTGAAAGATTGCATGGAGCGAGGGAAGTGAAAGGCCAACGGCAGCAGAGCGCAGTAAAGATGCCCATGCGATATGATCAGCAGGATGTATAAGGGCACAAGTTAGACTACGAAGGTCAATGATTTCAGATTGTTTTGCTAAAGGCAGCATATCTAAAGCTCGAAAAGGAATGTCTTCGTATTGTAGAGTCTGCATTAAAGTATGTAAGTGGCTTCGGCTTCTTGCTAGTACACCAATGCTTTTGCCATTTTCTTTAGCCATTTGAATCGTTTTGACGATGATTTTAGCTTCATATTCATCATTTCGTTGTTGAAACACATGCAGTTTTACTTCGCCAGAGCTGGTTTTATAAGCTTGCGCCTGACTGTATGAAATAGCGCCAGCTAAAATATCATCTTTGGTGGGTAAAATACGAGAAAATGCTTGGTTTACCCAGTCAACAATCATGTGTGAGGAACGAAAGTTTTGCACTAATTTTAAGCTGCTTATATCTGGAAGTTCGAGTGTATTTTGTGCAGCTTGAAGAAATAAACTGACTTCAGCTTTGCGAAAGCGATAGATGGACTGCATAGGATCGCCAACTAAAAATAAGGTGCGTTTGTTATCATCCCAGCCGGCAGTGAGCCGGGAAAGCAAGTCAATTTGTAAGGTTGAAGTATCTTGAAACTCATCGACTAAAATATGTTTGATTTGATGATCTAAGCGCAACAAAGCATCGGTGGGGATGATTTGTCCCTGCTCATCACTATGACCTAGTGCATGTTTTGCACGCAGCATAACTTCAGTGAAATCAACTTTTTTGTGTTGCTCAAAGGTTTGCCACAATTGCCCAGCTAGCATTTTAAGGGTGGTAAATAAGGCATCCAACACGAGCCATGAGGCATCATCAAAGTGAGCCATATCTGGTAGCGCCCGTATTTGGTGCAATTGTTTTAGCAGTTGCTCTTGTGTGCTGATGTGCGATAAAATGGTTTTCATTTCATCTTTTTGTTGCTTGAACGCTTTATTTGAGGGAAAACCTTCTCGTACAGTAGGTGCTTTTCGCGCTTGGGCTTTATCCTTTACCAATAACAACTGAACAAGTGCTTTCCAAGTGCTGAGTGCATCCACATGCGCTTCGGGAAAGCGAGAAAGGCCATGTAATATATGACTCTTGCCATGTGTTTCTTCAAGCTGATTTGCAGCAAAATTTGCAAGTGCTGGTAGTGTCATACGCACACTTTCGGGCAAATTTAAGCTGGCCTCATGCAGTGTATGTTCGATCACTGTTTCTAAACAGGATTCAAGTTGATGTTTAAAAGCGTTCATGTCTGTTGTGTGCCTGAGTACATCAGGTAACCATTGTTCGCGGCGAGCAAGCATGGCACACAAAAGATTGCTTAACTTTTCAATGTTACAGTCCAAGTGGAGGATGAGCGTGTTGATAGCTTTTTTAAGTGGCAGCTGAGCTTGTTGCTGTTGGGCATATTGAATCAAATCATGTACAGCAGATTGATATAAGGGTTCACTAAAGTCAGCAGTGGTCGGTGTTTGTCCAAAACCAGAGAGAATGGGAAGTTGTCTTGCTAAGCCAGAGGCAAAAGCATCAATTGTCATGATACGTAGCTGTGCAGGGTAGTCTGCCAGCCGCCAGCCTTTCGCTTTTGATTGTTGAAGTGCAGCACTTGCCAGTTGCCATGTGGTTTGCGCGTGTTTTTCCTTAGGCCTGGGCATTTGTGCATTTTGAAGGGCACTTAATACACGTTCGCGCATTTCAGCCGCAGCTTTACGGGTAAAGGTGAGGGCTAAAATTTCTTCAGGTTGTTCAACGGTTGCCAATAAAGCCAAAATACGTTGAATTAATAGCTCTGTTTTACCTGAGCCAGCAGGTGCCTGCACTAAAAAAGAGGCGTGCGGTTGAATCGCAAGTTGGCGCTGCTTCGCATCAATGATTTCCGTCATGTTTTTTTAGTTATGCTGGATAAGCTGGCGCATAATGCTCTTGCTTTGCTGTATATAATGGCCACCGAATAAGTTGGCATGATTGAGGATATGGTAAAGGTTATACAAGTGTTTACGCTGTTGATAACCGTCTTCAAGTGGGTAGACATCCTCATAAGCTGCATAAAATTCAATAGAAAAGCCACCAAAGAGTTCTGTCATTGCAATATCACATTCGCGGTCACCATAATAAATAGCAGGGTCAAAAATGATAGGTCTGCCTTGTACATCTATACCTTTATTGCCTGCCCATAAATCACCATGCAGCAAAGAAGGGCGAGGCTGATGATCTGCAAGTAATAGTGGCAGAATGGTAAGCAATTGTTTGGCCTCATGTTGAAAAAGGTGGTAAAAGCCGTTTTGTTTTGCCAATTGTAATTGTGATCGAATACGCTGGTGATCGAAAAAAGTTCCCCAATGACTTTTTTGTTGGTTGGGTTGCGGGCTATCACCAATGAAGTTGTTTGATGTTAGGCCAAAAAGGTTAGTATCTTGTTCTTGTGAAGCGCATTGCTGATGTAAAAGCGCAAGGCCCTGCCCTAAAGCAGCGTCATTTTGTGAACCATGGCTTGTTAAATCAATATATTCGCAAATAAACCAAGCATATTGCTCATCTGAACCTACAGCATAAACTTCAGGTATATAGAGTGGGTTTTGGCTTGTAAGTTGCAATTTAAGTTGTTTTAAGCCATGCGCTTCAGCAACAAACATCTTTAATTTCTCATGCGTATTGGTTTTGATAAAAAAAGAGTGTCCACAATTTGTTTTGACTAGCCAAGCTGAATGGATGCTACCGCCAGTGATAGGCGTCCAATCTATGATCTCATAGTCTTGGCCCAATGTTTGGGCAAGGCTTTGCGAGATATGATTATTTGTGGGATGCCTTGCCATGTTTACGCTGTTTCCAGTTACGCAATACTTTCCAGCGCCAAAAAATTTGTATGCCAAGGTAACCTGCAATCGAGCTAAATACAGCCATGATGAGGCAGCCGAGTAAAAAAGGTTTCCAAATTAGTAATGTGCCGTGGAGAAGCCAATCAAAAGATAACTCCATCTCAAATGGCACTTCATTTACACCCAAAATAGCAGCGCCAACTTTATATGCGGCATAAAACATTGGTGGCATGGTGAAAGGATTGGTAATCCAAACCAAGGCAACAGAAATAGGTAGGTTGGAGTGGAATAAAATAGCTGCCCCTGCTGCAATGACCATTTGGAATGGAGTGGGGAGCCAGGCAACAAATAAACCTATAGCAAATGCTTTGGCAATTGACTTTCGGCTAAAATGCCATAGCTCGGGGCTGTGTAGTAAGGTGCCAAAGATGCTTAAATGTTTATTGTTTTTGATGTCATGTGTGCTGGGTAAATATTTTTTAAATATTTTGCGTGGCATGACCAATTATTCCATTCTTGGAAAAATAGGGCTTGGTTTTTTGCATTGGTGCCCTGGTTGTAACAACCCCCAGCCAGCTACATCATGCAAGCGCATTGTACATACATCAATATCATCATCCATAATTTGACCAAGCATCATGTTCATTTTTTCAGGCATAAATGGACTAAGTTGAATGGCGATTAAACGTAAAGATTCAACCAAGTGATAAAGGACAGTATTAAGGCGGGCATCTTGACCTTCTTTTGCAAGCACCCATGGTTCATTATCTGCAACATAACGATTGCCATGACGGACAACTTTATTGATACGTTCAATTGCTAGATGAAAGGCTTGTTTATTTAAGTGTTCATCCACTTCACGTTGCATGCTTTCAACATCTGCAATAAGAGCGCGATCAATTTCGAGTTCATCGGCCACTGTAGGTAAAACACCTTCACGGTATTTTTGTAACATGGATAATGAACGGTTAAGAAGATTACCAACATCGTTAGCAAGTTCTGTATTATAGCGCTGTTTTAATGATGATTCAGAGAAGTCACCATCCAAACCAAACGGTACTTCGCGAAGTAAAAAGTAGCGTAATGTATCACTGTCATATTTTTCGAGTAAATCAGCAGGGCGCAAAGCATTGCCTTTAGATTTACTCATTTTTTCACCTTCTACAGTCCACCAGCCATGCGCAAAAATACGCTTAGGTAAAGGAAGGTCAGCAGCCATCAACATTGCAGGCCAGTAAACAGCATGGAAACGTAAAATATCTTTGCCAATCAAGTGTAGATCTGCAGGCCAGAATTTCATGTTTTCAGTTTCATCAGGGAAACCAAGTGCGGACAAATAGTTGCTAAGCGCATCAATCCATACGTATATAACATGGCCTTCATCATTAGGGACGGGTACTCCCCACGAAAAAGTTGTGCGGGATATAGACAAGTCGCGCAGGCCGCTTTCAACAAAACGAAGCACTTCATTTTTACGTGACTCAGGGGCAATGAAATCTGGATGTTCATTGATATAGGCAATGATTTTTTCCTGATAGTCGCTCAATTTGAAAAAATATGATTCCTCTTGAATTTTCTCAACATCACGTTTGCAGTCTGGGCATTGCATGGATTTAAAACACTCAGCATCTTTAAGCTGAGTTTCTGTCCAATAGGTTTCACAAGGTACGCAGTACCAATCTTCGTAAAAACCTTTATAAATAGAACCATTTTCAAGTAAACGGTCCCACATTGCCGCCACACCAGCTTTGTGGCGCTCTGAGCTTGTGCGAATAAAATCATCATGGCTGATGCTTAATTCAGGCCAGAGCGTTTCATAACGCTGCACGACTTGGTTGGCCAGTTCTATGGGCTCAATATCGCGTTTTTCAGCGGCTTGTTGAACCTTTTGCCCATGCTCATCCACGCCAGTTAAAAAGAAAACATCATCACCAGATAATCTGTGATGACGAGCCAAAACATCAGCGGCGATGGTCGTATACATATGTCCTAAATGAGGTTCATCATTCACATAATAGATTGGCGTGCTGACGTAATATGGTTGCATATATGCATGTTCCTTTAGCGGTAGTAAGTTAGCAGGCAGCATTATAACGAAAAACTCAGCGAAAAACAGATTGAAATACCATGGAGTACTTTTTTAGGGCGTGTCGTTTATCCTTTTTTTGTTGCGGGTTGTAGTGAGCATGATTTTCATGTTAAATATGTGGCAGTAAAAAGACTGTAGAAAAGTAAAAAGAGATACATTGAAACGTGGCTATGCAGGCATACTTTGGTATTTTTACTGGCGTGTTCTTTATGTCACATAGCAAGTTTAGCATTCAATTCAAAAAAACAGGTTGGTGTTGGGTGAAGAATGGAACATAAATCAATGAAAAAAATTAAAGATAAGCTTCTAAATAAAGAGCTGGTTATCCGCATCGCGACAACTGAAGATTTAATCAGTTTATCAGATCTTTTGCGTGAATTATTTATGATCGAATCTGATTTTACCCCAAATATTCGAAAACAACGTCAAGGTTTAGCAAGCTTGATGAATGATCAAAATGCAACGATGCTGGTTGCAGTCATAAGAAATGACATTGTTGGCATGTGTACATTACAACCTTTAATTTCTACTGCGGAAGGTGGCACGGTGGGCATGGTTGAAGATTTGATTGTGGGTGAAAAATGGCGAGGTCAAGGCGTGGGTGGTCTATTACTTGATGCGATTGAAAAAATTGCCATGGAACAAAATATGAGCCGATTACAGTTACTAACCGATAAAAATAACAGGCAGGCGAATGAATTTTACAACAAACGTGACTGGTCACAAACGCATATGGTTGTATTGCGCAAGAAGTTTGATTGAGTCTCTTGCACCATTAGGCGATGATTAAGACTGGCTTGGCCAAGGGCTTTTATTTGGGGTACTATTCTCTTCATGAAGCATTTCACGATATAAAGCTTCAGCTTTCTCTCTTGCCCATGGCGTTTTCCGGAGAAAAGCTAAACTTGATTTCACCGATGGATTATTGTTAAAACAGCGAATTTTAACGTGAATACCCAACTCTCCCCATCCATAGTATGAGACTAGCGCATTTAAAATCATCTCTAAGGTCATGCCGTGCATAGGATCGTTATTCTTTTGTTCGCTCATAATTTATAGCACCCTGTATTTGATAGGCTCAAACGATGCTTTATTTTTGGCTCACATTCAACGTTTTAAGGTTATTGTAAGTTTGGGTTAAGCAGGTAAAAAAGTTGGAATAGCATGAATGCTGTAGAAACAAGAAATGCAAAAGCTGGTACCCAAACAGGGAGATTTAAGTATGTGCTAGGTTTAGTTTCTGGGCGTAGCTTTAAGCGCCAAAGCGCAAAGTTGATGACTGTAAAAACTGCAAGAGTTAGAAAGCTGGTGAATTGCGCTAAAGTGAGAAGAGGGAAGCTAATTGTCAGCATTAAAATTGTTGCTGCAACAGTAACAGTTGCAATTATAGGTGTTCTGGTTTTGGGATGAACACTTGAGAAAAACAATGGAACCATACCTTGTCTAGCCATACCAAAAAGAATGCGCGATGTTTTGATGATTTGTACAAGAATACCATCGGCGATAGCAAAAATGCTGATTAAGCCAATGAGCGTTTTCACATAAGTAGGGCTTTCACCAATAAGCGTTACCAATGGGGCATCACTTGCCGCAAGGATTTTTACAGGAACAGATAGAATGGCAGTGAGTGAAATACATACATAAAGAAGCGTTGTAATCAGGAGCGTTAGAGCAATAGCCTTTGGCATATTATAACGAGGTCTTTCGACTTCCTCTGCAATGTTAATCATATCTTCAAAACCGATGAAGGCATAAAAAGCGATAAAAGCACCCAGCATGATTGAAGCTGTGACTTCTTGGGTCATAGGTGGGATAAGCTCTGGCAAACGTTGAGGAAGACTTAATAAATTGTCAGTGTTGATAAAAACAATCATTAAAAGAGCAATGATGCTGATAGATGTGGTAAAGGCGGCAACGCTGACTGATTCTTTGATGCCCCAAGCAGCCAAAATAGTCAGAATGATGATAATTAATGTGCTAATGAACCAAGCTGGAAGATCAATAAAAACTTGAATATAACCGACAGAACCATTGGTGATGGTAGCCGCGGAAACTATGCCAATAATAGCAATAGCAATAGCAAAACCTATAATCACTGAAAACCACCGCAGGTGAAAAGTTTCTTCAATATAGATAGCTTCACCAGCACTTCTGGGAAAACGCGATGAGAGTTCAGCATAAGAAAGTGCGGTTAAACCAGCGATGATAGCAGCAAGTAAAAAAGAAAAAGGGGTATAAATGCCTGCGATACCAGCGACTTTGCCAACGAGCACAAAAATACCAGCACCTATAATCGTACCTAGGCCGTAAAGGATGACCATCGGAAGCGTAACTGAGCGTTTTAAGTTAATATGCTGATTCATCGCCGTATTGAAGCTAACATTTTAATGCTGTGCTTTAAAAGCATTCGTTTGTGGCCAAGGTAGTTTGATTTATTTTACAAAAAAACAAAGTGCCCTTCAATGATCAAATCGGTAGTGCAGCTGCCATAAATAAAGGTTTACGCCTGCATTAGGAGAACTTACCCCACCATTGGATAAATGCCGAGCGCGTAAAATCATAAGCCAATTTTTAGATAGTAGAAAACCAATGCCAAGGTGAGAATTGAATTCAAAAGCAGTGCCTAACCGTTCGGTTTTACCGGGCTTGGAAATGAGGTGTGGGCCAAACCCTGCTTCAAAAAATATCCGACCTATTGGCGTCGTTATGTTTTGGGTCCGTAGCATGGCTGTTGTGGAAACATGATAAGCAAGGTGACGAGTATTTTGCCATTCGGAGGCGGCAAGCCCAATGTCGAGATAAGTGCTCAACGGGAATGCATCAGCTATTCCCCATGGTAAGTTAAAAGATGTTATTGCGTCTACTTGCACCCACTTGGAAACATCAATACCTGTGCCATATGATAAACCAATTTCTGTAAGTCCGCTTTCGTTATGCTCATAGGCTTGGACAGGCATGGCGATGAAGAGAGAAAAACAAATCAAGGTGTTGCTTAGGATATGGATAATTCTCATCATGATGAAACGAAGCATGAACACGAAAACTATAAAACGCTATTGAAACTTATTGAGCAATTTTTGAGATGGGGCATGATACGTAGCATGAATGATTCACGGAGTTATGATGGCTAGGCCTCTAAAAATATTTATGCGCGGGAAAAATATTGATTTGTTGCAAAACACTTTACGCCGTTATGGTTACCCGATTGACGATCAAAAAGGTTTATTTGGGACAATGACACGGGATGCGGTAAAAAGTTTTCAAAAGCAGCGAGGTCTAAAATCTTCGGGGCAAGTTGATGATGAATTACTGATGATGTTGCAACATGGGCAGTCTCCAATAACTGAAGTTGAAGCAGAAAACAACGCGCAAACAGTGACACAAGCTGCAGACCAAGAACAGCTTGATGCATTGATTCGGTTATTGGTTCGTAAAGGTGTGATTGAGAAAGAAGAAGTGGATTTAGAAATGGGAAAAGTTGTTCCGAGTAGTCTATAACTCTTGATGATGGTGCTGCGACCTGAGTTTACTTCTGAATTAGCGAGGCAGCTTCTTGAGGGGGCTAGTCTGAACCTTATAAGCCAACATGGGCAGGGAAGAAGACGAACTATTCAAGATTTATGCCATATATTACCCCATGACGTGAAAGTATTTTATTGTGATATGAAACGACACAGAGGTAAAGTGTATGACTGGTTGGCTCAAATAAGAGATGTTTGCCATGAAACCAATCAAAATATTATGATCATCCATAATATGCAGCCTGAACTTTATGAAGCACCATTACTGAATATTTTGCAGCAAATAGAAGATCAGCACCATACGGTTTTGTTGACGGTATCAGAGGAAAAAAAGTGTAAATCTCTACTGGGCTATAAAAATGTTATTTTACCGCTAATAAGCAAAGAACAGGTGATGAATGAGCTTCAATGCCGTGATTTTTCGATAACCAAAACAAGTCATTCAAAAATAGCGGACTGGGTACTTACGCAGCCATCACCTTATACACTTCTTGATAGGTTAAATTCGCTAGAGACAAATGTAATATTTGATTAAGATTAAAGTGAGGGGCACTTTCTTTGCTACTTGCTTTTTAGGGCAGCTATGAAGTAGCAAGTGCAAACGTTTGAGGGATGGAAGGGAGCTTAATGAGACAAAGAAAACACTATTTAAGGTCTTATGATGGGCTAAGTTATGGTTTGATGTGGTCAGCGCCATTTTGTTTGATTATTGGACTGTGGGATATAGCACATGGGCTATATTTTATGGGTATCACAGACATAGTTGCCTTTTTAGGCTTGATGTCAGCACGCTGGATGGTGAACAAGAAGTATAATATACTTTTAGTGAGTCACTATGTCGTCATTGTGGCTAGTTTTCTTTTTCTTAGCGCACTACTTGATGGTGGTTTCTTTGGCGCGGGATTTTTCTGGAGTATTGGTTTTCCAAGTGTGGCCTTTTTTGTAATGGGTTCTTATTACGGCATTCGTTACTCGGTTGCTTATGCTGTTGTTGCCGGCGTTTTCTTATATATTGCACCGTCATTTAGCAGTATGGCGGACTACCAAGCTGAACAAGTTTTGTATGGTTTAGTGGTGTACTGTGCATTTGCTGGATTTTCATATTTTACAGCAGCTTTTCGCGAAGATAGAGAGTTACTTTTAGTCGAAGCTAAAAGTGAACTCGAATCACATGTAAAAAAACTTGCTGAGAGCGAAGCGAATTATATTACTGTACTAGCTACGACCCCTAATGCAATTGGCGTACATTGTGAGGGAAGATGGGCATATCTAAACCAAGCTGCTATTGACCTTTTTGGCGCTAAGAATGAAGAGGATATTCTTGGCGAGGAAGTTTTGCGCTATGTTGCTCCTGATTATCGTGAGATGGTTGTAAAGCGCATTGGGGAAATGCGACAGGGTAACAAAACACCATTAGCTGAAGAAAAGTTGATGCGAAAAAATGGCGAAATTTTTGAGGCTGAGGTACAAGCCAGCCCAATTATATTTAAAGGGAAATCTGCTATTTTGACGATTAGTCGAGATATCACCGAGCAAAAGCAAGCAACCAAGGAATTGATGCAATTGCGGGTACAGCTTGAACACTCTAAGCGATTAGAATCTTTAGGTATTCTTGCTAGTGGTATCGCACATGATTTTAATAATATTTTAGCTGCAATCATGGGTAATGCTGAGTTAGCTAGCTTAGAGTTGGATAAAACATCGAAAGCTGGAAAATACTTGATGAATGTTGAAGGTGCATGTGATCAAGCGGCTGTTTTATGCAAACAAATGCTGGCTTATGCAGGTAAAGGAGAGTGTGAGGTTAAGCTCATTAACCTTAACGACTGTCTGCAAAGTGTGGGTAAGATGCTGGCCTCAACTTTAGGCAATAAAGTGACTTTAGAGATTGAGGCAGCAACAAATTTACCATTGGTTCAGGGAGATCCCGCACAGTTTCAACAGGTTGTACTCAATTTCATTGTAAATGCTTCTGAGGCAATTGGAGATAAAAAGGGTCATATTATTGTTGAGTCACAAGTCGTTGCCATGAATAAGGAGTCATTATTAAACTACCACAATGGTAAGGGCATGAAAGAAACTGATTATGTTTCCCTTACTGTGCGAGACACGGGTTGTGGCATGAACCAATACACACTTGATAAAGTGTTTGACCCATTTTTCAGCACTAAAAACAAAGGTAACGGCTTGGGACTTTCGGCAACATTAGGCATTATCCAACAGCACTATGGAGGTATTGGTGTGACAAGCGAACTAGGCAAAGGGAGTTGTTTTGAAATTTTGTTCCCCGTTGCATTGGAACAAAAGGAAGTCAAAAAAGAACAGCCGCTTGTACATGACTCTATGCATGGCCGTGGCCTTGTGTTGGTGGTTGATGATGATGCTGCGATTCGTTCTTTATTAAAAACAATGTTGGCAAAACTCGGTTTTGATGTGCTTGATGCTGAGGATGGGGTGAGTGGGCTTGAGTTATTTAAGCAACATCACCAGTCACTGCGACTTGTTTTGCTTGATATGACGATGCCCAATATGGGAGGAGTAGACACTTTACGGCTGATGCGTGAAGTTAGCCATACTGTGCCAATCGTATTTGTTTCAGGGTTTAATGAGGTTGAAGTGCATGAGCTTCCAGCAGCAGAACGGCCTGATGGATTTATTCAAAAACCATTCCGTTTTTCAGAACTCAAAAAAGAGATGCTGGCTTTGGAGTTAACTGCATAATGTGATGTTGATGAAAATCCAACGTCAAATGATAAGGAATGAAATAGTTAGTGGTAAAACAACGTAAAATTATTCATGTTGATATGGATGCATTTTTTGCCTCTGTTGAACAACGCGATAACCTCAGCTACCGCGGTAAACCATTGGTTGTTGGCGGGATGCCTAATAGTCGAGGGGTAGTGGCTGCTTGTAGCTATGAAGCGCGCGAGTATGGTATCCATTCAGCGATGCCATGTTCACAAGCGTTTAGACTTTGCCCCCAGTGTTTGTTTGTACCACCACGATTTGAAGTTTACCGAGATATATCCAAAAAAATAAGAGAGGTCTTTTGGCGGTATGCATCACAAGTTGAACCTTTATCGTTAGACGAAGCTTATTTGGATGTCACCTACACTGAATCCTTTGCAGGTTCAGCAACACGCATTGCGCAGGCGATTAAGCAGGGCATTTTGATGGAAACAAACCTTGTTGCTTCGGCGGGGGTTTCGTATAACAAGTTTTTAGCAAAAATTGCATCGGATATGGATAAACCTGATGGTTTATACGTGATAAAACCTAAACAAGGGGAAACTTTTGTTGCAACCTTGCCTATTGGTAAATTTCATGGCATCGGCCCAGCCACAGAAGCAAAGATGCATAAGTTAGATATTTATACAGGTCAAGATATCAAAGCACTGACGCACGAACAATTAAAGCAACATTTTGGCAAATCAGCAGATTATTATTATCAAATTTCGCGTGGGGTCGATAATCGGCCTGTACGTAGCTCTCGGTTACGGAAGTCGCTTGGTAAAGAAGTCACTTTTGCCCATGATGTAATGGAAGTCCATGAGCTTATTAAACACTTAGAAGTTTTGGTAGAAAAAGTTTTTAATCGTTTAGAACAGGAAAAAATATCTGCAAAAACTACAACACTCAAAGTTAAATACGCAAACTTTCAACAGGTCACGCGCTCAAAAACACAAGCTAATGTAATGACCAGTTCTTCAGCAGTAAAAGCAATCATTCCTGAGCTTTTGGCTTTAACGGAGGCAGGAAAGCAAGCGGTTCGCTTGGTTGGTATTACGATGAGTGGTTTCATGAGTGAAAATGAAGTGCAAGGCAAAAAGAAACAAACAAACAGCGAGCAACTAAAATTAAGGTTATAAAAAAAATAATATTTTTTTTATAACCTTTGGCTGAAAAAAGACGCCATTTGAATCATTGCCATATCATAAATGTTTGTTGTGTTTACTTTTATGGCTATAGATAGTTCTGTGCAGGCGACGACGACAGGGTAAGAGGCTTTGTAGCGTTCGATTAACGCGTTGAACTGTTGGGTATCTTTCGGTGTTTCTTTGTTGGCATAAACCAATTGGCGAATATTATCGATTGTTACCATATCGTGCTGGTTAGGCTGTAACAGGTTAATACCAGCATGATTAAATTGTTTGTTTATAGCAGTTGAATTCATACTGTAATTTGAGCCGAACAAAAAGGCATCTTGCTGCCCGTCTTGCTGTAATTGGTTTAGAGTGCTTTTCACTGGATGAATGACTTTATAACCAAATGCGTTGTGTAGTTTTAAGCGGTCATAGCTTTCATGTAAGGTGATATTGGGAATCATAAGTTGTTCGATAGGCAAAGTATTAATGCTGTTTAGATATTTTAAAAGTGTAGGTTCAAGCCTCTCAAACTGATTGGGTAAATAGGGATTAAGCTCTTCAAAATTAGCATTTAAGAGCAGCAGCGGGCAAGTATTATCAGCACCAAAAGCCGTATTATAATGCTTGTTTAACTGCTTGAGATAAAAAATTGTTGAACGACTACCCAAGCCAAGTAAACCAAGGCGTGGTAAGTCCTCTTGTTTAGGTTTCATTGATTTTTAAGCATTTGTGACACTACGGTTGAGGATATAATCGGCAAAATGCTCTTGGCTATCGGTGAGTTTAGCAACAATTTCAAAGTCGGTTGCTGCCAAAATTTTAGCCATGATTTCATCGCTATATTTACGCGAAATTTCGGTGTGTATTTTTTCATCTTCCTCAAATTGGTAAGATTTTCCCGTAGCCGGAATAGTCACTACTTGATCACGCAAGCTCTTTAAATAACTTTTAGCAATGCCTTCTTGCTCATTGTATTCAGGGGCATGTTCAAAGGCATCAACATTAAAATCCGCATCCAGTTCCTGATTCATGCGATGCAGTAGGTTGAGGTTAAAGTTTCGTGTGATGCCATTTTTATCGTTGTAAGCGGGCAACACCACGGCTTTAGGTTTAATCAAATCTGTGCCAATAAGCATTTTATCACCTGCATTGAGATTCTCACCCAAATGATAGATGAATTTGCTCGCATCCTCATCGGCCATATTGCCAATATTTGAGCCAAGGAATAAGAGGACTTTGGGATGATGGCTATGTTTTAATGATTCAAGAATCTTGAAATAATCACCATGTTTTTGTTTGATGGAGACTTGCGGCAAGGCTTTATTTAAATCTTTCTCCAATTGATCTAAAGCATTTTTTGAAATATCAATCGGCATATAATCATATTGATAACCCTCTTCAGATAAAGCTTGAAGCAGTTTTTTTGTTTTGCTGCCATCACCTGCACCAAGTTCAATCAATTCAAAGTATTCGGTTTGCTCAAGTTGAAAGGCTTGAATAATTTTATGAGTTTGATTGCTGAAAATTTCCATCTCAGCGCGGGTGACATAATATTCAGGTAGTTGCATAATTTTCACAAAAAGTTCATCGCCTTTTTTATCGTAAAAATACTTTGAGGGTAATTTCTTTTGTGTTTGGCTTAATCCATGATCTACATCTTTTGCAAATTGCTCAATCATAACATGTCACCAACCTTGTGTTGTTGTACCAAACGAATGCCACTATATTGCCATTGTAGCTGAGGGTGGAAAAAATTGCGATACGTATGGCGGCGATGACCTTGTGATGTGGCAGAAGAAGCACCACGCAAAACCATTTGATTGACCATGAATTTACCATTGTATTCACCAATTGCACCTTCGCTGATGCTAAAGTTGGGATAGGGCTGATAAGCAGAAGATGTCCATTCCCAACGTTTGCCCCAATCCAATTGTTGGCTTGCCACTTCCCATTCAAACTCAGTGGGTAAACGCATGTTTTTCCAATTTGCAAAGGCATGAGCCTCATAATAGGAAATATGGCTAAGTATAGCATCTGGTGCTACAGGCTTGAGGCCAGCAAGTGTGTAATGATACCATAAACCATCTATTTTTTGCCAATATAAAGGGTGTTGGATGTTGTTGGTATTTAACCAACCCCATGCATCATCAAGCCAATAGTTGAAGTTGCGATAACCACCATCTTCAATAAATGCCATGTATTCGGCATTGGTGATAAGGGCTTTGGATATTTGAAAATCATGGAGAAAAACTTTGTGTCGTCCCAGCTCATTATCATAACAAAAACCATCACCCTGATGACCAATCTCATACACACCTTCATTGATATGCAACCATCCTTCAGAATTGTTTTCATCGGCGATGAGATTGAAATCTGGATGGTAAACAGGGTGGCTAGGGTTTAAGGCAAAGGTATATTTTAAATCGGTGATGAGTAGCTCTTGATGTTGTTGTTCGTGATTAATGCCTAAGGTGATTAAAGCTTGGGTTTCAGGTGATAACGGTTGGTTGAGTAGCTTGTGCATATGTTCATCTACATAAGCTCGATATGCGTATACTTCTTCGACTGTTGGGCGAGTCATCAAGCCGCGTTGCGCTCGAACTGCGCGCTCACCAACTGTCTGATAATAGCTGTTAAACAGGAAATTAAATTCAGGGTGAAAGACTTGATAATTTGGCATATATGGTTTGAGGATAAAAGTTTCAAAAAACCATGTTACATGCGCCAAACTCCATTTGGGTGGGCTGGTGTATTCCGCAGATTGCGGCACATAATCTTCAATATGCAGTGGTTTACAGAGGGCTTTACTATAGTCTCTAGTGCTTTGATATTGTTGTAGCAACAAAGACGTTGAGGTTTGTGTTTGATGCGCCATGTTCATGAATCTACAACCTCTACACCTTTCCAAAATACAACGTACCCAGTGATTTCTTTGGCTGCATCTTTGGGTGATGGATAAAACCATGCCGCATCGGTGTTTTCCTCACCATCTACAACGATGGTATAATAACTTGCTTCACCTTTCCAGCCGCATTGTGTTTTGGTGTTGCTGGGGAGAAAGAAGTGTTGCTTTATGGATGAAGTAGGGAAGTAGTGATTACCTTCGATAACAATGGTGTCAGCACTTTCCGCTAAGGTTGTATCCTTCCAAACTGCTTTCATCTTATCTCTCCATAGTGTGTTGCCGTGAAATAGAAACAAGAACAATATGCGAAGACAACCTTAAGTTGTGTTATATAGTCCGTCAACATCACTTAGATTTGAGTCGAGTATTGGGTTAAGATACTAGTTTTAGCGGGCTTTGTTTTTGGCATAAGCCAAAACCTCAAGCAGGTAGAATGTATAATCATCTTCAAATTCTAAAGGAATAAACAGCCATTCTTTAAATCGCTTTTTGGCGAAGTTAAACTCTAATCCCACACCTTAATCAATCAAAACATCCACGCGGGCTTGAGAGACTTTGATAGTCAATGTATCAGCTTTATCAAAAAACATGCCTAAGAATTCACCGCGATACTGTAAACACGGTGTTTTTATCATCGTTGGTTGCTCAACACTTTCTTTTAGCATTAATTGTTGCACAGCATCTTCATAGCTCATCGTGACGGCTTCTTTTTAACTATTCGTCTTGCCAAGGTGAGCATATATCAATTAAACAACCGTTGGGGTCTAAGGTTAGAAAACGACGCTGACCGTAAAACTCATTTCGTGGTGTTTGAAGAATAGGAATTTCCATAGCTAAAGCTTTTTCATATGTAATATCAACATCAGGCACAACAAAAGTTACATACATGCCCTGAGGCTGACGTTGGAACTGCTCTGGTACTAATTCATGATCTCGTTTGATGATGCCATATTCAATTTCTGAATTTTCTGGTGAGCATAGCTGCACATACCAGTCGCTATCATATTTGACCTTGAAACCCATGAGGTCAACATAGAAGTCTTTGCTTTTTTGCAAATCATCAGAACAGATATTTGTAAGTATTTTCATTTCTAATCCTTTTGATGTTTTATGAGCTAAATTAAGATGTATCGGTCGAACAACCTAAACTTACAGCATAACATATACTCAACTTCACAAAAGTTTAGTTTAAATTCACTTTTTATGCAGGTTCACGCAAGCCTAATTGCACTAAGAGAGTAATGCAGGTATATTATTTATGGAGTTATGTTAAATGTATTGGTACTACCAAATGTAAGTAGATATATTCGATTGATTATAGACACTTAGTAATTCTTGACTATTAATCATATTAAGCAGAGGGAAAGATGAGCGATGAAAAAATTCAGAGGAAAGAAGAGATATTATCGGAATCTTTTAAGGGAGAATGTTAGTTTTACACTCGAACTTGGTGGGGCAAACGACTGGTATGACTTTTGGCATCGTCATTTTGATTGGCGAGGTCTAGGAAACAATGGCGGCAGAGCACGAAATGAACATATAAAATCAGCATTTACTACATTTTTGAGTGTGCTTGAACAACTTAAAGAATATAAAAAACCTTATCAAGTATGGCTAAGCTTTTCAGAGCATGAATCAGATCAAGATGCTCTTTATTTTCACACTCCTAATCCAAATGAAAATAATTTCCCTTATTTGTTTGAAGACTATGAATGGGGAGTTGAGATTCCAGCATTGCTATCCCCGTTCATAAAGAAAGAGTTTGAAATAGGTGTTATGAATTATGCTGGTGATACTTGGTATAGTGTTAGAGTTCAAAAAAAGTCTCAGCAAGATAATCTCTGGTATAGTCTTTCGTAGGCTTGTAACCTTCTCCTAGTAAAACCACATTTCTACCCGCTTAATTTTGCCGACCTTAGTTGTTGCTAATGACTAGCCATTATAAGGTCTTATGGTGGGGTTATTCCCTATTAAATGTGTTGTACAAAATAGAACTACCTAAAGCAACGTTGCTGAAAAGAAAACAGAAAGCTTGAGTAGCTATAACAAAGAGCGCAGCGAGGCGTTCTTTTGTTTTAAGCTTTGTTGAACATGTTAGTGTTGGCGCATGAATAATAATACCGTGTTAAAGAAAATTACGATTGCAAACAACTTGAAACAATTTGAAGTCAAAGAAGTGTTTGATCTTGGTGGGTTAGAGCTAAGCAGCAGCATGATTAAAGCCTTTGCTGCAGGCTCACAAAATAAGAATCATATCAAAGTGACAGACGAACAACTTGAGATCTTTTTTAATGGTTTGATTCTTTATTGGCGGGGTGCTAAAGATGAGTCTGATATGGTGCCGCGTGGTATTGAAAACTTTATCATGAATTTGATGAAAGATGGCAATGCTGATGTGTTGGAAGAGTTGGGCTGCTTGATTGATGATGCTAAAGATGGTGTGAATTTGGCTGGTGAAGAAGCCGGTAACAAAGCAGATGAAGGGGCTTCTGGTGATGCCAAGATTCAAGTAATTAAACCAGGTGTTGTAGACTAGCCTAATGGATGAACACAACCTTGATGCTCAGCCAACGGTAGAAACCGAAAAAAGATCTGCTTCGATGCAAACATTGTTATCAGAAGCAGGCCTTGCTTATCAATTATCCAAAAGCATCAAACGCAAAAAGAAACTTCAAGTTTGGATTTGCCCTGATGTGCGTGCTTATCGTATTTTGGCTGAAGAACTATCTTTTTTCCTTCAGGATCAACCCGAATTGCTTTGGCGCTTTCCTGCTTGGGAAGTGCTGCCTTATGACCGTGTAAGCCCGCATCATGGTATCGTGGGTGAGCGCTTTGCCACTTTGGGCAGGTTGTTGCATGAACCAAACCCGCAAGGCGTGTTGCTTACTTCATTACCAGCTTGGTTGCACAGAATTGCACCCAAACATGTGGTTGCATCCCATGTTTGGCAGCTCAAAGTGGGGCAAGCGCTTGATATTTCCGCTTTAACCACCCGTTTGGCAGAATCCGGCATGCAAACCGCAGAGCGGGTGTTGGTGCAGGGTGAATTTGCAGCCCGTGGTGGTCTTTTGGATATTTGGCCAGCCACAGAAGAAAAACCACTGCGCATTGATTTGTTTGGTGATGACATTGAATCCATTCGTTATTTCGACCCTGAAACCCAGCGGTCAGGTGATTTTCTCGATGCATTTACATCTGTACCTGTGCGCGAAACGATTCTTGATACCCAAGGCATAGAAACATTCACAGCCGCATTCCGAGCGCGTTTTCCGCAACATCGTAAACATCCTATGCTTTCTGCTGTGCAAGCAGGGCGCTCACATCCTGGCATTGAGGCATTGTTACCTTTGGCTTATGCTGAAACCGCGCGATTAAAAGATTACTTACCGCAGTCAGCCGAATTTTTAAGTGTAGAAACCTTGGCGCAAAGCCAAAAGTCTTTTGCAGAGCAAGTGCGCGGTCAATTTGAAATGGTGCGTATGAATGGCGAGCCTGTGATTGCGCCACAAGAGCTTTATGCCCTTGAGACACCAACACGATTTAACACTTTAAACACCTTGGCACATATTCAAGCAGCGCCGAGTTTGATGGTATGGAAAGATCAGCCAAAAATGTTACATTGGATGCAAACAAAGCTGACTGATGGTTGGAAAATCATGTTGGTAGCACACAGTATGGGGCAACAGGCACGTATGGTTGATTTGTGTGCGGGTTTAGCAAAATCCATCCCTTCCTGCCTTGGGTTGCATGAATGGAAGTCCAAATCTTTGGTGACGGCGTTGGGTTTTTTAGAGTCAGGGTTTATTCTTGAAGATGAAAAGCGCATTGTGCTTACTGGCCACGAAATGCTTGGACAACGTTTACCTCGCAGGCGAAAAAGTGCTGTTACGATTCGTGCCGATTTATTCAGCTCACTGCAAGAGCTTAAACTTGATGATCCGGTGGTGCATGAAGACCATGGTGTAGGCCGCTACAAAGGGCTTGTGGCGATGGAAGATGAGGATGAACAATCTGATTTCTTACACATTGAATATGCAGGTGGCACCAGTATTTACCTGCCTGTGGAAGAGCTGGATAGGTTGCATCGTTACACTGGTGATGATAACCCGCCACTCAACAAACTTGGCTCAGATAAGTGGAAGAAAACCCGTGAACGTGTCAAACAAGACTTGTTGGCGATGGCGCATGAGCTGATTGATATTGATGCAGCTCGCCAACAAGCCAAGCGCATCGCCATTGATATCAATGAATTTCGCGAAGATTATAACACCTTCTGTGCACGGTTCCCATTTGAAGAAACCGATGAACAGCTTCAAGCGATTGAAGATGTATTGGATGATTTAAGCAAAACAGCACCCATGGACAGGGTGGTTTGTGGTGATGTTGGGTTTGGTAAAACGGAAGTAGCGATGCGGGCAGCTTTTGCCGTGGCACGCTCAGGCAAACAAGTTGCCATTCTTGCACCAACAACAGTGCTCGCTACCCAACACGCCTCAGCTTTTGCAGAACGTTTTTCAGGTTTAGGCATGAAGGTAGCCTTACTTTCACGGTTACAAGGTAAAAAAGAGAGCGATAGCATCATTTCAGGTTTAAAAAATGGTGATATTCGTATTGTGGTGGGCACACACCGTTTGTTAAGTTGCCAATCTGATTTTGCTGATTTGGGCATGGTGATTGTTGATGAAGAGCAGCGTTTTGGTGTGAAACACAAAGAACAGTTGAAGAAGTTACATGCAACTGTGGCTTTATTAACACTCACTGCAACACCAATTCCACGCACGCTGCATCAAACATTATCAGGATTAAGATCGGTTTCGATTATCAGTACACCACCAGCAGAGCGTGAGCCTATTCGCACCATGGTTTGTACTTATGATGTGCATCTCACCAACGAGGCGATTCGTCGTGAATTGTATCGGGGAGGGCAGGTTTATTATTTGCATAATCATGTGAGCAGCATTGAGCGCATTGCCACACGTTTACGTGAGGATATACCTGAAGCGCAAGTTGGCATTGCTCATGGTCAAATGAGTCCTGCTGAGCTTGATAGGCAGATGATGGATTTTTATGAAGGCAGGCTGCATGTGTTGGTTTGTACAACCATTGTGGAGTCTGGGCTTGATGTGCCGAATGCCAACACGTTGATTGTAGAGCGCGCTGATATGCTTGGTTTGTCGCAACTGCATCAAATTCGTGGGCGGGTAGGGCGAAGCCATAGACAAGCCTATGCTTATTTATTTACACCCGATCAACGTGCCATGACTAATAATTCCAGAGAGCGTTTGCAAGCCATAGCAGAGCATTCTGAATTGGGCGCAGGCTTTATGATTGCACGCCAAGATATGGAGATTCGGGGGGCGGGTAATTTACTTGGTTCACAACAAAGCGGACGCATGGACGCCGTTGGTCTTGATTTGTATATGGAAATGCTGTCTCAAGCTGTGGCAGAAGCCAAAGGTAAACCTATCATAGCGCATGATGCAGTAGATATTCATATGGGTGGTAATGCAATTCTTCCGCCTGACTATGTGCCGCAAGTAGGTGAGCGGTTAGCGCTTTATCGACGCATTGCGCGTGTTGAGAGTGATGAACAAGTATCGATGTTGTTTGAAGAATTAACCGATAGATTTGGCAAGCTGCCTGATGAAGCTTTGTTATGTTTGGAAAATGCTCGAATTCGCTGGCGCGGGCAACAAATACGCCTTAAAGCTGTTGATGCATTGCCTACAGGTGTTCGTTTTGCTTTTACAGAGCAATCAAGCATTGATCCTATGGCTTTGATGAAACGAGTGCAGCAAGAACCACAACGTTTTCGTTTGACGCCAGATGGTAATTTGACACTGTTGATTAGTGAGAAGGATGTGAGGCAGCGTTTAAAACAAACCGCAGACTTCTTGGATGAGCTTGTTGGATGAGCCCGTTTCGGATTCATTAGTTTTAAATGCCCCCATTGATTAGCCATCTGGATCACCTTGTTTTAACGGTGAAAGATATCAATAAAACAGTTGAGTTTTATACCTTGGTTCTTCAGATGCAGGTAGAAGTTTTTGCCGAGGGGCGCTTTGCACTAAAATTTGGTGCGCAAAAGATAAACTTACACCTTTTGGGCTCTGAGTTTGAGCCCAAAGCCAATCACCCTACATCAGGTGCGGCGGATTTATGTTTTATCACTGTATTACCATTGGCTGAGGTGATCTCTCATGTGCAGACATGTGGTGTGGATATCATTGATGGCCCCGTGAAACGGACAGGTGCCACTTCGCCCATTTTATCCTTTTATTTCCGAGACCCTGATGGCAACCTCATCGAAGTTGCAAACCTGCAAACGGATGGAGGCTAGAGCTTATGCGTTACATTTCTATGCTTCGTGGCATTAATGTGTCAGGTCAGAAAAAGATAAAAATGACTGACCTTAAAGCCTTGTATGAAGCTTTGGATTTTGCACATGTCATCACTTATATCCAATCAGGAAATGTTGTTTTTACAGCAGCAGACAATATAGACTTAACAGCGCTCATCGAAGCGGCGATTCAAAAACAATATGGCTTTGATGTGCCTGTATTACTGCGCACTACGCAAGATTTTGATGAGGTTATCAAAAGTTGTCCGTTTACACATCTTGATTTGGAAGCCACAGGCATTGAGCGAAATGGAACAAAAGTGTTGGTGACTTTTTTATCCAACGCGCCATCGGATGAGGATGTACGAAACGTACAGAAGTATTTGTCGCCATCGGAGGCTATGGTGGTGAAGGACAAAGCTGTTTATTTACATTGCCCGGATGGTTACGGCAAAACAAAGGCTTCCAATGTCTTATTAGAAAAGAAATTGAAAGTGCTAGCCACAACACGCAACTGGAAAACAGTGCGGCAATTGTTTGCCCTTGCTAGCGAGTAGAGCGTGAAAATGTCTATTTTAGCAATTAACCCTAATGTGCAGAGTGTATTGCTGGCATACCCTGAACATATTCAGAAGAAATTAGCGCATGTCAGGCAGCTGATTTTAGAAGTTGCTGAAGATATAAGTGCTTTAGATAAGTTGGAAGAAACGCTGAAATGGGGCGAGCCAAGTTATCTTCTCAAAGGCGGGAGTACGATTCGTTTTGCTTGGAAAGCGCAAAGACCAGATGAATATGTGATGTATTTTAATTGTAAAACACGTTTGGTGGATACATTTCGAGAATTCTATGGTGATGTGTTTCATTTTGAAGGTAATCGCGCCATCATTTTTCAAGTCAATGATGAAATAGCTGTTGCTGAATTAAAACACTGTATTTCACTTGCTTTAAGGTATCATAAACTTAAACATTTACCGACGCTTGGTGTTTAGTGAGAACTATTCGATTGTTATGTTTATCAGGCAGTCTGCGTAAAGGCTCGTATAACACCGCAGTGCTGCAAGCCATGTCTGCCTTAGCACCTGATAAACAGGGCAATCGCATTAAAACTTAAGCTTTTCCCAAGAGTAGTTTTTCCAAGTAATCATTATCCCATCCTGCTTTTAATCTTCTATTCTTAACGCCGATTTTGGATGATGTATCGGCTTTAATCAGAT
>Ga0316204_10001167_pt1 | contig 76695 bp, 44 predicted proteins | sample 6monrhotite_MG_2_FD_205661 | JGI IMG/M metagenome (GOLD analysis project Ga0316204, IMG submission 205661) | Microbial mat bacterial communities from mineral coupon in-situ incubated in ocean water Damariscotta River, Maine, United States -... | ecosystem: Environmental > Aquatic > Marine >...
TGTTCCGGCGAGCCAACGGATCTTTCCGCTATAAACGGAATGTCCCCAAAGACCTGCGGAAGGTGATTCCCAGGGCGACTGTCTGACGCCAGTTGGGGAATACCTATCAAGATGCGCTGCGTGCATTCGCGTCGCTTTATCTATGGCCTAGCTAGGAACACTTAGTACCTGACCAGTTATTCCCGCCTTCATTGGCAGAAAAGAACGAATTGGCGTAGGATACCGCGCATGGTGATGCTCAGGACGGACCGACGCGCCATCATTTGCGAGCTGGGGACCGGCTCAATTTTGGCGATTAGCGATTAACTCGGTGGACTGACGCCAAGCAGACTTGAAACCAGTGCCGCTTGGTTTCTTGCGCCGGTTTTGTCGAAAATGCGCGAAAGATGGGTTTTTGCAGTGCTCACGGCAACGCCGAGCCCTTCCGCGACCTGGTGCAGATTGCGCCCTTCAAGAACCAGTTCCGCCACCCGCACCTGAGCAGGAGAAAGCTGATATAACTCCGCCGCTTCCTGCAGGCGTGCGCGCGCGTTGTTTCCATCTCGAAATGTGACCAGCAGATTGCCATTGTATGTGGACACCCAGATGATGTGCTGTCCGTCCGCGGCGCCACCAGTCAAGACGACAGGGTCCGCCATGCGACCACGAGGGTGCAGAAGCGATGGTCTCCGGTCCATGACAGTGAGGTTTGACACCTCCTTGACGGCGTTGCGAAGTCTTTTGTCATCCGGGCCGTATCGGCCACGCAGATGGGCGCCGCTTTTTGTCAGCGCTGAATGGGTGACGAGCTCGTCACGTGCGGCATCATTCATCCATTCGATCCGGCAGGCATCGTCAATGCGAACCACAGGGAAGTCAAAATAATCAAGACCGGTGTCAGCGTGTCCGACCATGGCGATCTTCCATCGGTCATCCTGTTTTTCAAAGATTCTAATCTCGTGACTCAAACCGACTGTCACCAGGGGATCGTCAGATTTTTCGCCATACTGATCAAAAGATGCCCAAGCCATTTGACCGAAAATTCTGATCGCGAAATTCGATCGTCGTATGGACCGTGCCGCCTCAGGGTTTGGCGAAGGGAACTTCTTGAAAATACCTCTGATGGCGTCGCTCCCCGTCGCCCAGCCCTCCTGGTAATCCACCACGCCGCCGGTCAACGTCGCCAAGCGACGCGCACCGTCGTCCTGGACCCAGCACGCAGCCCAGGCATCAAAATCGCGGCAGAGAAACATCGTCGTTTCCCGCGCGATCAACTCCAGGATGGCTTCCTTGTCATCGGTCATTTCGGTTTGCTTTCGCGTTGGCAAATCGCGGGGTTCGGCAAAGACACAGTTTAGTTATACTGCATCCGTTTCAGAGAAGCCCGCCGTGAAACTCTGACAACGTAGAACAGCGATTTCTTCAGTTTTCGCACAGCGCCGCGCAGCTTTGCAAACCCCTCAAGGCTTAGACTGTCATAGAAGGCATCTTCGTTGTCCGCCCATGCGTTGGTCTTGACCATTTGTGATGCCAGTATCAAAGAGTAATCCATGTCGTTTCCCTTCCAATACACAGAAATGAATGTCCGTGCGCAGGGAGGAGGATAGCGGTGATCAAACCGGTTCCTTGTCAGCCATATGGGTGACGCAAGGTCGAAATTCTGGGTTTTTTGCTCTGCCATGGCCAGCTTTGACCGTTTTCGGCCATTCAAGGGCGGATTTGTTCGGTGCCGCATCAGCCCGTCTCACCTGACAGCGATCCGCATATGAGGCGCCCACGCGCAATTCATGCCAAGGACAGGCTCTTGCGGCAACGCTGGAGCAGGAATTCGACAAACAGACGAACTTTGTTGTCCTGTAGTCGACGGTGCGGGTAGAGACACCCGAACATTGCGGGCTTTGGAGGCGTTTCGGGAAGAACCTCGACAAGTTCCCCGCTCCGCAGGTGTTCCAGGACATCAAAACGTGGTTTGTTGATGATGCCGCGTCCAGCACATGCCCATCCGGTTAACACATCCCCATCGTCGGAATCGTAGCTGCCGGATACATCCATCCGCTTTAGTCCTTCCGATGTTGAAAGCGTCCAGAACCATTCCGGTGATCGGGGGTAGCGCAACAGCAAACAATTGTGGCGATGCAGGTCGTCGGGGACCTGCGGCATGCCGTATTTTTCAAGATAGGATGGCGCGGCACAGAGTATGCGGGGCGTGTCCATGATTTTCCGCAATTTCAGGTTTGAATCCGGAGGCTCCCCGACAAAGAGCGCCACGTCGAGGCCGTCTTCCAACAAATCCACCCTGCGGTCCGACAGACGCAGCCGCACAGAGACATCAGGGTACATATCCACAAAACCCGGGATCAAAGGTGCAACCAAACGCTTTCCCACACCCAGAGGGGCAGTCACCTGCACCGTCCCGTGTGGCGTTTGCGAATACCCTGAAATCGCTGCCTCGGCGTCTTCTATCGACTGAACAACCTGGCGGGCGTGATCGTAGAATGTGCGGCCCACATCCGTGGGGGACAGTTTGCGCGTTGTGCGGTTGAAAAGGCGCACATCCAACCGACGCTCCAACTCCTTGATGCGGTTGCTTGCGACCGCCGGTGTCAGGCGCAAGTCGCGCCCACCGGCTGTGATACTGCCAAGCTCGACCACTCTTACGAACACTTTCAGGCTCTCCAAGTAGGGCATCTGCACCTCTGATTATCAACGATTCGTTGAAACAGCATACCCGACTGCGCCGTATTTCAGAGCGATCAATTGGGGCATAACACCTCAAATCGCTGATTCCCAACCGGGACGAGGATGGAAAAATGACAGCCAGATCCGAAATACGCTTCGTGCTGAACGACCGGGATGTGACCTTGAGCCGTGTTGGCGCCAGTGACACATTGCTTGATTTTCTGCGCCTTGACCGGCGGCTGACAGGCACAAAGGAAGGCTGCGCCGAAGGCGACTGCGGTGCTTGCACGGTTCTTGTGGGTCGGCTGATAGATGGCGGTCTGCGTTATGAACCGGTAAACGCCTGCATTCGCCTGACCGCATCGCTTGACGCATGTCACGTTGTTTCCGTCGAGTATCTCTCCAGTCCCGACGGCAAGTTGCATCCGGTCCAACAGGCAATGGTTGATCACCACGGGAGCCAATGTGGCTTTTGCACGCCTGGTTTTGTGATGTCGCTGTATGCCCTCTGGATGGAAAACCCTGATCCCACCGAGACCGAGATCGAAACCGCGCTTCAAGGGAACCTTTGCCGCTGCACGGGATACGAGCCGATCGTCAAGGCCGCGAAGGCCGCAACGGCATATGGCAGCCCGGCCGATGATACCCTTGTCCGGGAACGTGCCGCGATGACGGCCAGATTGACCCGGTTGCGCGATGGCAAACGGATCGACGTATCAAACGGGGGCAGCCGCTGCATTCTTCCTGCATCTGTAGACGACCTAGCGAATGTCCTGCTGGATACGCCCGATGCAACGATTGTCGCAGGCGCAACAGACGTCGGGTTGTGGGTGACAAAGTTCCTGCGCGACATATCTCCGGTCGTATTCCTCAGCCATCTGGATGAGTTGCGCCAGATCGACATTACAAAGGAGGCAATCAGGATCGGCGCTGGGGTGAGTTATAGCGACAGCCGGGCAGCGATATCCGAAAGCTACCCGCATCTTGCCGCGTTTTGGGATCGGATCGCCGGGTGGCAAATCCGCAGCATGGGGTCTATCGGCGGCAATATCGCCAACGGATCGCCCATCGGGGATACACCGCCCGTCCTGATCGCCCTCGACGCGACAATTACATTGCGCAGGGGTGACAAGCGCCGAACCATCCCGATCGAGAAGTTTTTCGTCGATTATGGCAAGCAAGACATGGCCAAGGGCGAGTTTCTGGAAAGCATTTCTGTTCCGCGCCCGGCCAAAGGCACCCTCCACGCAGCCTACAAGATTTCGAAACGTCGCGACGAAGATATCTCGTCGGTCTGCGCTGCTTTCAACGTCACGGTAGAGGACGGCTTGATCACCGCCGCGCGGATCGCGTTCGGTGGCATGGCCGCGATACCCAAACGGGCCACCAATGCCGAGGTGGCTCTTGTTGGTGCGACGTTCAGCGAGGCGACGTTGATCGCCGCCGCGGCCCGGCTTGGTGACGACTTCAGCCCGCTCAGCGACTGGCGTGCCTCGTCCGAATATCGCCTGCAAGTGTCGAAAAACCTGTTCCGGAAATTCTGGTTGGATCAGCAAAGCGAGGCGACAGACAGTCGTCTCAGCGCGTAGAGGACAGATAGATCATGAACGGTCAAAACCCTGCAATTCCCCCGATCAAAGGGGGCGTGAACACCGATCTGCGCCATGAGAGTGCTATCAAGCATGTCACTGGTCGCGCTGAATATTGCGACGATATCGCAGAGCCGATCGGAACCCTGCACGCCTATCTGGGTCTTTCAACGCGGGCGCACGCCTTGCTGCGTGACGTTGATCTGAGCGCTGTGCGCGCGCACCCCGGCGTTGTCGGCGTTCTGACGGCAGAGGATATTCCGGGGGTAAACGACGTCTCTCCGACGGGGCGCAATGACGAGCCGATCTTCGCCACCGACAAGGTAGAGTTCTGGGGGCAGCCAATGTTTGCCGTCGTGGCTGAAACCCGCGATGCGGCCCGCCGGGCGGCCAGACTGGCGAAAGTCGCTTACGAAGACTTGCCGCATGTATTGAACCCAGAGGCCGCGCAAGCGGTTGGCACGGGGTATGTGACCCCGCCTTTGACGCTCAAGCGTGGCGATGCCGAAAGCGCCATGCAAAAGGCGGCCCATCGGATCAAAGGCAAAATGCGCGTTGGCGGTCAGGATCATATGTATCTTGAGGGTCATATCGCGTTTGCCCTTCCCGGAGAGGATGATGACGTCATCGTCCACTCTTCAACCCAGCACCCAAGCGAAGCGCAGCACATGGTCGCGCATGTTCTGGGCGTGGCCTCCAACGCGGTGACTATCAATGTTCGCCGTATGGGTGGCGGGTTCGGGGGTAAGGAAACCCAGATGAACCTGTTCTGTTCGGTCGCGGCGGTCGCTGCAAAGAAATGGAACCGCGCAGTGAAGATCCGCCCGGATCGCGATGACGATATGTCTGCGACGGGCAAGCGCCATGATTTCGTGATCGACTACGAGGTGGGCTTTGACGACGATGGCGTGATCGCGGCTGTCACAGGCGCGTTCGCCGCGCGCTGCGGCTTCTCCTCCGACCTGTCCGGCCCGGTGACGGACCGTGCGCTGTTTCACGCCGATAACGCCTATTACTATCCAAATGTGCTTTTGAATTCGCACCCGATGAAGACCAACACCGTGTCGAACACAGCATTTCGCGGATTTGGTGGGCCGCAGGGTGTCATTGCCGCCGAGCGGATCATGGAAGAAATCGCCTACCACCGGGGCTTGGATAGCCTAGAGGTGCGCAAGCGCAATTTCTATGCCGACAACGGGCGCGACGTGACGCCTTATCACCAAACCGTCGCAGACAACATCGCACCCCGCATCTGTCAGGAACTTGAAGACAGCGCAGATTACGCCGCACGTCGCAGGGCAATTCTTGAGTGGAATGCAAAGGGCGGCACGATCCGAAAGGGTATTGCGCTGACGCCCGTGAAATTCGGCATCTCATTCACGGCCACTTGGTACAATCAAGCTGGCGCCCTGCTCCACATTTATTCGGACGGATCGATCCATCTTAACCATGGTGGCACCGAAATGGGGCAAGGCCTGAATACCAAGATCGCGCAGATTGTCGCGGAGGCGTTTCAGGTCGATTTCGACACAATCAAGATCACCAGGACCACGACAGAAAAAGTGCCAAATACATCCGCGACCGCGGCCTCTTCGGGGTCGGACCTTAACGGGATGGCGGCACAGGATGCCGCAAGGCAGATCAAGGAACGGCTGGTGGCATTTGCAGCCAGTCATTGGGAAACCACCCCCGACAACGTGCGTTTCCTGCCCAATGCGGTGCAGGTCGGCCAAGAGGTCATTCCCTTCCCCGATTTCATCAAGCAGGCCTATATGGCCCGCGTCCACCTGTCCGCCGCCGGGTTCTACAAGACCCCCAAGATCCACTGGAATCGTGAGACAGGACAGGGCCGGCCTTTCTATTACTATGCCTATGGTGCGGCCTGTTCAGAAGTGGCAATTGATACGCTGACCGGGGAATACAGGGTCGAGCGGACGGATATCCTGCACGATGTGGGAAAATCCCTGAACCCCATCCTTGATATCGGACAGGTAGAGGGCGCATTCATCCAAGGCATGGGGTGGCTTACCACAGAAGAGCTGTGGTGGGACGCGCAGGGACAATTGCGCACCCATGCGCCGTCGACCTATAAAATCCCGCTGGCATCTGATCGTCCGCGCATTTTCAACACGAAACTCGCGACCTGGTCCAAGAACAGGGAACATACGATAAAGCGCTCCAAAGCTGTGGGCGAACCCCCTTTCATGCTTAGCATTTCGGTGTTTGAGGCCCTGTCACATGCGGTCGCCAGTGTCGCGCAATATAAGACCTGCCCGCGTCTTGATGCGCCAGCCACGCCCGAACGGGTGTTGATGGCGATCGAACGGTTGCGGGGCTGACGATATGACACGCGACCGCTTTCTGGCTGCATCCCATGATGTCGTGCATGTCCGCCTGAGGGACGTGCACGGGTCATCCCCCCGTGAGGCGGGCGCGCAGATGTTCGTGAGCACCCAGGCCCTGCACGGGACTATCGGGGGCGGACAGTTGGAATATATGGCCATCGACAAGGCGCGCGCGATGTTGCGTGCCGGGCTTGCGACCGATGTGATGGATGTCCCCTTGGGGCCAGAAATTGGCCAGTGTTGTGGCGGGCGCGTTGCGGTCACGCTCAACCGGATGACGGATGCAGACCGAAGAACCGCCAGCGCGGATGCGGCCCGGGACATCGCGATGCGCCCTCACATCTACATTCTCGGTGCGGGGCACGTTGGCCGCGCATTGGCGCGTTTGATCCAGTTTCTACCGGTACGATGCATCTTGATAGATGAGCGCCCCGAAGAATTGTCGCTGTGCGACGCAAATGTCGAAACACGTCTGTCGGCAATGCCCGAAGTCGACATTCGCACCGCCCCTCCAAACAGCAGCTTCATCGTGCTGACCCATGACCATGCGCTTGATTTCCTGCTGACATCCGAAGCGCTGGACCGGGGCGATGCGGCCTATGTCGGCCTTATCGGCTCTGCCACCAAGCGGGCCAAATTCAAACGCTTTCACACCCAGAATTCAGCCGGCAAGGACATCGCCGGGCTGACTTGTCCGATTGGACAGACAGCAAGCAACGACAAGCGACCCGAAGTCATAGCGGCCTTCGTGGTTGGCGAGGTCCTGACACATCTGACCGCGCCAGGGGCACGCCCGCCAAGATCAACCAACAAACAAAACCCAATCCCGCAAAGATCGCCTGAGGAGGGCGGCGTGGGGCAATACTAAAGGGGAGGAAACCTCAAATGACCGATACAGCCTACAGTTACAAGCTATTCAACAGGAGCGATTTCAGCGCGTTCTGGGCCTTGTTCACCGACAACCTTGTCAATCTCCTGATCCTGTCGGGCGTAACTCAATTCGTCTTTCAGATGCCCGCCGAGATCGTATTTGGCCGCATCGTGCCGGGGGCTGCGGTTGCGATCCTCGCGGGTGTTGTCGTCTATACGCTTATGGCCAAATGGGTCGCCAACAAACAAGGCAAGGATGTCACAGCACTGCCCTACGGCATCTCGACACCGGTTATGTTCGTTTACCTCTTCGGCGTCATCGGCCCGATCTACTGGGCAACCGGCGATTCACTTCTGGCGTGGCAAGTCGGCATTGGTGCAGGCTTCATGGGCGGGATCGTAGCGGCTTTGGGCGCTATCGTCGGCCCCTTCCTGAAACGGATCACGCCGCGTGCGGGTATGCTGGGCACGTTGTGCGGCATCGCTCTGGTGTTTATCGGATCAGTGCCTCTGGCCACCATATTCGAAAGCCCCGTCGTCGGGTTCACATCGCTCCTGTTCATCCTTTGGGGGCTGATCGGCCGCTTCCGCCTTCCGGGCAATCTGCCTGCTGGTCTGGTGGCGATTGCAGCGGGTACGCTTATTGCGATCTTTCTGGGTCAGTCATCCTTCAACACCGATGGCATCGGGTTCTACGCACCTGTTCCCTATTTCGGCGATCTGCTCATCGGTATACAATATCTGTTTGCCAATCCCGAGCTGTTCCTCGTTCTGATCCCCGTACAAATCTACAATTTCATTGAAACGATGAACAATGTGGAATCGGCAGAGGCAGCAGGCGACAGCTACCCCGTTGCGGTCTGTCAGGTGACAGACGGGGCCGGAACGATGATCGGCGCCTTGTTCGGCTCTCCATTCCCGACGACAGTTTACATCGGGCACCCTGCATACAAGAGGATGGATGCCCGCGCCGGTTATATCATCGGCGTGGCCTTGGTCATTGCGGCGGCGGCGTTCTTTGGCTTTCTGTCATTTCTGGCAGGGTTGATCCCGATCGCCGCAGCGGCGCCAGTTCTGGTGTTCGTCGCGGTGAGCCTGATCACAAATACCGGATATGCGGTGAAACCTGCGCATATGGCGGCTGTCTCATTCGCCATTCTGCCTCATATCTCGAACTTCTTGGTGATCAAATGGGGGTCGCTGATGAATGCATTGCGCAATTCAGGTGTCGAAGGATTACCCAGCTTGGGCGATCCCGATCTGACCGCGGCGATGCTCATGGAAGGCGCCCGCTATGAAGGCCATCTGGCGTTGTCACAAGGCGCCATCATCACCGGGCTTGTCTGGGGTGCCATCGTTGCGGACGTGATTGACGGGCGGTTCAAACAAGCGGGCTGGTTTGCAATCTCGGCGGCGGTGATGTCATCGATCGGGATTATCCACAGCTATACATTGCAGTTGCCGCAGTTCGACGGGATCACCATCGGGTATCTGATCACCGGCGCCTTTATGCTGATCTATCCAAGGCTTGCCCCCGAGGATGACCTCATGCATCGCATCATCGTCCCTGACGAGCCTGATCTCGTTGACGACGACACGCCGGCGCGCGACGTCCGCTAGCTCATAATGCGTCGAGGCGGCCACAAGGTCGCCTCGCCGACCGTCCCCTTTTCACAGGAAGCTGCTTTCCAATGACTGACACTCTTTTGCGTGGCCGCGTCCTGACTTTTCACCGCGAACCGGTTGATGCCGACGACACTGACGCCTACAGCTATATTGAAGACGGCGCCCTGTTGTTACGCGATGGCCTTATCGCGGCTTCGGGTGACTTTGAAACCGTTGCAGGTAGGGCAGGCGATGCAAAGCGCATTGATCATCGGCCCCACCTTTTGATGGCAGGGTTCATCGACGCACATATTCATTTCCCACAGGTTCAAATTGTCGCCAGTTGGGGCAACCAGCTGCTCGATTGGCTTAACGGCTATACCTTTCCAGCCGAAGCGGAATACGCCAACGCCCAACACGCCCGCGCCATGGCAGCGCAGTTTTGCACCTTGTTGACAGATCACGGCACCACGACGGCAGCGGCCTTTTGTTCGGTTCACGCCTCATCCGCCGAAGCGCTGTTTGCGGAGGCCGCAGATCGGAACATGCGGATGATTGCGGGCAAAACCATGATGGATCGCAACGCGCCAGAGGCCGTGTGCGACACCCCGCAATCAAGCTATGATGACAGCAAAGCCTTGATTGAGCGCTGGCACGGCAAAGGTCGCGCATCTTATGCGATCACACCGCGCTTTGCGATTACATCGACACCAGAGCAACTTGATATTGCGGGCGCGTTAACGTCCGAGCACCCCGATTGCTATATCCAGACGCACCTGTCTGAGAACCATGATGAGATCGCCCTTACAGCAGAGCTTTATCCAGATGCCCGCGACTATCTGGACGTCTATGAGGGTTACGGGCTTCTTGGTCCGCGCAGCTTGCTGGGACACGCCATTCACCTGAAGGATCGCGAGAAAGGCGCCATCGCGGCGAACGGCGCACATCCGGTGTTTTGCCCCACATCCAACCTTTTTCTGGGAAGCGGGTTGTTTGATGATGCGGGCTTGCGCGCCAGGGGTATCAACAGCGGGATCGCCACGGATATCGGCGCTGGAACAAGTTATTCGATGCTGCAAACGCTGAATGAAGGATACAAAATCCTGCAACTTCAGGATCAGAAACTCCACGCGCTTCGTGCGTTTCATTGGATCACTCGCGGCAACGCCACAGTCTTGGGGCTGGAACGGAGAATAGGCACCCTTGATGCAGGAACAGAGGCCGATATCGTTGTGCTCAATGCCCGCGCAACCCCGGCGATGGATCTGCGCATGAACCGCGCCGAAAGCCTGTCAGAGGAGTTGTTCGTGGTTCAAATGATGGGCGACGATCGCGCGATTGCGCAGACATACATCGCGGGCAAACCACAAAAGAGCGACAATTCATCGCCTCTGTAACGCATCCGACACCTGCGACGACACATTCAGGCATCAAACCCCTGATGGGCTCTGGCGTGGCGCGAGTGGTTTGAGCGTCTCTGCTTCGTTTCCGAATTTCCCGATATAGGCGGTGGTCAGGCCCAGGCACTCTGTTGATGCGCACCTGCTTTGATGCGGGCATTGATAAAACCCGTTGCGGTCAAACTCTTTCCAGAAATCCGGATCAATCAACAAAGTGGGCTGTGCGTTCACCAGCGCGTCGCCCAACTCACCCAACATACATTCAGGAAAGTTCTTTGCCTCGACATAGCGCCCGGCACGCCTGCATTTCACGATCGCCTCTCTGAGGTAAGGGAGAATATCGCTGTGTCGCGCGGCGAGGTCCTTGGGGTCATCCTCGGCCATGGGAAAGAAGTTCCAGAACTCCATCTGTACCAACTGTTTGAGATGTGCCAGCGCATCAACCATACCGGGCAAAAGCATGTAGCTTTGCGTGGTGATGACCGAATTGGTGATCAGTTTAACGTGGTCATACTGGTCCAGATGCGCCATCCCGCGCATCATTTTGTCCCATGCGCCGCTAACTTGCGTGATCCGGTCATGGCTTTCCGCATCGGACCCCGCGACGGACACAAAAAATTCGTCAACGCCAGCTTCAATCAATTTGTCGGCATAGTCCGTCCGCCCCAGATGCATCCCGTGGGTCTGGATCCGTACATGTTTGAAACCGGCCGCCTTGGCCTTTTGGGCAATCTGCGGCAGATCTCGCCGCAAGGTGATTTCAGAGCCCGTCAGCACGAGGCCCTCCCACCGGCCCGTTGCGGCCTGGTCCTGACAAACCTGTTCCAGGGTTGCATCCGAGGTTGGGGCAAGCCTGTCCATCGTGCCTTCGATCATGCAGTGCACGCATTTGAGGTTGCAGCGGAATTCCATCGTCAGGGAAACGTATTTTTCGTGGTCTCGCAAACTGAGCCCCTGGATACGATCCAATTGTTCGACAGGGGTTGTCAGACCCACGCGCGTGCCTGGCTCACCAATAATTTTGACTGCCGTTCGCGGATCATGGCTAGAGGAGGCCATAAAAACTCCCCTTGGTTGGGCGGATTGCTGTGCCATCATAGTCAAAGTCCCAGCCCACGTCGAACAAATGATGGTCAAACAGCGCCATGTTGTCGCGCAGGTGGTCACAAATACCGGGCGGAAAACCCAGCCGTTCAACGAAATAATGCAGTTGTGCGGACCTGATGCGCGAGAAGTATATGCTGTCGCGAAACCTTTTATTGGCGACGACGATGGTTTTGACCCCCTTCATCTGAGGCCAAAGAAGCTGGTCCATATCAATGTCGCGGCAGGGGAAATGCACGGACTCTGTGATTTTGTCCCGAATGGATTGATCTTCCTGCGTTGCATCAAAGAAAAAGTAAAAATTCCGCATCTCAAGCCCGGTGTCCCGCAACCCATAGCAAATGCCGCTGCTGACGTTCGAGCCGGGATTACCCATGTAGATATCGATCTGCTCCAGCGGTGCGCCCGCAAGGTTGGCTGCCGTCAACTCAACCGAAAACATGAAGTATGGCAGGGCGTCCCGCGCGGGAACCGGACAATCAATGAGCCCGCTGGTGGCATCGAGAAAGTCGCTGATGCCGTGAGAACGCTCTGCGCGGGCGTAGTCGTAAAAATAAAACTCCCAACTTAGTCGGCCATCGGCGTATTTGACGCCCCAAACCGTATTGAACCGCCCCCAGCGTTCCTGAATGGCGCGCATCACCGGGCGCATCTGGGCCGTTACGCCGGCCACTTCGAAGGACTGGAACAATAATGCAGAGGTGCGCAAGGCACCCGGTGCCGGTGGGACCGGCATGTCGAATTCCCATTGGCAGTAATCCCTTGCAGGGTCAGAAGGCCGTCTGCGCTCGGTCAGTTCAGGGGTCATGTCGCCCCCCGTAATAAAGCGTTGCAAAGGGATAACCGTCGCGCCCGATGCCGCAGGCGAAATGGCCAAGGTTCATGTGCCTGATATCTTGCAGGTCGTCGACCTGTCCCGCCAAAAGGCCGCTCAATCCCGGCAGTTCCCCGACGGTCAGCTTGGCATCTGCCAAATGAATGTCGATGGAATGCCGAGAACTGCCTTCTTCGGTCACTTGCAGGACGTGGCCGCCAAATTGCAGGCATTCCATCGCCGTTCTGCGCCCGGGGCTGTCCGGCAGAATCGCGTTCAGCAGCTTTGCCTTTGCGGCGTGTGACAGGTGGCCTATCCGCAGGTAGCGATTCACCCGGTGATCGTGCTTGACCGCAAGAAAGGCCAGATCGGTTTCCGGTTCCTGCGGGGGGGGGAACTCAAGATAGAGCTTGGTTCTGGTCTCTGGCTCCATGCCGACGTGAACCGCGTTTGCAACATCGACGTAAGGGGCAAGCACCGTGGCATCCAGCCCAAGGTCGTGGGCGAGCGCTTCAAACCGCGCCTTTGGGCCCGGCAGCAATGCGCGGCGCGAAAATGTCAGCAGGTATCGCCCCCGCGTGATCCCATCGGGGCCGATCTTGAGGCTTTCTTCGCGCAGTGGCGGCAGCGTCAATCGCGCACGGACAGCCTGATCTATCGCAGCTTGTCCCTGTGCCATGGATCAGCCTGACGCATTGAATTGCAGCAGGCAGCGTTGCCCGGCGGGCAAGAGGCTATCGGGGTTAGGCAGCTCAAGGCGCACCCCGTAGGTGCCGGATGCCGCGTCAAAAACCTGATCGACCACAGTGACCTTCGCTTCATAGGAGCCACCGATGGGTGAATTGGGCTTCACCGTCCCGACGGACCCAAGCTGCGCCAGATCATAGGCTTCGATAGGCAAGAATGCTTCTACATAAAGCGGGTCCAGTGACACGATGGACAGCACATAGTCGTCCTGAGCCAGAAATTCGCCGGCGTTGGTGTTCCGCGACACGACGATTCCGTCAATCGGACTGTTGATTGTGCGCTGGTTCAGGATCACACGGGCCCGATCCAGTTCTTGCTGTGCAATTGACCGATCCAGTTCGGCCTGCCTTACCAGACTTTCCGAGGCCACGAGTTCGGCCGTGACCTCGGCCAATTGGTCGTCTGAGATGATATTGCGCTCGCGCAGTTCCAAAGACCGGTCGTATCGGGTCTTGATCAAGTCACGCCGCGCGGTTTGCGCGTCCAGCGCCGCGGTCGAATTCGTGCGCGCCTCAAGCAGGGCGACATTGGCCCGTTCCACATCCGATGACAGACGCGCCAGCACCTGACCGCGCGACACACGATCACCACGCCCAGCCATGGTTTCAGCCACGACGCCCCCTGTCGGGCTGCTGACCAGCACGACTTCTGACGGGTCCATAACGCAGTCAAAAACCCCCGCGTCTTGCGCTGATGCAACCGATGCGCTCAACACACCGATGATGGCGAATGATCTCATTCCATTTCTCCTGAAAGTGCCAGAAGTCTATTGAGGTCCTGATCGGCGTCAAGCAAATCACGCCGGATTTGCGCGTGCAGGTGTTCAACGTGCTTTTGACGTTTGCGCAGATAGCGCCCCGCCGCGCGTGGTCCCAGGATGGTCGAGACGAAAGCCGCACGCTGGCGCAACGCCTTTGCCGCGTCGCCGCGCATCAATTCATCTTCAAGCGACAAGAAGGCTTCGCAACGTCCCTGCTGCCCTTGCCGGCCACAGCGCCCCTCTAGCTGGCGATCAACCCGGCGGCTGTCGTGCCGTTCGCTCAGGATCACATGCAAGCCGCCGCGTGCGGCGATTTCTTCTGTCAGTTTGATGTCGGTTCCGCGCCCGGCCATGTTTGTGGCGATGGTCACGGCGCCTTTCTGCCCAGCCTGCGCCACGATTGCTGCTTCATCAGCATCCTGTGCCGCAGAAAGAACCTGATGGGGGATACCCGCTTCGGTCAGCCTTTTGCTCGCCTCTTCCGAAGCCCCGACAGAGCGGGTGCCGATCAGGACGGGCAACCCGTTTTCATGCAGTTTTCGGGTGTGTCTTGCCACGGCACGCCACTTGGCTGCTGCGGTGCGATAAACCCGGTCGGACCCGAATTTGCGGATGTCTTTCCTGTTGGTGGGTATAATCGTCACTGGCAGTCGGTAAACCGACCAAAGCTCCCAAGCGGCATCTGTGGCAGTGCCTGTCATCCCGCACAACCGGCCATAGCGCCGGAAAAAGCGCTGATAGGTGATACGCGCCAGCGTTTCGCGCGGCGGGCTGGGTTCCAGCCCTTCCTTGATCTCCATCATCTGATGCAAACCGTCGGACCAGGTGCGGTCAGGCATCGTGCGCCCGGTATTTTCATCGACAATCTGCACCTTGTCGTCGCGGATGATATAGGCCTCGTCGCGGTGAAACAGATGCAAGGCAGAGAGCGCCTGCGATATTGTGAAATCACGGATGACCGGGACCGAAAATCCGCCTTCCAGCCGTTCCGAATGATCGTCGAGCAGATCATATCCATCATCTGTCAGCTCGATTCTTTTTTGGTCTTTGGGGATCTTGAAATCGCGCCCTTCCTGCATCGTTCTGGCCACTGTCATGGCTTGATGGAAAAGCTCTGTGTCAAACCCCGCCGTTTCCTCGACCTGACCGGATATGATCAGCGGGGTCCGGGCTTCGTCGATCAACACGCTGTCCGCCTCATCCACAAGCGCGAAATGCAGTCCGCGCATCCGAAGTTCGGCAGAGGTGCTGTCGTTGGTCAGGTATTCCAGCTTGCGCCGCATATGACCGGGGCGGTAGCGCAAAACCTGACGGTCTCGCAGATAGTCGAATGCGAAGGTCTTGTTCGTGCCAAAGACGATCTGACCCTTATAGAGTTCGCGGCGCTCGTCGTCTGTCTGATCTTCAAGCACGCAGGTCGTTGATAGGCCCAGAAAGGCATAAAGCGGGGCCATTTCCTCGGCGTCCCGACTGGCCAGATAATCATTCACGGTCATCAAATGGACAGGGCGCCCCGACAGCGCCGCGGTTCCGGCGGCGAGCGTGGCACAAAGCGTCTTGCCCTCGCCGGTGCGCATTTCGGCCACCTGCCCCTGTAGCATTGCCCAAGCGCCCAGCAACTGCACGTCATAGTGCCGCATCCCGAGGGTCCGCACCGAGGCTTCGCGGATCAGCGAAAATGCCTTTCCTACCAGTCGTGGCGGCATGTCATGGCCGCGCAGACTGGCCTTCAATTCCCGGCGCAACCCAAGTGCTGCAAGCTGAAGTTGCCCGTCCGTCATTGCGGAAAATCGTTTGTCGTGCCGCCGCGCGTAGCGCAGGATGGGCCCGAGTTTATCGGCGCGAGACTTGGCCTTTGCCGCAACAAAACGCGCAATGATCCGTTGTCCGAAGCGATCAAACTTTGTGTCCTTGGCTTCGGTGCGCTCGGCATAGGCCAATGGGATAGGGAGCTGGATCGGGCGCTGGTCAGACATTGAACTGCCGCAAGAAAAGCTGCCGGACCGTGCGCCACATGCGAAAGGCGATCGGTTCAAACCCATGATCAAAGCGGACCAGCGCTCTTTCGCCAACATAGCTGACAGGGCGTTCATCGACCGGCACCACATCGAACAGGAACACCCGTTGCAGGGCTTTCAACTCTGCCGCGCCTTGGGGATCAAGCGTGAATTCACCGCCGCCTTCGGTCGAAAGCGCCGCTGACGGCAGGAAGAACTGGCTTTCGGGCGCCTCGGCCACGATGCGGCCTGCCACCGATGTATCGGGGTCTTTGAGGAACAGAACTTCGACGCTTTCGGTTCTTTCTCGAACCAGTTGCTCGCGTCCCTGACTGATGGCGACACGCAACCGCATCGGCGTGTCATCCAAAAGATAACCAATTGCATCACCTTGGCTGAGCAACCGCCCATTGAGCGAACCTGGCCGGGGGATCAAGACCTGCCCGTCATCAGGCGCCCGAACGGTCAGACCATCGGCGCGCTCTTGGGTGTCTGCCAACTGGTCTTGGATCAATGCAATCTGATCGCGATAGATGTCGGTCTGAACCCGATCAATCAGGAGAACAGCGTTCAGCCGAAGCTGCGCTTCCTGCAGGCGCGCCGCTGTGAGCTTGGCACGCGACGCAAGGGCTGGTTCGTCCAATACAAATAGCTGCTCTCCGGCGCTGACGGTCCGCAATTCCATCGGAGCCTCGTTCAGAAAACCGTTGCTTTGCGCGCGCACAAAGGCCTGCTGATCCAGCCAGACAACACCGGTTGCGGTGGTTGCATAGGGCAGTGGGACAGCCACAAAGAGACCAACAAACGCGGCAAAACTGACACCGACCCCAATAAGCACAGGCCGACGTCGATGCCGGAGCCGGGGGCTCGTGACAAGGAACTTCAACCCGCCCCAAAGCGGCTTGGCGAATGTATTTCCAAGCGCCCAAATCGCAAGCAGGATGCCCACGATGAAGAACTTGCTGGCCACAAAGGCGGCAATCGCGAAGGCAATGAAGATGCGATAGATAAAGGCAAAAACGGCATAGAAGAAAAGCCAGGGCCTTTCGCCTCTTGCGCGCACCGGGCTTTCGGCGTTTTCAATGCGCAGCAGATAGCGCTGGCACAGATACCAGAAGTACTGGTTGGACCGTTGCCCCAGCCCCGGAATTTCCACCACATCGGCAAAGACGAAATAACCGTCAAAACGCAACAGCGGGTTGCCGTTGAACAGCAGGGTCGAGATCCCGCCGATCATCATCAGATTAAAGGCAAAGGCTCTGGCCAGCCCCGGTTCCGCATTCAGCCAGAAGATGAGCGCCAGCGCCGCGACCAGCAGTTCAAGCATGATCCCGGCTGCGCCGACAACAGCCCGCCGCCATTTTGACGCAAAAGCGGCGGATGCGGAGGCATCAACATATGGTACCGGCATGAAGATCAACAGCATGATCCCGATCTCATGCACCTCGCCGCCCCAGATCTTCGTCGCATAGGCGTGACCGAGTTCATGGGTGGCCTTCAGGATCGGATAAGCGAGGATCAAAAGCACAAGGTTTTCTGCCGCCAGCACGCGATCCGTGAAGTTTTCAGCCAGCAGCGGCCAGTTGATCACCAGCAGGATAAACCCGGTGACAACGACCGCGAACCAAAGCGCCAGCCCCACCCAGGTAAACAGCGGACGGATGGCCCAGACCGTCCAATTCAGAAAGTTGTCAGGGTCAAAGATCGGGAACCGCAACGCCAGCGGGTTCTTGATCCGCGCGATCATTGTCTGGCGTTCTTGTTTTGCGTGCCGTTCGCCGATCTCGTCGATATTGGGCAAATCGGTTGCGATCAGGTCAGCGGCGTGGAGCTGCGACAAGAGCCTGATCGTCTCGGATTGTGTCGGAGGCGCGTCCTCAAACCGGTCACATGCAGCTTCCCATAGCTCGCCGATGCTGCGCTTGCCGTTCATCATCGAAAGGATGAAATTGGCCTGCGGTGTCACGCGGTGATATTTGCCAGAATGGTGGTCTTGCACCACGAACCATGTATCACCCCGAAAGATCTGCCTGTGGATATCCACCTGACCGCGCAAACGCGGGGTGAGCGGGGCGATGCGATACCAGTCCGAGGAGAGAAAGCTCTTGCTCATCCGCCCGGCCACATTTTCCACATTTGAATGCGCGCCCAATCGGCGATCGGCTGCGCCCAAACGGAAATCAGCCGTTTCTCATCAATGTCTATGCGTGCGGCGCCTTCCATCCCCGGGCGCAGGGCAGAGGTATCACCGGTGAGGGCCGCTTCGACTGTAAAGGTTGTTTGCCCTTCACCATAGTTGGCAACCGGCGTGATCTTGGTCACCGTGATCGGCAAGCTGCGATCGGGCAAGGCGGTGACACGCAAATTGCCCGATTGCCCTGTCGCGACATCTGCAATCCGCCGTTCATCAACCTGAACTTCTACGCGGAACTGGCCCTCGGGTGCCAGTGTGAACAAGGGCTCCCCGCGTGTCACAGCGGATCCGATCGACTGGCTCAGATCGCCCGCGATAACAAGCCCATCAAAGGGTGCGGTCAGCGTCGTGCGGGCCAGCTGCTCGTCGATCAGCTCAATCTGGGCATCGACCTGTTCAATCTGGTTCTGCCTGATGCGCGATTCAGCGCGGTTGCGTTCGGCCACGGCCCGGTCAAACTCGAACTGCTCTCGCTGGCGCTGGGTCACAAGGCGCAAGCGTTCCAGCGCCAGTTCGCGATCATCCAGTTGCACCATCAGATCGCCGGCGGCAATCAGATCGCCGGCCCGAACCGGGGCTGAGGCGACGAACCCCTCGAAAGGTGCGACGATGGCGCGCTGTTGTGCGCCCAGCACGGTCGCTGTTGCGGCAACCTGATCTGTCGTGCGCGCAATCCAGAAGAAGGCCGCCAACCCAACAAATACGGCAACCACGGTCTTGCGCGCCAGATTGCCTGGCCCCAGCAGATCGACAAGCTGTTGTTTGAGTGCGCTGAAGAACTTGGTGATAAGCCAGCGATCATTCAGCCGCTTTTCTTCCAGGATGGGCGCAAGCACCGTCGTCACCGCTTCCAGCATATCGAGGTCGTCTTGCTTGAAAGGGTGCCCTTCGGGGCGCTCGAATGTCAGGGCACCGACAAATTTATCGGTGGCATAAAGTGGCGCAGTAAACACATAGGCCGACCCGTGTTTTTCGGTGAACCGCTGATGCGCGTGGGTAATGACGACAGCATCGACGCCCTCATCGGGCCAAAGAACGGTCGCGCGCTGGTCAATCGCCTCGTCCTGGGCGGCGGCAAGCATGCGCATCATGCTCATACGCTGTGAAAACTGGGCTGAATGTGACACCGCCCGAATTTTTGATGTGCGGAACCGCCGATTGCCAAGGGAAACGCGATCGCAGTCAAACCGGTTGGCCAGATCAGTGACCGCAGCCGTTGCGGCGGTGACATACCCACGCCGTTCAGCGACACCAACGATGGCGTTCAGCGCCTCGACCGCGCGGGCGTAAAGCGCGCGCGCCTCTGTGGCAGCAGCGCCGCGGGCAATATCGCGCATCCATGCGCCGCCCCATTGCAACTGGCGCAGGGTTGATCTGAGTTTGGCTTGATCGCTGCCGATCGTTTCCACCCCCAGCACCCCGCGCGCCTGACCATCGATCACGATGGGCAGGGCAATGGCAGAAAGATGCTGGCCCTTCGCGGGGCCGCGCATGACGGCCTGCGTCTGCTGCATCGCAGCCTCTGCTGCGGTAATCAATCCCGGCCCCGGACGCCGCTCCGCAGGCGCAATCGCTGTCATCAACAGCCTGCCGGAATCTGGATCGGGCAGGAACACGACACAACACGCAGCGCTCAGACCAGCCTGATCGAACGCCGACATCATCGCACCCGTCCAACCAGGGGCGGCAGCTTCTAACGTGCTGCTGTCACGCAGCCCTGCGAACGCATCCGATTTGGGACTGCCGACGCGAACCGAATGAAATTCTGTGGTTGTCGTTTCGGCCATTGGCCCACCATCCCTGGACTTAGCTGTCGTCTGTGTTCAAGACGCCATGCCGCTGCTCGTACTCGCGCAATACGTTGTTGAGGATATTGGACAGGCGCTTGGCCGCATATGGTGTCAGGATCATCCGGTTGGTCAACTGCACTTTGACCGGATCATCGGTCGAGACATTCCATGTGCGATTGGTTCCGAAGAACAGTTCAATCTGTTCCCGCGTCCCTTGGATGTTCACGACATTGGCGAAATCAGTCGCCATGCTGCTGTCATCCCACAGAACCGTGGATTTGCGCTGGCCCGGTTCAAGCGGGCCAGCCGTTTTCAGTTTCTCATCAGCCATGTCGAACGCTTTCGCCCCTTGCTATGCCAGGGTTATGCGGTCCTGGCCTCTTCGCTTGAGCTGACTACCCCTGAGCGTTGGAAGCGCCGCAAGGACCGCCGCACCGGAGAGCCCCGTTGCATCCATCAAGGAGGCATCAAGGATCCAGTCATCGGGATCAGCATCGTTGCGACCTTCCCGGTTTTCTTTCAGGTCGTCAATGATCCAAAGGCCGCCGTATTCATCGATATAGGCAAACAGGTTTTGGTCCTGATCGCGGAACTCAAGCACAGCGCCTTCACCCTGCACCAATGTTGTCGGTTTCGGATCCTCAGCGATAAAGGAGTCAGTCGTCGGATCATAGACATAGGTTGTGACCAGATCGCCGTCATCTTCTGGCGCTGCAACATCAATGATGATCTCGCTATCTGTGACGGCACCGATAACACGCGCATACCCGGGCCGTTCTGCGCCGGTGACAGCCGATATGACCTGATCGTTCTGGGTTGTAGCGTCGGTCGCGCCGTCGATCACGGTCAGGCCGCTCAGCTCTGGTGAATAGTTGCCCGTAACCGATGGCGCCAGTTGTGGGCCGGTTGGAACAGGTGCGGCACCGGTCACGGATTCGCCCGATGTACCACGCCCCGGATAACGGTTTTGACCTGCCTGCTTGGGGAATTCGGTGATGTCATTAAGCACCGTGATGCCCAATTCGCCGAATGGTTCGCCGGCCTCATAGAGGTCGATTGGCAACCCATCAAGACCCAGCACGACAGGTGCATCACCGGCACGTGTCGGGTCTGCACCGTCTGCGGCACCCAATGCATAGATATAGGGCAACAGGACCGAAGAGTAGTCGTTGATGACAGTTGGCGAGCCTGCAAACTGGAATGGTGTGTAATAGGAGTTGAACTCACCACGCCAATCAACCAGTCGATCACCAACGGTGTTGGCAATCAGAATGTCCTCGCCGGCACCGCCGAAGGCAAAGTCCTCGTAGGAAATGTCAGGGTCGGCCACATCGTTGTTTCCGTCCTGATTGTCATCGGCGTTGATATAGTCATCGCCATAGCCACCCCAAAGCTGATCACGCCCAGTACCGCCCATGATCGCATCATTGCCGATCGAGCCGAAGATACGGTCATCGCCATCAGAAACCGAACCGTTCTCGGAACGCGGATCGACGATACCTTCGTTCGGATCGAAGTTGAGGAAGAAATTGTTGCCGTTGATCAGTATCTTGGCCCGCGGATTGTCGGGGTCAAAGAACGGCATCAGCGGAACACCTTCGGCAGCAGCCGGGTTGTAGGCCAAGACGTTGCCAGGGTTGAATGGCGTGTCAAAGCTGATCGGATTGTCCGCACCATCACGCGGATCAGCAGAAGCCGGCAAAGCTTCGGCGCCTGAAATGGCGTCGTCCCCAACGCCGCCGTGCAAGAAGTCGTCGCCCCAGCCACCAAAGATGATATCGTCTGCCAAGGTGGCATCGAAGTAACGGTTATCGTCATCAGCGGGATCAGTGCTGAACGGTGTCAGGTTGACCGTTTTCTTCAGTTGCTGATCGACATTGATCACCGAGCGCAACGCTTCGTTGTCATCGGCAATCGCAAGGACATCAACTTCAGCCAGTGCCGCGATACCGAACAGTTCTTCACCGAATGTCGTGGAATTGCGGCTTGTCATGATCCGTCCGTCGTCGCCGATCACCCCGTCGACACCGGTGCCGCCGGAGATCCAGTCATTGCCCCAGCCACCGATGATGTCGTCGTCTTGTGCATCACCGTACAATACATCAGAGCCGGTTGCGCCGTAGATCGTATCATCACCGCTTTCGCCGTGAATTTCGTCTGCGGCGCCGTTGTCATCCAGCTCGGCGCTTGGATTGATGTCCTTGCCACCTTCTGAATAGTCAAGAAGTTCGACCGCGCGCGGGATCAGCTTCAGCGTCGTGCTGTAGGTATCATAGTTGAACGTCAGATAGGCGCCACCATCGACACCACCCGTGCCAACCAGACGGTAGATGTTGCCGTTGTCACCGACAATGGTGTCGGCGTCGCGGGCACGTCCTTCGGGGCTTTCATCGCCAAGGTTGTTGCGGCTGGTCGCCGTACCGGCACCACCAAACAGCAGGTCTGATCCGTCCGGACGGTTCGTTTCGGCGCCATTCAGGCCGCCAAAGAAGTTCGATGATCCGCCAACAATGTCATCCTGACCCAGATTGCCAAAGACAGTATCATCACCGCCGTTGCCTTCGATATAGTCGTCCCCGTCGCGGCCCGCGCCGAGGAAGTCCTCGACCGAAGCGTTGATGGTCAGAAGGTTCGTCACCGGATCCCGCATCGCGCCAACCTCCAGTGCGGCTGCGTCAGATGCATCCCAGTCGGCAATGCCGTTTTCGTTGAAGTCGATTGATCCGTCACCTTGGATAACATCGTCACCCAACTGGCCAAAGATCATGTCGTCATCTGCGCCACCAGCGATGTAATCGTCGCCGTATTCTTCTGTGTTCTCGACATCAGAGTGATCGAAGATATTGATCAAACGCTGGGCGGTCCCATCAGGGTTTGCCTGTGCTGTGCCAGTCACAAGGGCAACGCCATCATCGACACCAATCGTCGTTCCGTAGATTTGCGTGCCCTGAAGGGCGCGCATGCGTGGATCATTCGGCGCAAAAGTCCGAGAAATGGTCCCGTTGTCACCAAGAATGACGTCATCACCCGCGCCACCGTCGATCGCGTCGCCACCATCATAGGCAAGCGCACCATTCTGGTCGGTTTCGACGTTGTTGCCGCCAATGATGTCGTCGTCACCTGCGTCGCCAAAGATCGTGTCGCTGCCGAACTGGCCGAGGATATAATCATCGCCTGCGCCGCCATAGATCACGTCATCACCACCCAGCGAGGCAGGATCAGTCGAGATTGACACGAAGTTGAACGCCGGTGTCGGACCGAGCGGCATATCCTGTGGCCGGATCAGGCCGGAAACCTCCGCAAAGTCACCGAATATCAGGTCATTGTCGGCACCGCCATCAATCCGGTCCGCACCTGTCCCGGCGAGAATGATGTCATTGCCCGCACCTGCCGTGATGATGTCATCGTCACCTTCGGTTTCGTCGATCGCGCGGATCAGGTCCGCGTATTCCGCGCCACCGTCCCGTGTGAAGCTGATTGTCGCCTGATCACCGATCAGAATATCAGCGCCATCATAAAGCCCCGCGGCTTCGCCGGCGTTCGATGTGATAACATCGGCGCCCGCGCCACCCAGAATGATATCTGCGCCCAAACCGGTCACAAGCAGGTCGCCTGCGCCGATGTCAGGATCAACGGTATCTATGGTGTCGAGAGTGATCGGACGGCCCTGGCCATCGCTTGGTGCCTCATCCAGACCAACGATCCGGCCATTGTCGCCCATGACGATGTTATTTCCACCACCATCGGTCAGAATATCCGCGCCTGCGCCCAGCAGAACAATATCGCCGCCGGTGCCCGTGGTCACGGTATCGATGTCACCAACCGCATTCGCGGTTGTCTCGATCAAGGTCAGATAAGCGGTCGAGAGACCATCAGGCGTATCCTGAACGATCAGGCCGTTGTCACCAAGGATCACATCCGCACCGTCCGCGCCAACACCGTTGGCCGTGTTGATGCCGTCTGCACCGAAACCACCGATCACAATAGATGATCCGCGCCCGGTATCGATCAGGTCATCGCCACCGACAGTCGCGCTCATGGAGCGTGCAGAGGTCATGGTAATCAAGGCTTGGGACGCGATGATCATGCCTGTTGCCGCACCTGTCAGCAGGCCGCTGTCGCCAAAGACGATGCTGTTGCCTGCACCGATGTCGATGTCATCAGCACCCGCACCACCCATCACGATGCTACCGCCGTCACCAAGGGTGATCGTGTCACCCTCTCCGACGGTTGACTGATACCCGCGCATCTGAAGGACCACATGCGTCCCGTCAGCTTCGGGTTCACGGAACTGGATCAGCGCGCCGTCACCGGCCACGATGTCGCGGCCCGAAGTGCTTGAGATATCGTCAGCGCCAACGCCGCCAACAATGACATCTTCGCCAGTGCCAGTGGTGATCGTGTCACCTGCACCATTGCTTTGACTGGTCGAGACAACCCGATCAAGCGTGAGAGGTAGACCGGCCATCTGGCCCGGCCCTGTGTCTTTGCCGGTGATGACGCCATTGTCGCCGATGATAACGTTGTTGCCGTCGCCTGCGTTGATCTCGTCAGCACCAACGCCGCCGATGATCATGTCAGCGCCAGCGCCACTGTTGATGACATCCACGCCACCAAGGCCTTCAGCGAGCGAGCCAATCGCATCAATGTCGGTCCGGTCATTGTCCAGAGTGACAAAGTCAACATAACCGCTATCGCCGATCAGGATGTTTTCACCGCCCGCGACGGTCAGCTCATCGCCACCGAAGCCGCCAATGATGATGTCATTCCCGCTTCCAGCGGTGATGATATCGTCCTGGCCTTGATCGAATGTCGTGCTTTGGACGCGGATAATCTCGCCTGTGGTGGCAAGCCGCAATGTACCTGCGGCCTGCAAGATCAAACCGTAGTCACCAAAGACCACGTTGTCTCCTTCACCTGCATCAATCGTATCAATGCCAGCTGCGCGCGTGTCCGCGCTGATATACTGAGGCGCCAGATCAACGGTGTTGTCGATCGTCAGGGTCCGGGTCGAAAGATCAACGGTAAATCCGCTGTCACCATAAATCTGGTCGTTGCCGCCATTGCCAAAGATGGTGTCATTTCCGCCGCCGCCAGCAATACTGTCGCCCGCCGCACCACCACGGATGATGTCGTCGCCGATACCACCGTAAAGCGCGACCGTCTGTGTAGCCCCAAGAGCGGAGGCATCCAGCGTATCGCCCTGCCCTGCAGGGTCATTGACCGCGTCAAACACCGCGCCGTTGCCATTGCGGGCACCACCGATGAAGTTGTAGCGGGTGCCATCTGTATCGGTATCGCCAAAGACCACCATCAGGCTGTCTTCGGGGATATCAAGCAGCGTGATTTCGTCAGCGCCACCGCCACCCTGGATCAGCGTGATCGGCATGGCCGACGTCCCGTCGGCGGTTTGTTCGTTCACATCAACGGTAAAGTCATCATCACCTTGTCCCAAAAGAACCTCGGTGATTTCGATGCCGGTGTAGCTGATACCGTAGTCATAGGTATCGGCACCAATCGTGACGTCGCCCTCCGGCATGCCCAACCCGCTGAGCAATGTCCGGTTCACGCCCGTCGTAACAGAATCCGTTAGGCTGCCCGGGGTTCCGGTGCCGCTGGCGTCATTAAAGACGAACAGGCGATCATCAAATGTCTCTTCGCCCGCATCACCGGTATCAATCGCGATGATATCTCCGGGATTTTCCGAGGCCAGCATGACGGCGACTTTCAGTTCGCGGTCGGCGGTCGAGGCCCCGTCAATCAAAAGCGGTCCGCGGATATCCGCAAGCAGATGGCTGCTTGGCTGTGCCGAGAAGGTCGTCTCACTGCCTTCGCGCGCGATATAGGTGTCATCTTCCTCAACGGTGACGGTCACGTCCTGCCACCAGTTTGCGGCAGTGAACGTGATCTGTGCCACAGTCACATCTGCCACAGCACTTGTCGACACCTCATCGATCAGGCGTGCATTGCCCGTCAAGGTCATCGTCAGGCCGTCTTCCGAAATTTCGGCAATCTGGAAGTCGCCGTTGTTGTCGGCTGTTCCAGAGATATCAACCGTTTGACCAGCAAGGAAACCATCCGCGAGCCACGACCCAACTGTCCGGGTGATCGTGTCCGGCGCATCGGCGATCGCATCGAAGGTAAAGGTATCGGCCACAGAAGCACTGGCACCTGCAATCGAGCTGACGCTGACGCGGCTGTCTGCGACAGTCCGTGTCTGGCCGTCATCCACGATGGTCAACAGCACGTCGGCGTCGGGTTCGGACGTCAGACGGACGGTATAGGTATCCGTGTCACCCGACGTGGATACCACGGTGCTGCCATCGGTTTCGCGCACCAGAACACCGGCGCTGTCGCCATCAACGACCGTCACGTTCAGTGAGACGTCAATCAGGTTGATCGGATCAGCAATCGCATCGAAGTATTCACCGCTCGTTTCGGTGGTCGAGACGGAATGCGTCAGGGTCAATCGCTGGGTGTCTTCTTCGCCGTCCGCGATGACGGCCTGCACGTTCACCTCCTGTGGGGTCGCCCAATCAGCAGCAGTGAATGTCAGCTCGGTGATTGGCGCGCCAAGATCATCGGTCAGCAGAAGCTCTCCGTCTGCACCGCCAAGTGTGACGGTGATCGTTTCGCCGGCCGCAGGTGGGCGGGTCAGTTGCACCGTATAGCTGTCGGTGATTTCCGTTGTCGCATCACCTTCAAGCACAAGCGTATCAGTGCCGGTCTGTGTGACAAGGATGCCTGCCTTGTCGTCGTCATCAACGGTCACGACAAGGTTTTCGACGCGCGCGGCGTCAAAGTCAGTGTCCGTGCTATAGACACCATGCACAATCTGCACATCGCGCAGCCCCTCGGCGGCGGCATCATCGACCGCTTTGAAGGTGACATCCTGCGCAGTGTCCCAGTTGCCAGCGTCAAACCGCAAGACCACCGCATCGGCGAAGGTCGCGCCATCGTCATTGCTGACCTGCACAGAGGCCGCTGTCTGCCCTGTCGCTGTCAGGCCAGTGGCATCTGTCAGCTCTACGGCAAATGTGTCGCCAATCGCAGCGGCTTCGACCACGATTTCGGTCGCGGTGACCGACACGATGACATAGTTGCCCGCGTTGTCGCCAGCGGCCCCACCCAGTGTCAGGCTCATGTATTGGTCAAAGCCGTCGTCGATCCAACTGCCTGCGCTGCGCGTGACCGTGTTGGTTGTGTTGTTCAGTGTCACCTCCGGCGCGCCGGCCATGACCGGCACAGCCAGCCCACGATCAGCAGAGGATGACCGGTTGGCCGAAACTGTCACAAAGACCGCCGCCGTTGGTGCCGCTGTCAGGACAACCGAGTAAACGTCGCTTGATCCGCCATCCGCCTCGGTCACCCGTGCGGTCCCCGGCGTTGTGTCAGCCACCGCATCCTGAATAATCCGGACCACGCCGGTCTTTTCATCAGCGATGATCGTGCCAATGCCATCAATGAGCGTCGTGTTATAGCCAGTGTCGCCGCTTTCGGCGTCAAGGGAGATTACGCCGGTCCGACCGCCCGGTTCGACCGCTTTCACTTCAAGATCGACGTCACCGCCAACATTGAACGTATCAGAGCCAAGACCGCCGATCACCTGTGTCACCGCACCAATGCGCGTTGACTGGATAAAGAACGTATCGTCACCCTCAAGACCATCAACCTCGATCGCCTCTTCTGCATTTGTGATCGAAACATTCAGCCCGGCGCCGCGAACACCTTCATCGGTGATAAGGAACACGTCGTCGCCTTCGGTACCGATTGCAACGACCGTGTCAAAGCCTGTTCCGCCGTCAATCTGTACCGGCGCATTGATATTGTACTCGATCGAGTCGTTACCGGAGCCGCCACCAATCTCGACGGTGCTGGAACCTTCTATGAACGCTCTGACGACGAATGTGTCGTTATCTGCTTCGCCTTCAAGCTGAAGCACCGCTTTGTTGGAATAGACCGTAAAGACGTCGTCTCCAGCGCCACCAAAGGCGGTTGTCGCATAGGTGGCACCGTTGCTCAGGAAGCCACGGGATGTTTCCACTGTTTCGATGTCATCAAAAGCAGCCACACCGCTGGCGCCATTGGACGCAATCGGCTCGTTCCCAAAGAGCTGGCCGAACTGGAAGCTATCGTCGCCAAGGCCACCATCCATCGTCATCAAAGAGCCGTTGTCGTCAGAGATAAACACGTCATCTCCGGCAAGGCCTTCGAGCGTGACGCGGTCATTGATCGAGCTGTTGTAGTTGATCCGCTCTGCCGTGGTCGGGCGCGTCCCCTCGTCATTCAGAATTTCGTCCACGGTGCCATGCAGCAGCGCAACAAAGTTGCCACGGCTGAGGAATACATCGTTCTCGGCTGTCCCCAGAAGCGTCATCGTATCCGCGCCATTGTCACGATCACCTGTATCGTTGACATCGATCACATAATTCGACCCACCCGTCTGAGAGCCGAACAACTGAATAATGATCCGGTCGGTATTCTGACCGCCATCAATGGCAAGACTGTCACCAGCTTGCTGCGTTTCGAGCAGGTCCACGAAGATCAGGTCTTCGCCTGTCCCGCCTTCCAAGGATGCAGCACCTGTCAGCGTCGCACCCGGCATCAGCGTGATCGTGTCATCATCAGCACCGCCGCGCAGCGCGATGGTCGCACCGCTCAGCGTGCCTTGGTCAACAAGGATCGCATCCTTGTCAGCACCCAGATCAACAACCAGGGCACCTGCCGCAGAAACCAGGCCGGTCGGGGTCAGGTTGAAGGTATCGCGATCAGCGTTTCCAGACAGCGTGACATTGGCATTCCGCGACTCAACTGTGCCGATGATCGTAAAGACACCGCCAACATCATCCGTGGCCGGATCGCTGGACCCGGAAGGCGGAGGCCCGTCGACATCGACGTTGAACTCAACGTCGGTGAGGCCGGAAACGACCGCACCGGTTTCGATGATGATATCATCACCAGAGTTGAAGACGACACCGCCGAATGTCGAAAGAACCGTTATGTTCTCTTCGATCGTGATGTCGTCAGTTTCCGCATCCTCGTCCTCGGTCGAGTTCAGGAAGACTGTGCCGACTGAATTGATGTCCGAACTGATCGTGATCGGGCTTTGCGCGGTGACAACGATGTCGCCACCAGAGCTTTGGCCAAGGCTGCCGCCGCCTTGTTTGAAGGCCTCGACATCAAGTGCACCATCGTTGATTACATATGTCGAACCGGTGGTCGAGACAGACTGGATTGTCCCTACGGTTGTCTGGATGGCGTTTGCCACCGTACCGATAGACTTGTTGGCGGACAGGAAAACCCTGCCAGACGTCACGTTGGACGCGCCCGCTGCGGCCCCATTGAAGATCGCCCCGGCTGTGGCCGTGATATAGGCGGTTGTGACGCCCCCGGCCAGAGTTCCGGCAGAGTTCAGATACAGATCACCCGCAGTTGCAAGCAGACCGCCGCCCACTGCGCTGTCACTGGTGCCAGTGCCTTCGCGGACGTTAGTATCACTGTATGATAGCAGGGTCACGACACCGTTTACGTTGTCGAAACGGCTATTGATATCAAGGTCATTGCCGAATTCGCCGATCCCGCCATTGTTGGCAATCAGCGTGACATCCAGACCGGTCACATCAACCTGCAACTTTTCGGTGCTTGGTGCCGCATCAGCACTGTAAATCTGGTTCACGGTCACGACATCAACCGCATCCAGGATAGAGGCATTCGCCTCAAGCCGGACATTTCCGCCCTCGGTATAGACGTTGCGGATCATCATGTTGCCGACAGTCTCGATCACCGAGATGTCGCCTGCGGCAAATGCCGTCAGCAGGCCCGGATCCGCTGTGGGATCATCGCCGCGAGTTTCGATATCAAGCGCGTTGTCCAAAGTACCGATAGAACCGGTCAGTGACCGCAAGGTGATATTATCGGCAAGCATATTGGTAAAGGCTTCGTCGATCGCGTCCAGAATCGAGCCTTGCGACAACAGGTCGATATCACCCAGTTCCGAGAACATGGTGCCAACGGACATTGTGCCATCCGTTTCTTCCAGGAAGATCGAATCCTGCGCGCGCGCCGTCAGACGCCCATCGTTGTTGAGGTTCACGCGAACGCGGTCTGTCGCAGAGACACCGATGCCGCCTTGACCCGCTTCGACCACGGCGCTCGCGGCGGTGATGTTCACGGCGGTTGCCGCAAGACCATTGGTCACACCATTGGAGGCGCGCACCCGCACATCGCCTGTGGCTGTCAGTTCACCCAGTTCAATCGCGCCATCGGCCAGAACATTGGTAACGTCCACGTCAGCACCAAGGAAGATTTCACCACCCGCAGTCGCCGACAACGCGCCACCGATCGCCAGGTCAATGTCATCGCGCAGTTGAACCTGAACCGCTTTCAGCTCGACAAACTGGTCGAGGATCATCTCAAGCCCGGTCCCGCTGGAAAGACTGATCGCGACAGGAACGCCGTTCTCGTCCAATTGCGTCAGCGTGATCTGACTGCCGGAAATTCCAGCAATCACATAGAGGCTGTCTGCGTCGTTATCGTTGTCCGTCAGGTCACGAATGTCACCCTTCAGCTCCGTTTCGGTATCCACCGGCGCGCGCTGTTCGCTCAGGATCAGTTTCATGCCTTCACGCAGACCGGAGATATCACCAGCAGTGATCGTCATCGTGTCAGGGGACGTAAAGTTGACCGTCGCCTCGACGGATTCCCCCCGTGGGTCCAGCGCAATGCCGGAAACAGAGACCGCCTCCATGAATTCCGAGGTTGAGAGTGGTGTGTCAGACTGGTCAATCGTGATGACATTGCCGCTGACCGACAGGATTGTATAGAACGGGCCTTCCTCGGTTGCGTTGGCTGTCGTGGCGCCTTCAACCTGCAACGTCATTCCCGCAATGAACTGAGTTTCATCCCAAACGCCGTCAGTGCGCGTGATTGTTTGCGCCGCCGCATTAAAGTTCACGGTGGCATCAACACGGTCGGTCAGCAGGAAGAACACATCGTCAGGCTCTGCCGCGCCAAGAATGACCTGTTGGTCCTCGGTCAGGTCAACCGCCGTATTCAGCAGGATAAGCTCTTGCCCGCCAGTGCGGCCAATATTTCCGGATGCGTTGATCGTGATGTTGTTGCCTACGATATTCGGCTGTTCGATGACTGTGTCAGTGTCGGTGACAGGACGCAGAATACCGATAGAGATACCGTTGAGCAGCTCTTCTTCAGTCCAGACCTTGATCGACCCTTCGACCCGCGCCTCTTCCTGAGCCGTCAGGCTGCCGACAAAATTGGGATCAAAGACATCGGGGTCGGTCGTAACGGTGGTCATGCCAACGGTGTATTCACTGCCGGTCACACCCCAACGTGCGTGCAGCACGCGGTATTGATCTGTCCGGGTGTTCACCTGCGTCGCGATTGCCGTCGTCACATAGGCGGTCAGGTCAGTACCGGTCAGGCCAAGCCCGGTTCCTTCATTGGTGAAGAACGTCGTGTAATATGCAGTTTCCTCTTCGGTCAGCTGATAACTGGTGGTGCCAGCAACCAGGTCTGCATGATTATCGCCCTGACCTTCGCGCCATGACCAGTAAGTCTGGTATTCGCGGGTCTTGCCATCGCGGAGCGTGTTCTTGACGTCTTCAATCTTGTCGAGCGCACCCTCGCCTGCGGTAAGCCGCAGATCACCCCAAAGGCCGTTTACCAAAGCCTGTCGCGCACGTTCGTCCTTGACCTGTGTGGTATTGGCATCGACCAGATCGCCGCCAGTCACGCCAAGGGTCACATCGCCGCCTGCTATGATCTGATCAAGACGCAGATCACCGGCAACTTCAACGATAGAGACATCGTTGTTCGCGGTCGCTTTCAGGCTGTCCGCTGCATTTGTTCCTGTGTCAACACGCACGGGTGTTCCCGTGGTGCCGATGCTGCCGCCAGCCTCCAGCGTCACCGAAGCCCCGGTGATCAGGCTACCGCCGTCGCGGGCAAAGATGGACCCCGCCGACGTCAATGTTGCGTCAAAGCCGCCGCCTGCGGTCACGATGTCAAATGTCACATCCCCAGCCAGTTGTTTGACGTTGATGTCGCCTGCTGTAGCCGTGATATCAACATACCCACCCAGAACCTGGGCCTGATTGACCGACAAAGGCACAAGATCAGTACCCACACCCAGCATTGCGTTCAGCGTAATCACCTTGCCGCCGATGAATGTGCCGGCAGCCAGGCTTTCGCTGGCGACAGATGTGATTGTCTTGTTCGTCGAGATTGACGTCGTGCCAGTGTCATTCTTGATCGGACCAACGATGACGATTGCCGCGTTTCCACCCACGATATTGACCGACGCTTCATCATTGCCAAAGAAATCCAGCGCGATCGGATAATCGGCCTTGATGGAGTGCGTATAGACAGTCGTTGTCCGCGTCGTCTGCTTGTGAACATAGGTGGCGGTTGTCTTGCCGTACCAGGTTGTCGTGGTGTCATAGTCAGCCAGATACAAACCGGTGTCGCTGTCGGTCACGGTGACCGGCGTTTCATAGATATACGGATCAGCCACATTGGCCGCATCCAGCTTGAAGAAGTTGGAATTCTCGATCAGCTCATTTGAAAGAATATCGGTCCTGTCCGGCGGACGTGTCGAGGAATCAGGAATGAGGAAATCCAGGCCAAGCCAGGCATTCTTTTCTGTGATCCAGGTCTTGGTAGTTTCGGTCGTCTTACCAACAGACCAACCGTAGCGATACCCTGTGGTTGGGTCATAGGTCAGATTGGTCGGCGATACCGTGCTTGTTCCCGTTGGGTCGATAACCTGAATATCGCCTCCCGGTTGTGCTTCGTAGATGAACTCGGACCGGTCCAGCAGGCCGTCAGGCTTGCCTTTGTCCTTGATTTCAATCTGGCCCTGGCCGCTGATTGACGCATCTATCTCTTCAATCTTGATGGTCAGGCCAAAAGCGGCGCTCAGGCCGGTGTTGTTCAGGATATCAATGTCCGGATAACCGGAGTAAACGCTGATTTCACCTGTTTGCGATGTACTGACGACCGTGCCTTCCATAATGACACGACCCCCCGATGGGCGCAGAGGCTTGATCTCCAGTTCGTTGTCGACCCGGTCATACACAACAAGAAAGTCGTTGTTGCCGGTGATCGAGGTCGGGATGGTCGTGAAGCGCTGGCCGGATCCGTTCCGAAGGTTGGAAATGAAAGTCCCCAAAGCAGGCGACAGATCAAGCCTGAATGTATCTTCACCCGCACGGATCTTGCCGTTGACGTTGATGAATTCGGCAAAGATCTGAACGACGTTGGCAACAATGTTTTCATTGCCCAGATCGCCGACCGGAGGCTGCACCTGATTGGTCAATATGTTTGCCGCAGCGTCGGAACCCGCAGCGTCTCCAAATGCTCCGGCAGGAGTTCCACCGGTAAACTGTGCATAAGGATCGCCCGAAATATGCGCATCCGTCTCGGACAGGATGGTGACTGTCCCGCTTGCGATAATCTGGACGTTCTCACCTTGAACCGAGCCGATGATATTGACGTTTGAATCAAGTCCCGGTGGATTGGATTCAATAAGAACATCGCCACCAAGGTTCACAACATTGCCAAGGATGGTGATGCTGGGAACTGGTGGAATATCCGCGTTCCCGTCGCCATCACGATCAGGCAAAGGATCATTCAGATATGCGAACGTGTTTCGGATTGTTATGGACGGCGTACCGGAATCCCCGGCAAGAGATGCAGCCGTGAAGGTGAAGCTTGCATCCAGAACCGTGCCGTATGGGTTTGTCTCGGCATCTTCGTTCTCCTGATTGGCTTGCTCTACGATCACATTTGCAGCAGCGGCAGTTGCGGCATCCGTGATCTCACGGTCGAGCGAGTTGAAGAACACACCACCGGTGATCTGCGGAATGAGAATATCGCCGACCTGCAACTGCGCAAATGTCTGGTTCTCAATATCGACGCTGGCGTCGCCGGGCGTATCAAACAGGCCCGACCCGGTCATCTGATCGGCATTCACAAAGACCTTGCCGGCCTGTGCGACGATATCATCGACAATGATCGTCGTTGCTGTCACGCCGCCCGCGACAACCGCCACCGTGGCGCCATCACTCGTGCGCGTGTAGCTGTTATCCGACACATCCGGCGTAACATCGCTGGGATCGACGACAACACTTGGCGTAACAACGGTTACGCCATCGGCGGCAAACACGGGGTTGGTCCGATAGACGGCTGTCCCCTCATTGATCATCTCTTGCTCAAGCCGGAAGATCTGATCTTTCTGATATGCAACAAGGTCGGGGCTGACAGATTGTCCACCCGCCGTCGCGAAATCATATCGCGCAAGCGACTCGCGCGCGGATTGAATGGCAGCGCGCTGCGATGGTTCAACCGCGACCTGACCAATTTCGAACGAGATATTTGACCCAGCCGAGGTTGTCGCGGTTAGGCTGACATCGGGATTAATGCTCAGCACCGTCAGTTCCTGATTGCGCAGGGCACCTGTCCGGATTGTGCCGTCATTGCGCACGATACCATAGGCGTCCGCGCTGGCATCCAGCTCACCCAATGTGTCGCTGCCGCCAAAGGCGCTGTCGATCGCATCGCCCACGGCAGAAACCCAGTTGGTGCCCTTTGTGCCGCCACCAACGGCTGTGAGGCCAAGTTTGTTGGCGACCAGATCAATGTTCTGGTAGCTTTCAAGGGTCGCACCGAAGTTGATCTCGATCAGGTTGAGGGACGTGCTGTCAATGCTGGCCCTGAGATCATTGATTGGAATCGCCGAACCCGCAAAGTTATCAACCTGGGTGGTCAGATTGTTAAGGTCTTCAAGCGTGCGCGCATTGTCTATGCCCACAGAAATCAGGACGTCGCCGACAGCCAGAAGGCTGGCCCCGCCGCCCAGGCCGAACCTGTTTACCGGGGTCACGTCAATGTCAGCGGTACCAATCGCAACCGTACCGGCGCCGTAGGTTTCGGTCATCGAGTTGAGAGTGATGTTGAAGCGGTCGTCGATTTCGACGGTGAAGTCACCACCGACATCCAGATCTGCGCCAGCGCCGATATTGACAGCACCAATGATGTCATTGGCATCCAGATCGGTGAATGCCCCGGCGCCAGACAGGGCACCCGCAGTGAACAGGGCAACCTCATCTACCAGCGTGATCTCGTTGAACGTATTGAGCGTCATATCGCCCGCAGTATCGATATCCGAACCGGCAGCGATGTTCACAGTCGTATCGAGGTCAATGTCGATGTTGCTCTCGGCAGTTGCGCCGCTGGCAAGCCCACCTGCATCGCCGTCAATCTGCGTAGTGCCGGCAATTTCATCTCGTTCGACGGTGTTGGTGGCCGCAGCAGTCAGACGACCGACATCTATCGAAGCACCCCCGATATCCGCACGGACCGTCGAATCGATGTTAAGGTCAACTTCTGCGCCGGTCCCGCCAATAAGACCAAAGCCAGAGCTGATTACCTGTGATTGCGGCGCGCTGAGTTGGGTTGCAGACACGTCAAGCAAATCATCTGCGGTGACGACGGCATTGCCCACGATGCGTGCGGCCACCGTTGCCTCGGTATCAACCAGCAGATCGACACCAGAACCTGCAACAAGTGCGCCGGAACCTGCGACACCGTTGGCCCTGTCTTGCGACAGACCAGTGGCGCGCACGGTCACGTCATCGGCGTCAACATTCGCACCGGTCCGCACCTCGGCGATCGTGTCCGTGCGCGAAATTGCCGTGGCGTCTGCTGAACCGGCGCCAACCAGCAGGCTTAGGCCCGCTGCTTTTGCTTCGGACCACTGCGCGCCGATATTGCCGGCAGCAACCGTCACTTCGTCCGAGGCGTTTACATCAGCGCCCGCGCCGATGGCGGCAGTGACACTGTTGCGATTGATGACATCAGCCCCCGTGGACGCTGCCCCCAAAAGCAGACCACCTGCCGAAGCATATGCTTTCGCCACTGCGATGTGAGGCGTGCCATCCAAATTCGGACCTGTGCCTGCGGCATCTGCCGTAACGGTCAGATCCTTGACATCCAAACGCCCGTCCGCGACGGCCTCGATGGTTGCGTCCGTCTCGACACGTACCTCGTTGACCCCCATGGACAGCCCGGTCGAGGCTGTCACGCCAAAGGCATCTGCCTGAATGCCGAACCTGGCATCGCTGTCGATCTCAACGGTGTCCGCATCAATGGTGACCGTATCGGTCCGGGCGCGCACCGTTGGCGTCGCCGCGACATTGACCACACCACCGGACGCCGCCAGCGAAAAGACACCGATTGCAACCGACAAAAGCCCGACCTCTGCATCGACGGTCGTGTTGCTTGCGGCCCGCACGACGACATCTTCGTATGCTTTGACGACATCGCCCAGACCATCGCCGATTATCTCGGCATCGACGGTATTTGTGATCGAGACGTTGTTAACCGCGCCACCACCGGCCATTGTCGTACCGCCCAGGGTAAACCCGGCCGCAGCAGAGGCCGCCTGCGCGTCGGTATCGACGTTGTTGCTCTCGGTTGCCGTCACGCTCACGTCTCTTGCAAGGACGCTGCTGCCGTTCAGGGCCGCTTTGATCGTGTTGTCGATGATCGATACGACCTCCGACACCGCGATCGAAATGGAATCGCCAAGCAAACCGACCGAAGTCGCAACCGATCCGGCCGCAACCGATGCATCGATCTCGGAGGCATCTGTGGCGGCCACTGTCACGTCGCCCATGGCATCATAAACCGGATCGCCGTCCGCATCGAGCAGCGGTACAAGGTTGACGTCTGACCCAGGATCGTCATCGAAAAGGACCGCGGTGCCAGCCGTGTTCAGCACGGAATTGGTATCGACGGTCGCCATCACAGCATAGTCAAGCACATTGCGCGTGGTCGCGCCGGTGCCTGCAGCGCTGAGCGCATAGCCGCCCGCTGCCACGGCCACCGAGAACGCCTCGATGTTGGCTTCGATGTTGCTGTCCATATTGGCAGTCACGTCGATGTTGCCGCCACCGGAATTCACGGTCGAATTGTCGATACGGGCAAAGACACCCGTTAGATCACCGCTGCCAATCCGGTTCTTGGCAAGGCTAAAGCCAACTGATGCGCCAGCAGCCCCCGCGCCCAGACCGAGACTTGCGGCAGAAGATTTGACAACAGCGTCGATAGTGGCGGTCGCGTCTGCATCAACATTGACCCGACCGGTCGTGTTGATGGTTGAACGCACGATATTTGGTGTCCCGACCCCGATATCCTGCGAGGTGATCTGGGCCGTAGTTGCTGTCTCGATGACGTTTTCGGCACTCGCACCGCCGACAGCGATACTAACTGCGACGCCACCCGCCGAAAGGGAAACCGCAGCCGCCCGGGCCTGCGCGTTGATAAGCGCGTCGTCATCTGCGTCCACCGTCACTGTGCCTGCATTGACCGTGGCACCGGCGATTGACGCTGTGGTCTCGCTTGCGATCCAGTTCGTGGCAATTCCGATGCCGACCGATCCCGCAACGCCGACCCCTCCAATCGCTACCGAGACCGCAACGGCCTCTGCGTCAGCATCAATGGTTGCATCGTTCAATGCCTTGACGGTCACGTTTCCGGCGGTAATACCCGCGCCGTTGATGCCAGAAATTTCTGCGGTTGTGATGCTCTTGATCCGGTTCACCACCGAAACACCCGTACCGGAAAGCGCAACACCGACAACACCACCGGCAACCGCCGCTGCACCCGCGAATGTCCGGGCATCAATGTCCTGCTCAGCCGTGGCCTCGACCATCAGATCGCCTGTCGTATTGATCGCGGCGTTCACAACACGCGCGGTCGTCTGTGCGCCAACCTCAACCAGGTCCATGCGCTGCCAGAATGCCGTATTGCCGTAATCCTGATCTGACAGATCAACCGTTGCTGGCGCGTCATCGGCAAGATCACCAATAAAGAGATAGACCTCGCCGCCCCGCGCGCCTTGCTCAATTCTGACTGCGGTTGTGTTCTTCACCAGCGCGACACCATCTTGGGCAGTCGTATTCGTGTAGGTCGCCGTGCCGGGAACATACCCGATGAAGTTGCGCGCAACCGACACACCGATCGCGGCACCAACACCGACGGCACCGCCTGAAATGGCCGCCGAGGCCGACAGGACAGCGGCTTCAATTGTGCCGTCGCTATTTGCATCAACCAGAATTGTGCCGGTCGCAGAGACCGTCCCACTATCCAGAATAGCAGCATCTACAGTCGTCGTGATCTGGTTTTGGGCATCAGCACCCGCACCCGCGACCGAGACCCCGACAAATCCGCCCCCAACTGCCAGCGACGCGGCGATTGCAGAGGATTTGATCAGCGCGGAGTCAGTTGCCGAGACGGTCAAACCACCGCTCAGCGCGCGTATATTGTCGTCAACGTTACGAATTTGCGCGATAACATCGCCTTCGATCTGATTGCGCACCAGTGTAACGCCAATGGCAACGGGCACACCCGCGACACCGCCAATCGCAAGCGCGACCGATGCAGCAGCGGCAAAGCCGCGAATTTCAGATTCGTTCAGCGCGGAGACAGTGATATTGTCACCGAATATCGCATCACCCGCAGAAGGATTGCTGTCGCCGTCGATATAGGCCTGGGTCCGCACATCGATGCTGTTTTCAACATAGACACCGGCACCCGCCACACTCACCGCGGCCACGCCGCCACCGGCAATGGCGGCAGAGCCTGCAACAGTCGTTGAATTGATGCTTTGACGGCTGGTTGCGCTGACCGTCAGGTCGCCACCCGCGCCAAGATCTGAATTCAGCGCATAGGCTTTCACTTCGGACAGTTCACTGCCGATCTTGTTGAAGGCAAGGGACACGCCCAAAGACACCCCGACGCCCGCAGTGCCACCGCCGGCGGCGGCGACAGCAACAGATACAATGGTCGCCGCGATCGAGGCCGCGTTATTGGCGGTAATCGAGATGTTGCCATCGGTTGTGTCGATGTCAGACCCACTGATGTAGGCGTTGGTAATCGTATCAATCTTGTTTTCCGCATAGGCGCCGGAGGCCGCAACCGACACACCGGCCGTGCCACCAAAGCTGAGGGCAAGGCTTGCCGCCGCCGAAACCACGGAAATCGAAGAGCGGTTGAACTGAATATTCCCGCCAACCAGATCAATCTCGAATGTGCGCCCATCGGGCGCAATCAGGATCCATCCAGCGCCGCTTTCCTGTTTGGTCAGGCGCGCTTGCAGGCTGTCTTCGCGTGCATCTTTCTCGGCCTGCGTGAGACCGGTTTCGTCATAGAGTGCAGTCGAAATCGCCTGCTCTCCGGCCGGCACCAGAACGGAATTCATCTGGTTAATCAACATGATGAGAACTTCGCGATCTGCGGCCACATCTATGTTGTCAGGTTCGTCGTCCTCGACCGTCGTAACAACCGCATCATCCAGCTCGGCTGCGGTAATGTCGTCGTCGTCGACAGTAAAGTTGTCGGCGGGCAATACCTGCGCACTGACAAAGACACCATCATCGGCAGCGGTGCCATTGGCATCAACATCCATATTGTTGATGAACGCCAGCGCCTGATTTGAAATCTCGTTGAAGGCAAGGCTGATGCCGATCGAAATACCAACACCAGCGCTGCCACCAAGACCAGCGGACAGGGCTGCCGCACCGGCAAAGGCATCAATCTGGGATTTATCGTTTGCGGTGACAGTGACCTTGTCGGCCAGAACGCTTTGCGTACCGGTACCTGTGATCGACGCCTTGGGGTCTGCGGCAATCTTGTTGCGGGCAAAGACACCCCCGCCTGCAACGCCAACACCGTTCGAGCCTGCTGCAATCGCCGCGGCAACGGCAACAATCGTTGCTTTGATTTCCTGACGCCCGTCAGCCACAACTTCAACGTCGGCGCGGCTGCCATCCGTTTGCGCGACCACGGAACTGTTGGTCAGAGAAGCGGATGTTGCCGACCCTGTGCGTTCCAGACCCAGCCGCTCCCACAGCATCACATTGCCGTAGTCTTGCACAGAGAGGTCAACATCTGTTGGATCGCCACCGGCCGTGTCAGGTGGGCCTGCCAGCGGCTCTTCTCCGATATAGCGATAATACTCGTTGACGCGCGGACCCTCGACAATCTCGACCACATCATTTGCGTTGACCGTGCCATCGACGACCTGATCGGAGGTGTAGTCCACATCGCCCGCGTCAACGCCCTTGTCTTCCCAGCCAATGTAGTTTTCCGCAACAGCAATGCCGATGCCCACCGCAACGCCAGTACCACCCGACAGCGCACCCGAGAAGGCGGCCGCCAGCACTTCGGCGTCAATCTTGGCCAATGAAGAGGCGCTGACCTTGATCAGATCAGCGGAAACAAAACTGGTGCCAATATCGGCGATCACGTCACCAAGGATCGTGTTGACAGCAACAGCGCCGCCGCCAGCCACACCAACGCTGGTGCCACCACCAGCCGAAACGGCCGCAGCCGCCGCGCGGGACGTCGCATTGATTTCGCCGGTTCGCGATGCAGTGACCAGTATTGCACCGTCATCAGCGCGCACAGGCGCAAGAGCCGAGCCAGAGCCCGTGATCATCGCGCTTGCATTTGTAATCAATGTGTTGCGGGCAAAGGCCACAGCGACGCCGACCGAAATTGACTTACCGGCACCCACAGCGATGGACGCAGCCGCCGCCTGTACATCAGCCGAGATAGAGTTCGCATCAGCGCCGGCAACATTCAGTCCGCCACCAACAACGTCAACCGAAGAGCCGCTGATCAGCGCATCGGCATAGGACACGCCCTTGTTCAGGGCGATGATGGGGGCGACCGACACGGCTGTATTATCTTGCAGAGAAACAGATGTTGCCAATGATGCATTCAGGATCGTGGCATCAATGGTCATGTCAGAACTGGCAAGAACATCAACATCGCCGCTATTCGCATCCAGATCACTGTTGATGACCTTCGCCTCGGCACCGGTTGGCGCAGGCGAAGCTATATCTGTTCCGATCAGTGCATCGACCGTGTTGAAAAGGAAGTTCTGCGCATTCACGCCGATCGAGTTGAAGGCAAGCACAACACCGACACCAATGGATGTACCACCACCTTCGGCGACGGTGGTTGAATCCACATCTGCAATCAGTGTCGCATCATTGTCGGCCAGAACATCAATACCGCCTGCGGCGGCGTCCAGCGCGCTGTCCTCCACAATGGCAAATGCATTGGCACGGATCACATTGGACGCAATCGTGGCGTTGACCGCGACGGTGTTGCCACCTGTAAAGACCGATCCGCCGTCGGCCTTGGCAGAGGCCGTGTTCAGCGAATCAATCCGCGCCATTTCCGTGGCCTGCACCACGATATCGCCGCCAGCGGCATCGACCGTGGCGTTGTTGATCGTGGCATCAACCCGGGCAAAGATATCGTTGGTGGCAATAAGACCACCGACGGCCGTTGAATCGCTCGACGTTGCATTCAGGTTGATACCCGGTGGAACAAGCGCCTCAAAATCAACCGGGGTGAACAATTCCCAATTTGCCGTATCGGTCTTGAAATTCGTCGCGCCCAGATCAATCAGCGCGTCATAGTCCACATCACCTATAAAGCGATAGAACGTCCCTTCGTCAGCCGCACCCCAGCTACCCGGCAGCGCACCGAAGTTGCTGCCGATCCGCACACGTTCGCCATTAAAGACCAGACGTGAGCCGGAAAACGTCGTGTACTGATAGTCGTTGATCTTGCTTTCCAAAGCAGTCGTCACAATAGACAAGCCTGCATCATTCGTCACAGTCGAGACGACTTCCAGGTTGTTTTTGGCATCAATTCCGGATGTGTCACTGCCGACCACACGAACGCCGGTTGCACCGTCAAGATCGTTTGCGCCCGCGATACCCGTGCCGACAGCGACAAAATCGACAGTGAAGTCAACTGACGTCATATCGACGGATTGGGCGCTGCCGGTATAGCGATACATTGTGCCATCATTGCCGAGCACAAGATCGCCGGGCTCCAGAACAAAGCTCTGACCGCTTGCTTCGGTGACGTATTCGCCACGGACATTCGCATCAGCCGCACTGGCGATCCGGTTCAACGCCACCGTCACACCGACTGCAGTGCCGGACGCATCGACAAAGGCCGACGCGGCAGATGTCGAGGCATTGCCGGTATATGCCTCGATGGTTGCCGCATTGGTCGCAAGCACGGCAACTTCACCATCTGCATTCGCGACGGTGTTCAGCATATAGGCCTCGGCGCTGACCGGATCTTCGGTCGCGGTCAGGCTGCCATCGCCCAAAAGTGCGTCAATCGTAGAAAAGAGCAGGTTGGTGCCCTGATATCCGACCGAGTTAAAGGCCAGAATGATGCCTACGCCGGTTTCACCTGTTTGGGTCAGCGCGTCGTTCTGCGCATCCATGAAAGATGTGTTCTGCGCATCGACCCTGATATTGCCAAGCCCGCTGCCTGCGTTCAGAGCCCGCAAAATGGCCGTATCGGTATAGGCGGTTGCGCCGCCGTTCAGGGTATTCGTTGCAATGATGCCATTCACGGCAATCGACGACCCGGTGCCAAATGCAGACCCACCTGATGACAGCACAGCTGCATCAACAATGGCCTCCATCGATGCATTTTCGATGGCCTGCACAAGAATATCGCCATCATCGGCCTGCACCGTGGCGTTGCTGATGTACGCTTCTGTTTCGGCGCGCAAATCGTTGGAAACAAGGACACCGCCGACGGCGGTTGAATCTGATCCTGTGACGTTAAAGCCTTGTGGGACCACGCTTGATACAGGCGCGAGCTTCCACAGATCCTCAACGCCGAAATTCTCCCCGGCTAGATCAACACCTGTCGCATCTTGGCCAAGGTAGATATAGACCGCCCCCGGAGTGCCGCGCACCGCCGGATCACCGCCCGAACCAAAGTTGTCCGACAGGCGCACCTTCTGGCCAAAGGACAGGCTGGCAAGTTGCGGATCATTCGTTGCCACCCATGCAACGGGCACAAGATCGTTCAGCGTTTCTTGCAGCACATCCGCACCACCGGTGTTGGACGATGTGCTTTCCGATACCATTTTGGTGTTCGTCTTGAGGCGTGCCATATCCTTGGCTGTGACATTCACACTGCCACCGGCGGTAATGTCGAACGCCGGATTTGCGCCCTTGTTATCGATATAGGCCTTGGCTTCGCCGGATACCTTGTTGTTGGACAGGATCAGCCCGACGGCCTTGCCGCCCGCGTTGACGATCGCGCCCGCCGCAGATGTCGTTGCGTTCGATACTGTGGCGTTCATCAGTTCCTTCGCGGCAGCCGCGACGTTGATGTCGGTGCCGGCGGTGACGTCAGACTGCACAATGCGTGCGATGGCAGACGACGGGTTCTCCCCGTCAAGCGCCTCGGCGATCAAAGGATCGGAGGCAATCGTATCGACGAGGTTGAACAGCAGATTGGAGGCTTCCCAACCGATCGAGTTGAAGGCCAGCGCCACGGTCGTCGCGTCCGCACCAGATTCCGTAGAGGACACGGAATTCGCGCTCATGATGGCGGCTTGGTCGGCCTCGACCCTGACCAGGCCGGCTGTCGCTTCCACTTGGCTTTGGGCAATCTCGGCAAGTGCGCCGGTCTGGACAAGGTTGGTTGCGATCTGGCCATTGACGGCAACGGTATCTCCGGTGCCCCAGGCACTGCCGCCGGACGCGGAAGTCTCTGTGTTCAGGTTCGCCAGCATCGTGCCCTGGGACACCGCATTGACCACAATATTGCCGGTGTCAGCCGTCACCGTCATTCCGACAATCGTGGCCGAGGCATTGGACCGGACATCATTGGTCACGATCACGCCGCCATAGGCATATGCATTGCTGTCAGCAAGGTTGCCGAAGTTCGGGAAAAGATCGTTAACCGAGGTTTCGGTGGTCGCGTCCTCCCACAAAAGCGCATTCGCAAAATCAGCCGTAGTCAGCGCGCTCAGATCAATCTCGGTCCCGACATCAAGCGGGTCAGGGCCAATGTAGCGGAAAATGCGGCTCAGCGTTGCAGGGTCGAGATTGCCGCCATTGTCGTCCGTGCCGGAAATCCGCACGAGATCGCCAACAAACACACGCTGCAAACCGGACTTGCTGGTGAACGTATAGTCGGACTCCAGCTGACCGGCGACCAGCCCGACCAGAGCGTCAACATTGTTGGTTGCAGAGGATTCAACCGTAAGCGACGTATCCGCGCGCAGGTTCGATGTATCCTCGGCTAGGACATTGACACTGCCGCCGGCATTCGCTTGCGGCGTATATCCGGTCGCCGCAACAACCCAGTCAGTGCTGGAGGCGTAAGACTGCTGCGCGTTTGTCAGATTGATCTGCAGTTCGGGGTTGGTAAGGGCAAAACGGTTCGCCTGATTTGTTGCGATAAGATCCAGCAGATCAAGGCCGGTGCCATCCGTCACGGTTGGCCCTGTGTAGGTCACAATGTCACCCGCACTGAAACTGCCAGCTGCGTCATGCAGCCGGATTGTTGTTCCAGTGGTAAGCTCGGTCAACGTCGTGCGGCTTGTGTAGTCAAATTCGGTGACCGGCAAAACGTCATCACCGACGTATTCATAAAGCGTGCCGCCAAAGAGCACCCGGTCGCCCGCGCGCAATTCGCCCGGCTCATCACTGGGCACAAGGGGGGTGTCGCCGACGCCTGAAATCCAGGCTTTTGTCTCGCTGGACACCCGGTTCGTCGCAAGAATACCGCCCGCAGAAGATGCATCCGCGCCGAACTTGAGATCCTTGAACGACTTGTCCTTGTTCTCTGTCTTGGTCTTGGCGATCAGCGCATCGAACAACGCCTTGTCATTCTTTGCCGCGGATTGGGTCGCGTTGCCGACCACGGAACTCAGAATATTGACCCGGCTCAGAACCAGCGTCCCGGCGACATCGGCGATCTGCCAGATGTTGCCGTCTGCGTCAGAGATGTACCACAAGGAGCCGGGTGACATGGTTTCAATCGCAAGCGGGCCTGTTGCGCTCTCGTCAACGGCTGACAATTGCACAAGAAGCTGCTGAAGAAGGTCCTCGTCGCCCGCAGTATCTTCGTCGGTGTTGTCAAAAAGAGCTGCATCATCAAGGTCTTGTGCAGAGATACCGGTGATGCCGTCAATCAGCTCTTCGCTGGTATCGGCCCGAACATTGATGTCCCCACCGGCATCCAGATCGGACCGCTCGACAAAGGCATATGCGCCGACCGGATCCTGTTCGATCAGGTAATCCGACCCAAGGATCGCATCGATGGCCTGAAAGAAGATATTCGACGCATCGACACCAAGCGAGTTGAAGGCGATGACGACGGAAACGGACTCCGACTTGGCGGTCATTTCGGTGGTCGTGGCGGCATCCATGACGGCAAGGTTGAACGCATCGACAATGATGCTGCCCGTGGTGGATTCAACCTGGCTGTCCGTCACTGAAGCCTTGGCTTTTGACAACAGCGTATTTGTCGCAATGATCCCGCCTGTCGTGCTGCTGGCGGTGATCGTACTTGCTTCCAGTGCTTTCAATGTCGCACGTTCAATCGCGGCAACAGTGATGTCACCGACAGCCATGATCTGGCTGTTCTGAACATTGGCCTTTGCGCCACCGATCGCCTCGTTCCGCGCAATAAGGGCATATTTCGATTCAGCAGAGCCACCGGCCAGGCTCAGCGCCTTGGACAGAATACCGGCCAGTTTTGCAGGGATCAGGTTGGTTGCATCTGCCAGCTTCCACAGACCGTAGTCAGCATAATCCGCGGCTGCGAGATCTGTCGTGCCCGGCTCTGTCGTCTGCGTACCCATGTATTGATAAACATTGCCATCGAGCGCGCCGCCATTTGATCCGACACGCACCAAATCACCAAATTCAAGCGCTTTTGGTCCGCTAAAGCTCGTGTACTTGTGGTCACGCAAGAGCTTGTCGCCAATGCTGTTGGCAAGCCCGATCCCCAGATCATTGGTTTTCTTCGCGCCGGTGACCATCGTGGTCGCCGCGTTCAACAAAACCGCATCCGTCGCCTCGACCGTCACAGCGCCAACATCTGTTGTCAGCGTCGAACCTTCAATGGTGGCTGTCGCCATGCCGTCGAGCATATTGGAAGCGAGAACACCGCCCGTCGCCGCACCCGAGGCACCATAGGCAGCAGCCGCATTCGCCGAAACATTGTTGTCAATCGTCGACGTCAGCGTTGCTTTGTTTGTTGCGGTGACAGAGATATCCGGGTCGCCTGCGGCCGTCCCCTGAATGGTGCTGTTCACAACGCGGGCCGTTGCGTCCGAGCTGTCCGAAGGACCGATATCAGTGCCGATCAGGGCATCAATCGCGGCAAATAACAGGTTGGTGGGTGCATAGCCCAGCGTGTTGAAGGCAATGCTCAGCCCGACCGCCTCTGCACCAGCCGTCATGCCAACGGAAAGCGTGGCATCCAGTTCGGCTGTGTTTTCGGCATTCACCACAACGGCGGTGTCTGCGGTAACGTTGCCATTGTCGATCTCGGCCAAGGCATTGGAAAGTACGGTGTTTACCGCCAAGGCACCACCAGCGGCAAGGCTGTCACCATTGCCATTGATCGAGCTGCCGCCAGACGAGCTGCCCGCGACATCAACGTCAGACATGATGCCAGCCTGCGCCTGCGCCGCGACCGCGACGGTCCCGGCTGCGGTCACCGCCGCATCAGCGATCCGCGCGGTTGCATCGCTGTCCACTTCGTTACGCGCCACCGCGCCGCCGATGGCATTGGAGTCTGATTTGGTGACGTTAAAGCCGGTCGGAACGACAGATGTCGACAAGACCTCTTTCCACAGATCCAGATCACTGTAGTTCACGGTCGCCAGATTGATCGGGGCGTCCTGCCCCAGATAGACATACACCTGACCCGGCTCGGCCGAGTTCAAGGGATCGGTCGTTGTGTATTCCGACCCGCCAGGCAGGCCATCGAAATCATCAATCAGCGACACTTTTGTGCCAAAGCTGATGGTCTGTACCGGATCCCCGACAGGCGCCAAAAGGCCCGTGACAACATCCGTACCATTGGTGCGATAATCAACCGGCGTCAGAATTCCCAGTGCGTCATCAATCAGCGAAAGTCCACCATCGTTCGTGGCGGAAGACTCCGTGACGACTTTGGTGTTGGACGCGATCTTGGCACTGTCTTTGGCTCTGACGGTGACATCGCCCGCACTGCTGGAGACGCTTTCTCCGGCACCCATCGTCAGGATTTCGGCGCGCGACTTGCTCAGCACCTTGTTGTTGGCCAGAACGAAGGCCGCACCGGCACTTGTGGCGTTGTTCAACAAATTGTTGCTGGCGGCGGCGGAGGAGGCCGTGTTTGAAACGGTGGCGTTAATCAGGGAAGTGTTGTCCGCCTGCACAAGGACAGCGCCGGATGCATTCACATCAGCGCCCGTGATATAGGCGGTCGTTGACAAGTCACCCGCTGCATTCGCAAGGCCGGTGCCCAGAAGGGTATCAATCCCCAGCGTCACAGCGCCAAGCACATCGGTGATGTCATAGCCCATGAGGTTGAACGACAACCCAAGCCCCAAAGAACTTGACGACCCATTCGCGACATAGAATTGCGCCTGCGACCGCGCGTCCATCAGAGCATTGTTCGTGGCCGAGACCGTGACAGTCGTGGCGTCAACAACATCTCCGCCGGAAATAAAGGCCGTCACATCGCCGTTCATCTCGTTGTACGACAGAGTGCCACCAAAGGAGGTGACGTCTGTTGCAACGGTGGAAGAGCTTGTCGTCAGTGACAGGGTGTCGACCGAACTGACCAGCTGCATGTCGTTCGACGCCAGAACGCTGACAGCACCGGTAGACGTGATTGGGCTGGAGGTCACACTTGCGGTGACGGCCCGGTTGATCTCGTTGATCCCCAAAGAGAACCCGACATCAATCGATGTGCCCGAACGTGACACATCGTAGTCGAAATCCGACGCAACAGAGCTGTATTTTGCCATATCGGTCGCCGTGACGGACACGCCGTTACCGGCCAGCCCACCTCCAGAAACCGTTGCCGAGGTCACACCGGATTCTGCTTTGGTGATTGAATATTTCGACTCAGCGTTGGATTCGGACGTGTTCGACGCGGAAATCGCAAGAGCACCCGTTGTCGAGATTGTCGTATCAACAATTTCGACACGCGCCGTTTCATCGGCAAAATCATGTGCCACCGCGCCAAAGACAGCCGAGTTCACATCACTGTCGACAATACCGTTATTTGTTGCGGCAATATTCGTCGCGCCCGTCGCGGTGATTGCCTGTGCCGTCGCGGCAGACCCGATCTCGACGAAGGTATTCCTGTCGATATCAATGTCTGACACAACCACATCGAATGCTGTCAGCGCACTGTAGAGGCCGCCCAGCAAAGTATCATCATCAATCCCAAGATCGACATCCACATCAATGTTGGACGTGGCCGACACCGTAACAGCGCCATCGCCAGCGCCGCCTGTGTTCGCCACGATATCAGCACCGTTGCGCAGAATGACGGATGTATCCGTTTCAACATCAACCACACTGATGGCGGCAATGATAATCGCGTCGACGTTGGCGGTGACATCAATGTCAGTCGTCGCGACAAGGCTCACGTTGTCGCCGGTGATCGTGTAATCGCCGTCCACCACGATGGATGCGCTGGCCGCCTGGGTAAAGCCGGTGGCAACCGCAATGAGATTGCTATCGACCCCTGTGAACGCAACCGCGCTGGTCAGCGAAACGTCACCGCCAGCTGTCAGATTTGCATCTACGTTGATCGTCGTCGTTTGCGATCCCGTCTGCGCAGTGGTCACTGAACTGATCGCTTCGGCTGAGAAGGTGATATTGCCGCCAACGCTGGTGTCCGCAGAGACAGTAATTTGCTCTGCGTTCAGCGTCAGGTCGCCGGCATAGTTTTCGCCAAACGTCGTGATCTCGATGGAGTCGTTGCCAGTCCCAGCATCAATCGTCACGCCGAAGGCTTGTGGTGAAGTCACACCCGTCAGCAACTGCACTTCAATCTGGTCGTCGCCAGCACCGGTGAAAATGTCGACACCATCGACCCCGACAAATCCGTCGATGCTCGTAATCTCGCCAAGCACGTTGTTGCCGTTATCCTTGTCGAGCACCTGAACACGCTGCGTCAGAACGCTGCCACCGCCGCTTGTGTCCGTGAATTCGTCCATCACGACGAGTAGATTCTGCGCGCCATCGTTTGCAGGATTGCCGTCCCCAAAACCCGGTAAATCCGCCGCCAAAAGGATCCGCGGCTCTAGCGTATCCAGCAGGAATCGCCAGGTCGCGTCACGCATCGCATTGTAGCGATCCTTATGCCGTCGGCGCAGACGGTTCCTTGTTTTTCGATTGTAAGGGAGCTTTGGGAGCACACCCGCTTCGCGGGCCCGGAAAGGCATCGGCAACTTAGTTTCCTTCCAATACAGATGCCGACCAAAATTGTCAGCAACAGCAATAAACGCACAGACCACCCGCTGCAGACGGGGGCTACACAGACCACGATTGCACATTGCCCCCCATCATATCAACAAAATTTGGGGCAAATCGGATACGATTTTGCTGAGGTGTTATAAGTGATTAGTCGAAATTGCGGCTCACCGCATCTTTTACCTGATCGCGGGTGCGCTGCTGACCCTGATCGTTGTGCACCACGACATCCGCCAGACTGCGCACACGGTCCATTTGCACCAGAAGACTTGGCCGAATAATGCTCTCGTAGGCGCTGAGATGCCCCTTGAGCCATTGTGTGCAGGGGGCGACCGGCCCTCCCCTCTCTTCCCAAGCCTCGGCCATGATCTGAAGTTTGCGCGACAGGGCAAGATCAAGCGGCGTCTCGATCCAGATCGAAAGCGTGATCATTTCGCGGGTCGGCGTCCATGCTTTGCCCAAGGGCGTTTCGTAGACAACGGCCTGCTGTTGGCGGGCATTGTTGACGGCCTCGAACAAACCGGGCGCCGGGATCTCATCTATCGGCGCGTCGCGGCCTAACCATTCGGCGATCTCGCCCGGGGTTCGGCGCGTCATCTGTTCGTAGTCGTCATAATTGATCCGTGCAGCCCCCAGAACGTCGGCAAGCCAGCGCCCGATCGTGGTCTTGCCGGCACCCGGGGGTCCAGACAAGGCAATCACCGGGTGCGTCATGGCTTGCGCCCCGACACGATATGAAAGGTCATGTCCAACGCGACGTCTTTTTGGACAACATCAGTCAGGCCCTTGGCACTCAGTGCTGTGTGGTATTCTGAAGCTGGGCGATAAAACGGGGCAAAGACCAGATTTGCGGTCATCCAGAACGGCATCGGCCCGCCCTGGAAGGCACCGCGTTCACAGATTATGACCCGCCCCGAAGGCGCGACATGGTTGATCGCATGCGCAAGCATCAACATTGCCTGACCCTGCGGCCAATCATGCAATACCGACTTGAACAAGATGACATCCGGGCGCGCGCCATCCACCAAGGGCCAGTCAGGAGTGCGCCCGTCACCGGGCACAAAGGTCAGCCGCGGGTGCGCGCCAATTTCCTCTCCTATGGCGCAAACAGCGGGCAAATCCAGTATCGCGGCGGACAAATCCGGGTACATCTCAAGTGCCGCGCGCGCCATGACGCCGGTGTTCCCGCCGACCTCCAATAGCCGCCTTGCCCCCTGAAGCGGCAAATGCGGTACAAGTGCAGGGGCCTCCGCCTGGCTCAGAGCGGTCACATAATCTACCCAGGGCCGTGTCGCGTCCAGCGCCGCAGGGTCGGTCTGCATCGCCTTGTCATAGCGAAATAGTGCAAAGGTTTCGCTTTGGGCCATGAAGGCAGGCAGGTCTCCCAACAGGTCGTCCAGCCCATTAGTCACGTCCTTAGCCGCGAGCCGGAGGAATCTGAGCTTTTGCTCCAGAATTGATCTGCGATGATCAATGACTTTCGTGAAGCGGGCGGTCAGTCTGCCTTCGGACAGAACACCATTCGATTCCAGCATGGCCGACAGAATATCCGCGCTGCGCGACTGCGGCATTGGCTGGCCATTGCGCAGCGCGTCAATCAACCCATTTCGCAAAGCAGAGTCGAGCGCCATCGCACCCATGAACTGTTCAAGAAATGCGTCTTCGGGCAAATGTGCTGTCGTCCGTTCCTGCAAAGAAGGTTCCTAAATCATTCCGGAGTCCGAGAGGGTTATCCGATCAGACCTGATTTCTCAGATTGGTGCAAGCCGGGCGTCTCGGGGACAGAAAACCACACGAAATGTCACCTCCAAATACAATTTTAGTTCACTTTTAAACTGTTGATCTGCTACGGATTATACAAATGACTGGGACTTTTGCCGTGGCGCGGCCAAAAGTAACGTGAGTATTGGAGTTTTTTGATTATGTCCTCCGCCTATTTTACGACGGTGACGTCATCCTTTTTCCTGAATGCGGGGCGGTCCGTCACTGGCGTTGATATTAACGGTGATGGCTTCAGTGATATCATCATCGGGGCCGATCAGGCCGAGAACACATCCAACGAATTGGTTGGACAGGTCGTCGTGATCTATGGCTCCGGTTCGGTCGCGGCTTTCCCGACATCAACATTTGATCTTGATTCCGCCGGAATGCTGGATGGCAGCGACGGCTTTTATATTTCCGGTGGAAACCCGGACGGCGAATTTGGCTGGGACGTCTTGAATGCTGGCGATCAGAACGGCGATGGTCGCGATGATCTTGCGATCGCGTCACGCGCGGACGGCACTGTCACTGTGCTTTTCGGCCAGACCAGCAGCAGCACGGGTATGGACCTGTCAGGCGGCGTTGGCACGGACGGATATGTCATCACCGGCCTTGGGACATTTCTTGATGATGTCATCCTGTCTGGTGGTGCCAGCGTCAATGGCGATGCCATTGCAGATCTGATCATCGGTGTTTCCGGCAGTGGCGGCACAGATGTCGTCCATGTGATTTATGGCGACGGCAACAGCAGTGGTCTGGACGTCAGCGCTCTGGATGGCACGAACGGATTTTCGGTCACTGGCATTGAATTGCTCAATACGAATGGCTTCAATATCGGCACCATCGGCAATCTTGATGGCGCCGGGCCGGATGACATTGTGCTGGGCCGTTTCGACGATGACCCGAATACCGGCGCCTCTGGCGATATTGTCATCATGCGCGGCACCGCCGCCGCGCAATCCGCGACCTTTGATGTTGATACGCTTGCAGCCACAGAGACGATCATCCTCACCGGTCTGACGGCCGATGTGGCAAGCTCTGCTTCGGTGGCCGGCGATTTTGATATCAACGGTGACGGGATCGACGATCTTGCGATCGGCGTGGCAAACGATGACACCAGCGCGCTGAATGCGGGGGCCATTTATGTTGTCTTTGGTGATGCTGGTATCGGGCCGACGGTCGATCTGACCACGCTGGACGGGACCAATGGGTTCGCGATCACCGGGCTTGCCGCAAGCGACGCGCTTGGCCTTGTCACGCAGTCACTGGGGGATGTGTCCGGCGACGGGCGCGATGATCTGGGCATTCTGACAGCCGCAGGCGACCTTTACGTCATTTATGGCATTGAAAGCCCGGCAATCTTCGGCGCGACAGTTTCGCTCAATACGCTGAACGGGTCCAATGGGTATGCCATCACGGGTCTGTTCGATACCACCCCCGAAACATTGAGCCTGGCCGGGCTGCCAAGCGTCAACGGCGATGACATCAACGACATATCCGTTGGTGCGACGTTTGATCTGGGTGCGACAGGTGAAACAATTGTCATTCTGGGTGGCGCACAAAACTTTCAGAACCTCGATGATGCTGACGACGATGACGACGATGGAACCATAGATTTTTCGCAGATTGGCGAGGTCACATTTGCCGACACAGATAGCACGATAATTCTGGGGGGCGATACCACCGGCGAACGGACCGAGGACGAGACAGCCGTAAACACCGGTAGCATTTCTGTTCAGGACACGGGCGGGGGGACACCTTCCTTCGCAGGCCGGACTGGAACCGGCGGTCAGTATGGTGGCCTTGTGGTGAACGGTGCAGGTGATACTTGGACCTACACCATCAGCGGCGATCAGGCAGTGCAGGATCAGGTTCAGGCGCTCAATGATGGCGACTCTCTTTTTGACACACTGAACGTCACGACCGGCGACGGCAGCGCCACGCAGACAATCACGATTGAAATCACAGGGATTGACGACCCGGCGGTCTTTGCCGGAGACATTGCCCCGGTGATGTCGGAAGACATATCTCAGGCCACGTTCAGCTATACGCTGACCGATGTGGATGATGATGATCCGAGCCTCGCTGGCCTGCGGTTTGACGGAACGTCAGCCTATATCGAATTCAACGCGGCAGGTGATGCCTATACCGTGTTCCAGATTGACCCTTCGCTGCAAAACATGGGTAACGGGGACACTGACGGCGAAACCATCATGGTCACTGATAGTGCCGGCAACGACTTTGACATCGTGCTGACTTTCCAGGGTGGCGCCGAAGGCGTACCGCTGGTGACAACCTCTGGTGACGACGACATTTTCACAAGCTATGGCGATGACGTCATTCAGGCGCTTGACGGTGATGACAATATCAACCCCGGCGCGGGAGATGACAATGTAGACGCGGGCGCAGGCAACGATACCGTTGTCGATGGCCTTGGCAATGATACTGTCGATGGCGGCGATGACAATGACAACATCCTGCTCCTGACCGGCGAAAACAGCGTCGATGGCGGCTCCGGCAGCGATTTCATCAGAACCGGCTACAAGAGCGATATGATCGAAGGCGGCGCAGGCAACGATGTGATCAGCGCTGACAGCGGCGCCTTGTTTGTGTTTGGCAATGACACTGTTGATGGCGGCACAGGTGACGACATCATGCAGGCAGGGGCTGGCATCGACACATTTGTGTTCCGCCCCAACGACGGCGACGACACGATCGCCAGATTTGACGAAGACCTGGCTCTGGCCAGTTTTGATGCTGCAACCGGTTACACAGGGATACCGAATGGGTCCGGTTTTGAGGCGGGGATCGACAAGATCGCGCTGGACGGGTTCACCGGGCTGAATGCAACGACAATCTTTGCTTCGATCAACGATACAAGCGACGGCGCCTTGTTTGACAATGGAGAAGGAACGACAATCCTGTTCTTCAATGTGTTCGAGGCACAACTCAGCGAAACAGACTTCATCTTCATCACTTGATGCCTGGGAATGACCGACTTTTACAAGGAACTGCGTTCATGATCACCTTAAAAAGAGCCTCGGCACTGACGTTGGCGATGACAAGCTTGGCGGCGTGTGGCGGCGGTGGCGGTGGTGGCGGTGGCGGCGCAAATCCGATTCCGGAATACATCGCGTTTACGAACGCAAATTTTGCTGCTGACAGCGAACTTGAAGGGCGGCTGCTGATCACCGGCGCGGGTGCGGCCGAAATCAGGGCGCTGATGGGTACGCTGACGCATAACACGCGCGCGCTGACGGCTTTGACCGACGGCGGCGTCAATTCGCTGACCGACGCGGATGGCGATGACAATGGAACATGGACGGACGGCACGATCACCTTTCAGCCGAATGGTGCGCAAACCGGCACTTATGATTTCGCGGCTCTCTACCGGTTGGACGCTCCGACGGATGGCGGCTCTGTCGTGATTGGGGTGACGCTTGATACCGCGGATATTCCAGTTGCCAACACCACGACCGGTGGCGTCGTCTATACCGGCGAAGCGCTGATTGACGGCAGCACGGACCCCGGTGGTGCCGGAACATCCCTGAGTGGAAGCGGGAACAGCACCGTAACGGTCAACTTTGAAACGGATACGGTGGATGTTCTCATTGATGCGATCGTGGGGGGTGCCCCTTACACTTCAATTGAGATCACCGGCATGGCTTTCTCGGGTGATCGCACCGCTTTTGAAGGCGGAACACTGACGATTATGGACGGTGCGAGCAATGAAACGGCGACCCTGCTAGGGGCCGTAGTTGCGTCGTCTGCCGAGGGTGACTTTTACGGCATTGATGGAAACGCCAACCCGGATGAGGTTGGTGGCGTCTTCTTTGGGGAGGGTAATACTGGCGAAATCTACGGTGGGTTCCTCGCGGACTGACCAGACCGGGCGCAAGACGGCGGTTTGCCAGACCGGTGCAACGGCGCCACAGGTGCAACAGACCGAACCAATCGCGGGCGATGAAAACGAAAAAGCACCGTGGCATGGTATCAAAGTGAAAAGAAAGTGTGGGAGTTTCTGAATGTCTGATCTACTGAAAAAAATGAAGGGTGGGATCGGCGTCGCAGCCGCAATCATCATGTTGCCGTTGACGGCAAACGCCCAGAGCTACGACTGGGAAGGTTTTTACGCGGGCGCTACTCTTGGCGGTGCGGTTTATGGTGTCGAAGCATCAGACCTGACCGATACATTCACTAATGACTCTCCCGGTGTCGAAACATTGGTCGCAAGCTACGGCCTTGCTGCCCAATATAACTGGCGGCCTTACGACGACAATTTTGTTCTGGGCGCCGAGGTTGATGCAACTTTCGGCCTGCTCAACGAAGAGCTTGTCGCTTTTAATGCCGCTGGAACCAACGGGCTGGAGTTCATCAGTTCCTGGGACAGCGTTATCTCTCTCCGCGCACGGGCGGGCATGACGTCAGGCAAAGTGATGGCATTCGTGGCGGGCGGCCCTGCATTTGCGAATGCATCCTATACGTTGAAGAACCTTGACCCCGGATCGACTGATTGTTCGGATCTGGTCTGTGCAGAAGTGTCTGAAACGCTCTCTGGTGTGTCGGTTGGTGCAGGCGTGGAATATGCTTTCCGCGATGACTGGGTCGGCAAGTTCGAGTTTGTTCACTATGCCATGCCGTCGGTCTCTGCGCCGACACTGTTGCAGCAGACAACGCCATCGTGCGGTGCTGCCCAGGAGGACGAATGCTCTGTTTCGTTCAGCAGTTCGGCGACGCTGTTCCGATTTGGCGTCAGTTACAAATTCTGACGCGGCGACCGCGCCGGGCTTCGCAGTCAAACAAAGACCCCCGGCAGTCCATGTGCTGCCGGGGGTCTTTTTGTTGGGTCGGGGTCAGCCTCAGGCCGCTGATTGTGCGGCCAGTCGGCGGGCCATCGGGGTCAGATTGTTGAGTGACTGCAGGTGCAGATAACACAGCTCAAGCTCATCTGTCGCCGCCAGATCCTTGAGCTTTTTCGCGCTCAGGCCCTTGAGCTTCTCACGATTGACCGTCTGGAACCCAGCCAGTGAGGATTGCTTGCCATCCAGTTGGAATTGCGCCTGCGCAGGCTCCAACAGACCCATCTCGCTCAGTTTCTGGGCAAATATCTGGGTGCGCTGGAACTGGGCCTGGTACTCTTGAATGAACTTCAGCATCGTTTCCAGATACTGGGTGTGGCCACCTTCGCTATCAAAGAGCCGCTCACCCTTGCCTTCATTGTTGAAGCCTTCAAATTCTTCATCAATGCAAAGCGTGAATGTTTCGCCGTCTTCGGACTTGGAGAAAACGAACGGATAACGGCGCAAAAAGGCCGGCACGTAATTGCCGCGCCATGTTCCATCATCATTGACGTGATCGTTGCTGTTCCCTTGCATCCCCAAAATGACAGAAGGGAAAACCGCGTCGCCTTCCCCGGCAAAAATGATCGTGTGCTCCAGCGCCGCGGTCGAAAACTCAGCCGCAAGAAGTGGAACGGAATTGATGTCCTTGGCAAAGGAAAAGTTGTTGCCCGTCTTGACCGACCAGTCGCGATGGGTCTCCACTGAAATCGGGACCGCACGCTCATAAATCATTAGTTGTTTTGCCATCTGAGTAGGTCACTCCTTGTTAAGACTGGCGATAGGCTAGCCCATGTTCCAAGGCAAGGAAATGGTGATCGAAAGTTCAGTTCAAGAAAGTCGGTTTCATCGCTGGTTTTAGAGAGGCGCGCGTTTGTCATGTTTCTCGAAACGCCTTGGTAAAATAGTCTGACAGCGGCTTGATCAGGAAATCCAGCGGGCTGCGGTCTGCCGTGCGGACGAATGCCTCAACCGGCATGCCGGGTATCAAGGTCATGTCAGCGGGCAGCCGCTCCAACTGACCTTCCTCCAACTGCACTTCCGCGCGGTAGTATGACTGGCCGGAGGCCTCGTTCTGGAACGCATCTGCCGAAATCAAAGTGACTTTCCCCCGAAGCTCCGGCGTGCGGCGCTGATCAAAGGCTGGAAACCGCAACGTCACATCCTGGCCGACAAATATCTGGTCAACATCGACGACCTGCACCTGTGTCGCAATGATCAATGGGCGATCTTGCGGGATCAAAAAGAGAACCGGCTCGGCCGGGCGAATAACCGACTGCGGCGCAAAGACCTGAAGCCCATAGACAATGCCCGATACCGGCGCGCGGATATCCAATCGGTCAAGTTGACGCTGCAATGTACGCCGCCTCTCCGAAAGCTCCAGTTCGTTGAATTGCAGATCGCGGAGGCGGGTGATGGCCTCTTCTCGACGCGCCGAGGAAAGTCCGAGAATTTGCAACTCAATCTCGGTGATGCGTTCGCCAGCCTGCGCACCTTGTGCAGTAAGCTCTCCGACCGCGCCAAGCAGGCTTGCCTCTTCGCGCTGCAAGGCCAGCACGCGACTGGCCTGTGCCAACCCCCGATCAAGCAAAATCTGCTGGTCGGCCCGTTCCTGCGCGATCAGGTCACGCTGCGTCGAAAGGGCCTCCTGCTGCGCCGCAATCCCGACAAGCTGGCTGGAGATCTGCGCGCGCTGCTGGGTCAGCTGTTCGACGGCACTACGACTGGTTTCGAGCCGGGCCTCGAACAGCCGCTGCTGCCCCGACAAGAGCGCGTCGACCTCCGGCGATCGGGCGTCAAGAAGCACATCGCTGAACCGCAACTCGGACCCGTCATCGCGCTCTGCCTCCAGACGGGCACGGCGGGCGAGAATTTCAAACAACTGGCCTTCAACCACCGCCAGTTCGGATTGAAAGCCCGTCGCGTCAAGGCGGAGCAACAGATCGCCCGCCTGCACCGTATCGCCCTCATCAACGGCAATCTCTTCCACAACCCCGCCATCGGGATGCTGCACAACCTGTCTGTTGCGTTCCACCTCGATCTGACCACTGCTGATTACGGCCCCGTTGATCTGTGCCATCACCGACCAGGTGCCAAACCCGCCAACAAGAACCACAAGGGTAAGGCCACCTATGATCAGATGCTTGCGGGCAGACCAGCGCCGCGCGGCTTGATCTGTCATGTTACACCCCCCGATTTGCCGGCACTGCGCTTGATCTCACCATGGTTCTGGACCATTTCGGCCAACACCTCATCCTTGGGCCCAAAGGCGCGCCGCGCGCCATGCTCTAGAACCAGCAGAAGGTCACATTCCTGAATGGCCGAAGGCCGGTGCGCCATGATCAAAACGGCTTTGCCTTCCGCTTTCAGCCCCTTGATCGCACCGTTCAACGCAATGGACCCGTCATTATCAAGGTTTGAATTTGGCTCGTCCAGCACGACAATCACCGGATCCCCGTAAAGGGCGCGGGCCAGCCCAATCCGCTGGATCTGCCCTCCTGACAGGCGCCCGCTGGTTGCAGAAACGCGGGTATCATAGCCATCGGGGAGTTTCAGGATCATCTCATGCGCGTCTGCGATCTTGGCCGCCGCGATAACCTTGGCATCGTCAGGGGCCATCGACATCCGCGCGATGTTTTCTTTGATCGTACCATCAAAGAGCTGCATACGTTGCGGCAGATAGCCGACATGACGCCCCAGGACATCGGGATCAAATTGATCCAGCGCCGCCCCATCAAGCCGGATTTTCCCAGCCGCCGGTTTCCAGACACCCGTAAGAACCCGCGCCAGTGTGGATTTCCCCGAGCCGGACGCGCCGATCACGCCAACGGCCTGACCGGGTGCGACAGCAAAGCTGATCATGCGCAGGGCCGCCTGTTGTTCGCCCGGCGGCACCACGGTGACCTGCTCGGCGACCAGAGATGCTTTCGGCATTGGCAATTGCGTGCGCGGTTCATCAGCCGGGACATGTCCAAGCAACACGGAGAGATTGCGCCAGCCTTCGCGCCCGCGTTGGAAAATCGCCCATTGCCCGACCAGCATCTCAATCGGTGCCAAGGCGCGGCCCAGAAGAATGGACCCTGCAATCATCGCACCGGGGGTCAATTGGTTCTTCAAGACCAGATAGGCACCAAGACCAAGCATGGCCGATTGCAGGAACAATCGAAATGATTTGGTCAGCGCCGTAAATGTGGCCGCCGTATCCGCCGCGCCAATCGCAGAGTCCAGTGATCGTCCGCGCGCCAATTGCCAGCGGTCGAAGGCCGCCTCGCGCATCCCCAGCGAATGCACCATCTCGCTTTCGCTGCGAATATGCGATCCAAGCTGTTCCGAGGCAAATCCGGCGGCATTGGCGGCCTCAAGCGGCTTGCGGGTTGTCATCTGGTTGAGCAGGGCAACAATCAGCAGGATGACCGCACCGACAACCGCGAGAATGCCCATCAGCGGATGGAAAATGAAGATGCCAAGGAAAAACAGCGGCACCCAAGGCAGATCAAAAAGTGCCATTAAAGCAGGTGAGGTGATCAGCCGCTGAACGGCTTCAAGATCGCGCAGGCCGGTTGCGGCCTCTCTTGGGGCGCGACTATTGGTGGTGGCTTTCAACACGGCACCAAAGACACGCCGATCCATACGTGCTTGAAACCGTGCTCCGACGCGGCCCATGATCCGGCCCCGCACGAAATCAAGGATACCCATCATCGCGTAAAGAAATGCCACAAGGATCGAAAGCGCCAGCAAGGTTTCAAACGAGCGCGAGCTGAGCACCCGGTCGTAGATATTAAGCATATAGAGCGGGCCGGTCAGCATCAGCAGGTTCACGAAGAAACTGAAAACCGCGACGATCCAGTAAAGCGCACGGGACTTCTTGCGGTTTTCGACAAGCTCGGCACGCCCGCGCGATGTCAACTCATTTGAAGTCTGCACTCGATCATCCCTCCACGGCCCTGCTTGCCCTTCACGGGGCCCGTCAGCGAAACGACGCGACCACCGCCTGTTTCATGGCGAAAATCGTGCCGCCAACTGCCATATTGGGTCTGCCGATGTTGTAAGTCCAGTGTCAACTGGGCGCTGTGCGATGCGCCGGAAAACTGTTGTTTGCCAGCCGATGCAGGCGGGCACTCACCCTCGTTCAGTCTGCGGCGTCAGATCCGCCATTCGTTAACCATGGTTTGCCCCCACGGAACCCTGCAAGCGCCGCGTTCGCGCTGAGCTGAGCTATGCCCGGTTTCCAATCACAGGAAAAACGTCTTTACAAGCAAAGCTGTCGCTGGCGGTCACCGCGGTTTTCGGTCAGCGTGGAACGACGTCACAAAGGTCTCCGATATCGTCGACCGGGCCGGATACAAACACCAACCTCTCAGACGGAACCATTGAATGCCCCAGACGCACCTCACTGAGCCGCAGAAAAGCGGCAAAATACTGATTGTCGGCGGCTATGGCCAGGTGGGACGCTCAATCGCCGAAAGGCTGGCGCCGATCTTTCCCGGGCGCGTCACTATCGCCGGGCGAAACCAAAGCAAGGCGAACACAGCCGCCGCCGAGGTGGGGCATGGCGCGCAAGGCCGCACGGTTGATATTCTTGCGGCGGATGCGGGCGGCACACTAGAAGATATCGCCCTTGCCCTCGTCTGTCTGGACCAGACCGACACGCAGTTCGCCATCCGATGCCTGTCGCACGGTATTCACTATGTGGACATCAGCGCTGACCATGCATTTCTGTCGCAAGTCGAGGCACTCGACGGGCTTGCCAGAACGAACGGCGCCACGGCGATGCTCAGCGTCGGCACCGCGCCCGGGCTGACAAACCTGCTGGCGGCCCGCGCCAAGGAAAAAATGGCGCAATTGGACCGGATCGACATTCTGGTTGAGCTAGGGCTGGGCGACCAGCACGGGCAGGCTGCGGTGGAATGGATGTTCGACAATCTGGACGCCACATACGAGGTGAAAGAAAACGGCTCAGCCCGGCAGGTAAGGAGTTTCGGCGAAAGCATTGCAATTCTGCTGCCCGGACAGCGCAAGAAACGCACAGCCTATCGTTTCAATTTTTCCGACCAGCACGTCATCGGGCGCACGCTGGGGATACCGTCGGTTTCAACCTGGATTCGCTTCGAGAATCGCCCCTCAACATGGCTATTCGCCGTATCTTCCAAGGCGGGTCTCGGTCGTCTGTTGCGCCGGAAAAATTGGCGAAAGATCGGTCTCTGGCTGTTCACAAGCGTTCACATAGGTTCCGATACCTGCGGCGTGGCTGTTCAGGCGCGCGGCAGGACCGCAGAGGGAACGAAAGAGCTGACCATTGGCGTTATTGGCCGCAAGGAGGCGCTGATGACAGCCATCATCGCCGCTGAGACAACCCGGCAGGTTCTGACCGCCGGTCCAGGTCCAGGCGTCTTTCACAGCGAAGAGGCAATTGCGCTGGACCCGGTGATCGCCGCGCTGAAGGCTGAAATTCCCGACCTTGTGGCGTCTTTATGAACCGATGCCCGGCGCTGCGCCTGACTGCCTAGCCAAACAATTCCGGGCATTCGCGGGCGCATTTGTTGGTCAAAATGACATAGACCAGGTGCAGCGTCGCCAGACCTGCCAGCAAGCAAAAGAACGAGATATAGGCGTATCTCAGGAACAGGACGTCGACGACGACAACGGCCACCAGCGTCAGGGCGAAGTGGCGCACATGCTTGTAATGCGACAACGCAGGCGGCACGATGATGAGGGACAGGTAAATCGTATTGGTGAGCCAGCGCGGCATCATGAAGTCGAGCCACATGGATTTTTCATAGGCGAGCGATTGGTTGTTGACCTCGACCACCACCATGTCGCTGTTCAGGCCGTGCGGAATATAAAGCAGCAATCCGAAGGCCAGACCAATGCCCGCCATGATCAGAAACATCCGCTTTCGCGGGCTGTCATCCGGTTCAAGCACATAGACCGAAAACGGCACCCAGATCGGCCACATGAACCAGGTGAAAAAGATGAACCCCATCGCCCCCCATAACACCGTCAGCGGGTCGTTTCCATTCATGCCAACCCAAACGAACCCCTCGGAGAATTGCTGTAGACCGGCAAAAAGGGGCATCAGAGCCAAGGGGAAATAGCGTTTGTTGCGCCGCCAAGCGATGGCGGAAATCGCCGTGCCGCCACCAACAAGAAACACGCTGGCGGCAAAGCTGACATTGGCGGACAGGCACATGGCTGGTTTTCCTGACAAGGGCTGGGGATGACGATCAAACGTCGGTCCAGCCTAAGACACAACCTGCGGGTTTGTCACCGGAAAAATGAATGCCCAACCACAGGTCCGCCCGCCGACCTTGGCGCGGATTATTCTGGCCGGGGCTGCGTCATCGACCTGTCGTGAACAATCTATCACGCGGGCAATTGCACTGGTTCTACAGGCGTCAACGTACGGATAACGAACCGGCAAAGGGACTGCCGGGACGCGCGCAATCGTCTGGCAACTTCGCTCTCGCCAAGGCCGGTATCGCGTATGATCCGCGCAATCGGGTGACCCTGCAAATCGGCGCGAGACAGAATATCGGCGTCAAGCGGTTCAAGGTACCTCAGAAACACCTTTGTCACACTGTCGATGAGTGCCAGAAGATCATCGTCATTCAGGCCTTTTGGATCTGGCCAGTCGGACCGGCATGAAAACCTGCTTGGTTTAGGCAAAGGCCCAAATCGTTTTGCACACATGCTTCCTCCTCCCGATTTAAAGCCATGCACTTGTCAATAAAGACGCCGGACGCGCCCGGTCGTTACAGCAAACCTGTTCATGCCCGGCCCAGATAGTTCCGTGAGGCGCTGTAATGCACGGCCGCCATGAGCGTCTGTTATGCCAATACCCAATTCAAACCCGCGTTCGCAGGTCCCAAGAAACGGGCCATGCGGCGTCAGGCAAAAGGACGAATGACATGCAATGGCTGCCAGAAACCTGGATCGTGGTGCTGATCTTTTTTGCCGTCGCACCCGTAATCATTATCCGGACTTTCCCACGCGGCGCGATGGCGCCCATCAATACCCAAGACAAACAGCGGCGTCAGTAACCCATGCGTGCTGACGCATCTTTGAACAGCCCAGAAAGGCAGACGAAAATGCAGACGAAATACCTTGCCGGATCAGCCGCGCTCTTTGCCGGGCTGTTGGTTCTTGGCTGGATGACCCACGGCACGGGCATCGTCAAAGACGACCCTGAACGCAATATCGTCATACCTGATGAGCTGATCAGTGAGTTGCAGGTCAAGGCAACCTATGACGGCGAAAAAATCTGGTTCCGCTACCGCTGGCCGGTAGAGCGGCCCAGCATCTTCAACGACGTTCTGGTCTATCAGGATGGAAACTGGGAAAGCCGCGGCGGAGAAGCGCTGGGGCCAAACCCGGAGTTTCTTACCGAGGATCGGGTGGCGATGATGATCGACGACGGCTCGGTCCCTCTGTTTTCGCGCTATGGCGGCTACATCACGATCGGTGACGGTCTGACAACCTTCACCGGCACGCCGGAAACCGATGAGGAGCGCACCAAATACCTGCCTTCGACGCGCACTGATCCAAATGACTTTGAGACGATAAAACCGGAGAGCGATCTGGAAACGCTGCGCGCAGCGGGCCAGTTCATTGACCTCTGGCAATGGCGCTCGAGCCGATCGAACCCGATCGGGTTGGGTGACGACGGGTTTGTCGCCGAAGAGCGCGGCGGCGATGCTGGCACCGGCCCCTATACGACCAATTTTGACAACGCCACCGGCCAACCGAAATACATGTTCAATCCCGATGTCGCAGGCTACCGCGCGCTGGCGATCGACGATGTGACCTCGGGCGAGATCGGTTTCAACGACACCTATTATCTCAGCGCCGATACTGCCGTGCCGTTTGATCCAAACTATGCATGGGAGAACGGTGATACTGTTCCGCGCCGCTATCTTCGGCCCGAAAGTGGCTCGCGCGGTGATGTGGTTCAGCCCAAGACGGCACGTTGGCGCAACGGTTTCTGGGACGTGACCTTGATGCGCGATATGGACACCGGCAACCCGCTGGACGACAAGATCTTCCGCGATGGCGGCAACTACGATCTGGCCTTTGCGGTCTTCCGCAATGCCTCAACCATGCGCTGGCACTATGTCACGCTGCCGGTCTCGCTGGGGCTGGAACAGCCCGCACAGATTGTCGCCGAGCGCATCGACCCGGGCACCGAGCCCGACTGGACCCAGCCCTGGACGGAAATGAAAACATTCTATCCCGGTCAGGTGACATGGGGCCGCCTCACAGACGCGCAACAGCACCCCGGCGCTGACCGGATCGCGCAACGGGTACCGGTGGCCGCGCGCCACAGCGAAGAACAACTCGCGATTTACGGCGTGCAGATGGAATTCGCCGAGGAAATCCGCAGGCAGTGGCTTTGGACATTGATCGCCAGTCTCGGCCTGATTGTAGGACTGGGCATCAACGTCAATCTGCTGATGCGCCGCCGCGAGGAGGAAACGCAATGATCCGTTCGCATCCAACCCAGACCGGCACCCCGGAATTTCCCAAGGACAGCTTCATGACGCCCACTCTACAGCGCACTCCGCGCATCGCAATTACCGCAACTCTTCTTGGCCTGCTCGGCACCGGCGTGGCGCTGGCGCATGGTGCGGACGCCGGGGTTCAGGTCGAGGTCGTAGGCGCGCCCTCATGGTCGCTCAGCCCGGTCTATCACATTCTCGTGGCACACTTTCCGGTCGCGCTGTGGATGGCGGCCTATCTGTTCATCCTGATCCGCTGTCTTTCGGACGGGCAATTTGCGGTGCGGCTGCAAAAGGCGATCTGGCCGCTGGCCGCTCTTGGTACGTTGGCGGGCTTTGTGACCTACGGTCTGGGCCTGACGATCTATCCGTGGTCGGCGATCACCGAATCTCCGCTTGGTCGTAACCACATCATGCTTGCCACCTGGACGCTCAGCTATTGGACCGTGATGAGCGTGCTCGGCTATCGGTTCCGTCGTCACCTCTTTGCCGGTGCGCAACGCTGGATTACGCTGGTGCTGGCTACCATCGGGGCGGTGGTCATCACCATCACCGGAACGCTGGGCGGATCATTGGGCGGCACGCCGTCTCTGGTGACAAAGAGCCTTAGTTGGATCGGCTGGGACGTGTATATGACCTTCTACCTGCCGACGTGGATGCTGGTCACCTTCGGAGCGGGCGCAATCGCGCTGATCGCCATAGGCGTCATCGGGCGCCGCCGTATTTGATGCGACCCGAGATCGAGATCGTTGGGGCCGGGCCTGCGGGCCTGGCCTGCGCGATTGTTCTGGCTAAGGCCGGGCGCCGTGTCATCGTGCGCGAATGGCATAGCGATGTGGGCCACAGATTCCACGACGACTTTCAGGGGCTGGAGAACTGGACCGACCCGCAAGATGTGCTGGCCGAACTGGCAGAGGCGGGAATTGCGGCTGATTTCGCCCATCATGGCGTTCGCGAGGGCGTGGCGTTCGACAGCCAAGCAAGGCCACACGCCGTCACCGGCTCCCGGCCCCTGTTCTATCTGCTGCGCCGCGGCAGCGCCACCGGAACGCTTGACCGGTCTCTGTTGGATCAAGCCCGCGCGGCGGGGGCAGAGGTGCGGTTCAACGACCGGGTAGAAACCCCGTCAAAACACGCTGTTCTGGCTGGCGGCCCTCGCCGGGCGGACGTGATCGCCGTAGGATATGTGTTTGATACAGACATGGCCGACGGCGCCTGGTTGGCCTTCGGAGCAGATCTCGCGCCGAAGGGCTATGCCTATCTGCTTGTCCACGGTGGGCGCGGGACGGTGGCAAGCTGTATGTTCACCGGCTTTCACGACCAGGCCGCGTATCTGTCCAGGACAGTCGCCTATTTCACCCGCCATGCCGGCCTCCAGATGCAAAACCCCCGCAGCTTTGGCGGCTTTGGCAATGTCAGATTGCCGCGCAAGGCGATGCAAGGCGGGCGCCCCGTTATCGGGGAACACGCCGGGTTTCAGGACGCACTCGCGGGGTTCGGGCTGCGTTATGCGATACGCTCGGGTCGCTTGGCAGCAAAAAGCCTGATCCATGGCAATGATTACACCAAGGCATGGCAATATATGCTCCAGCCGGGGCTCCGGGCGGGGGTGGCCAACCGGTTTCTGTTCAATCAGACCGGCCCGCGCGGTATCGACTATCTGATCGGAAAGCTCGGGCGCGGCAACCCAGGTGAAATGCTGGCCCGCGCCTATGGGTTTTCCGTCGCGCGCCGGGTGCTGTTCCCCTTGGCGCGGTATCGCTATCGCGCGCCGCTCGATGATCCCAGTTGTAGCCATCATAACTGCGATTGCGTTTGGTGCCAGCATGGCACCCACGACGCCGCCGCACCGTGATCGCGTGGCCGGTTTCTTGCCTGCCTCCAAATGTCCCAGCTTAGAGCAAAACTCTTTCCACAGAAGGTGTAATCATCCGCACGGGAGAGCGTCTTTTGTATACAGAGAAATGGGTAGCCTATCCATTTCTTCAGGAAATGTAGGAGACGACCATGAAAAGACTTATGCTTACACTCACCGCCGCAGTCAGCGCTGTCGCGATTGCCTCGACCGCGCTTGCCCACGAAATGGACACAGATCAGGACGGGCTGTACTCGCTTGCCGAAATGCGCACCGAGTATGCCGATCTGACCGAGGCGGACTATGCCGCATTGGACACCAATCAGGATGAAGCCGTTGACGCCGATGAATTGGCGGCGGCAATCGCAAGCGGCATATTGGCATCGATGGAATAGTGCGCCGGTAATGTTTCGCCCCCGGGATCGCCCTAACTATCAAGCAGAGCGACCCCGGGTTTGGCGGTGTGACTTAAACCGCCGCCACGACGCCGCGCAGCATGTCACGCACCTGACCAGCGACCTGTTGCAAATCTTCATTGTCGATCCCAGCCATGGATGCCTTTGGATCAACCGCTGAAACCTCTACCCCGGCATCCGTCTCGCGCAGGATGACGTTGCAGGGCAGCATCGCGCCCACTTTTGGTTCCAGTCCAATCGCCTGCCACGCCATACCGGGGTTACAGGCACCAAGGATGAGGTACCCCGGCATGTCCTTGTCGATCTTCTTTTTCATCGTCGCCTTGACGTCGATCTCGGTCAGGACGCCAAAGCCCGCATCGGCGAGCGCCTTGCGAGACCGGCTCTCGACTTCGTCCAGGGTGGCGCCTTCGATGACGCGATCAATAGTGTAGCTCATTGGTTTTCCCATCAGTTTGCTTTCGCAGGTCTTTGACCGGCGCGGCTATCACCTAAGCCCTATCCAAATCCAGACAAGTCGTCGCTGCTTTTTGGGGCTGGTTGCAGCCGCAATATTATCAAACAGAACCCCAGGCGCCTTGAGGTACATCAACTGGACCTGTCTCACCTTGTTCAAATGCCCGCCCATGATGATTTGCGCCGCATTGCCAATTGATCCGCGTCAATGGCCGGGCGTCGCACCCTGCTAGGCTTGCGCGTATCAAACATGATGGGAGCAATCCGATGATCCGCAAAATCCTTCTGGCCTATGACGGGTCAGACAATGGCCGCCGCGCCCTTGACATGGCTACAGAGCTGGCAGCCAAACTTCAGGCCGATCTTTATATCGTGCATGTGCTGATGCACGGGCACCCGGCCGAGGAAATGGTGCGCATGGCTGAAATCGAACATATCGCAGAGCAGGTTCAGCAAACCGTCACCCCCGGCATCGCCTACACCGTTGGGCGCGCCTACGATATGTTTTCCTTCCGGCAGAACAACGCAGGCGAAATGCGCGTGATTGCGGCATTGGGCGAGCAGCTTTTGACTTATGCCAAATCTCAAGCGGCGGAACGGGGTGTGAAGAATGTGCAGACCGCCACCCGCAACGGTGACTACGCCGATCAGATTCTCGAGGCCGCCGAGGCACAGGAAGCCGACATGATCGTTCTGGGGTCACGCGGTCTTGGCACGATCAGGGGTGCGGTGCTGGGCAGCGTGTCGCAAAAAGTGCTGCATCATGCGGCCCAGACGGTTGTTGCGGTGAAATGAGCCGACGTGCGGCTGAGCCAAGGGAAGGGGTGCACGCATGATCGCGCTGCGCTTGCGCAACATTCAGAAATCCTACGGTGACAACCGTGTGCTTTGCGACGTCAATCTGGACATTTCGGAGGGTGAATTCATTGTCGTCGTTGGCCCCTCGGGGTGCGGCAAGACCACATTGTTGCGGGTCGTCGCGGGGCTTGAAAGGCCGGATGAGGGCGAGATTTCGCTGTTTGGGGAAGTCGTCAATGAAATGTCCCCTGCACAACGCGGCATCGCGATGGTCTTTCAAAGCTATGCGCTCTACCCACATCTGACGGTTTACAAAAACCTGGAGTTCGCGCTGGAACTCGCGCATCTGCCCCGTCACGAGATTGACCGACGCATCACAGAGGTCAGCGATATCCTGTCATTGCAGGACTACCTTGATCGCAAACCCGCCGAACTGTCGGGAGGGCAGCGTCAGCGCGTGGCGCTTGGCCGGGCTTTGGTCCGGGAACCGCGATTATTCCTGTTTGACGAGCCCTTGTCGAACCTCGATGCCGGGCTGCGCATGAACACCCGGATCGAGATCGCGCGGCTGCACCGCACTCTTGGCACCTCCATCATCTATGTGACCCATGACCAGACCGAGGCAATGACATTGGCCGACCGGATCGTCGTCATGCGCGCTGGTCGGGTTGAACAGGTGGGTGCGCCGCTGGAGCTTTATAACAAGCCTGCCAATCGCTTTGTTGCTGGTTTTATCGGCTCTCCTGCGATGAACTTCATTGAACACGATCTGATTGGTGGCACCGGTGCCGCCAGCATCGGTTTGCGACCAGAACATCTACATCTAGTCGACAAGGGCCGCCTGTCCGGCCGGGTGCTACACTATGAACGGCTTGGCACCGACACCCATGTGATCGTCAATCTCGACAATGCCAATCCGATGACAGTGCGGCTTGCGGGACAAAAGGAGTTTGATCTGGACGCGCCAGTCACGATTGATTTCGATGACGCCAAGGCGGTGCTGTTTGATGCGAGCGGCGATCGGATACCCAACCCGATCCAAGACACGGCCGATACACGCAGGCAGGCATGAAGGAACTGACGCAAATCAATCTGCGCTGGAGCAACTGAAGCTATTCGTTTCTCTGACGTCTGACAGCCCTAGGGGTGAGCCATGACCGAAATACACGCCAAACTGCACCGATCACTGCCCGCAGTGATCCCCGAAAACGCACTTGCGGCGCGTGATGCGCCGACCCCGCATCCGCATCGCAACCTTGATCGGGCGATCCGCGCTGCTGTGGCCAAAGTGACCGGGGGGATGTCCCCGCACGCGCTGTCCGAAACATGGCACGATTGGTCACTGCATCTCAGCCGCTCACCCGGCCGCCAGCTTGAGCTGATGGAGCAGGCACAGACCAATGCCTTTCAGGTGATGGCCTATGGGGTGGGCCTGTGGTCGGGCGCTGACACGGCGCCATTCACGCCCACACCCCAAGACCATCGCTTTGTTGATCCTGCCTGGGACACCTCCCCTTTCAACCTCTTCCAGCAGGGGTTCCTGGCGGTGCAGGATTGGTGGGACTATGCCACCGATGATATCCGGGGTCTGCGCAAGCAGGATACCGACAGGGCCAAGTTCCAGATCCGACAAATGCTTGATCTGGTATCGCCGTCGAATTTCCTTGCCACCAACCCTCAGATCATTGAGGCAACCATGCGCCAGGGCGGGGCCAATCTCATCGAGGGCGCCGTTCATTTCACACAAGATCTGATGCAAATGCTGACGCAGGAACATAAACCCCCGCCCGAAGGGTTTGAAATTGGCAAGGATTTGGCCTGCACCTCTGGCAAGGTGGTCTTTCGCAATGACCTGTTCGAGCTGATCCAATACAGCCCACAGACTAACACCACCCACCCCGAGCCAATTCTGTTCGTGCCGGCATGGATCATGAAATACTACATTCTGGATCTGTCGCCTCATAATTCGATGGTGAATTATCTGGTGCAGCAGGGCTTTACCGTTTTCATGATCTCATGGTGCAACCCCACCGCCGATCAGGCGGAACTATCGCTGGAGGATTATCGCAGGCGCGGTGTGCTTGCGGCACTTGATGTGATCAACAGGGTCGTGCCGGGCCAGAAGGTGCATGCCAATGGCTATTGTCTGGGCGGTACGCTGTTGGCGATTGCTGCGGCCACGATGGCGCGCGACGGGGATGACAGGCTGGCCTCCGTGACGCTCATGGCGGCACAGGTGGACTTCGCCGAGGCGGGTGAATTGCTGCTGTTTGTCGACGAAAGCCAGGTCACCTTTGTCGAGGATATGATGTGGGAACAGGGCTATCTGGACCACCCGCAAATGACCCGCACATTTGCCTCGATCCGGGCTGAGGATCTGATCTACTCGCGCGCCGTGAACCGCTATTTTCTGGGCAAGGATGATCTGCCAAGTGACATTCTGGTCTGGAACGGCGACACAACGCGCATGCCCGCAAAGATGCATTCAGAATACCTGCGCGGGCTGTTCTTGGAAAACCGGCTGACCGCCGGTCGTTTCGCGGTCGAAGGGCGGGTGATCGCGCTCAAGGATATCAACCTGCCGATGTTCGTGATTGCCACTGAAACGGATCACATTGCGCCTTGGCGCTCGGTCTACAAGACCAAGCTTTTCACCGATTGCGACCTGACCTTCGTGCTGACCAACAGCGGCCATAACGGCGGCATCATCAGCGAACCGGGCCATCGGGGCCGGCATTTCCGCATCGCCCGCAGGGTCAGCGGTGCCCACTACATCGGACCTGATCCATGGGTGGCGGAAAACGATGTCGCGCCTGGGTCATGGTGGCCGGAATACACGGGCTGGCTGGCAGATCAGAGTGCCGCACCGGGCCCACCGCCCGCAACCGGCAGCGCCGATTATCCGCCGCTGTGCGCTGCACCGGGGACGTATATTCACCAAACCTGACCTGCGCAGGGCGGGTAAACCCCCGCGAGGCATCACCGCACAAAGTCATACGCTGCCAGACTGTCCAGAAAACTGAGCATCGCCAGAACCATCCTCTGCGATGACCCCTGCAAAATCGAACCACCGCGATAAAGAATATCCGCCGGGAAAACCCAAAATCAGCAGGATCAGGTTGCCGACAAGGATGTTGGAAATTGCCATCATATTGGCCCCCATCCGGGCGGCCGCGATGCTGGTGGTCAGTTCTGGCAGGGGTGTGGCCAGTGGAAAAACCTCACCAGCGATCTTCCAATCTGAACCGGTCTGCGCACGCCTTGATATTGCTCAATTCCGCGAAAGCCCCTGCGTGGTATTTCAACCTTAAGACACGGGGTTTCGCTATGTTCTCAAACGCGATCAAACTCTTCACCCTGGGCGGTTTTGATATCAAACTGGACCCAAGCTGGTTCTTGATCGCAGGGCTGATCACCTGGACTCTCTCTGCGCAGTATTTTCCCGCCACTATTCCCGATCAGACGCCTGCCACCTATCTGATCCTGGCAATCATCGCGATGCTGGGTTTTTTCGGCTCGCTCTTGCTGCACGAACTGGCCCATTCGCTTATCGCACGTCGCTTTGGGGTGCAGATCAAGGGGATCACCCTGTTCCTCTTTGGTGGCGTGGCCGAGCTGGAGGCGGAGCCGAAATCAGCCAAAGCAGAGATGTGGATCGCCCTTGCGGGCCCGGCGATGAGCCTGTGTCTTGCCATCGGGTTTGCGTTGCTGACGGCATTCGCCGGCGCGGTTTCAGGAGGCGTCGCCCTGTCGACCGTGTTGGGCTATCTGACCACGATCAACCTGATCATCGCCGTGTTCAATCTGGTTCCTGCGTTCCCGTTGGACGGGGGCCGGGTGCTGCGCGCCTATCTGTGGCATCGCCACGGGGATGTCTTGCGGGCGACCAGAACTGCCGCGCAATCGGGCACCTTTTTTGGCCATGTCCTGACTATATTGGGTGTTTTGGCCATGTTTCAGGGGGCTGTGACTGCGGGATTCTGGTATATCCTGATCGGGATTTTCGTGCTGGCGGCAGCGCGGTCGGCCTATCAGAACCAGCTGATGCAGGCCACCTTCCACGACAAGACCGCGCGTCATGTGATGATCCGCAATCCGATCACTGTATCGCCAGAGTTGACCCTGTCGGAGTTCGTCAATCAAGTGATGCTGCGGCACCGGGTCAGCTTTGCCCCGGTGGTGGCCGATGGCGTGCTGATCGGGCAGATCGACAAGGATGTGCTGTCGGCCATTGATCGCGACAACTGGACCAGCACCCGCGTGGGTGATGTCTTTGCCGGGCTTGATGTGGCCACGACGATCCCGCCTGATATGCCAGTGTCAGAGCTTTTGGCACTGATGGCGCGAACCGGTTCGCGCAAGTTTCTGGTGGTCGATGATCATCGCCTAATGGGGGTGGTCACGCTGGCCAATCTGATCGGGCACCTAAATGCCACAGAGGAGGCGCATCGCCCCAACTATTGGTAGCGGCGCGGCCAGTTTGCCGGATTGACCTTAATCAACGAATTGCCTGCCAGGACGGCTTAAGACTTTGATATGAATGCCAACGCCCTGCGCACCGCTGACCAGTCGCACCGCCCTCGGATCACCCTGTCCGACGAGGTTTTCGTGCTGGAAGGGGATCTCCTGATCGGCACGATCGAGGACCTCGATTGGGATCAGGGGTCAGGCACGGTAATTGACCTCACGCATGTAACGCAATTCGACACAGCCGGGGCCTGGGCCGTCGTTGCTTTGGAACGGCGTCAGCAGGATGCCGGCATAACCCCGCAAATCACAGGTGCCACGCCCTTGCAAAGCGACCTGATCTCGACACTGCGCCGCAATATGCCAACGGATGTCAGGACAACGGCCCCGGCACCCTCCGTTGCGGACATATTAGAGAAAGTGGGCCGCAAAAGCGTTGCCGCCCTGCGCAAGACGCTGGCGATCCTCGGGTTTCTGGGGCGCGTTGTGGCAACGACTACGGGCCTCTTCCTGCGCCCCTCGCAGATCAGATGGACCGCGATCGTGCATCATATGCACCAGGTCGGGCTGAATGCGGTGCCGATCGTGGCACTGATGTCGTTTCTGATCGGCGTCGTGCTGGCCTTTCAGGGGGCCGCGCAATTGCGCCAGTTCGGGGCCGAGGTATTTGTCGTTGATCTGATTGCGATTTCTATCCTGCGCGAACTGGGCATCCTGCTGACCGCGATCATTGTTGCAGGGCGGTCGGGGTCGGCCTTTACCGCCGCTATCGGGACCATGAAAATGCGTGAAGAAATTGACGCGATGCGCACCCTTGGGCTGGATCCCGTCGAGGTGCTGGTGGCCCCGCGCGTCATTGCGTTAATCCTGATGCTGCCTGTGCTGGGCATCATCGCCAATTTCGCCGGGCTTTTTGGCGGCGCCTTGATGTCTTGGGTCGAACTGGGCGTTTCACCGGGGGTGTTCCAGGCGCGGCTGGTCAGCAACACGGATGTCTGGCATCTGGGCGTCGGCCTGATCAAGGCACCGTTCTTTGCGCTGATCATCGGCATCGTGGGCTGTTTCGAGGGGATGCAGGTCAAGGGTAACGCTGAGTCGCTGGGGCATCTGACCTCGACCTCGGTCGTTCTGTCGATCTTTCTGGTGATTACTGCCGATGCGCTGTTTTCCATCTTCTTTGCGATCCTGGGGGTCTGATGATACGTGACCCCATCATCAGCGTGCGCGGCCTTGTCACCCGTTTTGGCGAACACAGGGTCCACGATGGCCTTGATCTGGATGTGCGCAAGGGCGAGATCATCGGGATCGTCGGCGGGTCCGGAGCGGGCAAGTCGGTACTGCTGCACGCAGTGGTGGGCCTGCTGAAGCCCACCGAAGGGCAGATCACCGTCTTTGGCGAAGACGTGCGCGATACCGGTGCCGATGCCTATCGCCGCCTGCGCAGGCGCTGGGGCGTGATGTTTCAGGATGGGGCGCTGTTTTCATCGCTGAATGTGCAGCAGAACGTCGAAGCCCCAATGCGCGAGCAACTGGATCTGTCGGCTGAAACCCGCGCCGCATTGGCCGCAATCAAAATCCGTATGGTGGGCCTGCCGGATCATGCGCTGACCAAGATGCCGTCGGAATTGTCGGGGGGCATGCGCAAGCGGGCTGGCTTTGCCCGCGCCATCGCGCTCGACCCCGAGATTGTGTTTCTGGATGAACCAACGGCGGGGCTGGACCCCATCGGTGCCGCCGCCTTTGACGCGCTGACCGCCCAGTTGCGCCGCGCATTGGGGCTGACGGTATTTCTGGTGACCCATGATCTTGATAGCCTACATGCGATCTGCGACCGTATCGCGGTGCTGGCAGAGGGCCGCGTCGTGGCCACCGGGACCATGGCGGAAATGCAGGATGTCGAGCACCCTTGGGTACAGGCCTATTTCAAAGGCCCCCGCGCCCGTGCGGCCCTTGCCCAGAAAGAAGGCGTCTGATGGAAACCCGTGCGCATTTCATTATTATCGGGCTCTTTACGGTCCTTGGCATCTTTGGGGGGCTGGGTTTCTTCCTCTGGCTCGCCAGCGTTCAGATTGACCGGCAATATGCGCAATACGGCGTGCTGTTCGACAATGTCTCTGGTCTGGACCAGTCAGCGGATGTGCTGTTCAACGGGGTCGCTGCCGGTCGCGTCACAGGCATCCGCATTTGGGAAAATGACCCCAGCAAAGCCTATGTCGCGCTGGAAATCGACGCCACGACCCCGGTTGCGGTCGATACCGTGGCGCGTCTGGAATCCCAAGGTGTGACCGGGGTTGCCTATATCGCGCTTTCAGGCGGGTCCCCCGGCGCGGCTCTGCTGACACCCCGAGCGGACGGCCCGCCGATCATCCCCTCGCGCCAGTCCTCGTTCCAGTCCCTCGTCAGCAGCGCGCCGGAGTTGCTTGAGGACGCCGCAAGGATCATCACCCAACTGGAAGCGCTGACAGGCCCTGAAAATCAGGACCACGTGCGCAATATTCTCGAAAACGTCGATAACGCCACCGCTGGCCTTGAACAGGCGCTGACGGATTTTTCCGATATCTCGGACACGCTGCGCAGGGCAACCGATGAAATCACCGGCTTTGCGGACGGCTTCAACGGTGTCGGCGCTGCGGCGCAAGACACACTTGCCGCTGCCGATACATCCTTTGCCGCGATCACCGAAACCTTTGAAAACGCCGATGCCGCGATTGAGAACCTTGGCCCGGCCATTGATCAGGCAAACGATGCGATGGCCGCGATAAACACATTGGTCACCGAAGAATTCGCCCCGCTTGCCGATGATCTGCGCACCACCCTTGGCAATGCAGACCGGGCGTTCATCCGCGCGGATGCGGTAATGGCCGCCGATCTGGGCCCGGCCCTGACCGATGCGCGCGCCGCGTTGAACGATCTTAGCAATACGATCAGCGCCGTGACCGCCGACGTTCCCGCCATCATGACCGACCTGCGCGCCGGCGTGGCCGAGGCCCGCAGCGCCATCGCCGCCATCAGCCCGGGCATGCGTGATTTCGGCAGGCTGGGCGGCGAGGCGCGCGATGCTGTCCGCGCCCTCAATGATCTGATCCGTCGCATCGGGCAGAACCCATCGGGTTTCCTGCTTGAGAACCGCGTTCCCGAATACCGGAGGTAGTTTGATGATCCTGTCCCGCCGCATGTTCATTCTGGGCACACTCGCATTGCCGGGCTGCACCACGCTTGGGGTTCTGAACGACACATCCACCGCCCGCGATACCTATGAATTGCAGCCCATCGCGGTCACGGCCCAAGGAGGCCGCACATCGCGGAGCTTACTGGTGCTGATGCCCAGCGCCCCCGCCGCCATCGCCACAGACCGCATCCTGATCCGGCAGGATCCGCTGTCGGTCGCCTATCTGCCCGAGGCCCGCTGGTCTGATCAGGTGCCGCAGATGCTGCAATCTGTGCTGGTCCGGTCGCTGGCCTCTGCGGGGCGGATCGGATTTGTCGGAGCGCAAGGGGCGGGGCCGGTGCCGGACCGGGTGCTGCTGACACGTATTGATGCCTTCGGCGTCGATCAACAGGCCAATGGCAGCTTTCTTGCAAGGGTCTCGTTTGAACTGACCGTGCTGCGTGACCGCGACCAGCGTGTGTTGGCGACGCGGCGCTTTGAGCAGGCAGGAACCGTCGCGGATGATCGGGCGCGCGGGATCGTGCCGGTGTTGCAAGGCCAACTTGACGGGTTGCTGTCAAGTGCTGTGCCTTGGGTTCTGGCAAACACGGTCTGAGACAGAGGGCACCGCTAAGGCGCGGGCCACAGATCGCGCAGTTCCTGCGGCAGGCACGCGCGCACGTCTTCGACTTCGCCACGCGAGATATGGGCGTTGATAACATTGAACACCGCCTTGATATCCGACGCACCCCGATACTCTGTCACCTCGCCAATCCTTTCCTCGATCGCCGCGATGAAATCGGCTGCGTGACGTTCCCGCAAGAGCGAAGCCTTGGGTTGCCAGCCTTCAAAGAACATGCCGCGCAGGATCAGCGGCAGTTGTGCCGAAAACTGGGCCATTTCATTGACCGGCAGATGATCCCTTATTCTGACCAGCACGCTGCGCAGAAGCCGAAGCACCTCGCGTTCGTTGCGCCAGCCGGTGCGCCCTGCCAGATCGTTCACCCATTCGTGGGCCTCATGTGTCGTGCGTTCAAAGACATGTATCATGCGTGTCATCTTCGGCTCCTAACTATGAATTGGCTTTCTCCTTTCGGTAGCCGATCCCGGCCCGTCATGATTGATCAAAATCAAACCATCATGGCGCGATCCCTGATATTGACGCTGCATCCGATCATTGTCGCCTGCCTATTGGAGTAACTCTGATGAAAGACCCTGAACTGACCATCCTCAT